>Ga0307417_10000414_pt1 | contig 17504 bp, 16 predicted proteins | sample SalMarWE160210MG_2_FD_202514 | JGI IMG/M metagenome (GOLD analysis project Ga0307417, IMG submission 202514) | Salt marsh sediment microbial communities from the Plum Island Ecosystem LTER, Massachusetts, United States - WE1602-10 | ecosystem: Environmental > Aquatic > Marine > Intertidal zone...
TGATACTCACCCGTTCGCCACTAGGACACCCTCATCCGAAGAAAAGGGGCCTCGTTCGACTTGCATGTATTAGGCACGCCGCCAGCGTTCATCCTGAGCCAGGATCAAACTCTCCGTAAAGAGTTTTCTCCTACATCCGAAGACGTAGGTTTGTCTCAAAGTACTCTGGACAGGTCTTATGGCAGTTCCTATCACTCTTCAGTTGTTAAGGTGCCGTCGTTCGAGCGGGCCGAAGCATACCACCCGCCTTCCGAACGAGTCAAGGGCAGAGACACAAATGGCCGATGCCCACCTGCGTGCACCGGCGTGGCAACGGACCGGTTCGGCCACTGGCCGCGGTCTCCATTGCCTTGCGCTCTTCCATTGTCAAGGTCTTCCCGGTCGCGCCCGGGCGAGACCTGTTGGGAATTCTTTTTACATTATACCCGATGCATGGGGAGGGTCAAGGGCAATACCAAAACGCAGTCCCGGCCTGTTCGACTTGTGAAGGAATTCACTATCCCTGTTCTAGTCCAAACGACGGATGGCCGGATGGAGCATCCCAACCAATGTCACCAGCGCCGTCAGACCGCCGCCCGCCACCAGCACGGCTTGCACGCCGAAGGCATCGATCGCCCACCCGGACAGCGCGTAACCGATCGGAAGCAAGCCGAACGAGCCCAGGTAGTCGACGCTCGTCACCCGGCCCAACAACTCACCAGGCACCAGCTCTTGGACCATGTGGATCCAGATCAGGTTGAAGCCAGAGAAGGCCAGCCCGCGCACGACCATCACCCCGCCCAACACCGCCAATCCCAGCGGCAATCCCAACGACAGGGTCGCCACACCGGCCAAAACGATCAGCCCATAGCCGAGCAGACCCCGTCGGCGGATCTGGCTCTTCCGCCCCAACCAGACCGAGCCCAACAACGAACCGACAGCCCCCAGCGAGTAGAGCAAGCCCAGGCTGCTGACATCCAGGTGCAGCGTGTCGTTGACCAGAAACGGAAGGCCAACGTTGACCGGCGTGGCGGCGGTGATGTTCAGCAGGGAGAACAAGGTGATCGAAATCCAAAGCCATGGCGTTCCGAACACGGTCCTGAGGCCTTCATTCAGATCGGTCCAGATCGGTGCCGGGAGACGTTCGCCGCGCTCGGGCTTGAGCGCCGGGAGGCCAGCCAGGAAGCCAGCCGAGACCAAAAAAGAAAACCCGTCCAGCGCGAATGCCCAACCGGTGCCTCCCGAAGCGACGATCACCGCCCCAACGGCTGGCCCGGCCACTTCGGCCAATTGCTGGCTGAGGCTGGTAAGGGAATTGGCGCTGGTGAGAGACTCGCCCGGCGTGATCTCGGGAACCACGGCAGCGAACGCGGGCTGAAAGAAGGCGTCCACCATCCCGAATGTGGCCGCCGCGACGTAGACCATCCACATCGTCAAGCTATCCGTCAGCGCCAAGGCGGCCATCAACCCCACCAGCAAGCCGCGCAGCAGATCTGAGGCCAGCATCACGCGCGCCCGCGGCAGACGGTCGGCCAGAGTGCCTCCCACCAACACGGTGATGACGAGTGGGAGCACCGAGACGATCATGACTGAGCCCATGGCCACCGGCGAGCCGGTCTTCTCCAGCACCCACCAGGCCAGGGCGATCCGGTACAGGCTGTCGCCCAAACGCGAGATGGTTTGCCCTGCCCACAGAAGAGCGAAGGCGCGTGTAGATAGGGATCGAAAGAGCGCCATGAGTCCTTGTTGGCTTGTGAAAGCGTGTTGGGGCGCCGGATAGAGATCGGCGCTTCACCGACAGAGGCGGGCCGAGGTTGGCAACGGCGGCCGACAACTTCTGTGTAGACTCAGCTTTGCGGTGCCCCGGGCACGGGCAAGAACTACACGATTCCGATGCCGATTACAGATGGTATAGGGAATCCGTCTGGGTACTTCGGCGCTTCCTGCCGGCAGAGCGCCACGTATTCGGCCCTCGCTTTGGAGACGAGGTCCGAATCCAGCTGTTGCATGGCGGCCTTCGACGGAGGGGACCCCATCACCCACCTATCCCAATATTCAGCATGGTCTCCGACCGGCCACACTACATCCGATAACTGAACTTCCACCTGCCGAAGACCGGCGCCCTCCAAACCTTGCCGCATCTCATCTTGACTGGCCAACCTGTACCGGGCGACCGGGCCTGTCGGCTCGAAGTCCGGTGCCACGCGGCTGATCGCTTTTCCAATCAAGCTGGCAAAGACAGACGGCTTGGATTGGGAAAGGGATGTGATGAAGACTCGGCCGCCCGGTCGGACCACTCGTGCTATCTCGCGTAAGCCCGCGGCCGGATCCTTAAAGAAGACCAGGCCCAGGTTGGAGCCCGCGGCATCGAAGCTGTTGTCCTCAAAGTCCAGCGACTGGCCATCCATCACGTAAGTCACGACTTCATCGAATCCTTTGTTCTTCAGCTTCTCACGCAAGAAGTTGAGCATGCCATCCGAATAATCGACAGCGGTCACCCTGGCACCCGCTTCGGCGGCCAAAAGCGTCACGGCCCCGGTGCCAGCCGCCACATCCAAGAAATGATCTCCTGCTTTGAGACCAATTCGCGGGAGAGCAACGGCGGCTACCCGCGCGCTCAACGGAAGGAACATGTCCTCATAGTCCGGGGCAGCCCGGGACCATACTTCGGGCTTCGTATAGTAAGGCTCCGCCATCATCTACCTCCCATTTGGCAGGGACCGAGGGTGGCCCCATGCTTCGTTCCCCATTTTGAACTCCAGCAGAAGCGGAGAATTGCGAGGATGATTGAACGGCCACCCGCTCACGTTGGCCGCTTGCGCTCAGAATTCCTGCCGCCCCTCCAGCGCTTGCGACAGGGTGCCCGAGTCTGCGTATTCCAGATCACCCCCGGAGGGCAGGCCCCGCGCCAATCGCGTGATCTTCAGGTCCTGACCTTCCAGCCGGCGCTTGAGGTACATCGCCGTGGCCTCGCCTTCCATCGTGGGATTGGTGGCCAGGATCAACTCCTGGACAGGCTGGCCATCGAGGCGTCCGATCAATTCGTCAATGCGCAGATCTTCAGGGCCCACGCCCTCCACCGGGGAGATCGCCCCGTGGAGGACGTGATAACGGCCGCGGAAAAGCCCCGTTCGATCGATGGCCAACACGTCCAGCGGTTCTTCCACCACACACACAACGCCGGCCTCGCGAGAGGCGTCCTGACAGATGGCACACGGATCCTGATCGACGGCGGTGATGTTGTAGCAGATCGAACACAACCGGGTCCCTACGGCCATGGCCTTCAGCGCATCGGCCAGCTCTTCGGCTTCCGCGTCCGAGCCGCGCAAGAGATAGAACGTGAGGCGGGAGGCGGTCTTGGGGCCAATGCCCGGCAGGCGGGCAAACGCTTCAATCAACCGCTCGACGACCGGCGGCACACTGGCGTTCAACCGAACAGTCCCCCGCCGCCAATTCCGCCAGCCAATGGACCGAGGCGCTCGGCTGTCAAGGCCTGGGCCTGCTCTATGGCCTGGTTCACGGCCGTCAGGATGGCGTCCTGAAGCAGGTCGACGTCGCTGGCCTCGAAGATGCCGGGGTCGATCTCCACCGCACGGCACACCTGGGTTCCGGTCATGACGACCTTGACCGCGCCGCCTCCGGCGCTGGCTTCGACGGTGGCTTCTGCCAAAGCTGCCTGGGCTTGCTCAAGCTGGGCCTGCATGTTCCGAAGCTGGCCCATCATGTCACCCATGGATGGCTTGTTTCGTCCTTTGCTCACGTTGCTCACCTTTCCCGAGCGAACCCACCGCTGCGGAACATCCTACTGATCACCGTCCTGCGCCGCGGCGGACTCATCCGTGCCGCCACTCTCCGAGCCCAGTTCAGACACCTCGGCCCCCAGTTCTCGCACGGCTGTATCCACCATGCCGCCGTTCTCCATCACGGGTCCACCCGGCGCCGGTTCGAACTCTTCCCACTGGTCGGAGAGGACGCACTGCACACCCATTGCTCGGCCGAACACGTACTCCATTGCTGCAGACACTTGTTTGAGCGCTTCGCCCTTCTCCATCTTCTCGCGAAGCAGATCACTGGCAAACCCGATCACCAGCCGGTCATCATGGATACCCAGAGGCTGCCCCGAATTCAGCAGGGCCTGCGCCCGAGGGTCGCGTTCGAAAACCGCCGACAGGATGTCGCGCCACCGATCTTGCACATCCTGGAAGGTCACAGGACCGGATGCCGTCGGTGGGGCGGCCGCCGGGCTGCCGGCCTTGGAGCCGGCCTCCTCCTTCGCAGGTCGGGGGGATGCCGCAGGGGGCGATTCGGTCTGCTGGGCTGGCGGCTGGGCGGGCGCCGCCGCAGTCTTTCCGGGCGGTGAAGGGGCGGCCGCGCCGGGAGCCTTCGCCTGCGCGCCCTGCATCTCCCGCTCCCCCAAAGACTCCAGGAAGGCCAATTCCAACGGGAGCGCCGGCTGCCAATTCGATCGACCTTCGCGTGCCGCGGCGCTGAACGCCTCCAGTCCTGTGAGCAGCTTGGCCAGACTGATCTGCCCGGCCGCAGCATCCAAGCGCTGTCGCGATTCCGATGAGACCTCTAACAATTCGTCGTTCCCCATCTTCACCATCAGCAAGTTACGCAGGTCATCGACCGTCTGGCGGGCCAACTGGCGTGCATCCGCCCCTCCGTCGAGGGCGTCGTTGATCAGGGTCAAGCCCTGGCCCGCATTGGACTCGATCCAGGCGGTCACCAGCGCCTGCACAGCCTGGCTGGCCGCCGTGCCCAATACCGACTGCACGTTTTGCAGCGTGACCATCTCCCCCGTCGAGGCCAACTGGTCCAACAGAGAGATGGCGTCGCGGAAGCTGCCCGTCGCCTGGCGGGCGATCACCTCCAAGGCGGCAGGTTCCACTTCAATCGATTCACGGACCACTTGCTCAGCCAGATAGTCCGCGATCACATTAACCGGCAGCCTGCGAAACTCGTGCCGCTGGCACCGCGAAAGCACCGTGGCCGGGATCTTGTGCACTTCGGTCGTGGCCAGGATAAAAATGGCATGGTCGGGGGGCTCTTCCAGGGTCTTCAAAAGGGCATTAAAGGCCGCCGTGGAAAGCATGTGCACTTCGTCCACGATGTAGACCTTGGCCCGACCCTGGTTGGGGGAGAAGTTGATCTTGTCTCGAAGGTCGCGCACGTCTTCCACGCTCGTGTTGGAGGCGGCATCGATTTCGATCAGATCCAGAAACCTTCCCTCGTTGACCGCCACGCAGGCCGAGCATTGGTTGCAGGGCCGGTCAACCGGATCATCGGCCAAACAGTTGATGGCTTTGGCCAGCAGACGCGCCGTGCTCGTCTTCCCGGTCCCCCGCGGCCCAGCAAACAGGTACGCGTGGGCTACCCGTTCGCCCTTGACGGCGTTCCGGAGGGTCTGGATCACGTGGGGTTGGCCCACGACTTCGTCCCAGGTCAGGGGCCGCCACTTTCGGTACAGAGCTTGGGGCATCAAACGCTCACTTTGGGTTGGAGGGATGGTCCTTCAGTTCGGCGGGGTTTCCCGCCTCGGGATCGGGCACGGGGTCAGTGCCGGCCGCGGGGCCGAGTCTATCAGACGCCCATGCCCCATGCAAGTTGGAGCGAAAGGTCGCTGGCTGAGGTGCTATAATCACCTCGACTTGAGAAAGGAATGGTCCGAATGCCTTCTAATTTCGGCGCCCCAGAACTGATTATCATCCTCATTGTTGTCCTGCTCGTATTCGGTGTCGGCCGGTTGAGCCGCATTGGTGGAGAGATGGGCAGCGCGATCCGTGAGTTCCGCCGGGGGCTGCAGGGCGATGAGCCCGCCGAGAAACCCGAGGACAAACCCGCCGAGGGCCATACCGACGACAAGGCTTGATCGAAACCTTCTCATTCCAGCCCAGCTCGCCATGTCCTTAACTACACACCGGCCCTTGGGGCCAGTTTAGTTTACGGAGCAGGCCTTCCCCCGAACTCAGTTGGCGGGGATCTGAAACGTCGACTGCACCTTGCCGGTGTTGTCCCTGAGGGTGATGACTTTGCCCGGCAGCCAGACGGCTTCGGTCAACCCCCAGTACAGGTCGATCACCGTGTCGGTGCCAGTGCGTGTATGGATGCTGACGGCGCCGTCGTGGAGCGTGAAGGCGGGGAACGTGTAGGCGTGCCCCTGGCCGTCATCCAATGTCCAGCCGGCCAAATCGACCACCCCGCCGGAGTTGAGCAGCCGCACCGCCTCCGAATCCAGGTCGCCTGCCCCTGTCACCCCGCGGATGTCGACCGCCGGTGCGTCCTGGCTGGCGGTGGCGGTGGGCTGGGGGCTACTTCCCCCCTGGCCGGGGCTCCCCGAGTTGGTCGCCGCCGGCGTCACCGGCACGATCAGGATCTGGCCAGCGCTGAGTGCATCCGGATTGGCAAGATTGTTGGCCTTCATCAGGGCGTCGATGGAAATCCCCAACTCGACGGCGATATCACCCATCGTGTCGCCTGACCGAACGACGTAGGTGACCGGCGTCGGTGTGGGGACCAGGGTCAGCGTCTGGGTGGGTACGAGGCTGGCCGCCACCGACATGGCATCCATGGTGGAAGTCGGAGGAATCTCGGGCACCGGCTGAACCCGGCCCCAAATCATGAGCACGCCCAGCATGGTGAGCGCCGAAATGATGACATTCAATACAAGATAAGGGAGATACTGCCGCCAGCCGGATCGACGAACGCTGCCCATGGCCGCGCATGATAGCACAGGTGAGGCCAAAACGGAATTGACCGCCGCCTCAGCCCCCCTTAGAATCGGATGACCATGCCCTACATCATCGATGGCCACAACCTGATCGGAGTGCTTCCCAGCATCCAGCTTTCCGACCCCGAAGATGAACGCCAGTTGGCCGACCTGCTGCAGGGGTTCGCTCAGCGGACTCGGCGCAGACTGACAGTTTACTTCGATCGAGGTGCACTCGGAGGGCGGGACATTCGTGCCGGGCTCGTTACCCTCAAGTTCGTCTCCAGCGGTACGGCCGATGACGCCATAGCCGCCCATCTGCGCCGGCTCCGGGGCGATGCCGGCAACTGGACGATCGTTTCATCCGATCGCCAGGTCCAGGCCGAAGCGCGGTCCGCCGGGGCCAAGATCCTCTCCAGCGAAACCTTTGCCGGAATGCTGCCTGGGGAGTCAGATCAGGCCCCCGATGCTCGGCAGACCCCTGACCTTTCGGAGGATGAGATCGCCGAATGGGAGGCCATTTTCGCCCGGCGCCATCGGGGAGGCGGCCATTCATCGAAATCTTAGCAAGCCTTAATCAACATTCGGGATGTCGGGTGCTATCATGCTTCTGGATGGCCCGGCTCTCCCCCCAGTGCTGGTATCCGGGACCATCTTAGGGAGCAATCCTGCCGATGTCATACTCCCCTGTGAATTGGCAGGCCCCTAACAGCCAGGACCGCCGGATGCGACCCCTCAGTCCGGCGGTTCCTTTTTAATTCAGAGTTCGATGGGTACAGCGGTGCAGGCCCCGAGGTCTTTGGAGTTACTGCAACTCAGCCAGCTCCAACTCTAACTCCACAATTTCTCGCCGGAAATCGGCGGCCATCTCGGCCAGCAGCTCGCGCCCCTCGCGTCGGGCGATGCTGGCGTCCAACATAAGCTTCACTTCGGAGGAACGTGTCAATCGGCCGATCTCAGCTTGCAATTGGGCGATCACTCCATCCAGCCGCTTGATCTCCCGCCGAAGCTCTACCAGGATTTGCTCGCGGCTCTTCTCCGGGCCGCTCTCCGGGCGATCGACCCGGGATGCCAACTTTCGCAGAGCTTCCACGTCCCCGTCGGCGTAGGCCTGATTAACCTCGGCCATCACCTTCTCTCGCCACTTCTTTTCTTCCGGATCACCGGTGAGATCGGGATGGAAACGCTTGGCCAGGGCCCTATATTCGGCCTTGATTTGGCTCTTGGTAGCAGCGTCGGGCGCCCGCTTGGGCTCCTTGGGCATCCCCTCGGGGGGCTTGCGCCAGGTGCGCTCGTACTGCGCAAAAACGTCGGGCGGGGCGTCGTCCTCCGATTCGGCGCGCGCTCCCCACTGGGCACGGCGTTCGGCCCGATGCCGTGCCTGGGACACCTCTTTGTGCAGATCGCTCAGTCGGGATTGCAGCGGCCCGATGCGGCGTGCCATCTCCGCCTGGAAGCTGGCCAACTCAGCGCGCATCTCAAACAGGTCGAGCTCAAGCTCGGCCGCGCGCTCTTGACGCTGGCTGACCTGCGCGTCCAGTTCGGCCAGCTCCGGATCTCTCGATCGGCGGAGGGCTTCACCAAGGCCCCCGGAGCTGCGTCTTCGAAACATTTTTCTCCCCGGAAATACCGCCCCTGCTCAGGGTTGGCTGACGGTCAGGTTGTCGAAATGGATCTCTGTGCCATCCGTCTCATACGAGGTGGCGGTCAGGGCGATTTCCCCGGAAGAGAACGTGTCGTCCTGTGCCGACGCCAGGTGTTGGCCGTTCACGTACAGATCCAGGTTGCTCCCACTGCAGACCGCTCGCAGCAGATTGCTGGCGTTGCCGGTATGGATAACGCTCGACTCCTGCCAATCGACCAGTGGCTCGTAAGAGTCTCCGTTCCCCAGCAGAATGCTGTAGTTGCCGTCACCGGAGATCAGGAGGTAGTAGCCATCCCCATTGTCCTGAGCCCGGCACATGATGCCATAGTCGTTGTTGTTGTTCCCCGGCGCTTGGACCTGGGAAGTCTCTACCTGGATGTCCGCGTCTCCAAATGACTGATTGCCGATTCCCCACATCGTGGCTCCGTCGCCATCCGATGTGACGATGTACTTGCCACCCTGATAGCCGACCTCCCCATGATCGTAGCTACCGATTTCCCATCCCGAACTTTGATCGTCAAAGTTGTCCTGGTAAATGATTTGGCTGCTTGATGAAGATCCCCCACCCAGGCTGGACGACTTGATAACGTTGTCAAACAGGCTGCATGAAAGCGAGCCGGCGACCAGAAACCCCAGACCAATCATCCACGTTTTTCGCATAGCTCCTCGCGTCGGGGACCCTAAGTGCAAGGGCGTTCAGCGCGTCCCCGTGATGTAGTTTTCCAGCTGCTCAATGACAAACTCTTGCTCGGCGATGACCTCTTTGACCACGTCACCGATCGATATGATGCCGACGACCTTGTCGTGTTCCAGCACGGGAAGGTGACGGATCCGCTTCTGCGTCATCAGAGCCATGCAGTCCTCGATCCGCTGGTCAGGACTGATACAGACGACCTGGGACGTCATCACATCACTCACGGGCGTATCGGCCGAGCTTTTGCCGTGGAGGGCGATCTTTCGTGCGTAGTCTCGCTCCGAGAAGATCCCTTCCAGGCTGTCGCTTTCCATGACCAGCAGGGCACCAATGTCCTTTTCGGCCAGCCGTTCGAGCGCATCATATACGCTTGCGTCCGGGCGAATGGACCACACTTTGTTTCCCTTGACCTGCAGAAGATGCCTGACGGTCTCCATGACAACCCCTTTGCTCGTCGGAAGGTCCGGGCCGATAGCTTGCGGATCTCTCACCATACGGGCCTTGGCGAGTGCACCAGGCGATTATGAAAGGGGGTGGAGCAGTGCGGCCGCGCCAATGCCGTAGTCGCATGCCGGCCCGGCGTCTGATGTCGAAGCCGATCCGGCCGAAGAAAACACATTCTACTCAGCCGCCACGGAGGGGGCAAATCGGATGGCAGTTCCCCGTCGAAAAACCAACACCTGCCACACAACCTCCCGGCGCCGGAAGACCTCTTCCAGGCCATTCATCTCGGCAATCCGTTCGATGGCCTCCGGAGGATGGACGAAGACGCGAAAGGCACTCCTCTGAATCCACATGGCGGCGTTGATGGCCCAAGCTCCCAAACGAGTCCACCAAGTACGCCGGGGAAGGACCAGGCCGTAGAGTTTACCTGCTCGCGCCGAGGACAGACCGACCAATCCCGGCATATCCGGATAGCAGCAGACTACCCGGTCCAAACACACAATGTCGGCCATTTCCAACGCCGGAGCCAGGTCGACGAAGTTCCCATGCCGCCACCTCACCCGATCCGCAACGCCACGCTCGTCCGCTTCCCTTTGAGCTGCCTTCAGGAACGCCGATGAAGCCTCCACCAAAGTGGCCGAGCGGGCGCCGGCCTCCAGCAGGCGAAGCGCAATACCGCCCAGACCACCCCCGATGTCCATCACCGTCGAACCGATGACTCCCTGCCGTTCCAAACTCTCGATGAGCCAACGTGTTGTCCGATCGAGCCCATGCAGGTGCATGTGCGCGCGCCGCCTCTCGGCTGAGCGTTCACCAAAGGTTGACTCGACGGCCTGGCAGTGGGCGCACGGCATGCTGAAGGTTGCCTCCTGATCCATCGACTCTAGGCGAAAAGAAGGCGGCGGTCAATGAGGGGTTGGGCGCCGGGCATCCCATTAAGGGGCGTGTGCGATCTCGCGATCGGGATCGCCGCCGTTGATGGGCGTGGGGTTCGTCTCCCCGGTGATCAGGCGCAGCTTCCGCCCGAAGAACAGGTAGTCGTTGATCCAATTGACAAGCACCACCACCCGGTTGCGAAAGCCGATCAGAGAAATCAAGTGGAAGCCCAACCAGACCAGCCACGCCAGAAAGCCCTTGAAGTTGAGACCAAACAGCGTGGCCACCGCTTTGCCCCGTCCGACCACCGCCATCATCCCCTTGTCGCGGTATCGGAACGGGGCTGGCACCTCACCCTCCTTGCGTGCCAGGATCACTCCGGCCACATACTCGCCCTGTTGGATGGCCACAGGGGCCATCTGCGGCAAAGGTTGGCCGTCCTTTTCGACATAGGCTGAGTCCCCAATCACAAACACCTCCGGATGGCCGGCCAGACTGAGGTCGGGCGCAAGCGGAATGCGATCGCCGCGCACGGGCTCGACCGGAAGCTGGTGGACCAGGGGCTCGGCCTTAACCCCCGTGGACCAGAACAGGGTCGAGCTGGGGATCGATTCGCCCCCTTCGAGTTCCACCGAATTCTGAGTGGCGCCGACCACCCGCGCGTTGAGGCGAACCTCAACCCCCATCCGTTCCAGGCGGGCGGCGGCGTACACCCCCAGGGGCCTGGGGAAGGGTGCGAGCAGGGTGTCGAGCGCCTCGATCTGAATGATGCGGACGTCCTCCCGGCTCAGCTCCGCGTAGTCTCGCCACAGTTCCAGCTTGACCAGTTCGGCCAGCGCCCCGGCGAACTCAACCCCCGTCGGGCCGCCCCCAACGATCACAAATGTGAGCAGAGCCCGCCGCTGTTCGGGGTCACGGACCTCCAAAGCCTGCTCGAACGCCCCGAGGATGTGGTTTCGAAGGCTCACGCCGTCGGTCAAATACTTCAGGGCATAGGCGTATTGTTTCACCGACTCCAACCCCAGGAAGTTGGGAACACTTCCCGGCGACAGGATCAACTCATCGTAGCTGATGGTCCCTTGATCGGTATGCAGGATGCGCTCGCCCAGGTCGATTTCACGTACCTCCGCCAGGCGAAAGCGCGTGTGCTGCCAATCCCGGATGATGTCCCGCAGGGGGTAGACGATCGACTCCTGCTCCTGGCTCCCGGTCGCCACCTGATAGAGCAATGGCGTGAAGAGGTGAAAGTTCTGGCGGTCGACCAGAACCAGTTCCATTCCCCGTCCAGCCAGCGCTCGCGCTGCGCTCAACCCGCCAAATCCCAAACCTACAATGACGACCCGCTTCATCTGACTTCCCTCCTCCGCCCGCCGACAAACCGGCTCTTGGTCGGGCGAAAAGCGGCCTCCCATTGCCTCAAGCGTACCCGCTGAATGTTTGTTTCTTCTATGCGGTCGGTTCTCATCGACTTGTTAATTCGCACGCGTTGGCCGGGTGATACGGTTAAGGTACCTGAGCAGTCGGTCCGTCCGGCCGTCGCCGAGCGGAGCGGGTTTAAGGAGGCCAATATGCGAACCATACTCCACGACGTCCACGGTCTGGGGCAATCGATTTGGATCGATTACATGAGCCGAAAGCTCCTGGCCGAATCGTTCCAGACCTGGATCGATCGAGGTCTGCGCGGCGCCACATCCAACCCGTCCATATTTGACAAGGCCATCTCGACGGGCGAGGAATACGACGCTCAGATTGGTGAGCTCGCCCGTGCCGGCCATTCGGCCGAGGAGATCTATCGCCAGCTGGCTGTGGAGGACATCCAGACGGCGTGCGACATGATGCGTCCGGTTTTCGACGAATCGCAAGGCGGGGACGGCTATATCAGCCTCGAACCAAAGGCGCAGCTGGCCCATCAGACGGAGGCGACCATCGAGCGCGTTCATCTGCTCCACGACGCTGTCAACCGGCCCAACCTGATGATCAAGATTCCCGCAACTCAGGAAGGCCTGCCCGCCATTCGCCGTGCCCTGGCCCAGGGCATCAACGTCAACATCACCCTGATCTTTTCGCTCCAGCAGTATGAGGCTGTGGCTGATGCTTTCATGTCCGGCCTGGAGGACCTGGCCGAGCAAGGCGGCGACCTGAGCCGGATGGCGTCTGTGGCGTCGATTTTCGTCAGCCGGCTGGATACCAAGATGGACCAGCGGCTTGACGAGGTGGGGAACAACGACCTTCAGGGGCGGATCGGGCTTGCCAACGCCAAACTGATCTACCAAAAATTCAAGAACTTTTGCTCCAGCGATCGATGGCGCGCTCTGGCCGACCGAGGGGCCGCCGTTCAGCGCGTGCTCTACGGCAGCACTAGCACCAAGAACCCCTCCTATCCGGACACGATGTATGTCGACGGTCTGATCGGCGCTGACACCGTCAACACCCTTCCGCCCAAGACGATCGAGGCCTTTCTTGATCACGGCACGGCTGCAGCCACGCTGGAGGCGGACGTGGAAACGGCACGCGAACAGGTTGCCCGCCTCGATGAGTTGGGGATCAACTTAGATTCGGTGATGGACGAGCTGCTGGTCGAGGGGGTCGACAAGTTCGACACCGCTTACGATGACCTGATCAAAAGCATCGAGTCGAAGCGGCTGGCCATGCTCAAGACGGCCTGACCCGAACCCGGACCCGTCTTGGTCCCGGCCAGGCGACACCGTGGGGCCCGATCGGACCGCAGTCCACGGGTGTTTCCATGCCGAGGCCGGCATCAAACCAGAAACAAGAGCGCTACGCCAACCATCGCCACCACCGTGCCGGCGACGGCGCCCATGCCGACCTTCTCTTTGAACACCACGGCACCGATCGGAAGCAGAAAGACCGGCGGCAGGGCGATCAGGGTACTGGCCACGCCCACTTGGGTCAGCTGCACAGCGATCAGGGACAGCCAGACTCCGATGAAAGGGCCGGTGATGGCCCCACCCAGAATGGGGAGTAGGGCGCGGCGATCGGCTGCCAGCTTGCGCACGGTCGGCCCGGCTCGTCCGCTCAGCAGCGTCACCCCCCAAAGAGCAAAAACCGCTGACGCCATCCGAATCCAGTTTCCCGACAGAGCCGAGAAGTCCCCTTGCAGGCCCTGCTTCGCCAGCACCAGCCCGATCGCTTGCCCGCTGGCGGCGCCGATCCCGAACAGAATCCCCCTGCGGTAGTCACGTTTTTCTGGAGCCGGCCGCGCGCCTCGGTTGCCATCCAGCACCACCAGCGCGATTCCCGCCAGGGTCACGCTCACGCCCAACCACTGCACGACTGAAAGCTGCTCCCCGAGAAAGGCAAACGCCAACAGGGCCGCCATCACCGGCGCCAAGCTCATCATCAACATCCCGAGCCTGGGTCCAACCCAAAGATAAGCTTGAAAGAGAAAGGCGTCTCCAAGCGCCAGCCCGATCACGCCCGACAAGCCCAGCCATAACCAGCGCTGCGGCTCGGCCGAGACCGGAAAGGGTGTGCCCATCAAGATCCAGTGGGTAAGGCTGATCAAGATCAGGGCCATTACCAGTCGCGTGCGATTGACCACGACCGATCCCACACGCCGTCCAGCAAAGGTAAAGAAGACGGCCGTGGCAGACCAGCAGACCGCGGTCAGTAATGCCGCCACTTCTCCCCAGGTGGATGTCATATCCACATCCTAGGGTCCCGCTCAACTCGGCTAAGGTTGATCACACTTGATTGTCCTGTTGAATTCGGGAATGGAGTCCCTGTCTATCTAACCCGTTCGATCAGCGTCTGTGAAATGCGGCGCCCATCTTCCGTCGCCGTTTCGCTCTTGTGAAGTCACCCAGCAGGGAATGGACCAATGTTTGGCAAGCGCCAGCGTCTGCCACAGGCCCTGCCCGGGGGCCCGGCCTTGTGCCGGGAGATTGCCGTCCTACTCGAAGGCAGCCCGTCCGAACCCCGATCCCGATGGACGCCAGCGCAGACCGAGCGCGGAGAGCAGATAGAACATCAGGGCAATAAGGTACAGAATTCGGATCCCATACACGAGCGATGTGTACTCGAAGATTCCGCCCAGAACGGCCCCGATGAGGTTGGACCCAAGCGCGATTTCAACCGAATTGGTTTGGCTGAAAGTGATGGCGAAGATCAATCCGGCGAAGAACAAGGGCAGAGCCAGGGAAAGGCTCGCCAGCACGACTCGGAGCGCCCATTCCATTCCCAGAAAGCTACTGACGGGGAAGAAATAGTTGAAGCAGAGAGCCAGCCCGAGCAAGATATACGCCGGCCAAGGATTGGTGAACTCGAACCTCTCAACCAGCAGGTTGGCCAGGACGATGACAAACAGGATGGCGGCGATGACCACAGCGTTGACGATCCAGGTCGAGCCGAACAGCAACGCCAACTCAGTGATGCTCTTCGTTTCGAGCAGGAAGAAGGCCGACCCAAGGAAGAAGAAATGGGCATCGAACTGGCGGAAGTTGGGAATCCCCTGCTTCGTGAGCAGCAGACCCAGGAGGATCACGCCGGCCAGCCCGACGAGATAGGGGACGGGCACGGTCTTCTGACGCAGGTAGAGATACGGCCAATCATCGCTGGTGATGTCCATCTTCTCCGACGCCCCATAGTCAGGCTGGTAGATCGTCTCTGGATTCTGGAGAAGGGGTCGGTCGAAGGGCTCCAACCCAATCAAAAACAGGACATCATCCTTGGGCATAACGTAGGTCTGAGGCGCGTGGCCGAACACGCGCTCCAAGGTCTGGGACAGCCTATACCCAATCCACTCATTCTGTGTCGGGACGCCGAAAGACAGGGCCAGCAGGCCATCTGGGTTGAGGAGGGAACGGACCTCCGCCAGGCTTTGCTGTGTGTAGACAAAGTTGTCGAGTCGGACGCTGCTGGCGGTGCTGAAAAGGGTGTGCGAATCGAGCAGTCCGAACACGATCAGGTCGTAGTGCTGGTGGTCTTGGCGGAAGAACGCTCGCGCGTCCTGATTGACCAACGTCACACGCGATGGGTCGGCATATGGCTGCTCGGGGTGCAGCTCTTTGCCGAGATCAAGGATCACCGGGTCAATTTCGACCGCCGTCACGTGGCCGGCACCAGCCCGCAGAGCCGCCGCCACATCGTTGCCCGTGCCGGCCCCTACCACAAGGACTTGGCCAATGCTCCCAGCGACCTGATAGGGGGAATCATAGAGCGCGCGGATCTGGTTGAACTGGGCTGGCGCCTGATCGAAGTGTTGAGAAACGAAGCCGGGATCCAGATTCCACAGAATTTGATGCCATGCCTGGTTGACTGAAAGCTGGTATCCGAGCTGGAGGCTCGGCGCACTGTCGGCAAACTGCGGGTTGATGTCGATCCGGTAGTAGGGCGACCAAAGGGTCCGGGCCGCGCCGGTGGGCACAAGCCAGGTGAGCAGCGCCGGCAGGGCTGCCAGGCCGATGGCCAAGGCGCGCTTTGTGGATCCGCCTTGCGGGATGAAGAAGTATGCAGCTGCCAGCCCAGCCAGTGCGAACCAAGCGGCCGGGGGCCAGCCGAGGAACGAGATGAGCGTGTAGGAAAGGATGCCAGCCAAGCTGCCCAAGATGTTAACGATGTAACCCCGCAAGGGCGGAAACGGCCGAAAGCAGCCTGCCGTCACCGCGCCCAAGGGGATAAACATCGTCGTGACAAGGATGAACATCGACCAGAGGACGGCATAGAATGCTGCGCGCAGGGCGAGGGCTTGAAGGCTGCTGGCGGTGACCATCGAACCAGCCCAAATGAATTCCTGCGTGTTGGCTGAGTTGATCAACACGATGTTGCTGATGCCGGAACGCCCAAGTGCCAGGATCAGGACGCAATTGGTGGCCAGGATGGGTAAGAACAGGGACCGCAGCCGGCCAAACGATGACTTGCCGCGTGCCGAGGCGAACCCCAGCCCCAAACCCAGGAACGCGCCGATCAGAGCGAAGTTCTTGTAGAAGGCGAAGATTCGGATCTCCGCCGCCAGCCAGCGGATGAAGACCAATTCCAAGAACAGGCCCAACGCACTGGCAAGGAACAGATCAAAAACCGCTCGTCGTCTTTCCATGCGTCTCCCCCGTGGTCCCAAAGCTGTCGATGGTCGGCCATTCTAGCGTTCGAATGAAGATGCCGCCAGCCTCTCGCTCGTCGGCATCTGGTGCCCACGGCACCAGGCTGAGCCAGGGGCATTTGTGAACTTTTTCACATACCGGGTGGGGGATTTCTCGCCCCAAAGAGCGGGGCGATGATTGGGGGAAACAGTGGGCCCGGCAGGGATCGAACCTGCGACCAACCGGTTATGAGCCGGCCGCTCTGACCGCTGAGCTACGGGCCCTCGAGCACTGAGTTGGTCGCTGAGTGCCGAGCTTTCCCAGAGGGTCGGCTCAGCGCTCAGTGCTCGGTGCTCCTTGGAGCGGGCGACCGGATTCGAACCGGCGAATGTCAGCTTGGAAGGCTGATGCCTTACCACTTGGCGACGCCCGCGCGCGGCTGAATTCTAATGGGGGGTTGGGAACGGGTCAAGCTGTTGGCCGGCAGGGGCTGCCCGATGCCCGGACGTAATGCGGTCATCCGACGGAGTTCTCACATCGACCCGCCGGCCGATCATTTGGAAAAGATGAGGGGTCGGAGCCGGCAAAGTTGCGACCGGCTCCGACCTTGATTGGATGCAGGATGTCGGCTATGCGGTGACTGGTTCGGCCGTCGCCTCTTCAGGTAGGTCCGCTTGGACAAGGTAGCCGAGCATGACCAGCGCCACGCCCATGACGGCAGACATTCCAGCAGAAACCGCCGCCATTGGATCGGGAAAAGGATTGGGCCCGTTGCCGGCGGATCCTAGTATGACCACGAGCACAGCCACAACGGTGATGGGCAGCCCCGCCACCAACGCCAAGGCATTCCATCTGGCTTGCGGTGTGTGCACCAGAGCAAGAACACCGTACAGCTCAAGTGCAACGAAGACAGCGAACAGGCCATACATGAAGGTTCCAAATCCATTGTCGTCCAGGTTGTTGGGGAGGGATTGGATTACATTTCCGATCACGATCAGCGCTGTGCCGGCGGTTCCTCCGATCAGCAGCGCCCCCTGGCCCAACCCCCCCACGGCCGGTCCGAAGCGAGCTCGGATCCCCAACAATCCAAGACCCACGCCAATCGGACCGTAGAAGAAT
>Ga0307417_10000415_pt1 | contig 17502 bp, 17 predicted proteins | sample SalMarWE160210MG_2_FD_202514 | JGI IMG/M metagenome (GOLD analysis project Ga0307417, IMG submission 202514) | Salt marsh sediment microbial communities from the Plum Island Ecosystem LTER, Massachusetts, United States - WE1602-10 | ecosystem: Environmental > Aquatic > Marine > Intertidal zone...
CACCACGTTTCGGGCGGGGATCACCACCTGGTCGGCGAGCGTTCCCCAGCGGTGCTCGCCGAGGATCTGATATGTGTCACAGAACACGATGTCGCCGCGAAGACATGCTTGGCACGATCCGCACGAGACCGAAGGGTTGACGACAACCTCGTCCCCGACGGAGACCGAAGTGACTCCCTCCCCAACTGCATCCACGGCCCCGGCACCGTCGGCGCCGGCGACATGGGGGAGCACCGGTTTGGGCATGCCCATCGAGGACCAGATGTCGAGGTGGTTGAGGGCCGATGTCACGAGCCGCACCCGAACCTCACCAGGGCCCGGGACAGGTTCGTCGATATCTTCGAGAGCGAACGACTCGGGGCCACCGATTTCACGGAGGAGCCACGCTTTCATGGTCCGCAGCGTAGCGGCACGGTTGCTTCTCCAACGAGGTGAGACCCGCGTACGGCACCGAGCGAGGGTTGCTGCTCCGTCTACGCCATCCAGCGAGGGATGGCACGCCGCAGCTTCGGTTCGACACTCAGCCGATCGAGGTCGTCCTCGGTGAGCGTCAGGTCAGCAGCAGCCGCGTTCAGCTCGAGCTGCTCGACGTTCCGGGCGCCAGGGATGGCGATCACGTTCGGGTGAGAGATCACCCAGGCGAGGGCCACCTGCGCAGGCGTTGCGCCGTGGCTGTTGGCGATGTCGCGTAGGGCGTCGAACAGCGGCTTGGCACGTTCGAGATTGCGGGTCGACGACAGAGGGTTGACGATGTTGCGGCTGCGAAACCCGGTGATCGGGTTCGACGACGTGTAGACGCCGGACAGCAGCCCTTGGGCGAGCGGGCTGTAGGCGATGACCACCCGCCCGTTGTCCTTCGCGAAGGGAACGAGGCTGGTGGCGGCCCGTCGGTTGATGAGGTTGAACTGCACCTGATTCGACAGGACCGGCTTGCCCAGGGATCGTTCCGCTCGTCGCCAGCGGGCAAGCGAGTGGTTTGAGACACCCACGTGCCGGATAGCGCCGAGATCGAGGAGCCGGCGCATGCCGCGCATCGTGAACGACACCGGGGCGTGCGGGTGCGGCCAGTGGATCTGGTACAGGTCCATGTGATCGACACCGAGCCGATCTCTCGACTGGAGGCCGTGGGAGACGACGGTGCCAGGCAGCGGCACGATAGGAAAGAACTTCGACGCGATGAACGCGCGATCTCGGTGTCCGGACAGTGCACGGCCGAGGATGATCTCAGAGGCGCCACGTCCGTAGATCTCTGCTGTATCGAAGACGTTGATGCCGAGATCCAGTGCTCTGTCGACGATTTGTGCGGCCTCGACGTTGTCGTACGTCTCTCCATACGACCACTCGGTCGATCCGAACTGCCAGGTTCCGAGTCCTATAACCGATAGACGCTCGCCAGAGACTTCGAGGTAACGCACGATCAGATCCTCGCCAGCCTCTCATGCAGCTCCGGTGGGAGCCGTGTGGGTTTGCCGGCGAGATCGGTGATCGCACCGAGGATGTCCAGGGTTGCGAGCAGCGTGTCGCCCCGGTACATCTCTTGATGCCACACCGACGACGCCCTGCGGCGTTCCACGACCTCCGACTCGATACGGACGGTGTCGCCTCCGACGGCCGGCTTGATGAATCTGGCGTGAGCATCGACGACGACGATGTGGAACCCGGCGGCCGACATGGTGTCCATGGCGAGCCCCACCGACTCGAGTGTGTCGATCCGGGCCGTTTCGAAGTACCCGAAGTAGGCCGTGTGGTTCACATGGTTGTAGGGATCGAGTTCGTAGAAGCGCACCTTGATGGTCGTGGTGTGTCGCATGGCTTTCCGAGGCTACTGTCCCTCGCCGCACTGGGCGTAGGATCGAGGCGAAAGGAGGCACTGATGGTGCCGTGGCTGAACGTCGGAGTGTTGATCGCGGCGACGATTCTGACGTTCGGGTTCTACGTGGCAAGTGCAGGCCCCGCGGCGCTGGCTCGACGTATCGGCAGTGAGACCGCCTACCGGAGATGCACGGTCTATCGGATGCTGTCCGGTGTGTTCATGACCGTTGCAGGCGTCAACTACGTGGTCTATGCCTTCCACCCGTTGCCGTGGTCGTTTCCCGCTGGTTTTCCGTGGCCCTACTGGGTGTCGGCGCTGATTGCGGTAGTGATCGCGGCCCCGTCGGGGATCGTGTGGTTCCGCGGGATGAGGGATGCCGGCGAGGAGACGATGGTGCTCAAGGAAAGCCACGGGATGTATGGCGGCATCTACCGGCGTATTCGTCATCCGCAGGCCGCCGGCGAGGTGTGGTATTGGTGGGTCTTCGCCTTCCTGTGCCATTCGCCGTTCCTGGCGGTCTACTCGATCGTGTGGCTGCCTCTGTTCCACCTCATGTCGACGGCAGAAGAGCGGGATCTGCTCATCAGGTTCGGTGACGACTACCGGGCCTACATGGAGCGGACGGGCATGTACCTACCTCGACGCAGCCCCTCCTGATCAGGCTTCGTCGGGTAGGCCGACGACCCCTGCAGGGACGATCTCGAATGCAAGAGGTTCGCCTGTTCCGGGGGCTTCGCCGAGTTCGGCTTCGAGGAGGCTTCCGTCGCTCATCTTGATAGTCACCTGGTAGTGGCCGCCACGGAAGCGCCGCTGAGAGACCTCCCCATGGAGGGGACCTCCCGCCTCGATGGCGCTCTCTCTGACGACGACTCGATGGTGCCCGTCCTCGAGATCGGGCACCGCGAACGAGCCCCACGAGGTGGTCGCCACTCCTGCGGTAACCACGACGTCGATGAGGTTGGAGAAGCCGAGGAATCCGGCAACCCAGGCGTTGGCCGGCGACGACCACACCTGCTCAGGAGTACCCGTCTGAACGATCGTGCCGTCGCGGAGGATCACCATCTGGTCGGCGACGGTGAACGCCTCCTCCTGGTCGTGGGTGACGTAGACGGCGGTGATCTGGAGCCGGACGAACAGCTCCCTCAACTCGGGAACGATGCGTTCTCGGAGGGAGCGGTCGAGCGAGCCGACCGGTTCATCGAGCATGAGGACCCTCGGCTCTGGAGCGAGAGCCCGGGCGAGCGCGACTCGCTGCTGTTCTCCACCCGACAGCCGGCCAACGCCGCGGTGCTCATACCCGGCGAGTCCCACCCGCTCCAGAACCGCCGTGACTCGACGCGCCGCTCCGGGGCGGCCTTCGACGCCGAACTCCACGTTCGCTCCGACGCTCATGTGAGGGAACAGGGCGTAGTCCTGGAACATCAACCCGAACCCGCGGGCATGGGGAGCGACACCGTTCAGCGACTCGCCGTTCCACGAAATCGAGCCGGTATCAGGGTGCTCCAGCCCGGCGATCGCACGCAGCAGAGTCGACTTCCCGCTGCCGCTCGGTCCCAGAACGGCGAGAACTGTTCCGTCAAGGACCGTGAGGTTGATGTCGTGCATGAACGGTTCACCCTCGAATGACACGGTGAGACCTCTGACTTCGAGCATCAGAACTCCCCTACGTCGCCGAATCGAAAGCGCTCGATTACGAACATCGACAGCGCGGTGAGCACCATCAGGATCGTCGCCAGGGCGAGGGCCTGAGCAAACGTCCCGGGTCTGCCGAGCAGGCGGAAGATCGCTACGGGCAAAGTGGGCGTGGCCGGTCGTGCCAGGAAACTCGTCGCACCGAATTCGCCGAGCGAAATGGCGAACGCGAATCCGGCGCCAATCAGGCCGGCACGCGAGATCATGGGCAGGTCGATTCGTCTCCACACGCGCGCTGGCGTTGCGCCGAGCATCGCCGCCGCGTCCCGGAGTTCCTGTCGTACCGACCGCATGACCGGCACTGCGGTCCTCACCACGAACGGGATCGCGACGAGCGCATGTGCGATCGGCAGCAGGATCGGTGATGTGCGCAGGTCGATTGGTTTGCCGAGTGCGACGAGGAACCCGAAGCCGATCGTCACCGCCGACGTACCGAGCGGCAGCATGAGCAGCACGTCGAACGTTCGCGAGAAGAGCCCGGTCCGGTAGGCAACGATCACTGCGGCCATCATCCCGACCGTCACGGCGAGGAGTGTCGCTGCGAAGGCGATGAGGAGCGAGTTCCTGATCGCCTCGACCGGGGGAACGAAGAGGGCCGACGTCTGGGTGGCGAGCGAACGGTAGGCGGCGAATCCGAAGCCGGTGCTCGTGCGTAGGGATCGAGCGACCAGAAGCGCGAGTGGCGTACCCAGGAAGAGTGTCGTGAAGATCAACACTCCGGACACGACCAGCCGGTCCCGGAGCGTCCGTGGGACTCTGGCGACTTCATGTGACGGCCGCAGCGAGAGTTCGATTGCCCGACGTCGCTGGAACGCCGAGTAGCCGACCAGGATCGAGGTGACACCGATGAGCTGGATCACCGCCAGGGCGGCGGCGAGCGGAAGCCGGAGGTAGGTGATTGTCTGACGGTAGATCTCCACTTCGATCGTCGAGAACCGCAACCCGCCGAGGATGAGGATTACCCCGAACGACGTGAAGGTGAACAAGAACACGATCGACCCGGCGGCCGCCAGCGCTGGACGAAGCAGAGGCAGCGTGACGGTCCGAAAGGCCCTCCAGCGGCCGGCACCCAGCATCCGCGCCGCCTCCTCGAGCCGAGGGTCGAGGTTGCCCCAGAAGCCGCCGACGGTGCGGACCACGACGGCGAAGTTGAAGAACACATGGGCGATGAGAATCAGCCACACCGTCCCGCTCAGATCGACGACTCCCGTCGGTCCCAGCAGCGCGAGGAAGGCGGTGGCGACGACAACGGTGGGCAGCACGAACGGCACCGTGATCGCCGCCTTCATGAGGTTCTTGCCTCGGAACCGGTAATGGGCAAACACGTAGGCGGTCGGCAGCGCGACGAGCACGGTGAGCAGCATCGAGGCGGTGGCCTGCCACACCGTGAACCAGATGGCACCGCGCAGCGTGCCACGACTGAACACATCGGCGAACGGCGTCAGATCGAGGCGGTTGTCTACGACGAGGCTCTTGATGAGGATCGCTCCGAGCGGGTACGCGAAGAAGTACGCGAGGAATGCAAGCGGAATCCCGACAAGGAGGATGCCGCCGATACGTCGAGGGTTTCTCACGATCTGACGATTTCGGTCCACTGCTGGATCCACTCCTCACGGTGTTGCTCGATCAGCGCCGGGTCCATCGTTTCCGGGTGGTCGGGCACGATCGCGAACTCGGAGAAGACGGAGGGCAGCACCGCATCGGATCTGGCCGGAAACACGAACATGTTGAGCGGCATGTCCTCCTGGAACTTCGACGAGAGCATGAAGTCGATCAGCTTGCCGGCTGCTTCGGTGTGCGTCGTGCCGGCAAGGATGCCTGCGTACTCGACCTGTCGAAAACACCCGTCGGTGATCACACCGGTGGGTGGTTCGTCCAGCGGGACCTCCGAGTAGTAGACCTCAGCCGGTGGCGACGAGGCGTATGAGACGACCAGGGGTCGTGTCCCGTCGGACGCCGCCGAGAAATCCGAGTAGTACGCCTCGGTCCAGCCCGCGTCGACCTTGACACCGTTGGCCACGAGGTCGTGCCAGTAGTCCTGCCACGTGTAGTCGCCCGTTTCGCCGAATTTCGCGATGGTTGCCAGCAGGAACGCCAATCCCGGAGAGGAGGTGGCCGGATCCTCCACTACCAGCATGTTCTCGTAGGCAGGATCGGCTAGGTCCCGGAGTGTAGTTGGGACTGCTGCGTCGTTCTCGAAGGCCGCTTTGTCGAAGTTGAGGCACACATCGCCGTAGTCGATCGGGGTCACCAGGTTGCCGGCCCTGAGGCTTTCGGGGACGGTGGTCAGCTCGGGCGATGTGTACGGATCGAAGATGCCCTCCGACTCGGCCCGAGACAGGAATGTGTTGTCGATCCCGTACACGACGTCGGCGATCGGGTTGTCTTTCGTCAGAATCGCCTGATTGAGCATCGTGCCGGCATCATCCGACGTGAGGACCTGCACCTCGATCCCGGTTTGGTTCGTGAAGTCCTCGAGGACTCCGTCGGAGACGGCGAACGAGTCATGGGTGAGCAGCGTTATCTGCTCGGGTGTCTGTGTGGTGGTCGACTCGGTCCCGCCCTGTGAGCATGCCGCGAGGACGAGCGCGAGGACGACGACGAACCCGCCGAAACGGCGGGCCCTCGATGCGGTCTGCATGGTGCCTCCTTCGTTGGTCGGAGGCCAGGCTGAGGCTGCTTCCTTCGCCGGCATTACCCGGTCAGGTTCCAACGGTCGGAGGCCGCGAGCCTCCTTCTCAGCCCGGTCATACCGAGCTCCCGTGCGGAAAGAAGCCTACCGCTACCAATCGCAGAGTTCAGGTGTTTTCCCGGTCGGTCGTGCCGCTCACGAGGAGCGCTACGCCGAGACCGATGACGAGCGCCGGGACCATATAGCCGGAGGGGACCGACCAGACACTCGCAGCATCGAGCAGGAACACGATCCCGACGATGATGAAGAACACGCCTGCGGTGATGGAACCCTTCATCGTGATACTCCGATCTGACCGGCGAATGCGGATGCCTTCAACACGAGTGTTCCTCCCGTGCCCTGTGAGGTCGTGTTCAGGTTGACACCGACGCCTTCCCGCCGTTCGCCGAATGCGTCGATCTGGCCGAACAGTGTGCTTGCCTTCACTTCCACGGTGGCGTTGCGGGGTGCATACACCTTGATCTCACCGGCGAAGACGCTGACGTCAAGGGTCGTTGTCCCTTCTGGGAGATCGAGGTCGCGCAGGTCGACAACGAGGTTGCCGGCGAACATCGACACGTCCTTCACATCGGTGACGTTCGTGACGGTGACGGTGCGGTCTCCCACTCCGCTGCTCGAGGTGATCGACGGAGCACCAGTGCCCCCGGCAACGAGAACGATCGTGAGAATGATCCCGAGCGCGATCAGACCTCCGTGCGACTTGCCCTTCGGGTCCGCGACCAGCGCTACGCCGATGACAACCAACACGCTTGGAAGCACCCACTCCCATGGGAACTGGTCGACGGCGCCGATCACCTGAAGGAGCCATCCGGCGCCGATCGCCACTATCAGCAATCCGAGTACCAGCCGCCCAGGTTTCATCGCTTGCCTCCAAAGATCACCGCTAAACCGATGACGATCACGATGGCCGGCCAGATGAACCTGCCGACATCGGGGAGCAGGCGGTCGAGGATCATGAATCCCCCAACAGCGATCAGCGCTCCACCGATCAGGAGCGTCACACTGCTCCCGCTGCCTGTCGCCGGACCGACGTTGTCGTCGGGCTGCTCCATCGGCATGGCGATCCATCCGATCAAGTAGATGAGAAACCCCGATCCTCCTGCGATGAACAGCACCAGGAAAATCACACGGACGATTACGGAATCGATACCGAGATACCGTCCGAGGCCACCGGCAACACCGGCGATCATCTTGTCGTTGGTGCTTCGCCGCAGCACCTTCGGGGTGGAGCTATCGGGTGTGGTCATGGTTCCTCCCTCGCCACCAAGCTACTCGATTCGTTTCTCCCGTGAGTAGCCGGTACTCCTCTGCTTCTGGCGTGAGAGAAGTGCTCTATGTCCGCGCAACTCACGCGAGAACCCGGGAGGGGGTTCAGCGGATGAGTCGTATGTCGCGGAGAGGAATCGGTGTGAAGCGGTCGGGGTTGGGTTCCATACGAACCTCGGCTTGGCCGGACAGTTCCAGTTTGCGGGTGACGAATTGGGCCTCCGTCTGGAATTGTGAACCTTGCCCGGAGACTTCGAATGGGTTGGCGTAGGGGGTGAAGAACGTCCCCTCGAGCACGTTCCCGGCCTGCCCGCCGATGTGGTGATGCTCGGTGGACTCGGACCAGAGAGCAAGGTCCTCGAAGTGGTCCTGGAACGTGACCGGGTTGGCACCACCGGCGAGGTCCGGGGCGGTCCATGTGAGACCGCCGGCACCTCCGTTGAAGTCGACCTGACCGTCGGCGAGATCGACCATCACATGTTCGAGCGAGATCGCGGACTGTGCGTCCTTGATGAAGTTGCCGTGTCGGACGTATACGACGTGGTTGGCGGCACCGCCACCGTTGATCTCGAGGCTGCCTCCGGACAGGCTGCGGATCTGTCCCTCGAAGACGATGTCACCCGGTCCGAATATCACAGCGTTGTCGACCGTGAATCCCTGATTTCCGGACGTGCCGGGACAGTCGACGTACCAGTTGCCATCCGGAACGTCCGGTGACGGATCACTTCCCTGGAAGCTGCACGGCAATCCCGTGGGGTAGTTGGGATCGCCGATGTACGAGGTCCACGTTTGGAATCCTCCAGTGCCAATGGATACGCCGCTCGGTGTAACAGTCCCTCCGTAGGCGCCGGTGAGTCGGTCGATGTAGTTGTTGGTTCCGTCGGCGTCGGGACAGTTCGGAATCGATATATCGAAGTAGTTCGGGTAGCCGACCTTGCAGTTGTAGCGGTAGTCGATTGGTGCTCTCGTCACTCGTGTGGAGATCCCTGTCGGTCTGGGATACAGCCGGAACCAGGTCTTTGAAGGTTCGGTCGGATCAGTGAGATCGGCGGGATTGATCGAATCGGTGAGGTCGCTCGGGTCGTAGGAATTCGCCGTCGATCCCGGGGTGAACAGCGCGTAGGACAGGATGGCACTGGGGATCTCGGGGACGTACGGATCGGACTGTCCGGGTACGGGCAGTGCCCTGATCCAGCCCTTCTGGACTCCCTTGGAGTCGATCGCGTAGGGGGACGACGGTCCGCAATTCGTCGCGTCGGAGTCGACAACGATGAGTCCGGGCGTGTCCTCGAAGTACTTGACCGTTACCTTCCCTTGTCCGCTCGTGTAGAGGGCTTCACAGTCGTGTGGTTCCAGAAGCACCAGCGGGACGATTTCGCCAAGACCCGGTCCCGCACCGTACCTGGCTACGGACCGCACCTCTGTGCTGGCCTGATCGAAGCCGAGGACTCGTGCAAACGTGTAGTTCCTGTCTCTGGTGATCGAGATCCCGATCCGTTGGCACGGGGCACCGTCGACCTCCGCGTCGATCGAACGCTCCGCCATGAGCGGGTCGTCGTCCGGAACGGGGTAGACGATCTCGACGTGGTAGGGACCGACGTCACCCGAGACGGGCGGGTCCGGCGGCAAGGTGGTCGCATCGCAGTAGGTCGGGATCGGTGTGCAGTCCGGTGCACTGCTCCAGGTCGTTTCTCCGAGGTTCAGGAGGGCGTAGGCCTTGGCGACCTCGCATGCCTCTCGCGGACCGGACGAGGGATCGAAGGGGTCCAGGGCCGACGCTCCTGCCGTCGCGGCAAGATCGGAGGCGAGTCTGTCGGCTCGAAGGTCGTATCGAAGCGAGCCGAGATCGATGACCAATGCGGCGACACCCATGATCAGCAGCATCGCCATCGCCACGAAGAGCAATGCGGCACCATCGTCTCTCCTCATCCGCTCACCTGCACTTCATAGCGGCTCGCTGCCTCTGATCTGAGCGTGATGGTCTTGGAGAACACCAAGGCAGTGAGCACTGAAGTGCGTGTCACCGCGATCTGGACCCGCCACTCTTTTGTGCCGCGTCCGTCGTCGAAACACCAGCCTGAGGTGACGGTTCCGGTCTCGTCGATGTGCTTGGTCTCCGTCCCTGTCGATGATGCGTCGACGTAGGCGATGCAGTAGGCGGCACCTGGCAGTCCGGAATCGAGGGATCCTGTGGCGTCTGCAAGCAGGTGGGTCTCCACGCTGCCGAGCCAGGCGTCCGTGTCGCCTTCCGTCGGCAGGATCGCCGCGTAGCGCGCCGCCTCTCGAGCGGCGTGGGTGAGCGTGATCTTGAGGTTGTATGCGACACCCGCGCTCACGAGTCCGAGCAGGATCATGAGGATGAGGGGTAGCACGAGTGCGAACTCGACAAGAGAAGCGCCCCGCTCGCGTCTCATGATGCCTCCCAGGCGGCGAGTGCACGCCGCATTTGCCCAACCCGCCCACATTGTGGGTTCACTCTGCGTGGTTGTCAACTCGTTTGTTCGACTGCGAAAACGAAGTCGCGCCGACTCATGAGGAGAGAGGGCTGCTACCAGCGCAGGAGCATGGACGCCCACGTGAAGCCGCTTCCGAACGCCGCGGAGGCGACGAGCATGCCTGGTTCGAGGCGACCTTCTCTCACTGCTTCGGCGAGCCCGATCGGAATGGTTGCTGCCGTCGTGTTGGCAAACCGGTCGATGGTGTTGAATACCTTCTCTTCCGGGATGCCCATGCGTTGGGCGACGGCCTCGTTGATCCGCAGGTTCGCCTGATGGAACACGAACAGGTCCACGTCGTCGATCGAAACGTCGTTTGCGTCGAGCGCCTCCTCGATCGCCTCGGGCATCAACTTGACCGCGTGTACGTAGACGTGGCGCCCATTCATCTTGGGGAAGGTGAGCTTGTCGTCGATGATGTCGTGGGTGATCATGCGTGCTCCGACCGCCATGCCGGGTGCAGGCACCCACAGATCTTCTGCGTAGGTTCCGTCGGCGTGGAGATGGGTCGAGAAGATGTGGGAGTCACGCGACGGGTCGTCGACTTCGACTGCCTCCAGAATCGCCGCACCGGCGCCATCCCCGAAGAGGACGGTCAGGTCGCGGCCCTCATCGCTGATATCGAGACCCTTCGAGTGGATCTCCGCACCTACGACGAGGATCTTCTCGGCCGACCCGGTGCGGATGTACTGGTCTGCGATGGACGTGGCATAGATGAAGCCGGTGCACTGCTGGCGCACGTCGATGGCGGGGATGCCGAGAACCCCGAGTTTGCGCTGGAGGAATACTGCTGACCCGGGGAAGTAGTGATCGGGGCTGATGGTGGCGAAGAAGATCATGTCGAGATCGTCGGGGCCGATGTCAGCCATCGCCATGGCTTGTTTCGAAGCTTCGAGCGCGAGATCCGAGGTACCGGTGTCCTCGTCCACCCAGTGCCGCTCACGAATGCCTGTGCGCTGCACGATCCACTCGTCGGATGTGTCGATGATTTTGGAGAGATCGTCGTTGGTGATCACCTTGGGCGGTACGTAGCTCCCAATCCCTGTGACTCGTGAACGAAGTGCCATTCGCTGCGCCTTCCCGCGGGTGGAGGGCATGGTATCGCGCGCGATCGCCCTCAGGTCGAGTGTCGTATCTCGGGTGCCCCAAGCCGCACGGCATCGGCGGTGCGGTCGTCGGGTTGGCGCTGTGAGTCCCGTTCAGCTTCGACGCGAGCGAGGTAGTAGGCGACCTCTCGAGACCTGGCTTCCTCGCCCCAGCCAAGGATGGGTGAAACGAGCTGAGCTGTGCGTTCGGCGACGGCCGTGCCACGATCGACCGTCTCGACGGAGATCCTGGTTCTTCTGGTGAGGATGTCGTCGAGATGGAGTGCACCCTCATGGGAGGCCGCATAGGCGACCTCCGCCTCCAGATAGCCGCCGGAAAGCTCGGCACCCAGTCGGGGTGTTGCTTCGATGGAAGCGAGGAGATCGTCAGCGAGTGATCCGTATCGGTGGAGGAGGTGCTCGATCGTTTCGAGCGGCATCCCGTGCCGGGTGGCGAGGTCGGCGCGATGTTCCCAGCGTTCGCGAAACCCGTCCGCGCCAAGGAGGGGGATCTGGTCCGTGGACGACTGGGGAAAGGGTGTCTCGAATCCGGCCGCCACTGCGTCGATCGCGTCCTTGGCCATCACTCTGTAGGTAGTGAACTTGCCGCCGGCAACGGTGATCAGCCCGGGCACGACCTCACTCACTGCGTGCTCGCGGCTCAGTTTGGACGTCGAGTCCGATTCTCCAGAGAGGAGCGGCCTAAGACCCGCGTAGACCCCTTCGACATCGTTGTGGGTGATCGGAGGGTCGATGAGTTGGTTGATATGGCCGAGCAGGTAGTCGATGTCGGTCTTGGACGCCGCGGGGTGCGAGAGGTCGAGGTTCCAATCGGTATCGGTGGTGCCGATGATCCAGTGCTGCCCCCACGGAATGACGAATAGGACGCTCTTCTCGGTCTTGGTGATGAGTCCTACGGAGCCCTCGATGCGATCTCTGGGCACGACCAGATGGATGCCCTTGGAGGCGCGGACGTGAACCGCACCCCTGCCGGCGAGGTCCTGTACGTGATCGGTCCACACGCCGGTTGCGTTTACAACGGCACGCGTCCTGATCGTGAAACTCTCTCCCGTCTCGAGGCAACGCGCCTGCACCCCGTTGACACGCTCGCCGTCCTTGGTGATGCCGGTGGCGGCGACGCTCGGTGCGATCGCGGCGCCGTGAAAGGACGCCGTGCGGGCGACAGTCAGGACGAAGCGGGCGTCATCCTCCTCAGCGTCCCAGTAGCGAACCGCCCCGACGAGGCTGTCACGCCTCAGGGCTGGGAACAGGTCGAGGGCCTTGGTGAGTGAGAGTTGCTGGTGGCGGGGAAGTGAGCTGGGTCCGGCGAACAGATCGTACAAGGTGACGCCTGCACCGACGTAGAGCCGTTCCCAGCCCCGATGGGTGAGCGGGTAGAGGAATGAGACAGGACGAACGAGGTGCGGGGCGAGGTGGTCGAGGAGCAGCCCACGCTCGCGAAGAGCTTCACGGACGAGACGGACGTCGAGTTGCTCGAGGTACCGCAGCCCGCCATGGATCAGCTTGCTGGAGCGACTGGACGTGCCGGCGGCAAGGTCGCGTTGTTCGACCAGGCCGACGGTCAGGCCTCTGCTGGCGGCGTCGAGCGCCGCCCCAGTGCCGGTGATCCCACCGCCGATGATGAGCACGTCGAACGTTTCGGTCTTCAACCGTTCGATGTCGCGTGCCCGCCGGCCCGGGTTGAGTGCACCACCCATGCCTCAAGGCTAGGCGGTGACGGAGCCGGTTCAGGACGGCTGGGAACCAGTGGTCCTCGACGGAAGGCGGCACGGTAGCCTGGGGGTACGCCCGGCGAGTACGGAGGTACGAGTGGAGGACCGAACGTTCATGATTCTCGGAGGAGCCGGGTTGGTCGGCTTCCAGGTCGCACATCGGATCGCGACCGATCTGCGTCCGGACCGCATCGTGATCGTTTCGCTGTATGAGGGAGATACCGAGAAGGCATGCGCCGACCTCCGCGCCCTGTTTCCTGACGGCACGTCGGAGTTCGTGGGGGAGTGGGGTGACATCTTCGCCAGAGAAGAGTTTGCCCAGACCTCGCGCAGAGAACTGCTGGAGGATGAGGATGCCCGAGAGGGCATCTTCTCTGATCTGCTGGGTCCCATCGATGAAGCATTCGGTCGGTCTCGCCTCGCGCACCTGGTTGAGCGATATCAGCCCGATGTGATCATCGACTCGATCAACACCGCGACGGCGATCAGTTACCAAGACGTGTACACAACGTCGAAGATCGCCAAGAGGAGCGTGGATCGTCTCCAGGCAGATGCGTCGACATCGTCGAAAGTCGTCGCCCACGATGTGGAGAGCTTGATCCTCTCCCAGGCGGTACCGCAGCTGATCAGGCACGTCATGATCCTTGATCGCGCGATGCGACGGGCAGGTACTCGGTTGTACTTGAAGATCGGCACGACGGGGACAGGTGGCATGGGATTGAACATTCCGTATACGCACTCGGAGGATCGTCCGTCGGAGCAGTTGATGACGAAGGCGTCGGTGGCGTTCGCGCACACCGGTCTGCTCTTCCTGATGGCGCGGACGGCCGGCGGTCCGATCGTCAAGGAGATCAAGCCCGCAGCGATGATCGGGTTCGCGGACATCTACTACCGAACCATCACGGAGCGGGGCGAACCGGTCCACCTGTATGGAGCGATGACCGAACCATTGGACGACCGGCTCCAGGTACGCATCGACCCCGATGTCTTCGAGGCGGGCCCGGAATTGCAGCTTCCTGTGGTCGGTACGGGTGAGAACGGTGTGTTCACGAAGGGCGAGTTCGAGGCGATCACCGCGTTGCGGCAGATGGAGTTCGTTACTGCCGAAGAGATAGCCGATCTCTGCCTTCAGGAGATCGTCGGGTCGACCACCGGTAGGGATGTCGTCGGTTCGATGGATGCGGCCGTTGTCGACCCGAGCTACCGAGCAGGTGTGCTGAGGGAAGATGCGCTCGTTCGCTTGCGGCGCCTCGAGGAGAAGACAGACACCCACAGCGTGGCACTTGGTCAGCTTGGCCCGCCCGAATTGTCGAAGCTGCTGTGGGAGGCGGAGCTGCTGAAGCTGACCTACGGGACGTTGCCGGCCGTGTTGGCAGCGACCGGAGCGGAGATCGCAGCGGCGGCGACCCGGCTCCTGAAGGAACGACCGGGGTTGCGGGACACGATCACGTCGCTTGGATTGCCGATCCTGACGATGGAAGGCGATGCGTTGGTGAGGGGCCCCCGGATCAAGATCCCGGAGACGGCAGGCGAGACAGTGATCCCGATGTCGGACGAGGACATGGAGCGGTGGGCCGCCAAGGGGTGGGTAGACCTCCGGCCGTCCAACTTCGCTCTGTGGCAGCAGCGAATCCAAGCGATGCGAGAAGCTCGATCAGGAAAGGCTCAGCGCGGGTCGGCCGGAGTGGTGCCGGCAGCCGTGGCTTCGGACGACATCACGATCGGATCGGTGGTGAGCTGGGTGCTGATCAACGAACTGGGCGGGTTCCGAACCAAGTAGGGCCCCCTCCCGTTCTTGTCAATCTTGACGCCGCTGGGCGTCGCTGATCGTGACAGGAACGAACCCGCTCCGTTCTTGTCAATCCTGGCCTCGCTGAGCGAGGGTGGACGTGACAAGAACGGAGGATGTGGCTGCTACTCGCCGACCGTGAACTGGTAGTAGCGCGGGCACAGCAAGCGGAGTGCGCAACTGGCTCATCACGCCACCACGTCGTTCTGATGGATGGCTCCGATCGAAGCTGCTGTCATCGTGGAGAAGCTCCTACGGGTTGTTCGGCGGTGGGCCTTCGGTCGTGAGCGTGATGGGGCCGTAGGTGACGCTGCCTATCACCGATCCGGCGGGAATGTCGAGATTCTCCATGTCATCGAGGAGAACCGTTGTGTCGAGTGTGATCTGAGCCCTTGTAAGGTCAAGAACGAGTGTCTCTTGGACATGACCGATCCTCGTGTACTCGATGGCGATGGTGATCGCTGAGTCGGACTGGTCGACAAGCTCAACACCCCGGACGGACACAATTGCCCGCGCCGCGGCGGCGCGGAGCTCGCCGGAGGCGATAGGATTGGTCAGAATCGACTTGAGATCGAGAAACAGCTCGGCATTCTCCGACGTCGAAGGGAGACCAAGTGCATCCTGGGCTCTCAAGTACTCCACGAGCAGTTTCGGTTCTGTCGGATAGTCGTCCAGCGAGTCGGCCAACTGGCTGTGTACGAGGGTTTCGCCGATGTGGTCGACCTCCGCTATTCCTGCAGCGTCATATCTCTGCTGCTCTGACGCGGAGAAGAACTGGGGTTCTCTGTTCGTTTCCGCTTCCGTGATGGTGTTGCCTTCTCCTACCCATATGGAGCGGTCGACGACTGCCAGATACACGACGAGTCCGTCGCCATTGAAGACAGCCAGATTCTCATGGTGGGATTCCTGGAAGATGTACTGACCGGAGATCGGTGTGAGGGGTTCGCTGAGGGACACGACCTCCGCGTACTGATCGAGCGCCGCCTCAAGGCGCGATGGCTTTCTGAGCTGAACGGCACTCACCGCCGCCAGGACCACAGCGGCGGCGACAGCGATCGTCCACGCCGGGTGGCGACGGCGCCGGGAACGGGCCCTACGCTGTTCGTTGAGGATGGCCTGGGCGAGCGGGCGGCGCGCTTCGACGAGCTCCTCGGCAGTCGCGGGGCGTGTCTCGGCCGCGAGGCCACGGAGCATCTCGTCGATCCGATGGTCGTCGTAGCGCTCAGTCACTGTTGTTCCTCGCCCTGTATTCGTTGCGAGTCCCCGAGATGTTCACGAACCTTCTTCCTCGCTCGGTTGACACGGGACTTGACGGTCCCGACGGGCACGCCGAGTGCCTCGCCGATCTCCTCATAGGAGAGCCCCTCGACGGCGAGCAAGATCAGACTGGAACGGTCGCCCGGGTTGAGCGAGGACAGGGCCTGTTCGAGTGCGGGCCGGGCGCCGGCGGCGTCGGCCCTCTCAGTTGCGACGTCCTCGACCGGGGCCTGGGTTGACGGCTCGGGTCGGATGCCGATACGAAACCGGCGTGCACGTTTCCGCTGGTAGTCGCCGATGACGTTCGTCGCGATACCCAACAGCCACGGCAACGCGAACGGTCGAGCAGTGTCGTACTTACGGCGGGCGTTGAACGACTTGAGGAACACCTCCCCGGTGAGATCGGCGGCGTCGACTCGCGGCACACGCTTGGCCACATAGCCGAGCACCCGGTGCCCGTATCGTTCGTAGATCTCTCCGAAACGATCCGGGTCACCGAGCGACGCAGCGACGATCTCAGAATCTGGGGTCACGAATAGTGAAGCATAGGAACGTACCCGCATCACTGGTCCGATCGATCCGGTCCGGATGGCTAGTTCTTGTATCTCACGGACTCGACGCTGTTGGCGAGGAGTGCCAGATTCGAAGTCGTGCCGGTCGGGCTTGTTGTCTCTGGGTAGCCGACACCGTCTGGCTCGTTGTAGTGAGTGAGATGGGGGCATCCGTTGTAGGAGGATCGAATGTTGTGCAGCCAGTACCCGGTGGCGTTCCAGTAGCCGCCGTTGCAGTCGGATCCGGTGATGGTGATCGAACTGCCAGTCCCGTTGTATCCCGTGTAGTGAATGCCGATTGTGTACGACGATGCCTGAGCGGACACCTGGGCGTCCTCGAACATGACCGATCCCTGAGCCGACCTCGCCAAATGCACCTTGCCGCCCGTCGCATGGTCCATGGCATCAGAGAATCTCGAAAAGCACCTGGGCTGCGAGGTGATCAGCTCTCCGTCGGCCTTCTGCCCTTCCACGTTGACGACGCAGTGCTGTTCTGCTGTTGGTGGGGCCGTGAATCCCACCGATCCGAACAGCAGTACTCCGATAGCAAGCTGGGCGAGCAAACTGGTCATGCCATCCTCCGCATGTAGACGCTGCACTGGGTAGGCCCACACGCTCGAGTGCGGGCCCACCGGCGATAGGGGTTGTTGCGGCTTCAGTCCCCGTTGAGGAACTGGTCGACGTAGTCCGCGGTCACCTCGTTCTCAACTGCGTTGTAGGGCGCTGAGCAACTCTCGTTGGCTGCCATTGCGCTTTCCTTGAAAGAAGAGAAGGACGCGTAACCATCCACCTGATCGACCGGAATGCCCAACTTGGTTGCCGTGTTCTCGAGGGGCTGGGCTTGTTCGTCGACCATCCGGTAGATGTCGTCAATCCCGGCAACATCGAACCCACTGGACTCCATGCAGCTGCGATAGGCCTGGAGGGCAGACTGCATCCTGGAGTCTGCCTCCTTTGCTTCGGTGACCTTGTCGGCTACGGCGGCCAGCTGTTCGAGTTCCTGCTGTCGGTTGACCCCGAACACCTGCTCGTAGGTGGTGTCGTAGCAGCCAGAGTGACCGTCAGCTCCCCAGTACGCCTCCTGGTACAGGTCGGCTTCTTCTGGGGTGAGTGTGGCGAGGATCTTCTC
>Ga0307417_10000417_pt1 | contig 17459 bp, 17 predicted proteins | sample SalMarWE160210MG_2_FD_202514 | JGI IMG/M metagenome (GOLD analysis project Ga0307417, IMG submission 202514) | Salt marsh sediment microbial communities from the Plum Island Ecosystem LTER, Massachusetts, United States - WE1602-10 | ecosystem: Environmental > Aquatic > Marine > Intertidal zone...
TGACACGGCAAGCGGCCGAGTAACTGTTTTTCTAAAAAAACCACCACGGGGAGGAGACCGCCATGAGCGCGACCGGGATCGGCGCGGCGGTGCGCCGCAAGGAAGACTTCCGCTTCATTACCGGCACGGGGCATTATACCGACGACGAGGTCAGGCCGGGCGAGACCCGCGCCGTTTTTGTGCGCTCGCCCCATGCGCGCGCCAAGATCAACAGCATCGACGCCAGCGCGGCGAAAAAAATGCCCGGCGTCGTCGCCGTGCTTACCGGCGCGGAGCTTGCCGCCGACAAGGTCGGTAACCTGATCTGCGGCTGGATGATCACCTCCAAGGACGGCTCGCCGATGAAGATGACGCCGCATCCGGCGCTGGCCGCCGACACGGTCAACTATGTCGGCGACGCGGTCGCGGTGGTGATTGCCGAGACGCAGGCGCAGGCGCGCGATGCCGCCGAGAAGGTCAAAATCGACTACCAGGTGCTGCCGTCGGTGACCGATACGGCCAAGGCGAAAGCGGGCCCGCAGATTCACGAAGTGGCGCCCAAGAACACCATTTATGAATGGTCGCTGGGCGACGCAAAAGCAACGGACGCGGCCTTTGCCGCCGCCAAGCACGTCACCAAGCTCGATATCGTCAACAACCGGCTGGTGCCGAACGCGATCGAGCCGCGCGTTGCGCTCGCCGAATACGACGCCGGTAACGACAGCCTGACGCTGTGGAACACCTCGCAGAATCCGCACGTGGCGCGGCTGGTGATCTCTGCCTTCGTCGGAATTGCGCCCGAGCACAAGCTGCGGGTGATTGCACCTGACGTCGGCGGCGGCTTCGGCTCCAAGATATTCATCTATCCGGAGGAGGTCGTCTGTCTGTGGGCCGCCCGCAAGACTCGGCGACCGGTGAAATGGACGTCGGAGCGTTCCGAAGCTTTCCTCTGCGACGCCCATGGCCGCGATCACGTCACCCATGCGGAGCTGGCGCTCGATGAGCACGGCAAGATCCTGGCGCTGCGTGCGCACACCATCGCCAATCTCGGCGCCTATATGTCCACTTTCTCGTCATCGGTCCCGACCTATCTCTACGCTACGCTGTTGTCGGGCCAGTACGATATTCCGCAGATCTATTGCGAGGTGGATGCCGTCTACACCAACACCGTGCCTGTCGACGCCCTCCGTGGCGCCGGCCGTCCGGAGGCGACTTTTGTGGTCGAGCGGCTGGTGGAGGTGGCGGCGCGGCAGATGGGCATCGACCCGGCCGACCTGCGCAGGCGCAACTTCATCAAGTCGTTCCCGCACCAGACGCCGGTGATCATGGCCTACGACGCCGGCGACTATAATGCCTCGCTCAAGAAGGCGCTGGAGCTCGCCGACGTGAAAGGCTTCAACAAGCGCAAGCGCGACGCCGCGCGCCACGGCAAGCTGCGAGGTCTCGGCTATTCGACCTATATCGAGGCCTGCGGCATCGCGCCCTCGCAAGCCGTGGGATCGCTCGGATGCGGCGTCGGCCTGTGGGAGAGCGCCGAAGTGCGCGTCAATCCGACCGGCTCGGTTGAAGTGCTCACCGGTTGTCATGCCCATGGCCAGGGCCACGAGACCACCTTCGCGCAACTGGTATCGGAGCGGCTCGGTATTCCGATCGAAAACATTACCGTCGTGCATGGCGACACCGACAAGGTGCAGTTCGGCATGGGCACCTATGGCTCGCGTTCAGGCGCAGTCGGCATGTCGGCGCTCGTCAAAGCGCTCGACAAGGTCGAAGCCAAGGCCAAGAAAGTCGCCTCCCACGTGCTTGAGGCATCGGAAAGCGACATCGAATTCAAGGATGGCAAGTTCACGGTTGCCGGCACTGACAAGTCGGCGGCCTGGGGCGACATAACGCTGCAAGCCTATGTCGCGCACAAGCTGCCCTGGGGGGATGTCGAGCCCGGCCTCTCGGAAGGGGCCTTTTACGATCCGGCCAATTTCACCTTCCCGGCCGGCTGCCACATCTGCGAGGTCGAGGTCGACGCCGAGACCGGCAAGACCGAGATCGTCAACTGGACCGCGGTCGACGACTTCGGCACCCTGATCAACCCGATGATCGTGGAAGGCCAGGTGCACGGCGGCGTCGCTCACGGTATCGGCCAGGCGTTGCTCGAACACGCTGTCTACGACAAGGACGGCCAGCTCGTGACCGGTTCGCTCATGGACTATGCCATGCCGCATGCCCACGACCTGCCATCGTTCAAGGTCGAGACCACCGAAACGAAGACGCCGTCCAACCCGCTCGGCCTAAAAGGCTGCGGCGAAGCCGGCGCGATCGCCGCGCCCGCCGCGGTGATCAATGCCATCACCGACGCAATCGGTTCGGAAGAACTCACCATGCCGGCCACCGCCAATGTGGTGTGGTCGGCAATCCAACGCGCGCAACCAGCGCGCCAGGCGGCTGCCGAATAACGGAGAGAGCGATGTATAATTTCACCTTCCATCGTCCGACCACGGTGCGCCAGGCGGCCGGCCTGTTGGCGCGCAATCCCGACGGCAAGCTGCTTGCCGGCGGCCATTCGCTGCTGCCGGTGATGAAGCAGCGGCTCGCCAGCCCTTCGGCGCTGATCGATCTGTCGCTGGTCGAGGGAATGAGCGGTGTCGAGCAGAAGGGCCGCTCGATCGTGATCGGCGCCATGACGCGGCACGCTGACGCGGCCAATTCGCCGGTCTTGCAGCAGGCGCTGCCGGGGCTCGCGTCCGTTCCAGACTCGATCGGCGACCCGCAGGTGCGCAACCGCGGTACCATCGGCGGCTCCATCGCCAATAACGATCCCAACGCCGACTATCCGGCGGCGGTGTTGGGTCTCGGCGCCACCATCATCACCAACAAGCGGCGCATCGCGGCCGACGATTTCTTCACCGGCATGTTCTCGACCGCGCTGGAAGACGGCGAGATCATCACCAAGGTGAGCTTCCCGATCGCCAAGAAGGCGGCCTACGAGAAATTCAAACACCCGGCCTCGGGCTTCGCACTGGTGGGCGTGTTCGTGTCCAAGCGCGGCGCCGACATCCGCGTGGCGGTGACCGGCGCTGGCGCCAACGGCGTGTTCCGGGTAAAATCGTTCGAGGAGGCGTTGAAGAAGCGCTTCGCGGCGAAGTCGCTCGAAGGCATGAGCATCCCGGCGACCGGCATGAACAGCGACATCCACGCCAGCGCGGAATACCGCGCCCATCTGGTCGGTGTGCTGGCGCGGCGCGCGCTGGCGAAGGCTTAGAAGCTCTACCCGCTCATTCCCGCGCAAGCGGGAATCCAGGGCCACATCCGCAAGACGGGTAATTTTCTGCTCTGGGTTCCCATCGCAAGCCGGCTTTAGCCGACTTGCGCACTAATAGTGACCGACATCGGGTATACCCGATGTCGGCTCGCGGAAACGAACGGGCTTCTGTTAGGCCTGCTCGCGATCCAACTCCGCCAGCAGATCATGCAGGTCGAGCGGGTTGGTGTACATGCGCAAACTGCCATCCGGCTTCTGCGGCCACATCTCCTTGGGCCGGTCCCAATACAATTCAACACCGTTGTCGTCGGGATCGCGCATATAGAGCGCCTCGCTGACCCCATGGTCGCTGGCGCCCTCGAGCGGGATCTTGGCGACGATCAGCCGGCGCAGAGCGTCGGCGAGCAGGGGCCGGGTCGGGTAGAGAATGGCGGTATGGTAAAGCCCGGTCGCGCCGGGCGGCGGCGGTGAGCCGCCCAGGCTCTCCCAGGTGTTGAGCCCGATATGATGGTGATAGCCGCCGGCCGATATGAATGCGGCGCCCGGCCGGCTGGTGGTGAGCGTGAAACCGAGCACGCCGCAATAGAAATCGAGCGCGCGCTCAAGGTCCGCGACCTTCAAGTGCACATGGCCGATCCGCACCCGCGGGTCGATGGTGGGCAGGTGGAGGGCTTGTTTTTCAAGCGTGGCGGGGTCTGACATCGCGCTATCCCTGGCTGGCCGCCGGCGGGTTTGACGCCTACATGTAAGCCACCGCCGCGATCGGTTAAAGTGCCTCGAAGGACCGACTGATGACCCTGACGCCGCTGCCGACCTCCATCGACGCCACGCTCGCGCTGCTGGCCAAGGCCGACTATATCGCCGACCGTTCGCTGGCGACCGTGCTCTACCTGGCGCTCAAGATGGGGCGGCCGCTTTTTGTGGAGGGCGAGGCTGGCACCGGCAAGACCGAGATCGCCCGCGTGCTGGCCAAGACCCTGGGGCGCCGGCTGATCCGCCTGCAATGCTACGAGGGGCTCGACGTTTCGGCGGCGGTCTATGAGTGGAACTACGGCGCCCAGATGATCGCCATTCGGCTGGCGGAAGCGGAAGGCGAGGGCGACCGCGAGCGCATCGAGCACGATGTGTTCTCCGAGCGCTTCCTGATCAAGCGGCCGCTGCTGCAGGCGCTCGAGCCCGACCCGGACGGGCCGCCGGTGCTGCTGATCGACGAGATCGACCGCACCGACGAGGCCTTCGAGGCGTTCCTGCTGGAGGTGCTGGCCGATTTCCAGGTGACAGTGCCGGAGCTCGGCACCATCAAGGCGCCGCACCCGCCGATCGTGGTGATCACCTCGAACCGCACCCGCGAGGTGCACGACGCGTTGAAGCGGCGCTGCCTCTATCACTGGGTCGGCTACCCCGACGCCAAGCGTGAGCTCACAATTCTTCGCGCCAAGGTACCGGGCATCGCCAAGACGCTGTCGCAGCAGGTGGTGGCTTTCGTGCAGGCGCTGCGCAAGGAAGACCTGTTCAAGGTGCCCGGCGTCGCCGAGACGCTGGACTGGGCGGGCGCGCTCAGCGAGCTCGACGTGGTGGCACTCGATCCGGCGACGGTGTCGGATACGCTCGGCGCGCTCTTGAAATATCAGGATGACATCGCGCGCCTCGACAGCAGCAAGGTGAAGGCGCTGCTCGACGAGGTGAAGTCGGAGCTGAGGGCGGCGGAGTAGCTTAGACGGCGAACGCAACACACTCCGTTCATTCCCGCGCAAGCGGGAATCCAGGGCTGGGTCCCCATCGCAAGTCGGCTGTAGCCGACTTGCGCGCTAAACGTGGCAGACATCGGGTATACCCGATGTCTGCTCGCGGGGACGAACGGAAAGGAACGCAGATGACGGAAGGCCAAGGCAAACTTGCCGAAAATATCCTCTACTTCGCGCGCGCGCTGCGCGCGGCGGGTCTGCCCGTCGGGCCGGGCGCCGTGCTCGATTGCCTGGAAGCGGTGAGCGTGGCGCGTATCGGCGACCGCGAGGATTTCTATTGGACGCTGCACGCGGTGTTCGTGAAGCGGCACGAGCACTCCGTGCTGTTCGACCAGGCCTTCCGACTGTTCTTCCGCAAGCGCGGCTATATCGAGCAGCTGATCGCCAGCATGCTGCCCGAGGCGGCGAGGCTGCCGCCCAAGCCGCCGCAGGCCGGCACGCAGCGCATCCAGGAAGCGCTGTTCGGCGGGCTGAAAGAGCGCGAGGAGGAAAAGCGGGAGATAGAGCTCGACGCCCAGCTCACCGTCTCCGACCAGGAGATATTGCAAAAGAAGGATTTCGCTCAGATGACCGCGGCCGAGATCGCCGCTGCCAAGCAGGCGATCGCCAAGCTGGCGCTGCCGCTTGATCAGGTGCGCACGCGGCGCCTCCGGTCGGCGCGGCACGGGACCATGATCGACATCCGCCGCACGCTGCGCGCCAGCATGAAGGCGGGCGGCGCGTTGATCGATCTGAAATATCTCGGACCGCGCGTAAAGGAGCCGCCGATCGTGGCGCTGTTGGATATTTCCGGCTCGATGAGCCAGTACACCCGGCTGTTCCTGCATTTCCTGCACGCGGTGACCGACGCGCGCAAGCGCGTGACCACGTTCCTGTTCGGCACGCGGCTGACCAACGTCACCCGCGCCATCCGTCAACGCGACCCCGACGAGGCGCTGGCAGCCTGCTCGGCCCATGTGGCGGACTGGTCGGGCGGCACCCGCATCGCCTCCTCGCTGCGCGCCTTCAACAAGAACTGGTCGCGGCGCGTGCTCGGCCAGGGCGCGGTGGTGCTGCTCATTACCGACGGGCTCGAGCGCGATGCCGATGATACGCTTGGTTTCGAGATGGACCGGCTGCACCGCTCCTGCCGGCGGTTGATCTGGCTCAATCCGCTGTTGCGCTTTACGGGCTTCGAGGCGCGCGCCAAGGGCGTGCGCACCATGCTGCCGCATGTCGATGAATTGCGCCCGATCCACAATCTGGAATCCATGACGGAACTGGTGCGCGCATTGTCGGGCGCGCCCGCCAAGGGCTACGATCCGAAACTGATGCTGAAGCAGGTGGCTTGACGGAGGTTGAACGATGCTCACGCGCGACGAAGACATTCTCAAAGCCGCCGAGGACTGGCGCAAAGCCGGCCGCGACGTGGCGCTGGCCACCGTGGTGGAGACCTGGGGCTCGGCGCCGCGCCCGGTCGGCTCCAACCTAGTGATCGACAACGAGGGTAATTTTCTGGGCTCGGTGTCCGGCGGCTGCGTCGAAGGCGCGGTGGTGACGGAAGCCATGGACGTGATCGACAGCGGCAAGCCGAAGATGCTGGAGTTCGGCGTCGCCGACGAGACTGCATGGAACGTCGGGCTGTCCTGCGGCGGGACTATTCGCGTGTATGTGGAGAAGGTCTCATAATCGTCATTCCGGGGCGCAGCCGGCAGGCCGCGAACCCGGAATCCATATTCACAGACAGGGGTTATGGATTCCGGATAGCCTCGCTTCGCTCGGCTTCCGGAATGACAGGAAAACGAAATGAAACTCGACATCCTGCACACCCTCAATGCCGAACGCGCCGCGCGACGCGCGGCGATGCTGGTCACCGATGTGCAAAGCGGCGCGCAACGGGTGGTCAAAGGCGCCGACGTGGCCAAGGATCCACTCAAAGGCGTGATCGAAAAGCGCCTGCGCATGGCCAAGAGCGGCATGGAGGAGACGCCGCAAGGGCGCGTTTTCCTCACCGTCTACGTGCCGTCGCCCAAGCTCATCATCACCGGCGCGGTGCATATCAGCCAGACTCTGGCGCCGGTCGGGCAATTGCTTGGCTACGACGTGACCATCGTCGATCCGCGCACCGCCTTTGCGTCGATCGAGCGCTTTCCCGACGTCAAGGTGATCGCGGAATGGCCGGACGTGGCGTTGCCGCCGCTTAACGTGGATCACTACACCGCCTTCGTCGCGCTCACCCACGACCCCAAGATCGACGACCCGGCCTTGCAGCACGCGCTGGCGCGTGACTGCTTCTATATCGGCGCGCTCGGCTCCAAGAAGACCCATGCCAAGCGCGTGACGCGGCTGAAGGAGGCGGGCGTTAGCGATGCGGGCCTCGCGCGCATTCACGCGCCCATCGGTCTTGCCATCGGCGCGGTGTCTCCGGCGGAGATCGCACTCGCCATCATGGGCGAGATCACGCAGACGCTGCGGCAGAAGGCCGAGAAGGAAGCGGAGGCGGCATGAAGTTCGGCGCCGTCCCGGTGAAGGAGGCGCTCGGCGCCACCGCTGTGCATTCGATCCGCCAGGGCGCCCTGGTGCTCAAGAAGGGCACGCTGATCGGACCGAAGGAGGTCGCGGCGCTGAGCGCCGCCGGCGTCAAACAGATCGTGGTGGCGCGCAGCGAGGCCGGCGACGTGGCCGAAGACCAGGCCGCCGCCGACATCGCCGCCGCCATCGCCGGCCCCGGCCTGCGCATCGACCGTGCCTTTACCGGACGCTGCAACCTGTTCGCCGAAAACGCCGGCGTGCTGGTGGTCGACAAGGACGCCATCGATCAACTCAACCGCAGCGACGAGGCGGTGACGCTGGCAACGCTTGCCGCCTACAAGCCGGTGGTCGACGGCGAGATGGTCGCCACCGTGAAGATCATTCCATTCGCGGTTGCCGCGACTGCGCGCGATTCCGCGGTGGCGCAGGCCGCTAAGGCCAAGCCGGTCATTCGCATCGCGCCTTACAAGATCAAGAAGATCGGCGTGGTCTCCACGCTGCTACCGGGCCTCTCGCCCAAGGTGATCGAGAAGACGCTGAAGATTACGCGCGAGCGTATTCAGCCGGCTGGCGCCGCGATTGTTGCGGAACGCCGCGTGCCGCATGAGCAGGCGGCGCTCGCGAAAGCCATCGACGAGGTGCTGAAAGAAGACGCCGAGCTGGTAATCGTGTTCGGCGCCTCAGCGATTGCCGACCGCCGCGACGTTATCCCGGCGGCGCTGGAGGCGGTGGGCGGTACCATTGAGCATTTCGGCATGCCGGTCGATCCCGGCAATTTGCTATTGATCGGCAAGGCACGCGGCCAGGCGGTGCTGGGCGCGCCCGGCTGCGCGCGCAGCCCCAAGGAGAACGGTTTCGACTGGGTGCTGATGCGGCTGCTCGCCGGCCTGCCCGTGAGCCGTGCCGACATCACCGGCATGGGCGTCGGCGGACTGCTCATGGAGATCGTCACGCGGCCGCAGCCGCGCGAGGAGGCGCAGCCGGAGAAGGGCCGCCGCATCGCGGCCATCGTGCTGGCGGCCGGCCGCTCCACGCGTATGGGCGCGGTCAACAAGTTGATCGCCGAGATCGGCGGCAAGCCGCTGGTGCGCATCGCGGCCGAGCAGGCGCTGGCTTCGCGCGCCAGCCCCGTCATCGTCGTCACCGGCCACGAGCGCGAGCGCGTGGAAGCAGCGCTCAACGGGCTGCCGGTGCGGGTCGTGCACAATCCGGACTACGCCGAAGGGCTCGGCACCTCATTGAAGGCCGGCATCGCCGCGGTGCCGGATGATGCCGACGGCGCCATCGTCTGCCTCGGCGACATGCCGCAGGTGAATGCGGCGCTGATCGACAAATTGATCGCCGCCTTCGATCCGGCGCGCGGCGCGCTGGTGGTGGTGCCGAGCATCGCCGGGCGGCGCGGCAATCCAGTGGTGTGGTCGCGCCGCTTCTTCCACGATCTGATGGCGATCAACGGCGATATCGGCGCCCGCCACCTGATCGGCAGTTACGCCGAGGCGGTCGCTGAAGTGCCGGTCGAAGGCGATGCGGCGTTGACCGACGTGGACACGCCCGAGTCGCTTTCCGCCGTCAAGGCCGAAATCGAACGCGCCTGAGACTCGAATCGTTGATCGGGTTCGCCGACTCACTCCTATCTGGCGGCGACGCTTCGGGTAGGGAAGGCGGATGACGGACAGCTTCACGCCGCTCCTGCGCGCGCTGGTGGCCGCAGCTCTGCTGCTGGCGAGCGCGACGCTGATGCTGGTCGCCGTCAACACGGCGCGCGCAGCCGGCGCGCTGGCGATTGGCAGCTGCGGCGCCTTCGGCGAGTCGTATGATTTCCTGACCGCGGCGGCGGCACGCAAAAGCGCCCTGGCCAAGTGCGCCGGCAATGCCTGCCGCGTGGTGGCGAGCGTCCAGCGCGGCTGCGCCGCCTTGGCGATCGACTACATCAATCCGTGCGGACCGCATGGCTGGGGCAAGAGCGCCGAGCTCGGCCGTGCCCAGAACGCGGCGCTGCGCGCCTGCTACCGCGGCGGCGGCAAGGAATGCGTGATCCGTACCTTTTTCTGCGACGCCAAGGGCTGATCCCCACCCCATAATCGTGACCGCCGGCTGCGCGCTCAGGGCGGACGAGCTTAACATATTGATTCGATGGTGTTTTTTATGACTTGCGGAGTGGCTATTATTGCCTTATAAATGACTGACCAGTCAGTCATGATTTTGAGTATGGCAAGGCAGCCCAAAGAATCATCGATCGCCCGCCGCATGCGGCCCTTACATAGGGCGGCGGCCGGCCGCGAGCCGGCCAAGCGCGCCGCCCGCGCCGAGCGCAGCGCCGCCCGCCGCGAGGCGATTCTTTCCGCCGCGCTCGACGAATTCTCCGCCAGCGGCTTCGCCGCCACCCGGCTGGACGACGTGGCCCGGCGCGCCGGCGTCGCCAAGGGCACTATCTATCTCTACTTCCGCGATAAGGAGAGCCTGTTCCAGGAGCTGATCCGCACCATGCTCACCCCGCTGGTCGGCACCATCGAGGCGCTGGGCAAGGCCGACCTGCCGATCAGCGCGCTCGCCGAGCATTTCGCCGATTTGTTTGTACGCGAGGTCTACGAGACGCGCCGCAAGGACGTCATTCGTTTGATGATCGCGGAGGGCCGGCGCTTCCCCAAGCTTGCCGAGTTCTACTATCGCGAGGTGCTTGCGCGCATCATCGCCGCGGTGCGCGCGCTGCTCGCGCGCGCCGCCGCACGCGGCGAGGCGCCCGCGGGCCTCGTCGATTTCCCGCAGATCATTGCGGCGCCCGGTCTGGTCGCCATCATCTGGTCGGGGCTGTTCGAACGCTTCGAGCCGCTCGACGTTAGAGCCATGATGAAGACTCATCTCGAATTGTTGTTCGCACCCAGGAGTACGCCATGAGGACGAGGTTTGTCGGCTTGGCGGCGGTGGTGCTTGCAGCGCTTGCCCTCGCAGCCTGCGACGATCGCAATGATCGTCAGTTGCAGGGCTGGGTCGAGGCCGAGCTGGTGTTCGTAAGCCCTGACGAGCAGGGGCGCGTCGAGGTACTCAAAGTCCGCGAGGGCGATCGGGTGGAGAAGGGCGAACTACTGTTCACCCTCGACGACGATCTGCAAAGAGCCGACGTGGTGGTAAAGCAGGCGGCCGTGTCGACGGCGCAGCAGACCTTCAACCGCGCCGAGGAATTGCTCAAGTCCAAGTCCGGAACGCAGAAGGCGCTCGACGACGCGTGGGCGGCGTTGCGCCAGGCAAAAGCCAATCTGGAATGGTCGAAGACGCGGCTGGCGCGCCGGCGCGCGCTTAGCCCCGCCGACGGCACCATCCAGGAGGTCTATTACCGTCCGGGCGAGACCGTGCCGCCGGGCCGCCCGGTCATGGCTCTGCTGCCGCCGGGCAACCTCAAAATCCGCTTCTTCACGCCGGAAGGGCTGCTGCCCGACATCAAATACGGGCAGACGGTCAGCGTCAGCTGCGACGGCTGCGAAAAGGACCTGACCGCGAAAGTCACCTTTATCGCCAAGAGCGCCGAATACACCCCGCCTGTGATCTACAGCCGCGAGGAGCGCGCCAAGCTGGTGTTTCTGATCGAGGCGCGGCCCGCGCATCCGGAAAAATTCCGCGTCGGCCAGCCGGTAACCGTCACGCTGCCGGAGGCGCCCAAGTGAACGGCCCCGCGCCCGACATCGTCATCGACGTGCACGGTCTCACCAAGAAATTCGACGGCCGCGCGGTGGTGCGTAACCTCTCTATGCAGGTCAAGCGCGGCACCATCTACGGCTTCCTCGGTCCGAACGGCTCCGGCAAGACCACCACCATCCGCATGCTGTGCGGGCTGCTCACGCCCGACGAAGGTGAAGGCACCTGCCTCGGCTACGACATCCGCAGCGAGGCCAACAAGATCAAGACCCAGGTCGGCTACATGACGCAGCGCTTCAGCCTCTACGAGGATCTCTCGGTGCGCGAGAACCTGGAATTCATCGGCCGCATCTACGGCATCGCCAAGCCGGTCGCAGTCGCGCGTGCGGCGATTGCCCGGCTCGGCCTGCAAGGGCGCGAGGAGCAGCTAGCCGGCGAACTGTCCGGCGGCTGGAAGCAGCGCCTCGCGCTCGGCGCCTGCACGTTGCCGAGCCCGCGACTGCTGCTGCTCGACGAGCCGACCGCCGGCGTCGATCCCAAGGCGCGGCGCGACTTCTGGAACGAGATCCACGCGCTCGCCGCCGAAGGCCTCACCGTGCTGGTGTCGACCCATTACATGGACGAGGCCGAGCGCTGTCACGAGATCGCCTATATCGCCTATGGCGAATTGCTGGTGCGCGGCACCGTCGAGGCGGTGATCGCGGCCTCGCACCTGACCACCTTCATCGTCAGCGCCACCGAAGGCGAGCGGCTCAACGGACTCGCGGAGGAGCTGACCGGTACGCCGGGCGTCGACATGGTGGCGCCGTTCGGCAACAGCCTGCACGTGTCGGGACGCGACGCCGGCAAGCTCGAAGCCGCCATCAAGCCCTATCGCGCCCGCAAGGACCTCGAGTTGAAACGCTCGGAACCTTCACTCGAGGACGTGTTCATCGACCTGATGGGCAAGGCGCGGGATAATTTTCAATGAGCCATCTTGTGCCGACGCAAGCGCCGCGCCGCCTCCCCGGCGGCGGCTTCTGGCGCAAGACCTGGGCGGTGCTGGTCAAGGAGTTCATCCAGCTCAAGCGCGACCGGGTGTCGTTCGGCATGATCATCATGATCCCGCTGATCCAGCTAATGTTGTTTGGTTACGCTATCAACACCAACCCGCGCCACCTGCCGACCGCGGTGCTGCTGCAGGAGCACAGCGATCTTTCGCGCTCGATCCTCGCCGCGCTCAAAAATACCGAATATTTCAAAATCACCGAGCGCCCGACCACGGAGCGCCAATTGGACGAGCTGCTCGCTTCCGGCAAGGTTTTGTTCGGCATCGAGATCCCGGCGAATTTCGAGCGCGCCGTGCGGCGCGGCGACAAGCCGGCAATGCTGGTCACGGCCGACGCCACCGATCCGGTGGCCGCCGGCTCCGCGATGGGGGCGCTCGGGCAGGTGGTGCAGACCGCGGTTATCCACGACCGCGCCATTCCAGTGACCACGACGCTGCCGTTCGATATCCGCACGCACGCCCGCTACAACCCAGCCGGCTTGAGCCAGCTCAATATCGTGCCGGGTCTGGTCGGCACCATTCTCACCATGACCATGCTGATCTTTACCGCGTTGTCGGTCACGCGCGAGATCGAGCGCGGCACCATGGAAAACTTGTTGTCCATGCCGATCACGCCGGTCGAGATCATGCTCGGCAAGATCATTCCCTACATCATCGTCGGCTTCGTGCAGGCCTCGATGATCATTGGCGTCGGCGTGTTGCTGTTCGGCGTGCCGATCCTCGGCAGTCTGGCGATGCTGGCAGGCTTAAGCACGCTGTTCATCGCCACTAACTTGTCGATCGGCTACACATTTTCGACGGTGGCGCAGAACCAGCTGCAGGCCATGCAGATGTCGATTATGTTCTTCCTGCCGAACATTCTGCTGTCCGGCTTCATGTTTCCGTTCGCCGGCATGCCGACTTGGGCGCAATGGATCGGCGAGGCGCTGCCCCTCACGCATTATCTGCGCATCGTGCGCGCAATCATGCTGAAGGGTTCCTCGATCGCCAATCTGCATTACGACGCAGCGGCGCTGTTCGTGCTAATGCTGGTGGCGATGACCATCGCGGTCACGCGCTTCCGCCGCACGCTCGACTGACACTTGCCTCACTGCCGCTGCATGACGCCAATCCGCAGATAGGGGCTGGAGCGGTTGTCGGTATCGATTGCCCAGCCGCCGGCGGCCGACCATTCGCTGTCGCCGGTCTTGAAACCGGTGAGATGCACACCGAAGCGCAGTTGACGGTAGCCGTCGCCGCCGTAGACTTGCGTTTCCGGCCCGGCATAGAACCGATCGAGCACCCGCCAGCCGAAAGCGGCGCGCGCCGAATAATCGGTGGCGATCGATGACAGGGAGGCGTCCACGGCGGCCATGGTCGTCGCCGTCGGCTCGTGCCAGAACTCGACCGCGAAGCGCAGGCCGAAATTGCTGCCGCGCAAGCGGTTGCCCGGATCGTCCGGCGACAGCCGGTTGCGTTGGATTTCCGGCCCGATAAAAACCTTGGTCTCGACATTGCCGCGCTTGATGCGCCAGCCGGGCAGCAACTGCCCGGCAAGTTCGGTGCCCACCACGCTTTCGCCGCCAAGGCTGCCGGCCTTGTAGCGGTAGAGCCCGCCTGAGATCAGCGCCTTGAAGGTGAAGCCGTCCCGGTCGAGCCCGCCCGGCGACCAGAGCAGGCCGCCATGGGCGAAGGCGCCATCGCGCCAGAGGTCGCTGCCGGAAAAAAGGATGAGGCGCGCGTCGTCGCCATCGCCGGCCCGGACAGGGCCGGCCGGCACGCCGACGCAACAAACAACTATGGCTGCGGCGAGGACCATCGCCGCGTGAACGCGCCGCCACCAACGCATCGAGGCCCCCGAGCCCCTCAACAGTCCGGCAGATACGCAATACACGCCGGGGTAGTACTGCAACTAAATCGATGTGGGGTTGCGCTGTCTACAACCAATAATACGCCTAAAGGTTGTAGTAAGTTGTAGTCAGGCCGAAGCGCGCGCCAGCCGTCGCGGCGGGCTGCCGAGCGTGCGGTGGATCATGGCGGAGAACGCGCTCGGGCTCGCGTAACCGACCGAGGCGGCTGTCTCAGCAACGGACGCGCCGTCCGAAAGCCGCGCCAGCCCATCGATGGCGCGCAGCCGCGCACGCCATTCGGCAAAGCCGAGGCCGGTCTCGCTGCGGAATAGCCGTGCCAGCGTGCGGCGGCTGGCGCCGGCCTCGTCGGCCCACCGGTCGAGGTCGTGGTCGATGCGAGAATCGTCCAGCAGCGCGCGGGCGACACGCAAAGCGCGGGGATCGCGCGGCATCGGCACTTCGAGCCGGCGTTCGCGCAGGCGCGTGAGTTCGGTCAGGATCAGCTGTGCGACGATGCCGCCGCGGCCGCTTTCGTCGTAGTCGACCGGTTCCTCCAGCAAAGCGAGGATGAGCTCGCGCAACAGTCCGGAAATCTCCACCAGCACCGGCTGCTTCGGCAGCATCTCGCAGGCGGACGCGGCAATATAGATTGTCCGCATCTCGAGATGGCTGCGCATTGTGATCCGGTGCGGCAGTTGCGGCGGCAGCCACAGCGCGCGCGCAGGCGGGATGATCCAGGCCGCTTCGGCGGTCTCGACCCGCATGATGCCGGTGACCGCATGCAGGACCTGACCTCGGCGGTGAATGTGAAGCGGGATGTGTTCGCCCACAGCCCAGGTCTTCGCCATGGCCGCGACCGGTCGCGGGGCGTCATCCATGTTGCGGCGGTATTCCGGTACGATATAAGTCATGGCCTGTTCGCGACGAAAATCGACCGAACATCGCAAAAAGGCAAGGGTTATATCTCTACCACTTTCGCAGAGAATCGAGCGCCCATGTCCCCGACCGCCACCCCAGCCCAGGCATTGGACGAAGCGGCCCGCCGCCGCTCCATCGCCTTTCTCAATTGGGCGCATGGGCTCGATCATTTCGTGCTGCTGATCTACCCGACCATCGTGATCGGGCTCGAGGTCGTCTACCACCGGCCCTATGCCGAGCTGATCGCGCTGTCGACCGCGGCCTTCGTCGCCTTCGGCGTGTTCTCGCTGCCGGCCGGCTGGCTCGCCGACCGCTGGAGCCGCCGCAACATGATGGCGGCGTTCTATATCGGCTGCGGCGTTTCGCTCGCCGGCGTTTCCGCCTCGCCCAATCTGACGATGCTGGCGGTGTCGATGTTCGGTGTCGGCGTGTTCGCCGCCATCTATCATCCCGTCGGCATGCCGATGCTATTGGAGGCCTCTCGGGCGCAGGGGCGCACCGTCGCCTTCAACGGCGTCTGCGGCAACCTGGGCGCCGCGCTCGCCGCCGGCATCACCGCCGCGATTGCTTCCTGGCTCGGCTGGCGCGCCGCTTTCTTGGTACCGGCGGCGATCTGCATCGCCACCGGCATCGGCTACGTGATGCTGGTGCCCGACGACCGCCACCACACCGCCAAGCGCAAGACGGTGGCCGACGTGGTGCTCTCGCAGCGCGCCGCCATGGTCCTGTTCGCGCTCTATGTGGTGATCTCGCTCACCGGAGGGTTGACCTTCAACACCATCTCGATCGCATTGCCCAAGATCGTCGACGAGCGGTTGGGCACCGACGTGCCGCTGCTGCTCGTCGGCTCGCTCGCCACCGCCGTGTTCATGTGCGGTGCGGTGGCGCAGATCGTCGTCGGCCGGCTGGTCGAGCGTTTCGCACCCTATCGGCTGTTCGCGATCATCGTCGCGTTGCAATTCGCCGGCATCCTGTGGGCGGCCAATGCCAGCGGCATCACGCTGCTGTTTGCGCTGGCGCTTACCATGGCGGCGATCTATGGCCAGGTGACGGTCGGCGACCTGGTGATCGCGCGCTATACGGCCGACGCCTGGCGCGGCCGCGTCTATGCGGTGCGCTATTTCCTCACCTTCATATCGGCCGGCGCGGCGGTGTCGATCATCGCCTGGCTCTATGCCCGCGGCGGCTTCGACCTGTTGCTGGCGGTGGTCGCCGGCATTGCCGGCGTGTTCTTTGTCGGCGTCATCGGCATCGTGCTGTTGGTTTCCGGCGTCGAGCGTGCCCGCGTGGTGCAGCCGGCGGAATAGTCCCACCAGAAAAGGCTCGGGCGATGCGGGGCGTTACTTCCGCTCTTTCGGCTCGTCGGCGTCCCTTGCATCGCCGCCTTTTGGAGAGTGAAGAGCCTACCGCGTCACCGCGGCGATCGCCCGAAAACTCGAATTGGCCGCCCCTACATAGGCAGCAATTGAGCGCGAATCAATTCCCGCATGGCTTGTTGGCGGTTAAAACAGCGGCGGGATCAGGTCCTCGACCTTGATGCGCATGCGCTTCTTGACGTTCGCCACGATGCGGCTGCGGTGGCAGGCGTTTGGGTCGCGGCAGTAGCAGAGCAAAGCGACGCGCTTGCCCGATTTGATCAGCGCTAACAATTCGTCGAGCGCTCCGCGCGCCTCAGCCGTCTTGAGGTGCTTGTCGTAGACGCGCCAGAGCGTGTCGAGATCTCCGTTGCGCGCTGCCGCCCGGCCTTCTGCCGGCGTGCCGAGTTTCTGCAAATGAATGTAAGCGATGCCGGCTTTATCGAGCACGGCCGCGAGCTGGCGCTTGGAAAATCCGGGCCGGCGCGAAGCCGCCACCGCGCGGGTATCGACCAGTAGGTCTATTTTCGCGCGCTTGAGCTCATTCAGCACTGCGGCGGACTTGGCCCGCTCGTAGCCAATCGTAAACAAAGTCTGCATGCGGCCGTCACAGGATTGACACAACGATTCGCTATATAGGCGACAAGTGGTGGACGGAAAGCTTAAAAAGCGCCGTCCTCCCGGACGACCACCAGACGATTGGCGACGCCGGATGTAAGCGCGCCCTTTCGTTAAGTGGTCGTTTTCATTTTTTGCGCCGGCGAGCAAGCAAAAGGCCCGGGATTGCTCCCGGGCCTTCGCATTTCGTTTAATGCTGCGGACCGATCAGAAGTCCATGCCGCCGCCCATGCCGCCGCCCGGCATTGCCGGGGCTGCGTTCTGCTTCTTCGGAATCTCGGCGACCATGGCTTCGGTGGTGATCAGCAACCCTGCGACCGACGACGCGTTCTGGATCGCCGCCCGCACGACCTTGGTCGGGTCGATGATGCCCTTGGTCATGAGGTTGCCGTACTCGCCGTTCTGGGCGTCGAAGCCGTAGGAGTACTGGTCCTTGTCGAGGATCTTGCCGACCACGACCGAGCCGTCAGCGCCGGCATTGGTCGCGATCTGTCGGGCAGGGGCCTGGATCGCCTTACGCACGATGTCGACGCCATGCTTTTGGTCCTCGTTGTCCGGACGAAGGCGCTT
>Ga0307417_10000418_pt1 | contig 17406 bp, 16 predicted proteins | sample SalMarWE160210MG_2_FD_202514 | JGI IMG/M metagenome (GOLD analysis project Ga0307417, IMG submission 202514) | Salt marsh sediment microbial communities from the Plum Island Ecosystem LTER, Massachusetts, United States - WE1602-10 | ecosystem: Environmental > Aquatic > Marine > Intertidal zone...
CGGTCTTTGGCCCGCGACCCGAAGATCCTTGTGCTGGACGAGGCGACATCCAGCGTCGACCCGGTCACCGAGCACGAGATCCAGGGTGCCCTCGGAAAGATACTGGCCGGGAGGACGTCCCTCGTGGTCGCCCACCGCCTCTCCACCATCCTGTCGGCCGACCGGATTCTCGTGATGCACCGGGGGAAGATCCGGGAAACCGGCACCCATCAGGAACTCCTCGCGGCACGCGGGATCTACCACCGGCTTTTCACCCTTCAGTTCGCGAGGCGATGATCCCGCTCAAGGCGTGGAAAAGCGGCTGACCGGAAAAAGTGTACGCCGCCGGCTCATCTATACTAGGATATCTCTTTCAACATCCTCCGGAGGCGGCGCATATGGCTCTGCAGGCGGTAGTCGAGACGAATCTTCCCGGCCTTACCCTCCTTGGTCGGGGCAAGGTGCGGGACATCTACGAGGTGGAAGGAAAACTGCTGCTGGTGGCGTCCGACCGGCTCTCGGCGTTCGACGTGGTGCTTCCGGACGGGATTCCCGACAAGGGGAAGGTGCTTACCCAGATCTCCGCTTTCTGGTTCGGGAAACTCGAGGATATTGTCCGCAACCACATGCTCTCGATCGACGTGATGGATTTTCCTCCTGCGGCGAGAAATCACGAGGAGATGCTCTCGGGCCGTGCGATGCTTTGCCGGAAAGCCCGGCCGCTTCCCGTGGAATGCGTCGTCCGCGGATACCTGTCCGGATCCGGTTGGGCGGAATACCGCGAAAAGGGAGAGGTCTGCGGAATCCCGGTCCCCGGCGGACTACCCGAGTCGGCCCGTCTCCCGGAACCGATCTTCACCCCCGCGACCAAGGAGGAGAAGGGAAAGCATGACATGAACATCCCTTTCGCCAGGATGGTGGAGATCGTCGGGAAGGAGATGGCCGAGAATGCACGGGCGGCATCGCTGGAGATCTACCGCAGGGCGGCGGACTACGCCCGCGGAAGGGGGATCATCATCGCCGACACCAAGTTCGAGTTCGGGGTGGCCGACGGAAAGCTCATCCTGATCGACGAGGTGCTGACGCCGGACTCGTCGAGGTTCTGGCCCGCGGAAAGCTATCGCCCGGGGGGGGCGCAGAAGAGCTTCGACAAGCAGTTCGTCCGGGATTATCTCCTGACGCTTCCGTGGAACAAGGCCGCGCCCGGGCCGAAGCTTCCCGCCGACGTGATCGCAAACACCGCGGAGAAATACCGGGAAGCGATGAGAATACTGACGGGGAAGGATATCGGGTAACGGGAGGCGGTCCTCCCTCCGGAAGACCTTCCTCAGGCGACCGCGGACCGATCGCACGCGGTTCGTTTCCTCCCCCACCGTGCCTGATTTACAATAGTCTCCGGGAGAACGAATATTGGCGAACGGGGAGATCCACGGCAAGACGGTGGCGATCGTCGGTGGCGGGCCGGGAGGCTGCGCAACCGCCATCAAGCTGTCGCAGCTCTCCCGCGCTCGTAACCTCGGCCTCCGCGTCGTTCTCTTCGAGGGGAAGGATTTCGAGCGCCACTACAACCAGTGCGCCGGAGTCCTTTCCCCGCCGATCGAGGAACTCCTCCAGTGCCGCCTGGACGTCGAGCTCCCGTACGAGACGTTCAAACGCCAGATCTTCGGCTACCGCCTCTACGCCGGGAACCGGCAGATTCTCCTGGTGGGCCAGCACAAGGGGGGCGCCACATACACCGTGCGCAGGGTTTTTTTCGACCGGTTCTTCCTGTCCTGTGCGGAGAAGGCGGGAGCGGAGGTTTCGCACAGCCGCGTGACGGCAATCGATTTCCCCCGCAAGGGGCGCGACAGCGTATATCTGTACACAGAGGGGGGGATGCTCAAGGCGGACGTCGTCGTGGGAGCGTTCGGGCTGGACGACGGGATGATGAGCATCTTCGAGACGGCCACCGGAGGACGCTACCGGAGGCCGGGAAAGTACATGCACACCTTTGTGGTGAAGGTCCCCTCGGACCGTGGTTTCATCGAGAAGAAGCTCGGCAGCATCATCTACGCGTATCTCTTCCCCCCCGGGATACCCAACCTGGATTTCGGTGCGATCACCCCGAAGGGGGATCACATCATCGTGAACGTCGCGGGGCGAAGCGCCACGGTGGAGGACATGTTCGCCTTCCTGTCGCTGGATATCGTGCGGGAACACTTGCCTTCGTTTCCGCTGGACAACCAGGAGGTGTACCGGGGCAAGTTTCCCGGAAAGCCCGCACGCGGGGCGACCGGCGACCGGTATCTCGTGGTGGGCGACGCCACCGGATGGATGCGCCCCTTCAAGGGGAAGGGAATCAACCTGGCGATCCATACCGGCATCCTGGCGGCCGAGACGATGGTGGAGACCGGATTCGGCGCCGCCTCCTTCCGGCGGTACGAGGAGAAGACAAGGGAGCTCCGGGAGGATTATCATTACGGAACGTGGATGCGTCACCTGTGCAAGATGGGAGAGATCGCGGGAACGCTCGGAACGGTCGTGTCGATGGCACAGGTTGACCAGGGGGTGCACGACGCCCTGTTCAACGCGGTCTCGGGGCACGATTCCTTCCGGAACATCTTTCGTCAGTATGCCCGACCCCGCGTCTTCGCCGACGTGGTCCGGAACTACGTCGCGGACCGGAAGAGGAGAAGGTCATGAGTGTCACGGTGCGAAGGATGCGGACTCAGGATGCGGAGGCCGTTCTGCGAATAAACGAGAAGATCACCGGGACGCCGCACGAGGCGCAGTGGGAGTCCAAGATCATCGACCATCTTTCCGGAAACCCGCTGGGGTGTCTCGTGGCGGAGGCGGAGGGGAAGGTCGTCGGCTTCATTTTCGGCGACATCCGGGGATGGGAGTTCGCCATCCCCAAGAGCGGCTGGATCGAGATCGTCGGGGTCGATCCGGAGTACCAGGGGAAGGGAGTCGCAAGGGAGCTCATCGAGAAACTCCACGTATATTTCCGGAATCACAACGTGAAACGGGTGATGACGATGGTGAACTGGAACGACGGCGGCCTGGTTTCCTTTTTCCGAAGGTTGGGGTTCGAGCGGTCGGAGTTCATCATCCTGGACAAAGAGGTTTCCCCCGGGGAAGGGGAATGATCGGCGTGGAGGGTACAGGAAGGTGACTGCCCCGTTCTTTAGGAACCTTAAGGAGGTTCTCTCGCAAAACGGCGGCCCCGGGGTGTCCCCGGACGGCCTGCGGCCCGCGGGAGTCCTCGTTCCGCTGTGCGAGCGGGGAGGGGGGGTGACGGTCGTCCTGGCGCGCCGGTCCGAACGCGTTCCCCACCACAAGGGGCAGATCTGTTTCCCGGGGGGCAGCCGGGATCCCGGCGACGCGGACCTGTTCGCCACGGCGTTGCGGGAGGCTGAGGAAGAGCTGGGAATCCGCAGGGAAGACGTCGAACTGATCGGTGCAATGGAGCCGGTTCCGACGGTGACGGGGTTTTTCATCCAGCCGTACGTCGTGCAAATCCCCGGGGAGACCCGGTTCTCCCTCGACGATTTCGAGATGGAGGAGGTTTTCGAGGCACCCCTGTCGGTCTTCGCGGATTACGACCGGTACCGGTACGCGGAAACAACGTTCCTGGGGGAGGAATACCGGGTCTACTTCTTCGATTACGGGCCGCACACGATCTGGGGCGCCACGGCCAGGATCCTCCACCGGCTGGCGGAGCTGGTGGGGGAATCGTCCCTCCATTGACACGTTTTCCTCTGCCGGCATAGAATAAAAAATTACTTTTCCACCGCGAAACGGACGCCGGAGGGCGCAAGGGGATGAACGGTGCTCCACGGGAATGAGCCGGGCTCCATCGGCCTGGTCAAGAAGCAGTTTTATACCTTTTGCGAGCCTCCCCACGAGATGGAGCTGTCGTCGGGGGCGAAGCTGGGACCGATCACGCTCGCCTACGAGACCTACGGCAAGCTGAACCGGGACAAGTCGAACGCGATCCTCATCCTGCACGCTCTTTCGGGAGACTGCCACGCGGCCGGGAGATATTCCGAGAGCGACAAACACCCGGGGTGGTGGGACAACTCCATCGGGCCCGGCAAGGCGTTCGACACCGGGAAGTACTTCGTCATCTGCTCGAACGTCATCGGCGGATGCCAGGGGAGCACCGGGCCGCCCTCGATCAATCCCGCGACGGGCAAGGAGTATGGCCTCTCCTTCCCGATGATCACCATCCATGACATGGTGCGCGCCCAGGTACACCTGATCGACCACCTCGGGATCGACAGGCTCCTTGCCGTGACGGGCGGTTCGATGGGGGGGATGCAAGCGCTGCGGTGGGCGGTCTCGTACCCGGACCGGGTGATCGCGTCGATCCCGATCGCGACGACGTCGAAACTCTCCCCCCAGGGGATCGCCTTCAACGAGGTGGGACGGGTGGCGATCATGGCGGATTGCAACTTCCACGGCGGGGACTATTACGGCAAGACGGTTCCCCGGGAGGGGCTCGCCCTTGCCCGGATGATCGGGCACATCACCTACCTTTCCGACGACTCGATGCACGAGAAGTTCGGACGGAAACTCAGGGGAAAGAAGTCCTTCGGCTACAACTTCAACGTCGACTTCGAGGTCGAAAGCTACCTGCGGTACAAGGGCGACATCTTCGTCCACCGATTCGACGCCAACTCGTATCTCTACATCACCAAGGCGATAGACTACTTCGACCTGTCGCTTCCGGACGGCTCACTCGTCAAGGCGGTCGAGGGGACGACTGCGAAGTTCCTCATCATCTCGTTCAAGTCCGACTGGCTCTATCCCCCCTACCAGGCCCGGGAAATCGTCAAGGCGATGATGATCAACGGGATCGACGTGACCTATTGCGAGATCGACTCGCGGTACGGGCACGACGCCTTCCTGCTCGACGAGGGGGAGATGTCCAAGATCATCACGAACTTTCTCGCCAACGTCGCGGAAAACAACGGCATCCGGGAGGCCGCGTCCAGGTGATGGCCGAAGGGGCCCGGATCGACCACAGCGTCATCCTCGGTTTCATTCCGGCGGGAGCGAAGATCCTGGACCTGGGTTGCGGCGACGGCTCCCTCCTGGAGAAGCTCGTCCGCCAGAAAGGCGTGACCGGCCGAGGCATCGAGATCTCGGAGGAGGGAGTCCGTTCCTGCATCGCCAAGGGACTCACCGTCATGCAGGGAGACATCGACAAGGGACTGCGTGACTACCCGGACAACTCGTTCGACTACGTCGTGCTCAACCAGACGCTTCAGGCGGTGAAGAAGCCCGACGTGGTCCTCTCGGAGATCCTGCGGGTGGGGAAGAAGGGAGTGGTGGGGTTTCCCAACTTCGCCTACTGGAAGATGCGTTGCTACCTTTTCGCCTACGGCCGGATGCCCAAAACGGAGTTTCTTCCCTACGAGTGGTACGACACGCCGAACATCCACTTCTGCTCGATCCTGGACTTCCGTGAATATTGCGTGAAACACGACGTGAGAATCGAAGAGTCCGTCTATTTGTCCGTCGACCGCGGCGGTCGGGTCCTTCGGGGGGTCAGGCCGAATCTTTTCGCCGAGAACGCGGTCTACCTTCTCTCGGACGGGAGGCGGTCCCGCTGATGCATCCCTGACGACCCGTTCCGGCCCGCGGCCGGATTCGAGGCGCGACCCGCGGGAATCCCCTGCGCGCCGGAAAGAGGGAGATCATGAGCCGAACGATCAATTTCAATGCCGGACCTGCAACCCTTCCCCTCCCAGCGCTTACACGCGCCCGGGACGAAATGCTCGATTTCGCCGGCAGCGGCATGTCGGTGATGGAGCACAGCCACCGGGGAAAGGAGTACGAGGCGGTTCACGACGAGGCAATTGCTCTCGTCCGCGAACTCCTCGGCGTACCGTCGGGTTACGAGGTGCTTCTGATCCAGGGGGGCGCCACGTCGCTGTTCGCCGAGATCCCGATGAACCTCCTGGAGAAGGGAAAAAGCGCCCAGTACCTGATCACCGGAGCCTGGGGAGAGAAGGCGCTCGGCGAGGCCAAGGTCGTCTCGTCCCTGTTCGGCGCCAGCATATCGGTCCAGACGACCGCCGTCGGGGAAGGCAAGACGAAGAGCTACACCCGCGTCCCCGCCCCCGGGGAGGGGAAGGTCGACCCCGGGGCGGCCTATCTGCACATCACCTCCAACGAGACGATCCACGGCGTGCAGTTCAACGTCGACGCTTCCCGCCCGTTCCCGGATACCGGGTCCGTGCCGCTTATCGCCGACATGTCGAGCGATTTTTTCTGGCGGCCCCTCGACGTGACGAAGTTCGGCCTGATGTACGCAGGGGCGCAGAAGAACCTGGGGCCCTCGGGAGTAGTGGTGGCGGTGGTATCAAAAGAGGTGCTCGAAAGGGGACGCAAGGACATTCCCAAGATCTTCCAGTTCCGCACCCACGCCGAGAACAAGTCGCTCTACAACACGCCGCCCACCTTCGGGATCTACATGGTGCGCAACGTTCTCGCGTGGCTGAAAGGCCAGGGAGGGCTCACGAAGGTGGAGGAGATGAACCGGAAGAAGGCGAATCGCCTCTACGGCGTGATCGACGGCAATCCGGACTTCTTCCGGTCGCCGGTGGAGAAGGAGAGCCGGTCCGTGATGAACGTGGTCTTCCGGCTTCCCAGTGAGGAACTCGAGGCGCAGTTCATCGCCGACGCGAAGAAGAAGGGGATGGTCGGCCTGAAAGGGCACCGCTCCGTCGGCGGAATCCGCGCCTCCATCTACAACGCGGCGTCCTACGAATGGGTGGACGCGCTCGCCGTATTCATGGAGGACTTCGCCAGGAAACAATAGGGCAAGGGCGAGTTGTCGGCATAAAAAGGGGGATTGATTTTTCCCCGCCCATCCCCTATCGTGGTTTGTCACATCGTGCGGGGCTGTAGCTCAGTTGGGAGAGCGCCTGAATGGCATTCAGGAGGTCGTCGGTTCGATCCCGATCAGCTCCACCAGAAATCGAAAGGGGCCAGCCATATGTCGGTTGGCCCCTTTTTCTTCCTGTGCATCAATGCGGAATCGGGTATGGGATCCCCGAGGGAGAGATTCCCCTGTATCAGGAGACAAGAGATGAAATTGTGGAGAAAACGGGAACGGGAGGAAAAGGTAGAGCGGGAGGATACCGGGAAGCTGGTGAAGGTGCAGCTCTCTAAAAAAAACGGCGAGCCCATCCTCGGGTTCACCTCCCCCAAGGGGGAGGATCAGGCGGAAAGACTCAGGGCACAGGCGCAAGAGCTGCGGCAAATGGCGAAGAAACTGGAACGCATGGCGGAAGAGATGGACAGGAGCGCATCGGCAGGGGCGGGGAGATGGTTGTTACGGAAGGTGTTCCCGGGAAGGGTATTGAAAAAGGCAAAATAAACGGAATGATGGCAGGGAGGGAAACCGGTTCCGCGATTCAGAAGGGGATTTTTGTGACCCGATCCCCCTTGCGCAACCGGTCCGCGGCCGTGATCATGTTCAGGGGCGTGGGTCTGCCGATCGTCACCGACACCCGGTCGCCCGTCTTGAACTCCCCGAGGTCGATGCCGGCGTCCCGGTCGACCTTGTAGTTCCAGGGCACTCCCTTCCCGTCCTTTACGGTGAGGGTGCGGTTCGCCGTGTCCAGCGTAACGATCGTCCCGACGACGGTCCTTTCCTCCGCGAGTGCCGGGACCGCACCGACCGCGAGGAGGAAGGCCCCCAAAACCAGGAGGAAAAGCGCACGGCGCACCCCCGTCCCTTCTTTTGCGTTCCGGATCGGTCTTCCCATCGCCCATCTCCTTGGCCGGTGTCATGTCTTCCCCTATGAAACAGTGTACTCCTTCATGTCCCCGGGGACGGAGTCCCTGCCTCCCACTTGTTTTCGCGCCTTTCCTGTTGTCTATTGATATGGCGGGATTGCGATACCACGAGAAAAGGATGACCGTATGAAGATCCGGGAATTCCACGTACGTACGAACCTGCCGCCGGAGCTCAAGCCCCTCCAGGAGATCGCGATGAACCTGTGGTTCTCGTGGAGCTGGGAGGCCGTCCAGCTGTTCATCCGCCTGTCCCCCGACCTCTGGGAGAAATCGTACCAGAACCCGGTTCTCATGCTCGGCTCCCTCTCCCAGGAGGAGCTCGAGGAAGCGGCCCGCGACGAGAGCTTCGTGGGCAACGTCCAGAGGGTTCACCAGAACCTGGCAGATTACCTGAAGGCGCCGGGCTGGTTCCAGGAGGTGCATGGCGGGGAGACGGGTTTCCAGGTCGCGTACTTTTCCTGCGAATTCGGAATCGACGAAGGTCTCCCGATCTATTCGGGGGGTCTGGGCGTGCTCTCCGGGGACACCCTCAAGTCGGCGTCGGACCTCGGGCTGCCGCTCGTCGGCGTCGGGCTCCTGTACCAGAAGGGGTATTTCCGGCAGGTCCTTTCCCTCGACGGATGGCAGCAGGAGCTTTACCCGGACAACGACTGGTACAACATGCCGGTGACGATTGAGCGGGACGGTGCCGGGAAAGCGCTGCGGATCGAGGTGGAGATGGCGGGGGAGAAGGTCCGGGCGAGGATCTGGCGGGTCCAGATCGGCCGCGTCCCTCTCTATCTCCTGGACACCAACGTGAAGGAAAACTCTCCCCGCGCACGGGAGATCACGGGCACACTGTACGGCGGAGATCGGGAGATGCGGATCCGCCAGGAGATCATGCTCGGCATCGGGGGTGTCCGGGCGCTCAAGGCCCTCGGGATTTCCCCGACCGTCTACCACATGAACGAGGGACATTCGGCCTTTCTCGCCCTGGAGCGCATCCGGGCGCACAAAGCGGAGCACGGCCTCTCCTTTGCCGAGTCCCGGGAGCAGGTGTTCGCCTCCAACGTGTTTACCACCCACACTCCCGTTCCCGCGGGGAACGAGCAGTTCACCACGGAACTCATGCGGAAATACTTCCAGCTGATGGCCGAGGAGATCGGCATGCCGTGGCAGGAGTTCCTCGGCCAGGGACAGCTGGCGACCGGCAAGACCCCCGACTTCGGCCTGACGGTCCTTGCCCTCCGCAGCGCGGCGCACGCCAACGGCGTGTCCGCACTCCACGCGGAGACGTCCCGGAAGATGTGGAAAGACCTGTGGCCCGGCCTCCCCGAGTCCGAAGTCCCCATTGGCAGCATAACGAACGGCATCCACACCCGGAGCTGGCTGAGCCACGAGATGGGAGACCTGTTCACACGCTACCTGGGTCCCCGATTCCGGGAAAAACCCGCGGACCCCTCCGTGTGGGACCGGGTGGAGACGATTCCCCCGGTGGAACTGTGGCGAACGCACGAGGTCCGGAGGGAGAGGCTGGTCTTCTTCGTGCGCAAGGCCCTGCGGGCCCAGCTGGTGAGGCAAGGGGCCGGCGCCCCCGCGGTGCGGGCGGCGGAGGAGGTGTTAAACCCCGAGGCGCTCACCATCGGGTTCTCCCGGCGCTTCGCCACTTACAAACGTGCGGGTCTTCTGTTCCGGCAGCCCGAGAGGCTGGTCCGCATGCTCGCCAGCACGGACCATCCCGTCCAGATCGTCTTCGCCGGGAAGGCCCATCCCCAGGACCTTCCCGCCAAGGAGATCATCAAGTCGGTCATCCACTTCGCCTCCGATGCCCGCATCCGGCACCGCCTGGTGTTCCTGGAGAACTACGACATCAACGTCGCGAGGTATCTGGTGCAGGGCGTGGATGTGTGGCTCAACACCCCCCGGCGTCCTCAGGAGGCCTCCGGTACGAGCGGGATGAAGGCCGCCGCGAACGGGGGACTGAACGTCTCCATTCTGGACGGGTGGTGGTGCGAAGGGTATGCCCCGGACACCGGCTGGGCGATCGGCAGCGGCGAGGTGTACCAGGATCCCGAGGAGCAGGACCAGGTCGAGTGCGATGCCCTCTACAATCTTCTGGAGAACGAGATCGTCCCCCTCTTCTACGAGCGGGACAAGGGGGGTCTGCCGCGCGGCTGGATCGACCGGATGAAAACCTCGATACGGAAGCTGGGAGCGTACTTCAACACGAGCCGGATGCTGCAGGAATACACGGAAAGGTCCTATCTTCCGGCCCACCGGGCCGGCACCCGGCTGGCGGGAGACGGGTTCGCCTCCGCCCGGGACCTCGCCGCCTGGCGGTCACGGGTCGCGGCGGAGTGGTCCCGCGTCTCGATGCGCGTGGACGGGGGCAAACCGGCGGGCGATTTTCTCGTGGGGTCCCGGGTCCCGGTGGCGGTCCGGGCCGACCTGGGGGCGCTCTCCGCGGACGATGTCGCGGTGGAGGTTTATTACGGGAAGCTGGACCCGGCGGGCAAGGTCAGGAACGGCGAGATCATCCGGGCGAGGCACGAAGGGCGGGAAGGAACCGAGGATGTCTTCCGCGTCGAGATCCCCTGCCAGGTGAGCGGCCGCTTCGGGTTCGCGGCGCGTATCATTCCTCGCCATCCCGATCTAGTGAACTCCCTGACCCCCCTGTTGCTGACCTGGGAGTAGCGGCCGACAGCGGTCAGTTCGGGAGCGGCGGCCTGACGGTGGCGATGGTGATCGAGGCCACGAAAGCCAGCGCGGCGGCGACCAGGAACGCCGCCTCGTAGTTCCTTGTCGCGTCGAAGATCTTCCCCCCCGCCATGGGACCGATTATCCCTGCGGTCCCCCACGCGGTCATAAGCAGCCCGTAGTTGTTCCCCAGGTTCCGGATTCCGAAGAATTCCGCCGTCGCGGAGGGGAACACCGCGAGCTGGGAGCCGTAGCAGTACCCGATGAGGAAGACCGATCCGAACAGCAGGAGGACCGCTCCCACCCGGGGCTCGAGAAGGAGAAGCAGGGCGGTCACGCCCATGACGAGGGAGAGCGTGCGGGTCCGGCCGAGGTGGTCGGACAGCCATCCGGACCCGATCCTCCCGAACCCGTTCCCCGCGGAAAGGACTCCCACGGAAAGCGCCGCATCGCGCGGGGAGAATCCCGCTCCCTCCGCGAACGCCGCCAGGTGCCCGATGACCATGAGGCCGGCGGAGGTGCCAAGGGCATAGGCAAACCACATCCGGTAGAACGTCCCCGTTCGGAGCATCTCCCCGGGCGGGTAATCCCGCAAGGTGTGGGAGGAGGCCTTTTCCCGGGAGGGGGGGGTCCACCCCTCCGGCCGCCATCCTTGCGGAGGGTTCCGCAGGAAGAACGACCCCGCCGTGGTTACCACCAGGAACCCGAGGCCGAGGAGGGAGAATGTGTCACGCCATCCGTACCGGTGCAGCAGAAAGCCGGCCAGCGGGGCGATCAGGGCGCTGCCCGCCCCGTACCCCATCACCATGAGGCCCGTGACCAGTCCGCGCTTCTCCGGGAACCATTTCATTCCCACTGCGAGGGGGCAGACGTACCCGACGCCGCTGGCGAAGCCCACGAGGACGCCGTAGAAGGTGTACAGCCACCAGAGCGCATGGGTATACCGCGCAAGGAAGATTCCCACGGAGAAGAGGACCGCGCCGGTGATGGCTACCGGGGCCGGTCCCTGCCGGTCGTGCCACCGTCCCCCGACGAGCACACCGGCCGCGATGCAGGCGATGGAAATCGTGAAGGCCAGCGAAACCTGGGCGCGGCTCCAGCCGAACTCCCGCTGGAGGGGAGCGAGAAAGATGCTGAACGAGTACGCGGAGCCGAAGCACAGGTTCATCGATACTCCGCCCGCTACGCGCCACCACCGGTTCACTCCTCAGGCCTCCTCCCGTAGAGATCCGCGCACCGCGCGGGCGGCATCCCGAGGAGGTAGGCCAGGCGAAGCCCCCACATCAACAAGATCGTTCGAAGCGTGCCATGTTCCTCCCAGCGCCTCGCGGAAGTGGTGACCGGGACCGGAAGCAGGACCGTTCTTCCCCGCCGCGTGAGACGCCGCGAGAGTTCGACGTCCTCCATCAGAGGGATCTCGGGGTAGGCCCCGATCTCTTCGAAGACGTCCCGGCGGAGGAAGATCGCCTGGTCGCCGGTGTAGGCTCGCAACAGGCGGGCGCGGAGGTTGATCATCCGGGAAGTGAGACGAAGCGCGGCCTTTCGCAGAAGGGGCGCGCCCGTCGAGACCTCGAGGCGCACGGGAAATGCCCCGCCGAGTACGCCCTCCCGCACCATCGCCTCCCGGACCGCCGCGATCGCCCCATTCGCCATCGACGTGTCCGCGTGCAGGAAGAGCAGGATCTTGCCCTTCGACGCCATCGCCCCGGCATTCATCTGGACCGCCCGCCCGGGGGGAGAAAGGATCACGGCGTCCGCGATTGGCCGGGCCGCATCGGGCGTTCCGTCCCGGCTTTCGCCATCCACGACGATCACCTCGTCGGCACCCGCCTCACGGGCGGATCGAACCGTCGCGGCGATAATCGCCGCCTCGTTCCGCGCGGGGATGATGACGGAGACCGGCAGCCTGGTCCCGGGACCGGTCATTCGGGTCCCGGGGCAGGGTCGACGTCCAGGGACGGTTCCCCCCGGATTCGACGGACGAGGGGGGGCAGGAAGAAGGAGATGAGCAGGAGCCCGACGGGGAAGAGGACGTCGAACTGGAACAGGTCGGCCGGTCTCGTGTAGGAGGCGATGATCTCCTTCAGGCTCCCGAAGAAGTAGGAGGCGATCACGATGGCGGGCATGGTCCCGAGAAACGTTGCCCAGAAATAGTCGCCGAACCGGATCCGCGTCGCCCCCGCTCCGTAGTTGAGGAATATGAAGGGAAACCAGATGATGCGCAGGTAGAAGACGAGGGAAAAGCCGTGTTTTTCCGCTTTTCGATCGAGCTCCCTAAGCTTGCCGAAGAGTAGTCCTTTCGCGAAATCCCTCAGGAAATACCGTCCGAGCACGAAGGAGAGGGTGGCTCCCAGCGTGGCGCCCAGGACGTTGCAAAAGGTGCCTGTGACCTTCCCGAAGATGAACGCCCCCGCCGCGTTGAAGGGGGTAGCCGGCAGTCCGAGAACCCCGACCGCGTAGAGCAGGACAAAGAGTACCGGCCCGAAAGGGCCCGCGGAGCGGACGAGGAGGTTGATCCTCCCTATAGTCTCCTTTCTTCCCTCCGGGGTGAGAAGCCGGTCCCCCAGCGGTGTGAAGAAGAGGAGATATCCCACCGTGCCTGCGAACGCAAGAAAGACGGCGAACTTGATGATGTTGATTTTTTTCCCGGTCGAGATCTCCATCCGGGAAATTGTACTATAACGTGCATCTTCAAACCGCATTGAAGGAGACTTCCAGGGGATTTACAATGACCCTGGTCCGATTCTGATGACAAGGAGGAGGGGATGGCGAAACGCCGTGTCGGGAAAGTGGTGGCGGTCGTTCTCGTGGTATCGGTGGGAGTCGTATTTTCGGCGGGCTGCTTCGGGAAGTTCCAGATGACCCGCAATCTGTACGACCTCAACAAATCGGTGAAGGACCAGTACCTCCGGAGCGCGGTGACGTGGCTTTTCGTAATACCTTACGCGTTGACCGGGTTCCTGGACTTCGCCGTCTTCAACGTGATCGAGTTCTGGAGCGGGCAAAACCCCATCGCCGCCGGACCGCAGGCCCGGGTCTACGAGAAGGGGGACGAACGGGCCGAGATGACGATCGCCCGGGAGGGCGGGGCTACGGTTGCGACCATCGGGACGTATCGCGCGGGGTCCCTCGTTTCCACGCTCCGGATCCGCGACGACGGCGCCGGATCCGTAACCTCGGAACTTCGCGAGAACGGGCACGTGTCCCGGACAATCACGGCAACCCGGGCGCCGGACGGTTCGGTCACCGTGGCGGAGAATTCGGCCTCCGGCGAGGAGTCTACCCGGTATTCCCCGAATGCAGTAGCCGTCTACCGGGCCCGGGTGGCGCGCCTTGCAGAGCAGGCGGAGGCAGCGCTTGCGATCGCCGGGGCGGCTCCGGTCTTCCCCCCGGCACGGGTTCCCGCCATGCAGGGGTGACCCGGCCGAAAGTGGAGGCGGGGTAAGGTACGGAAGGGCAGTGCCGGATCCGGTCCGCTATTCCACCCCGTCCGTCCCGGAATCGGTCGGGGAATTGGATTCCGAGCGATATTTCCCGGTCCCCGGTCTGGCATCATCCTTGAACTCTCCCCGGAGTGAATTGCCAACAACTCCAGAGAGGAGGGTCAGGAAGATGAAGAAACGTTTCTCCGTGGGCATGGCAATGGTGTTTGCCATGTCGCTCACAACGGTGGCATCTGCCGGATCGATGGCAGGTCCCGTGAAATCCGCAGGGCAGGCACAGGTGGCGGTTTCCGGGAAATCGGTCAGGACGGGAACACAGGCGGACCCGGGAAGAAAGGCGGTGGCCGGGAAAAGGGCGAAGAGGAGACAGATCACCGGGATCGTCAAGGAGATCGACGCGAATGCCGGTACCCTGACCGTGAAAGGAAGGAAGGGATCGGTGAGCCTGAAGGCGGACGATGAGGTGAAACTGATAGGGATCTTGGTTGGGGACAGGGTGTTGACGATGTACTCGGGCGGCACCGCATCGAGCGTGAGAAAGATCGGGACGGGCAAAGTGGCGGCGGGCAAGAAATAGCGGTAGAAAAAAACCTGTTGCCGAAACTTTTTGGGGTATGGTACATTCTTAGTTTGCGTGTAAAGGCAGGCCCCCCCAAAAGGGAAGGGACTCCTCGGGCGGGGGGACACAATTCCCCCGCCCTATTTTTTTTTCGAGAATTTCCGCGGTTTTCCGGCAATTGACTTTTCCCCTCGCCTCTGATAGAGATTGTTTGCTTTGCCCCCCGGCACCTGAATCGCAACCACTGGGTAAAGGAGAACAGAAGAGTGAAAATTCTTGCTCTCGACAACTTGCAGAAGGTGGGACTTGACGTGTTCGCCCGGGAAGGGATCGAGGTCGACGTCAAGGGGAAGATGACGGCCGAGGAACTGTCCGCGGTCATCGACAATTACGACGGCGTGGTCGTCCGCGGGGCGACGAAGGCGACCGCCCAGGTCTTCGAGAAGGTGTCCCGGCTCAAGGTGATCGGGCGGGCGGGCAGCGGAACCGACAACATCGACAAGGCGGCGGCCACCAAAAAAGGCGTGGTCGTGATGAACACTCCGGGAGGGAACACCGTCACCACGGGAGAACACGCCATTGCGATGATGATGAGCCTGGCGCGCCAGCTTCCCCAGGCCAGTTCCTCGATGAAGGAAGGAAAGTGGGAAAAGAGCAAGTTCATGGGAACGGAGCTCACCGACAAGGTCCTGGGGGTGGTGGGTCTGGGCAATATCGGCAAGGTGGTCGCAGAGCGCGGGCTGGGGCTCAAGATGGTGGTGATCGGTTTCGACCCGTACGTGAGCAAGGAAGACGCGGCCAAGCTGGGTGTCGAACTGGTATCGCTGGACGAGCTGTACAAGCGGTCCGACTTCATCACGTTTCACACTCCGCTCACGCCCGAGACCAAGGAGATGGTGAACGCGGCATCCCTCGCGAAGATGAAGAAGGGAGTCCGCCTCATCAACTGCGCCCGCGGGGCCCTGCTAAACGAGTCGGACCTCCTGGCGGCACTGGAGTCCGGGCATGTGAAAGGCGCTGCGCTCGACGTATTCCCGGTAGAGCCTCCCCCGCCCGACGCCCCGCTCCTCAAGCATCCCGACATCATCCTCACGCCGCACCTGGGAGCCGCTACGACCGAGGCGCAGGAAAAAGTGGCGGTCCTCATCGCGGAGCAGATCTGCGATTTCCTCAAGAAGGGGACGATCCGCAATTCCGTCAACTTCCCGTCGGTGTCCGCGGAGCTGCTGCCCACGCTCAAGCCGTTCCTCGACCTGTGCGAGAAGCTCGGTTCGTTCCACGGACAACTCCTGGCCTCTCCCCTCAAGGAGCTTACGGTGGAGTATCTTGGCGAGGTCGGCAAGCTTACCACGGCCCCGTTGACGATCTCCGTGCTGAAGGGGCTCCTCAAGTACCAGACCGAGGAGGTAAACCTCGTAAACGCCCGGATGGTGGCGGAGGAGCGCGGCATCAAGGTGGCCGAGGCGACCGCCGCGAGGAGTGAGGATTACGCGAGCTTCGTCCGGGTGGTCGCGATTACCGAAAAAGGAGAGACCTCCGTCTCGGGAACCGTCTTCGGGACCACGCCCCGCATCGTGAAGATCAACCTGTTCCCGATCGACGCAGAGCTCACCGGGGGGATGCTGATGCTTTCGAACCTCGACGTCCCCGGTGTGGTCGGGCGCGTCGGCACATTCCTCGGCGAGAAAGGGATCAACATCGCGGGATTCAATCTGGGACGGAAGGAGCCGGGAGGTACGGCAGTCTCGCTCATCAACGTGGACAATGTGGTTCCGGAGAAGGTCCTCGGGCAGTTGAGCAAGCTTCCGAACATCACCACCGCGAAATATCTGACCTTCTAGGAAGCGAGGCGAGCGATTGAAGAACATCATCGTTCTCGGCGCCCAGTGGGGCGACGAGGGCAAGGGAAAAGTCGTCGACATCTACTCCGAGTTCGCCGACACGATCGCGCGTCCCACCGGGGGAAACAACGCCGGCCACACGCTCGTGGTCCGTGGGGAAAAGCACGTTTTTCATCTGATCCCGTCCGGGATCCTGCACCCGGGGAAAAAGTGCGTGATCACGAACGGGGTAGTCATCGACCCGAAGGTGCTTCTCTCGGAGATCGACAAGCTCAAGTCCCGCGACTACCTGAAAGACGACGCCCAGCTCAAGGTCAGCGAACTGGCCCACATCATTCTCCCGTACCATATCGTCCTCGACCGGGCGCAGGAAGAAAAGCTGGGAAGCCGGAAGATCGGCACGACGGCCCGGGGGATCGGCCCCTGCTATGAAGACAAGATTGCCCGCACCGGGGTCCGGGCGTGCGATCTGGTCCACCACGAAATCTTCGCGGAAAAGCTTCGCACCAACCTGGAACTGAAGAACTTCCTCCTGAAAAATTACTACGGCGCGGAGGAGGTCGACTTCCAGGCCACGCTGGACGAATACCTCGCCTACGGGGAGCGTCTCCGTCCGCACCTGATCGACACCTCCCTGTTCCTGAACGAGGAGATCCACCGGGGGGCGAAAGTGCTTTTCGAGGGGGCCCAGGGGACACTGCTGGACATCGACCACGGGACGTACCCGTTCGTCACCTCATCCAACACCACGGCCGGTGGCCTGTGCACCGGGTCGGGTGTCCCCCCGACGAAGATCAGCGGTGTGATCGGCGTCGCCAAGGCCTACATTACGCGCGTGGGAGGAGGCCCGTTAGCCACGGAACTGTTCGACGACGAGGGGGAGAAGATCAGGGACCGCGGGTGCGAGTACGGGGCGACCACGGGGCGCCCGAGGCGGTGCGGCTGGTTCGACGCCCCCGTCGTCCGATATGCCCACCGCCTGAACGCCTTGAGCGGCATTGCGCTCACAAAGCTCGACGTTCTTTCCGGACTCCCCCTTGTCAAGGTGTGTATCGCCTACGATATCGATGGGGTCCGGAGAGAAGACATCCCCCTTATCCTATCCGAGTACGAG
>Ga0307417_10000421_pt1 | contig 17323 bp, 19 predicted proteins | sample SalMarWE160210MG_2_FD_202514 | JGI IMG/M metagenome (GOLD analysis project Ga0307417, IMG submission 202514) | Salt marsh sediment microbial communities from the Plum Island Ecosystem LTER, Massachusetts, United States - WE1602-10 | ecosystem: Environmental > Aquatic > Marine > Intertidal zone...
ATGGGACGATGATTTCGTTTCGCGGCCCTTAGGCTGCGCAAGGCTACCAGAGAGGAGCTGCTGATGTCGGAGAAGAAGACGCCGAGCAAACCTGCCCACGCCAATGACACACGGATGTCGGCCAAGAGCACCACCGGAAAGGGGACCAAGGGATTCACGGACGAGGAACGAGCCGCGATGCGGGAGCGCGCCCAAGAGCTGAAGGCGGCCGCGCGGCGCGGCCCGCGCGCTGGCAAGACGGATGGGGAAGGCGACGTGCTGGCGAAGATCGCCGAGATGCCGGAGCCAGATCGTGCCATGGCCCAGCGGATCCATGCAATCATCAAGGCCAGCGCGCCGGCGCTCAGGCCGAGAACCTGGTACGGGATGCCCGCGTACGCCAAGGACGGCAATGTCGTCTGCTTCTTCCAGAGCGCGCACAAATTCAAAACGAGGTACGCGACGTTCGGCTTCAGCGACAAGGCGAACCTCGACGAAAGTACAATGTGGCCGACCGCCTTCGCGCTGAAGGAGTTGACCGCTGCCGCCGAGGCAAGGATCAGCGCGCTTGTGACGAAAGCGGTGAGCTGAAGCGCGTGTCCTGAAGCGAGGGATCGGCGTTGGCCAAAGCGATGGAGCGAGAATGAGGGGGGTCCGCGATGACCAAGATTCTGGTGTTTGCCTTACTGTTGCCGCTGCTGTTCATGAACTTTGGGATGGGCCTTTCTCGCGCTTTTGCGAGAAGGCTCGGAACGCTGACTTCGAGATGGGCGCCGGAGAGCGAGGTGGCCGCGCCTCAGGTGGAGGCGCTACGCCTACGGCTTGAGCGGATGCTGAGGCTCGTCAAGCTTGCGGTGGGCGTGCTGGGGTTGTTGCTGGGGACGTACGCCTTGGTGTCGGGGCAGCAGGGCTTCGGAATTGGCTCCCTTGCCGTAGTCGTGCTACTTGTCGTCGCTTTTCGCAACGGCGCCGACCTCAGCCGCACCGTCATCTACGCTCGGCACGATGCTGCCGTGATCCGCGCCAGGCGCGGCGAGGTCCCTGCAGGGCGGCTGATCGGGCCGATCCTGGCCTTGAGCGTTTCCGGCAATGCCCTTTTTCTGGGGTTGTGGGCGGTGCTCTACTACGTAATGCAGGAGGGCACGAAGATCGCCGCCGGAGTGAGCGTCAACCAGTGGGCCCTGGTGCTGTGGGGAGCGGGTTTGGTGGTGGGCGGACTGTTGTCTCGAGCCATCGCCCGGCGCGAGGACGGTTTCCTGCTTCGCAACGAGCTTGGCGTGGGGCTGTTCCTCGGGCTGGTCAGGCTGCGCGGGGCGCGGGATCGATGAGGGGGGTACGGTCTGCCGTGCGGGCGGCCGGAATGCCGGGGCCATGCTGATGCTGTTTGCTGTGCCGGCGGCTGATCCCGTCGGCGTGGTGTGCGCTCCGTTTGAGCCCTGGCGTAGCAAGTCGTGTCCGCGTCCCTCGCCCTCACACATGCCTTCCATAGCAGAGCAACACAGACACGTGGTGAGTGCTTGTTGACAGTCGCTGGTTGTATCCTACGCTCAGTAGGTCTGTTACAGAATTCTGCCAAATATCATGGGGAGTCATTGGCATGCCCCATCAGCTAGAAGGAGACTCAATATGTCACACAAAACAATTCTTTATAGTGTGCGCATCGGTTTTGTTGCCGCCATTTTCTCTGTCGGCTACCTCTGCGGCTGGATGACCCAACAAAGCGCGAATGCTCAGTTGGGACAATTTGGTGGGCAGATGCTCGATAAGGCAAAGGAAAGCGGCGGTGCGCTCGGAAGCGTGGCACAACTCGGGTCGGCAATAGCTGACATGGAGAAAAATGTTAGCGGTCTGCAACAAAACCTCGACACGCTGAAGAAAGTACAAGCTGCACTGGGGGGGAAGTAAGATCCAAGATTGAAAGACAATCGAGGTATACGTGAATCGGCTTAGTCGAGGTCGAGGCTTTGTGGGCGACGGAGGCATTCTATTTGGACACCATGACCGTAGCTAGGCATCTGGTGCTGCTGCTATGGCTGACTGGTGCCTACGCACAGTCACCTGCAGGCATTCAGCAACCCGCATTCCCGGTATCATTCATTGATATACCGCTGCGGCTGTCTCTCGAGCCCCTGGTTGATGCGGCTGACAGAATGCTCCCCAACCAGGCGGGCAACTGGCGCACTTGGAAGGACTGGCACGGTATCGCGTCTCAATACCGCGCCTGGCGCGGGCCGCTCAGCGTTACCGCCTCGGACGGTGTGCTATGGGTCCGGGCGCATATCCGTTATTGGATCAGGGCGCGAAAGAGCTTGCTTGGGGCGGTCACCCTGAAAGGCAGCTGCGGCATCGATGAGGCACCGCGACAGGCAGTGATCGGCATGCTAGTGCTGCTTGAGTGGGGACCGGACTGGACCTTGAGGCCGAGATTTCGCCTCCTGCCGACCCGGTTTCTCGACCGTTGCGAAATGACTTTCGCGAAAATCGACGTTACCTCCGTCGTCGAGACGGAATTCCGCAAGCAGATGCAGGACAGCCTGCGTGCGGCACTGAAGGCTCTTGCTCCGGGACAGAAGGCCCTCCAGCGCGAGGCACGGCAGAGCTGGTCGTTATTGCAAGAGCCGATAGCACTCGGCCAGGACCACTGGCTATTGCTGAGACCGGCGGGTGTCGCCCTGTCCCGCATTAGCGGCCGGGGGAAATACCTCGAGGCACAGCTTGCAATGACGTTGCAGCCGTCGCTGGTGACCGGCTCTGAGCCCGCCGTCAAGCCGGTGCCACTGCCACCCCTGGGGCAGTATTACCCCCGGTCTGGCGGCCTGAATCTCCACCTGGGTGTGGACCTGGATTTCCCAACACTCAACCAGCGGCTTTCCGACACGCTGGCTGGCGAGCCCCTGGTTATTGAAGGGCGGAAGGCCGGCATCAAGAAACTCAACCTTGCGGGCGGGGGACAGGAGATTAGGGCGCGAATGGAGCTCACCGGCGAGTTGGCTGGCACGGCGGAACTGGGTGCGAAGGTCGCCTATGTTGCCCAGGACCGGAAGCTCGAATTGCAGGATCTGACATTTGACTATCACCCCCAGGATCCCACCCTGGGGGTATTGGCAGAGGCATTCCACGAGCCCATCCGTCTGGCGCTGGAAGAGGCGGCCAACGAGGCGCTGGCCGACCAAGTCGAGCTGCTGGGCCGTCGTCTTTGGGCGGTGCTGAAGAAAATCAGTCCGGCGGGTGTGGCGCTTGACCTGTCTGCCCTGCAGCTACGCAGCGTGCAAATAGCTATCGAGCAACAGGGTATCAGGTTGGAGGGAACCGCCGCCGGGACTGTCCGGCTGGTGTTGCGCTGACCGCTAGGGGCAGATTCAGCGGGCATCTGAAGGGAAGGGTCGTGCCGCCTGAATCAATGCCGAGTGCGAGGGTGGCCTAAGGGACTGACCTCTTTGGTTTTTGCGAAGCGAAAGCGCGGTCTCATTCCTGCGCCAAGATCCAAGAGTATCAGGGGGAAGCTCTTGGTTTGGTCAACATCAAGGAGTCTTACCTCGCTAGTGCCACTGATACGTTCTCACGAATGCCGGGTGATTTGACCGCCTGCCAACGACCGAACGGCGTGGGCGTTGCGGCAAGCGTTACATAGTCCGGGCTACGCGCGCCTTGCCGCGCCGTGAATCCGACCCCATATCCGGCGCGATCTTGGGACGGTTATTTCTTTCCGCGGCCCTTATTTTCCTCCGGGATGACATCGATCTCGAGGCGATCGGCAGCCCGCAGTAATGTCAAGCTCACCGGGTTGCCGACGGGCCACTCGGACAGGAACCTGTGGATGTCGTCGACGCTCGCGACCGGGCGATCGTGCACACCCACGATCAAGTCGCCGGGCTGGATCCCGGCGCGGGCGGCCGGACTCATAGCGGAAACGGACATGACCTCGACCGCGTCGTCGGTAGCGAGTCCATGGAAGCGCACCCGCCTTCGGTCCAGCCGTCGTGCCCGGCCGGCGATTCCCAGGTAGCCTCGCTGCACCTTCCCGCGGGTCAGAAGTTGGGTGAGCACCCAGCGGGCGGTGTCGGCAGGGATCGAGAAGCCGATCCCCTGAGCCATGGCGATGATTGCGGTGTTGATTCCGACGACGCGTCCGCGCGAATCCACCAGCGGGCCGCCGGAGCTGCCGGGGTTGAGCGGCGCAGTGTGCTGGATGATGTTCTCAATCAGCCGCCCGTCCTGACCGCGTAGCGCCCGCCCGAGCGCGCTGACGACGCCGGTGGACACCGTTGACTGAAAGCCCAGTGGGTTGCCGATGGCTATCACCAACTGGCCCACCCGGAGCTTTTCGGAGTCGCCCAGCGCCGCATAGGGGAGACTCGATCCGTGGGCGCGCAGCAGCGCCAGGTCGGTGGGGGTATCCTCGCCGACCAGCGTCGCCTGGCTGGTACTGCCGTCCGTGAAGGCCACCGTCAAGGCCTTGGCCCCATGTGCCACGTGGCTGTTGGTCAGAAGATATCCGTCCGGCGTCAGCACCACGCCGGAGCCCGTGCCGCTCTGCTCACCGCGCGGCGAGGACCGCCCGACGTGCACGCTGACGACCGCCGGTCCCACCGCCTCCGCCACGGTCGTGACGGCCCGGGAGTAGGCGTCGAGCAATGCTGTATCGTCGCGCTCGCCGGCTCCCACCTCGCAGCGGCCGGGCTGCGGCGCGGCGGAATCCGGATTGTCGATGAGCCGAACGAAAGCGGGTGCAGTGGGGACATCCATGGGCAAATCCTCTGACGGATTCCGCTGTGAGGTGGGGTCTGTGGGCATGCTTTTCAACAGGCCGAGGCTCCGCGCCATCGGCGGCTCCACATTTCGGCGCCTCCGGTCCCGGGATGGAGCCATATCGAGGCGGGCAGGCGTCGCGCCGTCCTGCGCTCGACACCGCCAGCCGGGGCGCTACAATTGCGGAGGCCCGCGGGAATCTACAATGTGCGCGAGAGCTCTCCTACGAGGCGGCCCCGCCCGAGGTGGCTCAGACGCACCCACTTGAGCGAACGCGGGCGTGGCCCACCGCTGGACCGCCACACTGAGCAGGAGCGAGGAATGCAATGTCGAAACTCCGTGTCCAAAGCTTCGCGATCTCGATCGACGGCTACGGCGCCGGGCCGAGCCAAGATCTACAGAATCCGCTCGGCATCAGGGGCCCCGAGTTGATGGAATGGTTCTTCCACACACGGGCGTGGCGCAGGATGCATGGCCACGAGGATGGAGAGACGGGGGTCGACAACGAGATGGCGGAGCAAGGCTTCGCCGGAATCGGTGCCTGGATTCTCGGACGCAACATGTTCGGTCCCGTACGGGGTCCGTGGCCGGACGACAGCTGGAAGGGCTGGTGGGGTGACGAGCCGCCGTATCACACGCCCGTCTTCGTGCTGACGCATTACCCGCGGGCACCGCTCAGCATGGCGGGAGGCACCGAGTTTCACTTCATCACGGAAGGCATTCACGCCGCTCTGGAGCAGGCCACCGCCGCAGCGGGTGGTCGAGACATCCGGCTCGGTGGTGGCGTATCCACGATTCGGCAGTATTTGCGGGCCGGCTTGATCGACGAGCTGCATCTCGCCATTCGGCCGGTCCTGCTCGGCTCCGGCGAGCCTCTGTTGAATGATATCGACCTGCACGCCTTGGGCTACGAATGCGGGAAATACGTCGCGGGCGAGCGTGCGGCCCATGTCTTTCTACGCAAGCCGGCGTGACGTGCGGCTCCGGTGCGGCTCCGACCCATCTTGCCGGGAGGACTGGTCCAGCGGCGGATTCCATGCGGGGCCGCGACAAAGCCCGTATCCTGGCGCATCTGGGAGAGCCGGCCTGCTCGGCTGGCACGAGGCCGGCAATTTGGGTAGATTCCGGGCATGGCCCAGGATTCCCGTCAACGTCGATTCGCCGTCGCCGTGTCCTTTCGCGGCGAGCACCGCCGCCTCGTGCGCAGGGTCGTCGATCGCCTGGCCGAGGTCCTCGGCCGTGACCGGGTGTTCTACGACCAGTGGTATGAAGCCGAGCTGGCCGGGCTGGACGGCGATCTGAAGCTACGGCGCTACTACCGTGAGCAGAGCGAGCTGGTCGTCCCCTTCTTCTCCGAGCACTACGCAAAGGACTGGTGCCGGATCGAATGGAGCGCCATCCGTGCCATGCTTAAGGAGTGGCGCAAGGAAGACGCGGTGGTGCCGGTGCAGCTGGACGGCATCCGCGTCGAGGGCTGGGAAGACATCGACTTCGCCATCCGCCGCAAGAACCGAACCGGCAAAGAGATCGCGGATCTCCTTATCGACGCCTACCGCCATCGACATTCGGGAGAATCACCGCCGCAGGCGGAGTCGACGTCCCGCCCACCCGCGGGCGCCGGCAGTGTGCCGGTGCACTGGACCGACGAGCTGGCCACCTATGGCGAAGGCTTTGCGGGGCGCATCAATGAGCTGCAGGCCCTGGACGACGCCTGGAACGGCGGCTTGGCTCGGGTGGTGGTCGTCCATGCCGAAGGCGGTGCAGGCAAGACCCGGCTGCTGGTGCAGTGGCTCAAGCGGCTGCGCGACGCGGGCTGGCGGGGCGCGGGCCGGGTGCTCGTGCATTCGTTATACAGCCAGGGGAACAAGGGCTATGCCTCCTCGGACCTGTTCTTCGAGCAAGCCCTGGACTGGCTCGGCTATCACGGGGAGCGCATCACCGATGCCCGCGAGCGGGGCCAGACCCTCGCCCGGCGGGTGTTCGAGCAGCGGGGATTGCTGGTGCTGGACGGCCTGGAGCCCCTGCAGCACCCGGCCGCCTTCAACGAGGGCGCCTGCGGGACCCCGCCATCGAGCAATTGCTGCCGAGTCTCTCGGCGATGACCGGCGGCGGGCCCCATCCAGCGCTGTGCGTGGTCACCTCGCGCCAACCGCTGGTCGAGCTGCGAGACCGCACTGGCCGGGCCGTGATCCAGCGGCCACTCGATCGGCTGGACCGGCACGCCGGGGCCGACCTGCTGCGGCAGCTCGATTCGGGGTACCGGCGATGTGCTGTTTAAAGCCGTGGAGGAGTATCAGGGCCACGCCTATTCCCTGATGCTGCTGGGAACCTGGCTGCGGGATGCGACCGAAGACCACCACATCCGCAGGCGGCAGGAGATTCCGCTGCTGGACGAAGACCGGCAGCACGGCTCCCACGCCGACCAACTGTTCGGTGCCTACGTGCTGCATTTGGGGGCGGATAGCCCCGAAGTGGCGCTGCTACGGCTGCTCGGCCTGTTCGACCGGGCGGCAAGACGGGATCTGATCGACGTGCTTTGCGAATCGCGCGCCGACCCGCTCGATGGCTTGACCGCACCGCTGCGTGGTTTGTCCCAAGCGGATTGGAACCGGCTCTTTAGTCGCCTGCAGAAGCTGCGGCTGATCGTGGTGGCGGATGCGCATCAACAGGTCGATGCCCACCCGCTGCTGCGCGAGTATTTCGGTGCCAGGCTGCGCAACGACTACGAGGACGCCTTCCGCGCCGCCCACTCGCGTCTGTTCGAGCACCTGTGCGAGACGACAAGACATCGGCCCGATACCTTGGATGGTCTGCAGCCCCTGTACCAGGCCGTCGTCCACGGCTGCCTCGCCGGGCGACAGCAGGAGGCGCGCGAGAAGGTCTACCGTCACCGCGTCCGGCGCGGTGCAGCTACCTACAGCATCAAGAAGCTCGGGGCGATGGGGGCCGATCTGGCGGCGGTGGCGGCGTTCTTCGACGAGCCCTGGCGCCGCGTCTCGCCGAATCTGGGCGAAGCCGACCAGGCCTGGCTGCTGGCCCCGGCCGAGCGCACCGCCTGGCAGCGTGGGACAGGCTTCCGACCTGTCGCGAACGAGCGGCGTACGCCCCGTGGCACGAGCCCCGCAGACGCCACGTCACTCGATGCCGCCCTCGACGCCTGTGCTGAGGTGGAACGCCGAGCGGAGAGCGCTTTGGGTCGGGCAGAGCAGTTTGGCCACCTCCTCGACATCGCCCTCGATCACCTGATGCTGGCTCGCGTCGGTCTGGTGCGGGCGATTCTGACCCAGCCGCAGCCGACGCTCGATCTGCCGCACATAGCCGACGCCGTCAACGGCCTCCGCAGCGCAGAACGATCAGACTACCTTCCCCGCGCCCTGCTCACCGCTGCGTGGTATCACTTCGTGCGGGTCGATCCGGATCAGGCAAAACATTGTCTGGACGAGGCGCAACAGATCGCCGACCGCGGCCCGATGCCGCTGTATCTGGCGGACATCCTGCTGCACCGCGCCCGGCTTTGGGGCAGTTGGAAGTCTGCGCAGAGCAGCGAGGAAGTACGCGAGTACCCTTGGCCCGACGCGTCACCCCAGGCCGACTTGGCCCAGGCCCGCAGGCTGATCGAGCAACACGGCTACGGCCGCCGCCAGGAAGAGCTGGAAGACGTCGAAGCGGTGGTCCGGGATCGGAGGCCGACCTGAGGGCCTGTCCCTGCTATCAGCAATGCACGTCAAGGGAACGAGATGTCAGGATCGCTGTTTTCAGGAAAGCGCTGCGTCGTGCTGGCTGAAGCCCGACGGCGGAAACCTTGCATCCACTCGTTCAGGGACGTATCCCGCCGCTGTCGAGGCCACAGAGGATGGTCAGTGGTATACCGAGGGTCTTGCGCACGAAAAACACCCGTAAGCCGACCCCCGCCGCAAAGCCGAGTGCAAATCCCAATGCCAGTCCCGCAAGTCCGTACCGGCTGTACAGTGTCAGCGCGGCGATAATGGCGACGATCGTTCCACTGCCGAAAGCAATTGCCGAATACCAGGGGTTGCCCGCCAGCTTCAACAGACCATTGGATATGATTCTCACAGGCAGCAACAGCCGGCCTGCCAGCATGATACCCAGGACCAGCATGACCTCACGGGGATGCTGCTCGCCGTAGAGCGATAACAGCCACGAGCCCGCCAGGCCCAAGAGTGCTATCGTCAAGGTATTGGTGAGCAGCAGTGCCCGGGCCATTCGAGCGATATCACGACGAAACTCCAATGTATCGGTCCGCCCGCCGCCTAGGCTGATCATCGGTTTACAGACCGCGTTGATGGCGTTAGCGGGTATCATCGTCAGTCCTGCGACCACGACAGCCGGGAAGAACAATGCAACTGCGCGCTCGTCTTCGATGAGGCGGACGAGCAGCACATCCAGGCGTGTGACCAGAGCCGTTCCTGAAGACGTCAACATCAAGGGTATGGACGTACGAGCCCACTCGCCGATGCGATATACCGGAGATTGCACCGTCATGGGATCGCGGGAGATGATGCCAGTCTGTACGGCAAAGGTCAGCATGAAGCCTAGACAGATTGCCCAAAGCGCCTCATGAACGCTAACACTGTCGGCGAGCACAACGATTAGGGCTCCCGTGCATAACGCCCCCCATTCCGGTAGTATCTGTTTGCTAAGCATGGATTGCTGCAATCGTCCCGTCGACAACAGATAGCCTGCCTGCACCTGCACCAGTGCGCCTAGAGGTGCTCCCATAAGCACATAGATCAAGGCTTCGTGCGTGACACTGCCTTCGACCAAGGGCACCACGCTGTTCATCAGTGAGAAAGCCAATGCTGTGCCGGCTACTGCCACCATGATCAGGCTGAATTGGTGCAACCCTCGTAGCAGCGCTTCGTCAGATGAGTGAAAATACCTGGAGCCGAAGCGGACGATCGACTGACCGAATCCCAGGCTGACTGGCTGGATCAATATTTCTATCAGGACGTATATAGTCGCAAATGCGCCATAATGCTCCGGCGCCATCCACCGCGACAGAACGACTGTGATCGTCAGGCGCCCTAGCTGCTGTGCCAGAGAAAAGGGAAGTAATGGCAGCGAGCGCCGCAGGATGTCCAGCATGAATCAGTACTGCATGACTAAGTCTAGGCTTGGTTTCAGGTCCGATTCCGTATAGTGGCACTCGCCTGTGTGTGCACTATCCGGATCTTCTTTCCCAGATTCCGCCGGCTATGGGGTCGGATTCAAGGCGCGGCAAGGGGCGCATAGCTCGGACTATGTAACGCTTGCCGCAACGCAGAAGCCGGCGCTAGAGACCAGCAAGATGGGATGACTATTTCTTTCCGCGGCCCTAATGTGGAGCATAGACCAAGGAGGCCCGCGATGGACCCGATATTTGCACTCGTGGCGGCGCTCGCGGCCGGCGCGACCCTGGCGCTCAAGGAGACGGTGAGCGCGGCGGTCAGGGACGCCCATGGTGCCCGCAAGTCGCTGATACTGAAACAGTTGTGTGCAGTCGACGTCGACCAGCTCGAAAGCAGCCCACAATCTCCAGGCCGTAAAATGTGGTGCGAACAGACGTACGGCGACGCTCGGCATGGGAGCGGGGTTGGATGTCACACTGCGCCACACATGGCCGGGCCCGGAAAATGAGCCCGAGTGCAGAATTCTGTCGAGGCCCATGCTACGGTGGCTTCTACAGAGATGGCGGTCGCCTCGAGGGCCAAGAACGACCACGCTACAGTGCCTGGCGGACGTCACACCTACAGCCTATCCAGGACCGGTGGAGTAGCGCGCCAACCCGGGGGGCAAAGCCGTGGCTCAAACGCGTACATGAAGGTGCCAGGAGGGGAGAGCATGAGAAAGGTCATATACATCGTCATCATCGCAGCACTGGCGTACGGCTTCGTTCATGAACGCCACGTTTGGATACCCGGCGCGCCAGTCGGCGCAGAGCAGACCGACAATGTTCTCCTGGACGCATACAACAATCGTAGAAGCGACCTCCAAGTTCAGGGGGAAGGTGTCGTGGCGAAGGTGCTGAGGGACGATCTACGAGGATCGAGACATCAGCGGTTCATCCTGAGACTGAGCACGGGGCAGACACTCTTGGTTGCTCACAACATCGACTTGGCACCTCGCGTCGAGGATCTTGGGGAAGGTGATGCGGTACAGTTTTACGGCGAATACGAGTGGAATGCGAAAGGCGGTGTTCTGCACTGGACCCACCACGACCCGAGTGGCCGCCACGTTGGCGGTTGGCTGAGGCATGGAGGGAAGTCCTACCGATAGAATAGGGGGAAGGTTCTCGCATGGGGCCTCCGCGACACGCTGGGAGTACATCCCTGCAAGCTCGACGCCGCCGCTATCGCCGCTGGCATCGTGCTGCACCCAGGTGCTCTGGAAGCCATGCGCCGCGATCTGTCGAAACAACCCTGTCGGAGTCACCGTCCATGGGCTCTACCAGGACCGCCCGGACACCACCCGAGAGCTGCGACACGACGGAGAGCGTGGTGCCGGTCCGCCTTTGCCTGAGCTCTACGACGCCCTTGACACCGCGCGAGATCGCGAAAGTCGTCGTCTCGCCGGGCTGGATGTGAGATAGCGCGAGCAAATGGTACGGCACAAGCTGATCATCGAGCCGGCAAGGGAGTCCGATGCACAAATCATTGCGATGCTCTCGCGGGATGAGATAGAGCGTGGACTGGGATGGAGCTATACGCCGTCGAAGATACTGAGAGCCATCCGGGATCCGGAGACCAACGTCGTCGTCGCAAGAGACCTAGGCGTCGTTGCTGGTTTTGGGATCATGGAATACGGCCTCGACACGGCGAACCTGAGGCTTCTTGCGGTCGCCAGGGAATACCGGCGCAGAGGATTGGCGAGCGAGATCGTGCGTTGGCTGGAGCACGTTGCGATCAACGCCGGCACGTTCGAGATATCGGTGCAACTCAGGAGCACGAATCATCCTGCACTCAAGCTCTATGAGGGCCTGGGATACGAGGTGGTCGATCGGGTGAGTCAGTACTACAAGCTACGAGAAGACGCCATCATCATGGCCAAGCATCTACGAGGAGCGGAAAGTGCCACCTAGGAAAGTGGATGCGGTCCTGGTCTTCCGTGCCATCCGCTTGTGCACGTGTCCGGGCGACAGGCGGCTATGGTATGAGGATACTTACAAATGGAGGCGCCCTTGAAGGCGAAAGTGCTCCCGTTCGTCCTGAGCCGCTACGAGCCGCTGCGCGATGATGGGCGATGAATCGAGAGCCAGTCATCCCTGCAAGGGGCGGGCAGCTTCGTGAGGCTTCGTGCGCAGCCGCCGAGCGCCCAGCCGTAGGGCGGGCGGCTGCCGACCCAGATTCTGCCCCTGTGCAGCTGCCGAGCCGTGGGTGCCCCGGAAGCTTGACCTGAGTCGCCATCCGCCTAGAATTGGACGGCCGCGAGAGATCCAGCGCGCGGCTGGTAGGTGCCAGCCCGCCACGACGGGCGTGGGCAGGCAACTGCGCTGGCATCCGCTAGAGGCGACAGGATCCGCGAAACGACCAATCTTCCGTGCCTAGGGTGCGCCCGAATTTGGCTCTTCAAGCGAGGCGAGTGATGAATAGCAAGCAGTCCATTTCCAGTTTCTCTATTGGCGTTCTTACCCTGCTGCTCGGTGCTGTCGTGACGACCAGTGCAATGGGCGCGGAGCTGCCCAAGCGTAAGCCCGGACTGTGGGAGCTGCGCACTCAGGTGCAGGGCATGACCGCGGGAACGACGATCCAGATGTGCATAGACGCGCAGACTGACAATCTGATCCAGCAGCGAGCCAACGACAAGGAACGCTGCAGCACCATGGACGTCCAGAGGGGCCCCGGCAAGGCGACGATTCACGCGGTGTGCAAGGCAGAGAGCTCCACCGTGACGATGGATGGCGTCTACACGGGGGACTTCTCCTCGAGCTACAGGAGCGAAATGAAGATGCACTACGACCCGCCCATACACGGGATGAGCGAAAGCAATATGAGTCAGGAGGCGAAGTGGTTGGGGCCGTGCAAGCCGGGCCAGAAGGGTGGGGACGTCGTCATGTCCAATATGGGGGGATTCAACATGAACGAGATGTTGAAAAATCCGCGCTTTCAGGAGCTCACGAAGCAGCGGCAGGGTCACTGACGAGCCAGCCACACCGGGCGACTGGCGGGTGGTCTTCTTCACCCGTGCCTCGGTCGACCGTCGAGAAACCGCCAGGCCGCGGATTTCAGACGAGCCCCGAGATGTTGCCCGCTCCATCGATGTCGATGCAGATGGCCGCGGGCTGGCGGGGTCAGCCGGGCATGGTCATGAGCTCTGTAATTTCTATCTAACCAGAATCTAGGTAGGGGTTGGGGATTGTCAAGCCGCGGCGTGCACGCCGCCACAGGCTCGGGTCGGATGGCCGCTGCGAACGCCGCCCGCGGACGGACTGGAGGAGGGCACCGGCAGGCATTCGACCGCGCCCGCCACCCGAGGCGCCATCGCCGCGCGCCTCATTCGGCGCTACGATGCACGACGGGACGCACGGGTCACAAGACGCGTGGATTCGTAGGGTGCGGCCGAGCGCAGCGAAGCGCACCATCCCAGAGCAGCCGAGGACTGACCGAAATGCGTCGCCCCATCTGGGTGATATTCTTGATGCTGGGCTGCGTGCTCGCAGACCAGACGACGAAGCTTGCCGCGGAGGCCTTGCTGCCGCGGGCCTCCGAGGTCGTGATGCTCGGCGGCGCCGTCAAGCTGATCAACGCCCGCAACCGGGGCGCATTCCTCAGCATTGGGGCATCCCTGTCCAGTCCCGTCCGGTACTGGACCCTGACCGTATCGGTGTCACTCCTGCTGGCGGGTCTCTGCATTTACCTGCTGTGGTCCCGGGAGCTCGGAGCGCTGGCGACGGTCGCTCTATCGCTCATGCTGGGAGGGGGCCTGAGCAACCTCACGGACAGGATGCTCCACGACGGCGCGGTGGTCGACTGCATGGTGCTCAGCCTGGGTCCCCTGCACACGGGCATCTTCAACTTAGCCGATGTGATGATCATGGCCGGCGCCCTGTCGCTGCTGGCCGCGGGCCTGCGCCGAGAACGCGGCAGGCGAGGCCGCCGGTGGTGGCCTTGGGACATGGCCGGCTGGGGGGCCGTCTGGCTGCAAGGCGCCGAGGCCTATGAAAGAGTGCACCGGCTGGCCGTGGAGACGCTGCCGCCCGGGCAGGGCAAGCGCTGGCTGGACGTGGGCTGCGGCGCCGGACTGGTGGCCCGTTTGGCCGCTTCCCGCGGCTACCGTGCCCGTGGTATGGATCCGGCGCCGGCCATCGTGGCAGCCGCCCGCCGGCTGGCGCGCCAACAGGGCTCGGCCGCCAGCTTCACGGTGGGCGCGCTGGAATCCGTGGCACCAAACAGCGCGGATGTGGTGTCGGCCGCCTCTCTGCTGGCGGTGCTCGATGACAAGGAGGCGGCGCTGTGCCGGCTGTGGCAAGCGGTGCGCCCCGGCGGACATCTGCTCATCGTCGAGCCCACCGAGCGCATGAGCTCGGCCCACATGGGCAGGCTCATCGCGGCGGGGGAGGGCGGCAGGCGCAGCCTCGCCCTGCGCGCGTGGGCGGCTGCGCGCGCGGGCAGAGCGACGGATCCCGCCGTCTACACAGCCCTGGGGGTGAATCCCCGGAAGCTCCAGCTGCTGGCGGGAATGGTGGGAGTCTGGCTGTTCGAGAAAGGGGCAGCATAAGCGGACGAGCACGCCATAGACTGGAGTCCGGGAGTTTGCTCCCGCCTTGGGCTCCTCCGCGGAAGCCGGACGCATGCCGGGAAGAATAAGGGCCGCGGATTTCTTTGGACTGCCCTTCACCCCGATCGGCAAGATTCTGCGCAAAGCGCGCGCATCGCATAGAACGCCAGGGAAAGACGCGCCGAGCTGCGCGCGGCAGCGCTGGCTGATGGCTCCATTACCGTGCGCAGCACGGCGTTGGCTTGAGCGATTTGTTGGCCTTTGCAGTGGCGCTGTCACGGGCAAGGAGGTGGCGCGGCACCTAAGCTCAAAACTTAGAAACGCAGCGACCAAGCCTCCTCACGAGCCTGCTCTTTGGTGTAGCTCACACCGTGCACCTTCAGCCCTTCACTGTTTAACAAGGTGACGGTCCCCCCCTTGTTGCCCAGGGGCGGTTCACCGTTCAACTCGACCTTGAGGCAGGTACCGGCGGCGATGGCGAGGCCGTTCAGAGAACGAGAGCCGCCCTTTGCCGTCAAGGACCAGCCATTGAGTTGGATCTCGCCCGGCGAGTAGTTGAATAGGGTCACGGACTCCGGTCGTCCACTGTGGGAGGGTTGGTTCTCGCCACCTTCCGGATTGACCAAGGCGGCGATGATTCTCATGGCGCGCTCGCCTTTGAGGACCTCCGGTGGGACTGGCTCGACGATGGGCTCGATGTCACCGCCCGCGATCACCTCCGCGAAAGTGGCCGATCCCGGCAACGGATTACCGTTTACGTCTGTGTGGATATGTTGGCTCTGGAAAGCGAGAAACAGCGCTGTCCATTTGTCGGTGGTAGGGAAGTGGAACAGCACGCCACCATCCTGGAAGATGCCGTTATCGCCGGCGAACCGCCCCTCGTTTCCCTGGTTCATATGGATGTCATGCATTCCGTTAGGGAAGGGCTCGCCGAATACGAAGACCTCCGCTTGCGCCGCTTGGGCGGAACGGCACAAGGCAAGGACGATATCTTGTAAATCATCCTCCTGCCCCGGAGCGTCGTGGGGGAGCGCCTCTACGGTGTCTATGGCGAAGAGGTTAGAGCGAATGTAGTCGAGCCCTCGCCGGCCTGGCGAAGGCAAGGCCGTAAAACCTTGGCGTTCATCCGCCAGGTCCGCCGTAATCGGGTGCTCGAATCGACGATTGATGTGAAACGCCAGTTGAGAGGGGGGTAGCTGCGACTTGACATTCATTGCGCAACGGACGGTGTTCCCGCCGCCCCGGACGAACAATTGAAAATGCGGCGACTCGTCGTCATCGCGTTCGGCATGAAAGCGTTCTACTTTGCCGCGAAATACACCGTAGTTATGCAATGCCATTGAAAAGCTCCTGTCGATTTGTGCGCTAAAACGTGCCCAATCCCCAGACCGAAACGACCTATGATCCTTTCGCACCAAAACAAAATACCGTGTAGGGCAGAGAAATCATGCTGCAATCCGGCACCGCGAGCAACCATCACCGCCGAATCAGCCCAGCCCTCATCACCCATAACCTAGGAAATAGGAGGCGGACCTTCGCTCTCGGCCAACCCGCTGCGGATCACGCGCGGCCGTAGGCCGGTGCGTGCATCCGGCTTGTTGGCCGCGTAATGGTGAGGCACGCCGGAGAACTGCTTACCCAAAATCAAACTCCGCCACCACTGGAGCATGATCCGATTCCGGGAACCTCGTGTCCACCCGGAACGCCCCGGACTCATCAGGTAATGCCTCGTTGTGGATTTCAGCATGCCTGAAGAACTGCAACAGTCCCCGCGATGCGATAATATGGTCGAGCATCTCGCCCTTTCCGAGGTGGATCAAGGAGTACCTGCTTGATTCTGGGATGTTCCGCTCGCAGGGCACCATCACCCGCGGGGCGTGCGCTGGGTTGCCCGTCTCCTCGACATGGCCACAGATTGCAAGGACGGGAACATTATCGCTGTCAGCATTGAAGTCACCGCAAATCGCGATCAACGAGTCCTCACCCTGGGTGTCGAAGATATCGTCGATTTTGATTCGGATCTGAAGGGCTTGCCCAACCCGCTTCATCGACGAGATGAAGCTGCCCTCGGCCCACGCCGCGACGCTACGCCACGTGTAGTCGTCGATTTTCTGGCCAGCGACATCCGCCGCGATCTTCGACTTAAGATGGAGGCTCATTACATGGAGCGTCCGCTGATTCCCAAGGTCTATCATGACATACAGAACGGGCCGCTCCCAGCGTACAGGATCAGATGTCTGGTCCGGCGGATTCGCCGTTGCAACCTTATAATTCGGCCGAGGGCCGGAACTGTCCCGGATTTGCTCCGTATGGGTGATCGAGAACCGGGATAGAACGACGATATTTCTCTTGTCGTACAGGTCGTTCCCGGTCGTGGTGGTCGTTGCACGGTGGAAGTTAGCGAAGTCGGTTCCCTGAAGCAAATCGTCCAACGCCTGCAAAGTTCTGGCCGCGGCCGGACCTTGGCTATGCACCTCCTGAAGGCACAGAATGTCAGCCCGTATTCGTTGGAACTGTGGGCGCATAATCTTGATACGATCAGCAAGTGGAGGCTGAACGTTCGGCCCGTCGTCCAAGTTCTCCAAGTTGAATGTCGCTATGCGCATAATTCTCTCCCTTTCCCAATGTACCGTCGACGTTTCAGAGTCAGGACAATGCTACGATTGGCGCGCCAGTTCGAGTGGGACTTCTTCAGTTCTTGCAAGGCCAACAGTCAGGGGACGGCGGATTGCCGCGTTTGAGCACGGCACTCTGCCGTCCAACACGCGTGGCACAAAGGGCAGTCGGCAGCATCTGGTGCTCGGGGCGGTTCTCCATTTCCGGGCCTCCTGGCCATGAGGATGGTCCGAAGTATCGCAGAGGCTCAGAGATGCGGTCAATG
>Ga0307417_10000422_pt1 | contig 17315 bp, 16 predicted proteins | sample SalMarWE160210MG_2_FD_202514 | JGI IMG/M metagenome (GOLD analysis project Ga0307417, IMG submission 202514) | Salt marsh sediment microbial communities from the Plum Island Ecosystem LTER, Massachusetts, United States - WE1602-10 | ecosystem: Environmental > Aquatic > Marine > Intertidal zone...
CACGGCCCAGAGATAGGGGACGGAAAGAAGAAAAATAATGAGCCACGAAAAAGCAATGCCGGCCAGCTTGGCCATTGCCGCGTCTTCAGCGTCAATAGGTGCTGTCAGCAGGGTTTCCAGCGTCTCCCGCTCGCGCTCCCCTGCAAACCCGTCGCTCCCCCGGATGACCGCAATCAAAACAGCAAGCCCAATGACAATACCGACCATCATATAGACCGCCTGCGCATTGTCCAGCAGGCTCAATTCCGTATTGCTGACAAGCAGGAGTGAAAAGACACTCAAGATCCCGCACCCAACCAGATAAAGCACTGCGCCACGGGACGAAAAAATGTCTTCTACACATTCTTTCTGTATTAACGGACTGACATATCTCATGGCCTTCTTTCACCTCCCGTATAGGTGAGATACATGGCCTCAAGCCCGCTTCCCATCTGTATCGCCTCTGTTACCGGTATTCCCCTTTGAACCAAGGATTTAATGGCCTCCTCAGGCTTCATGTCTTCAATGATGCAACTGAACCAGTTCCCGGTCCCCTCTTGAACGGTGATTCCCGGCAGATTCCGCTGTCCCAGAATTCTGTCCTCCCCCGCAACACGAAACCGGTATCGGATCGCCTTCCTGGAAGAGGCGCCGAAAAGAGGCCCTTCATACTGGATGTTTGCGTTATAGAGGATGCCGATGCGATTACAGAGCCGTTCCACATCATCCAGGATATGGGTCGAAATAACCACCGTCATCCCCTTTTCCCGGTTAAGGTGCAACAGGAGATCGTGAATCTCACTCCTCCCCTTGGGATCAAGACCGTTTGTGGGTTCGTCCAGAAAGAGGACCTCCGGATCATTGACCAGGGCACGAGCCATACCAAGCCGCTGCTTCATGCCCCTGGAAAAGGTCCGGATGGGGCGGTGGTCAGCTGAATCCAACCCTACCTGTTCCATATGCATGCGGCAATCCGCTGCGGAGAGATTCAGTCCGTACAACTGCCCAAAAAACCGCAAATAATCCTCCGCCCACATCCATCCATAAAAACCGTGGGATTCGGGCAGCACATTCACCCGCTGTCTCAAGCGGTCTCCCTCCATCGAAGGATCCAGTCCCATGACATTCACCCTCCCTCCGTCCGGGTGCAAAATGCCCAACAAGATGCGCAATGTCGTGGTCTTCCCTGACCCGTTGGGTCCCAGAAAGCCGTAAATATCGCCTTTCTGCACCGTCATGAAAGTATTTTCCAGGACCTTTCTTCCCTCGAATGATTTCTTCAGTGACTCAATCTCGACAACATTCATCACAATCCCTCCGAAAATATGCCGGGGACAGGGCGAGCACCGTCCTCGGCTGTTATAGAAGACGATTTAGTCTTCGTCTTCTCTCTCCCGGTTTTCCCTTTCCTCTTGGCGGGCGCTTTTTTCGTGGTCTGCGTGATCTCTGTCCATTGCCAGCACCTTCCCGGAACCCGCATCCACCTTGACATCCGTGATTGCTTTTTCCGGAGTGACTACTTCAACCCTATAGACCAGGAAGCCATTTTCATCTTCCAACTCCGCCTTCAAGACATTTCCCTTTACCTTTTCCAGGGCAGCTTTGACGGCCTGCGCGAAATCAATCTTTGCAAGACCCGGGAATTCGGCTTCCGTGTGTCTTCGCACCTCAATCGTCCCGGACCGAACCCAGTTCTCATCCGCTCTCGCGGAAGTGAACCCCAGGAATCCCGTTCCCATCAGAACCGCCAGCACACATGTGCCAATCCATTTCTTTTTCATACCAAGTCCTCCTTCATGAAATGTCTCTTGAAACGTCTTTTTCACTGAGAAAAAAGGCTCCCCGGGTTTCTCACCAATCCCTTGACGTGCGAAACCTTGGACGGCAAGAAACCCGGGCTATATAATTGACGGATCGGTTCAAAGATCTTCCATGACCTCTCCGTTTCCGCTTTCAACTTTAAAGAGCGTTTATGAAGAAATAGTGAAGGAAAGGAACAAAAATGATTTTTTTGGATTATTGTTTTTGGTAGGATTCTGCCGGCACCGGCAAGGTGATAGTGATCTGGGTCCAGGCGCCGGGCTCGCTTTCCATTTCCACCGTACCGCCATGGAGCTCAACGATGCGTTTGACAATGGTCAGACCGAGGCCCGAGCCACCATATTGCAGCGACCGTGACTTTTCCACCCGGTAAAACTGATCGAACACTCTCTCAAGGTCCGCCTTCGGAATCCCTCTGCCCGTATTATAGAGCGAGACCCGTATATCATGGCCGACTCTTGCTGCACGTATCCTGATGTCACCATCGGTATGGCTATACTTGATAGCATTATCCACAAGATTGATGAATACCCGCTGAAGTTCTTCTTTGTCTCCCCTGACCTCCAGGTCTTCTGGAATATTCAGGGTGAGGTTGATCCTTTTTGCGGCAAAGACATCTGCATAATCTTCCAGGACTGATTTCAACAGGCCGGGCAGACTGATTTGCGCAAAGGATATGGTCCTCTTGAGCTCCAGGGCGGACAGATCGAGCAAGTTCTTTACAAGGCGGCTCATCCGGCGCAGGATATTCGTTTGATGGATCAGGCGTTGCTGGAAGGAATCCGGCAGATCTTTCCGATGGATGGCCCCCTCCATAAACAACATCAACAGCGTAATGGGGCTTTTGAGTTCATGGGAGGCATCCGCAATGAACTGCTTCTGCATATCAAATGAATACTGCAGGCGGTCAAACATCCGGTTGAGAGAACCGGAAAGCTCATACAGTTCATCCCGACTCTTGCCCATCGGGATCCGGCGGTCCAGGGTCCTGTCACTGATATCCCGGGCCATCCGGTTAATCACGCCAATAGGCTTGAGAATCCTGCCTGCTACCCCATAGCCCAACAAAATTAGCAACAAGGTGGCCACCAGCAATCCAAGAGCGATACTCTGCAGCAAATCCGTGACTTCATCCTGCAGTTGACCGAGGGGTTTGGCTATCTGAATAATATATCCCGAACCTTGTTTGTGGAGATAAACAGTTTTTACCCGAAAAGTTACCTTGTTAGCTTCCTCTGCCAAAGCGATGCCATTTTCAGGCATCGATTTTATGACCGTATAGGCCCTTTTCTTATTGCGCATGGGAAGGGTAACATGGCGTGCCGGATCTGTCTGGTAGATGATCTTCATATGACTGTCATAAATCTTGATCCAGTATTGGTTCACGTCAACGGAAAAATTGCCGGCAAGACGGCCGCTGGACGGTACCTTCCCTGCAATTGCAAGACGGCCCAGGACTTGGGCAATGACTTCCAACCCCGTATCGATGGATTTATAGGGCAGGTCCTTCATTTCCACGAAAATGATCAGGGAGAATACAAGGCTCACAAGAACGCCGGTTCCGGTAATCCACAGGGTTATTTTGTGTCTTATCTTCATTCCTGTGCGTCCTCGATGATGAACCCGATACCACGGATTGTCCGGATGATGCTCCTTGTTTCAGCGTCCGCGATCTTCCGGCGGAGATTCTTGATATGCACGTCTATGAAATTGGACATGGTAAAGGGATCAAATTCATCTCCCCAGACATGTTCCGCCAGGGTGAACCTGGAAACTGCGCGGTTCTTATTATATGAGAGAAATTCCAGGATTGAAAATTCCTTGGGTGTCAATTCCACTGGGACGTCTTTTTTAAAAACCTCCCGGGTTTTTGTATCAAGAGAGACATCCCCGACAGTCAGCAGCGTATCCTTGTGCTCACTGGTCCGCCTGAGCAGGGACCGGATCCTGGCCATGAGCTCTGCCCTGTCAAAGGGCTTTGGGAGATAATCATCAGCACCGTAGTCGAGCCCCGCAATCTTGTCTTCCACACTCCCCCTTGCCGTTAACATGAGTACGGGTGTCTTGATGTCCCCGTTACGGATCTCTTTCAAGACTCCAAGGCCGTCGATCTTCGGGAGCATGATATCCAGGATAATGAGGTCATACGCATTATCAAACACCTTATCCAGGGCCTCTTCACCATCGGCGGCCGTGTCTACCTCGTATCGTTGCTGCTTGAGCGTCTCACGGAGTTCCTCAAGCAGATCCGGCTCATCATCCACTATGAGAATTTTCATTCGATCCTCTTCATTCTTCTTTCACCGGATAAACGCTTCCCGGAGTTGTCATCGCCCGGCTGGATATTATTGCCTCCAGCACTCCTTTGTTTTTGATAATAGTTTACGATCATGAAGGAACCATGAAGAAATTGTGTCCACAATCATCCACGGAACAAAATACGTTCACTTATCATGCGGCATTTCCTCGAGGTAGCGAAGAATCATGGCACGTAATTTGACCCATGCGAAACTCGGCTTTTGGAAAATATCGTTTTGGTGCAAGGACGCATAGTGAAGGGAAAGGAACACGGGCTTACTACAGTGGCAAAAAGACCCTCTAAAAAAGTCTCATTGCACCATGGATGCCCTGGATAACCATCTGCGTCCCAATGACGGCCAGTATCAGGCCCATCAACCGGGTCACAACCTTTATCCCGTTTTTGCCGATGAATTTGACCAGACCATGACCGAAGACGAAAAACACATACGTTATAATACAAAGCACCGCAAAGGTAATGATAGTGATAACAATTTCCGGCAATTTCCCTGTTGCGGAGTAATTCATTGCTGTCGCGATAGTCCCGGGACCCGCCAAAATAGGCATAGCCAGTGGTGATATGGCTACGCTCAACGCTGCTTCCCGGGCGTTTATGTTTTCTTTATCGCTGGGACTATGGATTCTTGATTGTTCACCATGCAGCATTTGAAATCCGACAAGGGAAACAAGGGCCCCACCGGCAATGCGGAATGCCGGCAATGATATCCCGAACAGCTCAAATATGGCCTTCCCAAGAACACAGAAACAAAAAACGATAACAAAAGCCAGGCCTACGGATCTCAATGCGACCTGTTTCCTTGTGGCGCGATCATCGTCCACGGTTAATCCAATAAAAATAGGGGTGTTGGCAATAGGGTTCATTATTGCAAAAAAGGCCAGAAATACCGTTAAGGCATGGGTCAGAAGTTCATTCATGGCTTTTCCTCACAGCAAAAGAAATTCCACCGGACCAGGCCGGGAAAAAGGGGCATCAATCCTCTTCAGCCGAATTATATTACCATATGCACATTTGTCAAACGCTATACCAGCGCAGCCGGAAGGGCCCGCACTGCAGGCACAGGCCTCCTTTCATAACAGGCCCTTACGGCTAACGATTACAGAAACCAAATTGCTACTGGACATATCCAGTTGAAATTATTTGAATCTTAACCGGACACTACTGATATCGGAATTCCAAAAGTTCTTATCATTCCTTGACACACAAGAGCTATTATTCTTATACTTCTTTCCGAAAAAGTACGTTCTTATCACTTAAAGGAGGAAAAATCATGGAACAAGGTAGAGATTCAGGAAAAGAAAACACAAAAATACCTGACATAACACGATTATTTAAAGGCCCCGGGAATGAATTTGAAGTTGAAGTGGTTTTCGGTGAGATCGGAAACCGGTCTCCCAGGGAAAGCCATCCGTTTGATGAAATCATTGTGGTTGCTGCCGGTACGATCAATATTGAGCGGAGTGATGAGAATAAGATTAGTTCTTACAAATCTCCCGATTTTGTAGTGATACCAGGTGGTGTGGAACACGTCATCGAGCCGGTAGAGACACCAACCAAAGTAGTTATCATTCATCCTGAACGTCAATAATCACCTGGAAAAGGGCCATGAAATTGAAAATACATGAAAGGTATACTCTATGGGTTATTCTCGCTTCGGCCACGTTGACCGTCATGGCCGGTTCGATCATAGCTCCGGTTCTCCCCTGGATGGGTGAAGGCCTGGGTGTTAGCCCGGCATCTGCAGGTCTAATCATTACCACCCATGGGCTTTTCATTGCGATTTTCAGTCCCCTGTTCGGTAATGTCATTGACAGAATGGGACCCAGGAGGCCATATATTTTCGGTCTTATACTTTTTGCACTTGCCGGAGGAGCAGGATTATTTATCACGTCATTTTGGGTACTTATTATCAGCAGGGCAATTCTGGGAATAGGTGTCGCGGCGTTTTTTACTTCGATCACCGTGATAATCCTGAACCTGTACGAAGGTACAAAGAGAGATAAGGCCATGGGATGGCGGGCAAGTGCTAATAGCCTGGGTTTTATCTGGCCGTTGATCGGTGGATTCCTTGGCAGCTTTTCCTGGCATTATCCGTTCGGAGTCTATCTATTGGGAATCCCTCTCGGTGTTCTCGGGCTTTTTACAATACCTGAAACTCACAGAAAAAGTATTCAGGCCACTGGCGAAGAAGCTTCCTTATTAGCGGTCTTCAGAAAAAATCCATTACTATTTGCCATTTATGCCCTTATCTTTTTAACGAATATTCTTCTTTATGTTGTTGTGATATATCTTCCCACATTATTAAGGAATGATGGGGTTTCTGATTCAGCATCTGTTGGCCTGTTTTTAATGGTTATGATGATATGCGCAGGGTTAACTTCTTTAAATTATGGAAAGATCAGGGCTGGATTATCGTATAAAAAGATCGTACTTACAGCCGCTTTACTATGGACCGCTGGATTTGCCGGCCTTTCCTACGGGTATTTACTGCCGGTTATTGCGGTTTCCGTGGCTTTCTTTGGTATAGGGCAGGGAATGGTAATGCCTGCGGTGATGGTCTGGGCAGGCGAGACGGTCTCCCCTGTTTTCCGGGGAAGGGTCGTTTCGTATCTCGGGACGTTTGGTTTTATCGGACAGTTCTTGTCTCCCATCATCTTTGGTGCCGTTTTCCTGACATCAGGACTGCTGGGTGTTTTTCTTGCAGCAGGAGGCGCAACTGTTCTATTGTTCCTGTTGTTCTTGGTTGGTTTGAGAAAATAGGCGATTGAATGCAGAGCAGATCGGGTTGGGCGCCCCAGCAGAGTGAAAGCGAGAGGGTGCGGCAGGAGAGCTAAACAAGGAGGAAACTACTGTGAACAATGAATCAAAAGTGCCAAGGACGACGACCCGCACAATCACGCTTGAAGAGCACTTCGCGACCTCTGCCTTCATTGAAGGCCCTGGGCGCCAGCACAAAGAGCGGGCACAAGGTGGCCAACTCCTCGATCAACTGTGCGACCTCGGGGACCGCAGGATCGCGGACATGGACGCCGCAGGCATCGACGTGCAAGTCCTGTCTCTGGTCGCTCCAGGTGTGGATCAACTCGAGGCGGCCGAGGCAATACAGATGGCCCGCGATATAAACGACGTCCTTGCGGACGCGGTGCGGCGCCACCCGAGCCGTTTTGCCGGGTTCGCCAACTTGGCGACCGCGGTTCCGGACACTGCCGCCGACGAGTTGGAACGTATGGTCCGTGAACACGGCTTCAAGGGAGGGATGATCAACGGCCACACCCGGGGCCGCTACATGGACGACGAGTTCTTTTGGCCGATCCTGGAGCGTGCCGAAGCACTGAATGTGCCGATCTACATCCATCCGACACGTCCTCCCCAGCCGGTGGTCGATGCCTCCTACACTGGAAACTTCTCGGCGGAGGTTACGGCGCGGCTGGCCACGGCGGGTTGGGGGTGGCACATCGAAACCGCCATCCATGTCCTTCGCCTCATCCTCAGTGGAGCTTTCGATCGATACCCACGCTTGCAGATTATCATCGGGCACCTGGGCGAAGCGCTTCCCTTTATGCTGCCCAGAATCGATCGCAGCCTGCCGACGGAAATGACGAAACTGCACCGCCAGATCAGCGCCTACCTCAGAGAGAACCTCCACTACACGATCAGTGGCTTCAACTTCCTCCCACCATTCCTTAACCTGTTGTTTGAAGTCGGTGTAGACCGGATCATGTTCTCAGCCGACTATCCCTTTGGATCGAATTCAGAAGCGTGCACCTTCCTGGACCAACTCCCGGTGAGCCCCGCCGATAGAGAGAGGATCGCGCATGGCAACGCAGAGGTTCTCATGGGAATTTGACCGGCGAGATAGGCCTACACGCCTCCGCAGAGTTGCGGAGAATGGTGAAGGCCCGTAAAAGGGGGCGCAGGTTCAAAACAACTTTCAAGAATTGAATCGACCTCTATTTATCTTCCTTTTGCGGTCTCCCTCTTTTTCGAGGAACAACTACCCGGTTAAGTTTTTTGTCCAACCGTTTAGGAAGCACTGCACCATGGATAGTCTTCTCCACCCGCAACCATGCCGGCCCTCACAAGGGTTCCTTTCTATGTAACTGAACACAACAAAATATACATCCAAATCAACAGGATGCAGTTTGTAGCGGTTCTCCCGGAGTTTGCCGCCCCTGTGGTATTTCCGGTCATAGTACTGTGTGTATCGTTGGGCCAGTAGTTTGCGGTGTGGTGTCAATTAAATTAGGTTACTCCTTTTCCCTTCTTTTACATGTCGGTACTCGCGCCAATGCATTGGTAAATCCAGAAGTGTCTTGAGTTTATTGGAAAGCCTCAGATGCAGGTCATGAGGGTGTATTGCGATGCGCAGGAGGCCGGTCCGCCGGGCAAGGGCAAGATTCACCCCGTTCCACAGGCGAAGCGGTGAAACCCGCCACAGTGTGTCGGCCTCGTAGCCCACCAGCGGCAAACGATAGAACCGGTCCGTTTTCCCATCATACACGCCGCTGAAATATTCGAAATAGCGAAACGGAAGGATGCGCAATTGACTCCTGGAAATCGACCCCATTGCCCATGCCGGCGGCACGTATAGGGCAGGGGGATCCAGCCCCATCTCTCCAAACCAATGGTAGCAGCGCGTGATCAAGGCAGTGATCCTATGGCGATCCAGCGCCAGATGTTCCGCCGCATTGCGGGAAAACAACCATGCGTGCAGAGTGTGCCGAAACCCTGCTATACGCTCCACGCGATGCGCCCAACCATGGCCGGCCAGGAGGTATCCTTTTTGCTGCAGTTGTTTCAATTTCCCGACTTGCTCCGCGTTCCAGGCCTTACCCGGAACGACAAGCAGAACAATGGGTGCAATGGTGCGTGATTCCAGAAAAGCAATGGTAGTCAAGACGTCGGCCAGCGTTGAAGGCATCACATCATGGATGGATACCAGCGCGGACAATGGGAGGGGATGAGACATGTGTTTAGACAGCGCCATTCGTTTTCAGAATTTCTATCCAGTTGCTGATGGTCCAATCGTTAAATTGGCGGGCCGCCTTGCATGCGCCTTCCGCCTTTTCTCTCCATTGCTGATGATCAAGTTGTGCAATACGCCGTATCGCGTCAGTGACACTCTCGGTTTTTCCGAGTCTAAAAATATTCCCGTTGAGTGAAGGCCAGTCAAAGATGCCGCATTTCTCAGAGGCAAGAACAATCCTGTTCCGGGCCATGGCCTCCAGCGCGGCAGTCCCGAAAGATTCCACTTGAGAAGGGAGGATAAGCATATCTACGCTGTCCAGGGTGGCGGGCATACTTGACCTTGCCAGCCATCCGAGATAGGTAAGGTTTGACAAGTTCCTGGATTGCGTAATGACCAGATCACGCAGCGGTCCATCCCCGGCGATAAGGTATTGGATGTTGGGTAATTCCCGAGCAGCAGCAATGACCGAATGGAGGTTTTTTTCGGCGGCCAGGCGCCCGGCAAAAAGTATTCTGTTTAGCCCATCAGCCGGAGGAGTCAAGGGTTCTTGGAGAAATTGCCGGCTAATGGGTGTACCCATGAGCCGAACCCTGCCTGCACCCATATCGCGTGCAGCCGCCGCCATCTCTTTGGAGTTGGCAAGCACCAGCGAGCTATGCCGGAAAAAAAATTTGTGAAAGGCCCGCAAAAATGTTCGGCTGAACTTTCCGAAAAACGGATTCCAGTAGAGGTCGGTGAGCTTTTCGAAATTGGTATGAAATCCAACCAGCAAATTCAGGCTATAGCGTTTCGCAAGGTACACGCCCAGCAATCCATAAGGTCCCGGGGTTGGTACAATGATGGCGTGGGGCGCAATGTGCCGGATGCATTTGTGGATCTGACGAATCGGCGGGATGGTGATTTTTTGCGTCCTATCGCCTGGCAGAGGAAAAGCCAGCCGGCCTTTCCATGGTCCGACACCGCTATACGGGCAAATAAGCTCGGCGTGTTCTATGTAGTCACGAAGGTATTCCACCAGATCATGATAATACGTCCCCACGCCGTTACGCTCGGGTAGCGCATCCGAAATGATCACCACGCGCAACTTATCGGCCTCCCTGATATCAGCAGCCGCTTGCCTGTCCGGCGCTCCCGGAAATTCCATCATCTAGCTGCCCTTTCTGAACAAATAAGCCTTTGTCTCCCTGCTGATCCCTGTAAGTGGCGGATGCATACTGTTCATAAACCCCGGCGAAACGCTCCCGGAGGGTTGTTTCATCCAAACCGAACTGCTCCAGTGAATAGATATGTTTGCTGGTATAGGATTTCACATCGGCGTCTTCCAATTGCAATTGCCTGATAAAATTCAGATCGAGCGAAATAGCAAGCTGCTGATAGGTACGGCTTATCGTGTTGGCCAAATTAGATTTCAGGGTCTCTATTCGTAGGAAAATATGACGGTTAGTGGGGACAGCCGCGAGAACGGTCATCAAGTTCTGATAATAAAACAAGAATACGTCAAGCATGCGGTTTCTAAAAACCTCACCGTATGGATCGATACCAAAGAGCTTCAGCCCTGACTGGAGGGAGCTTAACTGTGATGGAAGGGTTTTCAAGGGATCGCGTACACAACAAAGGAAATGACAGTCGGGGAAGGTTCTGTTCAGGCTACCCACCAGGGATGAAAACGAAGGGTTCTTCGACAACAGACGCTTATTGGGTCCGTGTACGTAGAGATGCTTCTGCAAACAGCGTTTATAGTAAGCCATTATCCATTGTTTTCGCCTCACCGGCATGTCCCGGTCGAAAAAAGCCATTCGCCAGATTGACTCTGTATAAAAGAAGGGCACGATCAGGATAAAACACGCAAGAATCGGCATAAAGACAAAGTAATCCTCCTCCGGTGCATCGAGGGTCATCGCGTGGATGTCGTCTAAACCGCCCAAGACGTGCTTCTCAAGACCCTTGAGTAACCATCCGAACGGTCGGCCGAGACGGTTGTGGACTTGAGAAAGGCCAAGGTAGATTTTTCGCTCGATCACTGATGGGGCGAATAGACATTCCCAGGTCCTGAACGTGGTGAATTGCTCATCTTTGGCCAGCACGTGGTGAAGGAAGGTCGTACCGCTCCGGGGAACACCAACCACAAAGACGGGTTTCCCGACGGTTATCTTGCGGTAGCCGGGAAAAAACAGCTCATCCAGCAGGAAACCCAGCCAGTGCAGGGCCTGAATGGTGCCGAACAGGGGCAGAAAACCTGCCATGACAAAAAAGCGTTTGATTGACCGCATAAAAAAAGGGCCTCTTCTTTCGAGCACCTCTGCAATATGGTGATCCTACCGGAGCCGGATGAAATAGGCAAACCCATCCGTGAAAATACGGTTCTGGAGGAAACTTTCAATCACCGCGGGTTTTTCCAGCCGTATTTTTTTGAAGCTTCCGATTTTTCCCGTCTTTTTCAAATCCTTGAAAAAAAGCTCTCTCGCAGCATCGTTATCAAGGTATGTCTTGTGCGTTACCCGCCACAAGATTCCCTTGGCAAGGCTTACGGTGCCCACATACAAATGCTCGCCGTCAGCGGTGTTGTATCGGGTCCTCCAGAACCTTGCATAATAACGCTTACGATCCCGGCCGTTCCCGATTGTCTTCCGAAAGGCATAAGTATTGACCTTCGTATCCCAGAACGCGGGTGTCACCGGCGCGGCCGGATAAGGGTTCCCGAATATTTTGGATTTCGCGAGTTTTGCAAAGGATGATATGTCGATAGAATCGGCACGATGCCAGCCGGATGCCACGATAGTGCGGATGAACTGTTTATCGTTTCCGGCCATGATAACAAAACAGATGGGCCTGCGCTTTTGACCCGCAATCGTTTCCGTAAACTTCAAACCTGTTTTTGATAAAATCTCCTGGGCCTGGTGAACAATGATCTGCTTCGCCGGCACAGGGGATTTCATGGGTGGGGCATATTGAACGGCAAAACCCGAATAAAATACCACAGATATAAGCAGCAGACCAACGGAAATGGCGCGAGCCCTGCCGGGAACGGCAGGCGACTCGCGTCCCGCCTGTCCGGACCGCAGCCACTCGCATATACTGATCCCGGCGATGAGCCACAGGGCGCCGACCAGGTAACCGGCCCACACGTCGCTCAGATAGTGCACTCCAAGGTAGAGACGGCTGAAGCCGATCAGGAGCACGAGGGCTATCCCCGCAAAACAGATGTTGACTTTCGTCTCCCACCGTTTTGCCTCGCGCATGACGATATAGGTCAGGAAGCCATAAAAAGCAACGGCAATGGTGGCGTGTCCGCTAGGAAAGGAAAATGAGTGTTCCCAATAAAGCGCCGACAGGGGACGGGGACGATGAAAAAGGAGTTTTCCCAGTTGAGTAAAGGCGTCACTGCCCACGATGGCGGCGAGCAGGGGCAGGATGTAGCGACGATACCGGAGCAGCCACAGAGACGCGATAACCGAAAGCGTAAAAGCCGCAATTACTTCCCACTTGCCAAGGACGGTTACCCAGAAAAAGACCTTTGTAGAAATGGGGTTTCGGAATAGGACCAGCAGATGGGCAAGGCGAACATCCACCCCGACAATCGGGTCCGATGTTATGAAGTCTTCAATAATACCGCCGAAAAGGGCCAACACATACGCAAATGCAAGCGCCAAAACGGTTGCGGGAAGGCCCCGGAAGGAATCCCTTGCAAAACGGTTCTTCATGAAGCGGAAAAAAACCGGGTGGCGGGCAGTGAGCTTCGTTATCTCCGGGTTTTGGGCAATGGCCTGCCTTACGGAAGACCACAAAGACAAGAGAAGGGTCCAAAAATACTTCCCCTTTTTTGCCACCACCCACTTCATCAGATAGAAGATGATGAAGAGCGCCACAAGGCCGGTCAGGAAGAACCCGGCGCGGGAAAGCCATGTCTGCGCGAGCTTCAGGGATCGGGAAAACACATATCCGGCCCCGACCCATTCAAACCCCCACCCGATCCCGCCAAGGACATTCCAGATGAAAAAGGTCCGCTGCCGCATACGCACCGAACCGGCAAAAAAGGGCACGATTTCCTTCACGCTTGGGATAAAACGCCCCAGGAATATGCTTTTGGCGCCGTGGGTGTCGAAAAAAACCCTCCCTTTTTCGAGGTGAGCCGGCTTTAAGAACCAGACCCCATCCTTGATCCACCGTGAGCCATACTTCTTCCCCAGATAATAATTGATATTGTCCCCGAGGATGGCACCTATGACAGCAAACCATAAGAGGTCCCCGAAGTCGAAATAGCCCCTTCCCGAGAGCACACCAAGGAAGAGGATCAGCGTTGACCCCGGCAGAATCAAGCCGATCCCGACCGTGGTTTCAAGCAACGCTGCAAAAAAGGCGACCCAGTACCCGAGCATTTCGGCATGCTGGATTGCAGGCAGGATCATGTTTATGATTCGGTCAGCCATCTCTCCTCAATGATCTTACCTTTTCGGTGCGACGGTATAGCGGGAAAGGGTCATAACAATAACGAACACAAAAAGTCCTCCAAAAAAGATGCCCGCCTCCAGCCCCAGCCTATGCCGCACGACCGACCCGCCCAGATAATAGCCCACCAACACCAGCGACCCTCCCCAAATAATTTGGCAAATGCTTGCTGCACCCAGGATCCGCCACCACGACACCCGGGAAATACCGGCGCCAATAAGAACGGGAATGGCCATTAGACTAAAGGAAAGTTTGCTGATTACAAGCAACCTTATCCCATCCTTTCGCAAGCGCTTTTCTATGGCCCGGATCTGTCGATCAAATCGGGTAAAGCCCGGTAATCGTTTCCTGACGAAGTCCAAATGACCGGTATAGCCTATCATATACCAGAGGGAGTCAGATGTCAGGTTCCCGGCGCATGCCACTGCAAAAACCATCCATGGATTCAGGCGGCCGGCTCCAGCCAGTGCGGCGGCCCCCAGCGTCACGACAGGGCCCTCCACTAAGACGAGGAAGAAAATCAGGAGATAGCTCACATATCCCAGGTGAGTGACGATGGTGCCGCTGAAAACGGCCCTTAGGAATTCTTGCAGCATATCCATAGCTCAAGGTCAATTGAAACATATGTGCCCGGCTGAGCCTGTGGCTTCACAGAGCCCGCATTTTATTTTCTGCAGGCGCCCTGCTGAAGCGGTATCCGCACTGACCCCCGCAAAGTTCCACTTCATAAGTATCGCGTCGGTCTATTGGAAAGACCTTGCAGGCTTGAGGACGGCAGGTTCCGTAAACAAGGCAAGTCCTGCGGGTGGTCAGCAGGGGACAGGTCAAAAGGAGACTACAGCAGGTACCGCATTGACGGCAGGCTCCCTCACGGATAAAGAGTTGGCGCTGGACATATGCCTTACGGAAATGAACCAGATACAATCGCCTGAATTTGCCTGCAGTGTGACGGGCAAATCGGGATTCCCGGAAAATGCGTACAAAAAAAGAAATCCCTTGATGAATGAAGGAGGCGAACAATCTGAATATGTGTGGAGAATCGCTATTTGAAGAGTCTTTTAGATACATCTTTGCTCCTTTCCAACCCCTTTTGTTCGAAAGATAACCCACAATTATGAAGAGAAGATGAAGACTGCGCCAATGAGCCTTTGGGCCTATTGCATTTTCTTGTTCACTCTTCATCATTTCTTCATGTACTATAATCATATTCTCCATCAAAAGAAATAGGAAGTTCCCATGTCTCATCGTATCCTCTTTGCGGTCAGTTCCCTGGGGCTTGGTCATGCAACCAGGACCTTGCCGATTATCAAATCCTATGTCCAGGAGGGTTGGCAGGTCGCTGTCCTTTCTCATGGGAATGCCCTCATGTTCCTGCGGGAGGAGCTGAAGGACAGGGGCATCGACTTTATTGAATTGAGAGACTATCCGAATCTTGAACGGGGATCAGGTCTTGCCTTTTTCTTCTACCTTGCTGCAGATCTCTTCACCACCTGCTGGCTGATTTTTCAGGAGCGGAACTTTGTGAGCAAGCGGGCAAATCAATATGACTGCATCATCTCCGACGGCCGCTATGGGATCTGTTCCTACTCTATACCCTCCTTTATCATTTCTCACCAGATTTCTTTTGTCATGCCGAAGGGATTGGAGCTCTTCCGCTTTATTGTGGACAAAGCAAACCGTTTTTTCTTCGGCCGATTCAACAAGGTCTTTATCCCGGACTTTCCAGGGAACAGGGCAAACCTTTCCGGCAAATTGTCCCACAACAGGGTTACAGAGCATCTGCTTCACCGATGGGTCGGCATCCTCTCCTCCTATATCCGTGAAGAGTCAGATGGGAAGATAGAGTACCTCTTTATCATCAGCGGCTATCTGCAGGAACAACGGCAATCATTCACTCCCAGGTTGATTGAGCAGGCAAAAAACCTTCCCGGCACCAAGGTCTTTGTTCTGGGCGATACGAGCACAAGGAAAGTGACCCGCCTCCCGGAAGACAACATCACCATCTACCCGGTAGCCACGGGCACCCTGCGCACGAGGCTTTTTAACCAGGCACGGCTGATTGTTTCCCGTTCCGGCTATACCACGGTCATGGACCTTGCCGAGCTTGAAAAGCCGGCCGTGCTTTTTGCCACCCCGCACCAGACCGAACAGGAATACCTGGCGGATTTTCTTGGGGCGAATGGCTGGTATGTTACCAGCAGAGAACAGGATCAGGTTGATCTCTCTGCGCTCGTGGAGGAGGTACAGCACACAAGACCCTTCAAGGCACCCTGGAAGACAATAAAATCCCTGGAAATTATCCACAAGGAGGTACACAACCACCTTCGCTATAGACGATTTTCCTTTGTTATCCCGGCCCACAATGAACAGCACTATATAGGTGCAACACTGGAAAAAATTGTCCGGCTGGATTACCCCAAAGACAGCTATGAAGCCATTGTGGTGGAAAACGGCTCCCTTGATGCCACGTGGGAAACGATAAAGCCCTTTGAAGACGCCTATGACAATGTGTACGCCTTTACTTGTGAACAGGGTGTGTCACGGGCCAGAAATATCGGCCTCGCGAAGACAAACCCTGAGAGTGACTGGATCATCTTTCTTGATGCCGATACAGTCCTGCAAAATGGCTTTCTTCTTGAACTCAACCGGTATCTCGGAAAACATATTGACAGGAATCTTGGCATCGGCACCACATCCATCCGGCCATCGGATAATTCCTCGGCCGGGGCAAGGCACTGGTTTCGGTTGTACGATCTCTGGCACCGGGTGACCCACACCTCCTATTCCCTGCAGATTGTCCGGGCCGAAGTGGCCGGAAAGATACGCTACGATGAGCGGCTCAGCTATTCAGAGGACCTGGACTATCTCAAACAGGCCAGACCATACGGTCCTTTCTTCTTTTTTCAAACAGACGCAGTCATGAGTTCTGCCAGACGGTTTGCCCGGCACGGCTATCTGAGGCAGACCCTTGTCTGGCTGTACCAGGCCCTGCAGCCCGTTTCGGTGAAAAAAAACAAGAGATACGAGGTTGTCAGATAAGGCATGGACCATTTTCTCCTCTTTCTCGAACAGCACCGGCATATTGCCTACCTGATCCTTCTGGGAGGGGCCTATGTTGAGACGGTTTTCCCCTTTTCGCTTTTTGTCTACGGAGAGCTTTTTTTCCTGGCAGGGCCTATCCTGGCAGGCATGGGGATACTCAACATCTGGGTCGTGACAATCCTGTTCTATACAGGCGGCATCCTGGGCGACACGACCAGCTATGTTCTCGGACGGCGCTACGGCGAGGCCTTTTTTGTCCATTTCAGCCGTCGGCCTTTGTTGGGGCGGGTTTTTACCGAAAAAAATTACCTGAGAGGAGAAAACTTCTTCAAACGGCGGGGAGAATGGTCCGTCTTTCTGGCCCGGCTGAGCGGCCCGTTTTCCTGGATCACCCCGGTGCTGGCCGGTATCTTTCATATGAAGTATAAACGGTTTGCCATCTTCAATACACCCGGGGTCCTCCTTGGCATCGGTGAATTCATCCTCGTGGGGTACCTGTTTGGAAGGCACTATGAGAGAGTCATGCGCCTTGCAGAGCGGTATGTAATCATCGCGGTTTGCCTCGGCGTTGTGTTGGTGGTGCTCTACAGATTTTTTCACCGGCGGGGCATAAGAAACAACAGTGAATAGGAGCAGAAATACCCATGGGAAAACTAACTGATCTGGCTGTCACCTACTTCCGCAGGAGAACGTATTTTCGTCTGGCCCTGGTCGTCGTCATTCTCTTTTTCTGGGGATATA
>Ga0307417_10000423_pt1 | contig 17300 bp, 16 predicted proteins | sample SalMarWE160210MG_2_FD_202514 | JGI IMG/M metagenome (GOLD analysis project Ga0307417, IMG submission 202514) | Salt marsh sediment microbial communities from the Plum Island Ecosystem LTER, Massachusetts, United States - WE1602-10 | ecosystem: Environmental > Aquatic > Marine > Intertidal zone...
GGCCCGAGGCACGAGCGTTCGGTGGGCCGCCACCCATGGACCCATCAAGACCTTCGGCCTCGCTGGTGTCTGCGACACGCTGCTCATCACCGACAACGATGAGATCGCCACCACGTTCCGCAGGGTGAGTTCCCGATTCCATCTCACCCGCAGCAACGTGTTCTCGCTGGCAGCGTTCGAAGCCGCCTACCGAGAAGGCGATGCGTGGTTCGATGACTTCCTCGGCTCGATCGCCCACAACGCCGAGACGCTCCGCCGGGGACTGCCGTACCCGGTCGGCATGGCTCCCCTCGAGGCCACCTACCTCGCATGGCTGGACCTCACGGGTCTTGGTCTCGATGTGCCTGAGCTCAGCCAGTGGCTTGTCGACGCGGGCCTGGCGCTCTCACCAGGGCACTGGTTCGGTCGGGAGGGCGCAGGCCACGCCCGCATGACGATCGCAGTGCCCGAGGAAGTGATCCAAGAAGCAGTTGTGCGCCTGACCGAAGCTGTCGCCGGCTGAAGCGCGCCCGCTCGGACCCGCCCCTCGGAATCCTCCGCAACACCGCCCGTTCGGGCCGCCGGTCTCCTAGCGGCCGGCCGGCGGATGCGCTGGGATCGCCTCTGTCGCCTCATCGAGGGTTCGGTCCACAGTCTCGAGCATGTCGAGGACATCCTCGGGGTCCACTCCGTGCTTCTGGAGCTCGCTCACGAACGCGTCGCGGGCCGCGCGGAAGTGGGGATCGCACTGGAGAGTGAGCTGCCGTCCCGTTGTTGTGAGGTTGAGAAGCGCGGCGCGGCCGTCGGTAGGGTCGGGACCGCGTGCGATCAAACCACGGGTTCGAAGCCGAGCGAGGTAGTTGCTCAGAGTGGTAGGACGCATCCCGAGCATGCCGGCCAGCTCGCTCGGTCGTGCCGGCTGGATCAGCCGCAGTGCGCTCATCACCCCGTAGTCCGCCGGTGTCAGGGGTGCGCCCGTGAAGTAGTTGGTCATGAGCGTGGTCGTGCGGTTGTCAAGGGTGAAAAGCAGGAGCAGAGGACCGCGCCGGGAGATGGCCACGCCGCCATGGTAGGTCAGCCGTCCGATTTAATTCAAGTTGGTAGTACATTGACCGCATGTCTGCGAACCTGAAACAAGGCCGCCGAGTCGTTCTCGTAGCACTAGCCCTGGTGTTCGGGGGGTGTGCCACCTCCTCCACCGTCGGGACGAGCGAGAGCGACACAGTCGTCTCAACCACCGAGATGTCCACGACGGCTGCCCCGAGCACGACCAACACGACAGCCGCCCGGACGCCCGAAACGTCGGCGGCCGAACGTGGGCCGGGTGTGTTGGCCGGCGATCCAACCCAGGTCACAGGGCGCGTGGAGGTCGGCATCAAGCCGTGTGGTGTCGTCGGCGGTGCCGGCCGGATCTGGGTCAGCATCTTCGGCTCTGGCACGGTGCGCTCCGTCGATCCACAGACCCTCGAGTTGTCCGAACCCATCTCGGTCGGAACAAGTCCTTGCGGGGTCGCTGTTGGCGCCGATTCGCTCTGGGTAGAGAACTACGGGTCCAACAATGTCACACGCATCGATCTTTCGACCGGCAAGGTCCTGTCGACGATCGACGTGGGCTCATTGCCGTATGACGTCACCTTCTTCGACAACGCCGCCTGGGTCACCGACTACGGCGACGGCACGGTCTCGCGGATCGACGCGACGACTGAGAAACGCACTGTGATCCCGGTGAGCCCCCAGCCGATCGGTATCGTCGCCGCGGGCGGCATGGTCTGGGTTGCCCACGAGAACGGTGACCTGCTGGGCATCGACCCGACGACGAGCGCGGTGACCATCCAGACGTCGATCGGGACCGCGGCGAACTGGACTGCGGCCGACGGGAACGACCTTTGGATCGGCGGCCGGTTCGACAACGATGTCGTGCACCTCGACGCGACGACCGCAAAGGTGCTCGACCGATACGACATCGGGGCACTGCCTCTCGATGGCGACGTTATCGATGGCGTGGCCTGGTTCCCCGACAGGGCGGGCAAGATTCATGAGTTGACCTCAGACCCCTCGGGGCGGGTAATCGACTCCGGCGTCGGATGGCCGTTCGTCATCGCAGGGTATGATGGGAGTATCTGGGCGCCAGACTACGCGGGTACAGACCTGGTTCGAATCGACCCCAGCGCCACCCCGTGACCGCCTGGCCGTTTCCGGCAACCTCGGGATGACCCAGACGTTTGACCGACTCCGTCCAACACCCTGCAGCCCCCGCCCCTACAGGCGAGCGGTGAGGGCACGCGGTCGATCGACAGCGTGCCCTCGCTCGTTACTGTGTCTGCCGCTTCAGATCGAAGCGGTCCAGCTCCATCACCTTGGTCCACGCCGATACGAAGTCGTCCGCGAACTTCTGATGAGCATCACCACTTCCGTACACCTCTGCGATGGCTCGAAGCTGGGAGTTCGAACCGAAGACGAGGTCGACGGCAGTACCGGTCCACTTGACCTCACCGGTGTTTCGGTCACGTCCCTCGTAGACGTGCTCGGCGGTGGACACGTTCCACTCCGTGCCCATGTCGAGCAGGTTCACGAAGAAGTCGTTGGTCAGTGTCTCTGGCCGGCTGGTGAACACCCCATGAGCGGAGTGCCCGAAGTTGGCCCCCAGAACACGAAGGCCGCCGACAAGTACGGTCATCTCGGGAGCCGTCAGCGACAACAGGCTCGACCGATCCACAAGCACCTCCTCGGGCCGTCTCTTGTCCCCGTCCCGGAAGTAGTTGCGGAACCCGTCTGCTTTCGGTTCGAGGACTGCGAAGGCGTCCGCATCGGTCATCTCCGCCGAAGCGTCCGTGCGGCCCGGCGAGAAGGGAACCTTCACGTCGTATCCGCCGTCGTGCCCGGCCTGCTCGACCCCGGCACATCCGCCGAGAACGATCAGGTCGGCGAGTGAGACCTTCTCCCCGTCCGTCTGCGAGCTGTTGAACTCGGCCTGGATGGCTTCGAGGGTCTCGATGACCGTTGCCAGCTCTGCCGGGCTGTTGACCTCCCAGTCCTTCTGCGGAGCGAGCCGAATGCGGGCCCCGTTGGCCCCGCCTCGGTTGTCGCTGTCGCGAAAGGTCGAGGCCGAGGCCCAGGCGGTCGCAACCAGCTGGGAGACGGACAATCCCGAAGCGAGAATCGTGCGCTTGAGCAAGGCGATGTCGTTCTCGTCGACCAGCTCGTGATCGACGTCGGGGACCGGGTCCTGCCAGATCAGCTGCTCGTTCGGCACCTCGGGGCCGAGATACCGGGAGACGGGGCCCATGTCACGATGCGTGAGTTTGAACCAGGCCCTGGCGAAGGCATCTGCGAACTCGTCCGGGTTCTCGTAGAACCGCCGCGAGATCGGCTCGTAGATCGGGTCCATCCTCAAAGCGAGGTCGGTCGTGAGCATCACCGGCGGGTGTTTCTTCGACGGGTCGTGTGCATCGGTCACTGTGTCTGCCGCGGCCGGATCCGTCGGAATCCACTGCCACGCACCGGCTGGGCTCTTCTCGAGCTGCCACTCGTAGCCGAACAGCGTCTCGAAGAAGCTGTTGTCCCACGCCACCGGAGTGGGTGTCCAGATGCCCTCCAACCCGCTGGTGTAGGCATCGCCGGCCTTGCCGCTGCCGAAACTGTTCTTCCAACCGAGACCCTGCTCCTCCAGACCCGCGCCTTCGGGTTCTGGACCGACGTAGCGATCTTCGACGGCACCGTGGGTCTTGCCGAACGTGTGCCCGCCGGCAATGAGGGCAACGGTCTCCTCGTCGTTCATGGCCATTCGCTCGAAAGTCTCTCGCACGTCGCGGGCGGCGGCGATCGGATCCGGATTGCCGTTGGGCCCTTCGGGATTCACGTAGATCAAGCCCATCTGCACCGCACCGAGTGGATTGGCGAGCTCCCGGTCGCCGCTATAGCGCTCGTCTCCGAGCCATTCGTCCTCGGGTCCCCAGTAGATGTCCTCCTCGGGCTCCCATACGTCCACTCGCCCACCGCCGAAGCCGAACGTCTTGAACCCCATCGACTCCAGGGCCACGTTCCCGGAAAGGATGATCAGGTCGGCCCACGAGATCTTCCGGCCGTACTTCTGCTTGACGGGCCAGAGGAGGCGACGCGCCTTGTCCAGGTTGGCATTGTCGGGCCAGCTGTTGAGTGGGGCAAAGCGTTGCGTACCCGACCCGCCACCGCCGCGGCCGTCGTGGATCCGGTAGGTCCCGGCGCTGTGCCACGCCATCCTGATCAAGAGCGGTCCGTAGTGGCCGAAGTCGGCGGGCCACCAGTCCTGCGAGGCCGTCATCACGGCTTTGATGTCGGTCTTCACCGCGTTGAGATCGAGGCTCTTGAATTCCTCGGCGTAGTCGAACTCCTCACCCATGGGATCGATCAACGGCGAGTTCTTACCGAGGACCCTCAGGTTCAACAGATTCGGCCACCAGTGCTGGTTCGCCATCGAACCGGTCGCCGTGTACTGGTCGTGCATCACGGGGCACTTCGATGCCGATGGTGTTGCCTCGGCAGTGGAGTCGGCGTTTTCGTTACTCATGAGTGCTCCTTGGCTGATCGTGTGGCTGCTGGTTCTCGTCGAGAGCGGCCGCCGTCGTTTGCGTTTGACAAGCAGGGCAGTAGCCCCAATAGATGATCTCGGCTTCATCGACGATGAATCCATGACCATCGGAGGGGTGTAGGCACGGCTTACGCCCCACGGCACAGTCGACATCGACCGTACGGCCGCACGTGCGACAGACGAGATGGTGATGGTTGTCGTCGACCCGATCTTCGTAGCGGGCCGGCGACCAGGCCGGCTGAATACGCCGGATGAGGCCATTATCCGTGAAGACTCCGAGGGCGTCGTACACGGCCTGACGCGAGATGGCACCGATTTCGGAGCGTACGAACTCTTCGATCTCGTCTGCCGTACCGTGCGGCAGGCTGGACACTGCCCGCAGCACGGCAAGACGCTGAGCCGTTACCTGGACCCCGTGCCTGCGGAGGAGATCGGTCGGGTGATGTGGCTTCATCGATATAGGGCCACCTGTCTGATTCTTGACACAATCCAATATACCACGCAACCATATTGAGTGATCCGGCCACCGTTCCTTCCTCGCGCCGGACAGCAACCGGGTCGACGCACTGCGGGTCTCCTCGCGTGAGGTCAATACCTCACGCGACCGCTGCGAGGTCGCCGGGTGCACCGGCCGACGTCGGGCATAGGTGTGCGACAACCGCAACACCACGATGGGCCGACTCCAGACGGTCCGGTGCCTGGGCCGTCACCCTTCCTCGGCGGAGGAATCGACGTACCCCGCTCCGACCTGGCCGACGGGACCTTCAAAGAGGTAGCCGATCGGCAAGAGCGCGTAGATCACGAGCGAGACGACTGGAGCGAAGAGGGCGATGACGACGGCGGCGGCATACGCGATCGGTCCAATGAGGTAGCTGTTCAGCACCTTCCGAATCTCGACCGGGTCGGCCTCCGGCTTCATGAGCCGCATGCCAAAGGCAGACCGCCAGACGATGTTGAACATCAAAGCCAACGCGAACATCGCCAGACCGTAGACCACGGCCGCCACTCCCCTCAGTTCCGGATTCAACAGATACTCGGCGAGGAGGGCGTTGGGGAACGGGATGATCGCGATCGCCATCAGAGCGAAGATATTGAGGATCAGAAATGTGTGGTTGATACCCCTGAGCAGGTTGAACATCCGATGGTGATTGATCCAATAACCGCCGATGATGAAGAAGGTCACCGTGTAGGCGACATACGATGGCCACTGACCGACGAGAGCTGCCACGAGATCCGCCTTGCTCGCCGCCGATTCGACAAGTGGAACAGCCACTTCGAGTGAAAGAAGGGTGATCCCGATGGCGAAGATACCGTCGGTGAACGCAGCGAGGCGGTCGACAGCAAGATGACGAGCAGCGCCGCTGTTGGTGTCCATCAGTCCCTCCGACATCGCTGCTCCTCGCCCGGCGCGAGACTACTTGAGAACCAACCCATCGCCGATTCAATCGAGACAGGAGTTGGCTGCTTGTTGGGGCGATACCAACGTCACCGTGCCAGTCGTGTCACGCGGCACCGGGCCCGTGATCTGATGGACCGTGAGCACGCACTGCCACTCTCCGTCGCCGCGAACGCGGGTTCGAGGAGGATTACTTCTGACCCATCTCACCACAGGACGCGCGGCGCTGATGGTCACATCGGCGATGGTGCGCGTAGAGCTCCGCTGCAGGAACTGGGGTCGAGCCTCGCAAGTACGTACTGTGACCCGACGAGGCACGGTCAGAAAGCGCTCAGACCGGGCCTCCCGGTAGCGGGAGCGGGGATTGAACCCGCGATCTTCCGGATATGGGTTCACCCGAACGAGCGCGACAGCGATCGGAGGGTTCGCTTGCGCTCGCTGCGCACCATCAGGCGCGCGACCGGTCTCATGAGTCGCATCCATCCGGTCAGCTCGGTCTGCGCGACGTGGTGTACAACGGTCCCACCGTGGTTCGCCTCGAGGACATAGTCCATGCGGGCGTCGGCCTTGGCACCGCCAGGCCACCGGAGAGTCTCTCGGAACTCCACCCGCGAAGAGGGGTCCAATTCGGCGACCTCGCCGCGGAACGTACCCATCCGGCTGGAGTCGGCGTACAGCGTACCCAGTCGGATCGGACCGTCCGAGAGCTTCTCTAGCTCGAGGTCGGGGTCCCACCGGGGATGATTCTCGACATGATGAACGGCGTAGAAGTCCCAAACCGTCGCAACGGGACGGCCCACAATCGTCGAAACATCAATCTCCACTGCGCCTCCTCCTTCGAACCTCACCCGAACCTACGCCAAGCCCCACACTATGTGCCGAGGCCCGAAGCCGGTCAATCCAACTGCTTCACGGCCTCAACTGGTCATGACGTCTTGCCGCTTGGTTGCGAGGTGGTCGACGACGTATTTCGCATCGATCTGCATGCCGGACAGTGTTTCTGACCAGAGTGCGTGGAGGAAGAACAACCCGCAGAAGTAGAGGCCCGGTTGGCCGGGAACGATGCCTCGCTCATGCACAGGATGGTCCTGATCGTCCAATGCCGGCAGGTCGATCCAGCTGAATCCGGGGCGGTAGCCAGTGCACCAGATGACGTTTGCGACCTCGAGCACGGTGCCGTCGGCGAGCTCAGGGAACCCGTCCTTGACACCTGCCACGCGGTCGACACGTCGGGTGCCGGCGTTCTCGAGATCGGCCGGCTTCACCCGGACGATTGGCGCCTTAGGGTGCGCCATTAGCTTCGTTCGCACTCTGCGCCCGATCGGTGTGCTCGTGTTGAGTATCTTGACGGCGGCGAAGCGGACGAGGCGCACCCCGACATTGCGACCAAGCCACGGCTCGATGTGGAAGGGAATGACGACTCCCGGGTTCCCCGAGATGTAGGTCGTATGGGTTTTGGTGAGTTCGAGGCCGATGTCGGCGCCAGAGTTGCCGAACCCGACGACGAGGACCGGGCCATCAGTGAGCTGGGAGGGGCGCTTGTACTGGGCCGAATGCATCTGGACGATGTTGGGGTCGAGGTCGGGGGCGAAGTCGGGAACGTGGGGTACCTGGTAGTCGGCCATCGCAATCACCACGTTGGCTGAGCGGAACTCGCGACCGGCGGCCTCGACTACGTAGGTTTCGCCGTCGAAGCTGAGACGTGTCACCCTGGTACTCGAGTGCACGGGGAGATCATTCACCTCTGCATACGTCTCGAGGTATGTCGCGATTTCATCCTTGGAGATGTACTGACCGGCCTTCGCTGGGAACTTCATGCCTGGGAGGCCGTTGTATCTCGCCGGTGTGAACAGGAGGAGTGAGTCCCACCGTTTGCGCCATGCGTCGCCGACTCGTCCGTTGGCGTCGAGGATCACGAAGTCCACGCCGCGTTGGGCCAGTTCGTATCCGACGGTCAGTCCGGTCTGGCCGCCTCCGATGACGATCGTGTCGAAATACTCGGTGCCGGGCCGGCGCTTGTCGGGGCTCATGGCGGATTCCTCTCGTGTGGCGTGCTGCCAAGGTACGCGAACCAGCGCTCTCCCGCATCGCCAGTACTACCCAACTTCCGGCCAAGCTGTCGTGGGTACACCTACCCACCAGCGCGCAGATCAGGCGAGCCCGCTCCTGATTGCATATGCGGTCGCCGCCGACCGGGAGGACACGCCGAGTTTCGTGAAGATATTCGACACGTGACGGTCGACGGTGCGTTCGCTGAGAACCAGGTCTGTCGCGATCGAGCGGTTGGTCGCACCCGATGTCAGCATGCGAAGTACCTCGACCTCCCGGTCACTGAGCCCGTTCGGCCACACCGATCGGGACCGGCGAAGGAGGTCGTCGACCATCCGGACGTCGGGTGTCGCACCAAGCTCGGCGAATGTCGCCCTTGCCGCCTCGAGTTCCAGGTTCGCCGACTCGGTGTCGCCTCGGGCCTGCAGTGAGCGAGCAAGGTCGACCCTGGTGCGTGCGAGCTCGTAGGGAATCGAGAGGTCCTGCCAGATCGTCTTGGCTCGCTTCAGGTGGCCGATGGCCTGGGTGATGCGGTTCTCTGCCAACGCCACCCGGCCTTCGGCGTGGGCCGCCCAGGCGATGTGGGCGTCCGTGTGCGTCGCCTTCGCGGCAGCCGAGAGCTCCTCGGCTCCACGCTTGGCTTCCTGAAACCGGTCTGCTGCGATCGCCACCTCGATGTACCCGGGCAGCAGCTGAACCTGGATGAACAGGTCGGTCGCCTCGGCGCGCGTTTCAGACAGCGAGGTGAACGCCGCTCTCGGATTCCCTCGTGCGAGGCTGAGCAGAGCCAATCCAGGCATCGGATCGCCGCCATTGAGGCTCACCCGGTGGTATGCGGCGTCGGCTGCGTCGAGATCGCCACGCATCCGGTGGATCTCAGCAAGCTGATAGTCGGCCTGGGCTGCGACGCGAAACCGCGCACCGAGCTCGCCCGCACTGCGAGCTTCCTCAGCAGCCTCTTCCCATGCCCCCTGCAATCGAAGGATCTCAGAGCGATGCGCCAGGCACTGGTCGTTGAAAGCAACGAGGTCAGGCTGTTTACCGCACCAGTCGGTCAAAGAGCGCGTCCACTCCGCAGCGCGTCTGATCGCATGGGTTTCATAGCAGCCCTCGAGGACGCTGCAATAGACGATGCCGGTGACCATCGGGGAGAGCCGAGAGCCAGTCACCGAGATCATGACTTCGTCGAGGAGACGGAGCCCCTCGTCGGTCCTCGAGAGCCTGAGAAGTGCCCTGCCCTGGGTTTGGGCTGCAAGGGCAGTGAGGTCGGGGTCGCCGAAGCGTCTGCCGATGTCCGCTGCTTTTGCGCCCACCGCTACGACGGCTTCGAACTCTTTCGCCGCCACATGGCGGAGCATCTTGGGCATGAGCAGGTACCCGCGCTCGACACAGTCCTCAGGAGCGGCGAGTAGGAGTCGCTCGGAGAGCTCCACCCATCCACTGGCCTGGGGGATCTTCCCCCGGCTCGCCAGGTTGGTCGCCAGCCACAGGGCCGTCCTCGCCGCCGGCAGGACCTCGCCCTGCTCGAGGTAGGCGTGATACGCCCGTTCCTGGGTTCCAAGCATCTCTGAGACCTTCCCCAGCATGTACGCGGTCGTTGCGAACAGTGCGAGATCCGACGGCTCGAGCGGTGCTGCCTTGTCGGCGGCATCGAACGCTTCATGAGCCTCAGTCCATGCCCGGTCGGCGTAGGACAACCTGGCTCGATCAAGGAGATTCGCTCGTGAGGAATCGTCGTCAAAAGCCATGGGATCACGCTACACGTTCGAGTATGCAAGGGGTGGCCAACGAACGGCGCGCCGCCGCGAGCGGGTACTCGCCTTCCATGCCGACCGATGTCCGGTCGCACGGAGCATCCGCGGCTCCATCGCCATCACAACGGAACTCGAATACGTCGGAGGAGGAACAACTGTCCGAGATGTGAGGCAAACCGGTAGGCACCCTCGGTCGCTACTCGAACCGGACGCTGCCTACCCTCAGATAGATGAAGGTGTGCTCTCGTGGTCGTCGGGGAAGGACTCGGCGTGGGTGCTACACACGCTACGCGGCGACGGCGAGCGCTGCCCGCTGCAAGGGGTACGGCAACGTCTCCCTGCCGTCGCCGCGGAAGTGGTCGGCCGACCGATATGAAGGAGCGCCTGAGTAGCGTGGTTCAGATGAGCGTTGCCGACAGCCACAATCTGATCCGGGTGACCGGCGCCCGGGTGAACAATCTCAAGAACATCAGCATCGAGCTTCCAAAACGCCGGCTGACGGTGTTCACCGGTGTCTCCGGCTCGGGAAAGAGTTCCCTCGTCTTCGACACGATCGCCGCGGAGTCGCAACGGATGATCAACGAGACCTACAGCACATTCGTGCAGGGCTTCATGCCAACGATGGCACGGCCCGAGGTCGATGTGCTCGAAGGGCTCACCACCGCGATCATCGTCAGCCAAGAACGCATGGGTGGCGATGTCCGGTCCACGGTCGGCACCGCCACCGACGCCAATGCCATGCTGCGCATCCTCTTCAGCAGGCTCGGGCACCCGCACATCGGCTCACCACAAGCGTTCTCGTTCAACGTCCCCTCGGTGCAGGGGAGGGGTGCGATCACCATCAAGGGCAAGACGATCAAGAAGACGTACACCCTGACCGGCGGCATGTGTCCACGTTGCGAGGGCCGGGGCACGGTGTCCGATATCGATCTGACCCAGCTCTATGACGACTCCAAGTCGCTCAACGAGGGGGCGATCACCATCCCCGGCTACAAAGCGGGCGGCTGGAGCGTGCGCTTCTACTCCGAGTCAGGGTTCCTCGACCCGGACAAGCTCATTCGTGACTACACCGAGAAGGAACTGCACGACTTCCTCCACAAGGAGCAGACGAAGGTCAAGATCAACAAGATCAACATGACCTACGAAGGACTGATCCCCAAGATCCAGAAGTCGTTCTTCGCCAAAGACCGGGAGTCGATGCAGCCGCACATCCGTGAGTTCGTCGAGCGAGCGGCCACCTTCACCGCCTGTCCCGAGTGCGACGGCACCCGGCTCAACGACGGTGCCCGGTCCTCCAAGATCCAGGGGATCAACATCGCCGATGCGTGTGCCATGCAGATCAGCGACCTGGGCGACTGGCTGCGCGGTTTGGATGAACCCTCGGTGGCGCCACTGCTGGCGTCGCTGCAGCACACGCTCGACTCGTTCGTGGAGATCGGACTCGGCTACCTCTCACTGGACAGGGCATCGGGAACGCTGTCCGGTGGCGAGGCGCAGCGAACCAAGATGATCAGACACCTCGGATCCTCGCTCACCGACGTCACCTACGTATTCGACGAGCCCACCATCGGCCTGCACCCCCACGACATCCAACGGATGAACGATCTGCTGGTGCAGCTGCGCGACAAGGGGAACACCGTGCTGGTCGTCGAGCACAAGCCGGAGGTGATCGACATCGCCGACCATGTCGTCGATCTCGGCCCTGGCGCCGGCACGGCCGGAGGCAATGTGGTGTTCGAAGGGAGCGTCGGAGAGCTGCGAACCAGCGACACGATCACCGGGCGGCACCTGGACGACCGGGCCAAGCTGAAGCCGTTCGTGAGGACACCGTCTGACATGCTGGAGGTGCGCGGCGCCAATCTCCACAACCTGCAGGACGTCGACGTCGACATACCGCTCGGCGTGCTCGTGGTTGTGACCGGCGTGGCGGGGTCCGGGAAGAGCTCACTGATCCACGGCTCGGTGTCGGACCGGGACGGGGTGGTGGCATTCGATCAGACCCCGATCCGCGGCTCGCGGCGCAGCAACCCGGCGACGTACACCGGGATGCTCGACTCCATTCGAAAGGAGTTCGCCAAGGCGAACGGTGTCAAACCGGGCCTGTTCAGCCCCAACTCCGATGGCGCCTGCCCGACCTGCAACGGTGCCGGCGTCATCTACACCGAACTGGGGTTCATGGACACCGTCACCACCACCTGCGAAGAGTGCGAGGGGAAACGGTTCGAACCTTCGGTGCTGGAGTACACACTCGGCGGGCGAGACATCAGCGAAGTGCTCGCCATGCCGGTCGCCGAGGCACTGGAGTTCTTCGGCAGGGGGGAAGCGACAATCCCGGCTGCCCGCAAGATCCTCGAGCGACTGTCCGATGTGGGACTTGGCTACCTGAGCCTCGGCCAGCCGTTGACGACCCTCTCCGGCGGCGAACGCCAGCGTCTCAAGCTGGCCATCCAGATGGCGGAGAAGGGCGGTATCTACGTGCTCGACGAGCCGACCAGCGGGCTTCATCTCGCCGACGTCGACCACCTGCTCGGCCTTCTCGACCAGCTCGTGGACTCCGGGAAGTCGGTCATCGTGATCGAGCACCACCAGGCGGTGATGGCTCACGCCGATTGGATCATCGACCTCGGTCCCGGGGCCGGCCACGACGGCGGAAGGGTCGTGTTCGAAGGTACTCCTGCCGACCTCGTTGCTGCCCGTTCGACCCTCACCGGCCGGCACCTCGCCGAGTACGTGGACTAGGCGCTCGTCGCAGGCCCGTCACCTCACCACGGGCCGAGGCATGTGACAGTGTCGTCGTCCAGATCGACGAGGTACCTCAGTCGAAAGCAAAGCCGTTCGCTCCCAACGACCGCAAGGACGTTCCATTCCGAGTCGCCGACCAGCCGAAGAACCCAGGAGACGGCACGCATCATTGCCGATGGTGCGGGAAGGTGCGGAGGCAGGGAGGCGTGTCCTAGACGTGGACGACGATCGACACTGCGATGTAATGGACAGTGAACGCAGCGATCGTGAAAGCGTGAAACGCTTCGTGGAATCCAAACCACTCCGGCGACAGATCAGGGCGCTTGGTGGCATATACAACAGCGCCAATCGTGTACAGGACGCCACCGATGATGATCAAGGTGACGGCAGGCACTCCGGCGCCATCGATGAGACCTGGCAGAAAGAAGACCGCAATCCACCCGACTAGTACATAGAGACTGGTCGTCAACCATCGAGAAGCCGCTGTCCAGAACACTCGCAAAACGACTCCTGCAACGGCTCCGGACCAGACGATCAGCAGCAGTGTTCGACCTTGGTCTGGTGGAAGAGCCAGCACTGCGAACGGCGTATAGGTGCCGGCAATTATCAGGTAGATGTTTGCGTGATCCATCCGCCGTAGGACGTCCTCCACCCGAGAGGACCAAGAACCACGGTGCAAGAGTGCGCTCACTCCAAACAGAGAAACTGCTGTCGCTGCAAATACAGCGGAAGCGGCACGCGCTTCCTTGGTAGAAGCACCGGCAACCAGGACCGCTCCAGCGGCCAGGGCCACCGGGAACATGACTGCATGCAGCCATCCGCGCAACCTCGGTTTCTTGGGAAACTCGACCAGATGTTCGGTAGTCACCAGGTCGCCGAGGCTAGCGGCGGGTCTCCGTACCCATAGGCCAGAGGCAACATCAGGATCGTCGTAGCGGGAGCGGGATTTGAACCCGCGGCCTTCGGGCTATGGGCCCAGCGAGGTTTGTGCGGGTGAAGGCACAGATGCAAGCCCCACATACACCCAGCGTGCTGGGCGTACGTGGCAGTTTGCAGATACGTGCGTCGCGGTTCTTCCTCGGTGCCCCTCGGTCAACAGCTCAGCTCTGAGTGTCCACGAGGTCGGCGCACTGACCGATTGCCTTGCCATCGACACTGTTCGACCCGCCAAAGTCGGCCGGGTTGACTTGCGCCGTCGGCGTGTTGCCCTGCCAGATCAGATTGCCGTGGACGGTATTGGTCTGGACCTCTGTCGAATCGTCGTCGACGACCGGCACGGAACCAGTGCAGGTGCCCGTTTCTGGATCGCAGCCGATCGGAGTGAACGGATATGCCAACTCCACGACACTCCTGCTTCTTCGACACGATCACGTTCCCGCCGACCGTGTTGCGAATCACGCCGAGCCACCCGCCATGCCATCCCTGGATAATCAAGTTCCCCGTCGATTGTGTTGTCCTTGGTCGGGAAGCTGCGGAACTCCGTTACAGATCCGCCGCCCTTCGAGACGACGTTGCCGTGCACAGTCGTGAAGCTGAGATAGAGCGTCTTGGGATGATTGGCGATGATGTTGCCGTTCACCGTTGTGTCATGGATCGCTTCGGGGTTGTACGTGCCAAGACCGAGCACCGCACCCCTGCCGACCTTCACGTGCCCGTTGATCGTCACATGCGTGGCGTACGAGAAGGCATGGTCGTTGAGCGCCGCGCCGTCTTTGACGGTCACGTTCCCGTTTACGACTACGGCGCCTCCGAAGAAGCAGCTACCCGTGACCGTGCTCGAGTACGTGCGTCCCGGAATCGCGCCGTGGTCACAGGTATAGGCCCCCGGGCCCGGCCGCCAGCGCGGCAGAGCCGACAACACTCAATGCGAGTGTCGTACACAGAATGGTCAGAAGCCGTAGCTTCATGATGATCTCCTTCGCTATCCGCTCCCTTCCGCCGGCGACTCTGTATCACCCGAGAAAGTAACGAGACATCACTCGCTGTTCTCACCAAGAGTCCAGGACACATCGGAGCCTCGCGGCCCGAAATCTGCTGATGAGACGCCGCAATCTTCTGTAACGCTTGACTCGTGTCCGCGACTAATCTCAGTGAAGGGGGCGAGACACGCCCTCCAGGGGCCAATGGGAGGCACTATGAGGCGCGGAATATCACTGGTGGCGTTGGCGACCATGCTATTGGTCGCGATGGCGGCACCAGCAGTGGCGAGCAGGGCACCTGCCCCGGGGGCCGACCCCGCAGACGGCCACACGATCACGATCTGCCATGCGACCCGCTCGCTGTCCAACCCCTACGTCGAGATCACCATCGATGTTGCGGCTTGGAACGATCCGAGCGACCCCAACCACCACGGAGACAACCACACTCGCACCAAGAACGGCGTGACGTGGAAGGACTACATCCTCGCAGACGGCCAAGAGTGCACGCTCCCGCCACCGCCGCAGGTGTGTCCGTTCGCCGGAACTGCCGCCGACTTCGTGATTGACTTCGGCGGCGTCACCAAGCTGTACACGACCGGCGATACGACAAAGACGGTCGCTGTCGCCATCCCGGCGGGGACGTATGACGTGACGTTGATCTCGGGTGACTACGACAGAAACGATGGTCCCATCGCATTCCCCGTCCAACCCAACGAACGCTGGAGACTGCTGGGTACGACTCCGAGCGGCTACTCCAACGATCTGCCCGACTCACCTGACCCGATTGTCGGCCAGGTGACAACCGGTCTGCAGGTCTCGTTCGGGACGGATATCACCTCTGCAACAGCCCAGCATTGGTCAGCCGGAACGGGCGACACCTCCAACCAAAACAGCGTCGTACCAGAGTTCGCCTGTCTGGTGGTCCCACGCAGCTGAGGCAGACACCAAGCCGTCGATGTGACAACCGAAACTCGGCAGAGGCCGGATGGCTCCCCGGAGACCGCACTCGCGGCTCCGGGGAGTCGTTGACCGGGTACCTCGTGCACCCAGCCTGGATCCGCTAGGAAGTCTTTCGGCCCGACCCGACAAGACTCAGGTCAGAAGCGTTTCTGACCTGAGTCTTCGTCCGTAGCGGGTGAAGGAATTGAACCCGCAATCTTCCGGATATGGGTTCACTCGAACGAGCGCGACAGCGATTGCAGGGTTCGGGTGCGCTCGCTGCGCACGATCAGACGCGTGAGTCGCATCCATCCGGTCAACTCGGTCTGCGCTATGTGGTGTACGTCGGTCCCACCGTGGTTCGCCTCGAGGAGATAATCCATGCGGGCGTCGGCCCTGGCGCCGCCAGGTCACCGGAGAGTCTCTCGGAACTCCACACGCGAAGAGGGGTCAAATTCGGCGACCTCGCCGCGTCGGGGGGAGTTCGTTACGGCAGGTCAGTAGGGTCGGCACCGAACGAACCCGCCAGGTGAGGATCCGGCGTCGGCAAACCGGAGCTCCCCCGATCACAAGCAGATGGGCATGACTGAGGCGGGCCATGCCACCGGCTCGAAACCGAGGAACGAAGCAGGCATACACTATGCGACAACCGGTACCCATCGGGAGTGCTCGATGAGCACACTGATCGATGCCATCGGCCATGCGCTGAACCTTTCATTCGCGATGACCTGGCAGATTCTCTGGGCCCTGATTCTGGGCTTCTGGCTCTCAGCGCTGATTCAGGCCGTGGTGTCGAAGCGGGAGATGAGCCGGCTGCTGCCCGATGACTCGCCGAAGAGCCTGGCCAAGGCCGCTGGGCTCGGAGCCGCATCGTCGTCGTGTTCCTATGCCGCTGTGGCCATTGCCCGGTCGATCTTCCGAAAAGGCGGGGACTTCACCGCTGCGATCGCCTTCGAGTTTGCATCGACAAACCTCGTGATTGAGCTCGGCATCATCCTGGCGCTGCTGATGGGATGGCAGTTCACGCTCGCCGAGTTCGTCGGCGGGCCGCTGATGATCATCTTCCTTGCCGTGCTGTTCCGCCTCTTCTTGCATCGCGACCTGGTCGCCCGGGCTCGAGTCCAAGCCGATCGAGGCGTCGCGGGACGCATGGAAGGCCACGCCGCCATGGACATGAGCGTCACCGAGAAAGGGCCCATCTGGCAGCGGCTGCGTTCCTCCACGGGGCGTACCGCCACGTCACACGCCTTCGTCATGGACTGGGTCGCCATCTGGACCGACATTGCGCTCGGTCTCTTGATCGCCGGTGCCCTCGCCGCCTGGGTACCCCAGAGCTTCTGGCAGAACTTCTTCCTGGTGGATCACCCGACTTTGGCAAAGATCTGGGGACCACTCGTCGGCCCGATCGTCGCGATCTTCAGCTTCGTGTGCTCCGTAGGCAACGTGCCACTTGCTGCGGTGCTGTGGAACGGCGGCATCAGCTTCGGTGGCGTCATCGCCTTCATCTTCGCTGACCTGATCGTCCTGCCCATCCTGAACATCTATCGCAAGTACTACGGCATCAAGACGGCGCTGTTCCTGCTCGCTACCTTCTACGCCACAATGGTGGCTACGGGCTACGCCGTCGAGCTCATCTTTGGCGCTACTGGACTCATCCCGACCGGGCGCAACGCCAGAGTCATCGAAGCGTCAGTGACGCTCAACTACACGACCGTGCTCAATATCATCTTCTTGATCTTCGCCACACTGCTCGTCGTGCGCTTCTTCCGCACCGGTGGTCGACAAATGCTCAAGGACATGAACGAGGCGCAGGGTCACAGCCACGATTGAGGGAACACCCCCTGCCTCACCGCCGTTCCGGTGAGTTGAGACGTGTTCGTACTTGGCGGTGACCGCGTGGCATTCGGGGAACAGCCGCCGAGGTTCGAGGGTTTCCAGTGTCGCGACATCACATT
>Ga0307417_10000424_pt1 | contig 17283 bp, 16 predicted proteins | sample SalMarWE160210MG_2_FD_202514 | JGI IMG/M metagenome (GOLD analysis project Ga0307417, IMG submission 202514) | Salt marsh sediment microbial communities from the Plum Island Ecosystem LTER, Massachusetts, United States - WE1602-10 | ecosystem: Environmental > Aquatic > Marine > Intertidal zone...
CCTTACGAGCCCGGCTCGGTCTTCAAAATCCTGACGATGGCAGCTGCCCTGGATACTGGTACGGTCACACCCAACACACCTTTCTTCGACTCTGGCACGATCCTGGTCGGAGGCGCCAATATCTACAACTGGAACTCGGAAGCCTGGGGGCAGCAGGACATGATTGGCTGCCTGCAACATTCATTGAACGTCTGCTTGGCCTGGGTTGCCACACAGGTAGGCCCGCAGAATTTCTACAACTACATGCAGCGCTTTGGGATTGGCCGTCCTACCGGTATCGATCTGGCCGGGGAAGCGGCCGGCCGGCTCAAGATCCCGGGTGATACCGATTGGTATCCGGTGGACCTGGGAACCAATTCTTTCGGCCAGGGTGTAGCTGTCACCCCGATCCAGATGATGATGGCCGCCTCTGCTATCGCCAATGATGGGCGCATGGTCACGCCACACGTATTGTACGGCATGGTAAAAAACGGCCAGCAATACAATACGCCTCCGCAGTATGCCGGAACACCCATCTCTACCAAGACGGCTCAAACGCTAAATGCGATGTTGGCTATCTCGCTCGAGAACGAAGCCTCCCAGGCACTGGTGCCCGGGTACCGCTTGGCTGGCAAGACCGGCACGGCGCAAATTCCAACTCAGTTTGGTAATTACTCGCCGGATAAAACCAATGCATCCTTCATCGGATGGGGTCCGGCCGACGATCCGCAATTCATGATTTACGTCTGGCTTGAGCAACCCAGTGCCTCCATCTGGGGTTCGGAAACGGCCGCACCCGTCTTCGCACAAGTCGTACAAAAGACCGTCGTCCTGTTGAATATCCCGCCAGATAGCATCCGACAGCAAATGGCGGCTAACAAGTAGGAACCGATGCTGATATTGGCAGATGCAATCGAAGCCCTGACAAACGTTCGCTTGGAGACGGCTACCACAGTCATCACCGAGGCGTCAGTCGACTCGCGACAGGTCATCCCTGGCGCGCTGTTTGTTGCCATGAGAGGCGAACACACAGATGGCCACGATTACATCAAGGACGCCTTCGGACGCGGCGCATCCTTTGCCTTGATCGAACATGAAGTTTCAAACGATTTCCCGGTCCTGGATTTACGCGACGCACTGCAGGATAAGCTCACCATCTCCCTGGCTCCGCCACTTTGCCTGCGGGTCGACAACACACTTTCGGCTTTGCAGAAAATTGCCCGCTTCTGGCGTCGCAAGTTGGACCTGCGCGTGATTGGCATCACCGGCAGCGTTGGCAAATCAACAACCAAAGAGTTGATCGCCGAAGTGCTCAGTCAGCGTTACCACACATTGAAAAACCCTGGCAATCTCAACAACGAAATTGGATTGCCATTAACCATTTTACGTCTGGGTTCAGGTTACCAGCGTGCCGTGCTGGAAATGGGTTTTTATCTTCCCGGCGAAATTGCGTTGTTATGCGACATTGCCCTGCCACAGGTGGGTGTGGTAACCAACATCGGCACGGTCCATGCTGAGCGGGCCGGCTCGCAGGAGGCAATTTTTCGCGGCAAATCCGAATTGGTGCAAGCCCTGCCCCCCTCCCCGGACGGCATCGCTATTTTGAACTACGACGACACCTGGGTTCGGAAGATGGCAGAAAAAACGAGCGCGCAGGTCTTCTTTTACGGTCTGACCCCCGATTCCGATCTATGGGCAGACGAGATCACCGGTCTGGGTTTGGATGGGATCCGCTTCCGGCTGCATTATCGCAATGAAACCTTGTTTGTTCGCGTCCCACTGATCGGACGTCATTCGGTGCACACCGCGCTGAGAGCGGCTGCCGTTGGCCTGGTGGAAGGCCTAACCTGGCAGGAAATCTTCGACGGCCTGAGCCAGGGACATACCCAACTGCGGCTGGTCGCTGTCCGCAGCGAAAACGGCGCTATGCTGCTTGATGACACATACAACGCCTCACCCGAATCCACGTTAGCGGCCCTCAATCTGCTGGAGGAATTGGACGGGCGCAAAATTGCAGTGCTGGGTGACATGCTCGAGCTTGGACAGTACGAACGCCAGGGCCACGAGCTGGTTGGCGTGCGTGCTTCCGAGATCGCCGACATCCTGATCACGCTTGGCGAGCGTGCCCATGTCATCGCTGAAGCCGCCCGCAAGTCCGGCATGAAGAAAACCTCGATCATCGAGTTCGAAGGCGTAGATGAAGTGGTTGATTGGTTGAACAAAAACATAAGTAATAACGATGCCGTATTGATCAAAGGCTCGCATGGCCTGCGCATGGACCGCATTGTTTCTGCGCTGGAGGTAGAGTCCAGATGAAAGACAGCACCCTTGCGCTGAGCCTGGCCGGCTTGAGTTTCATGTTGACCGTCATTTGGGGTGGTCCGCTGTTGCGCGTCTTGCGTTACTTCAAGATCGGAAAGCTGATCCGCGTGGAAGGTCCAGACCGGCACTTCAACAAGATGGGAACGCCTACCATGGGCGGCGTGATGATCATCCTGCCTGTGCTGCTGTTGACCGGGCTGCTAAATGCCGTTTCACTGATCGGATTCCAACAAAACATCATTGGGCGCTCGGTGCTGCTGCCACTGCTGGTCATGATTGCCTATGCCACCCTGGGTGCGATCGATGATTGGGAAGGCATGCGCGGGTCACGGCGGGCACAAGGCATGCGCGCCCGAACTAAATTTGCCGTGCAGGTGCTTTTTGCACTGGTCATTGCCTGGGCCTTGAAATATCTGCTTGACTCGCCCGATCTCTTCATTCCGGGTGTCAAAGGCATGATCGGACTGGGCGTCTGGTACGTTCCGATTGCAGCCTTTATCATCGTCAGTGAATCCAACGCCATCAACTTCACCGACGGACTGGACGGGCTGGCCGGGTTGATCTCGGCCACTGCCTTCGCTGCTTACGGCGGGATCGCCATGCTGCAGGGACAGGTTTTCCTGGGTCGTTTCTGTTTCACAGTAGTCGGGGCATTGTTCGGATTTTTATGGTTCAACGTCCACCCAGCCCAGCTGTTCATGGGCGATACCGGTTCACTTTCACTGGGCGCGACCCTGGCTGTGGTCGCCTTGATGACCGGACAATGGGCATTATTACCGCTGATTACCATCATTCCAGTCAGCGAAGTCTTGAGTGTAATTTTGCAGGTCAGCTTCTTCAAACTGACCAAAGGACGCCGGTTGTTTAAGATGGCTCCGCTGCATCACCATTTCGAGCTGCTTGGCTGGAGCGAAACCCAGATCGTGCAGCGCTTCTGGCTGATCAGCCTGCTGGTTGCCATGCTTGGCATCGGATTGGCATTGGTGTAATGATGAATAATTTGACCGGAAAACGCGTGGTAATCATCGGAGCTGCCCGTCAGGGACAGGCTCTGGCGCGTTATCTGGTCCGCCACGGCGCTCAGGTGACCCTAAACGACCGCCGTTCCATCGAGGATTTACGCGCCGCCCAGGCTGCCTTGATGGATTTGAATGTAAATTGGATCACTGGCGGACATCCGCTTGAGATGTTGGACGAGGCGGATCTGCTCTGCCTCTCCGGCGGGATCCCATTAAATATTCCGATCGTGATCGAGGCACAACGCCGCGGAATCCCGCTCTCGAACGACACACAGATTTTTCTGCAGGCCGTGCCCTGCAAAACGATCGGTATTACCGGGTCAGCCGGCAAAACCACCACAACCAGTCTGGTTGGCCACATGGCTCAGGAAGCTTTCGAAGCGCAATCGACGAACGTCTGGATTGGCGGCAACATCGGGGATCCGCTGATTAATTATGTGGATGACATGAAAGTCGACGATCTGGCGATCATGGAAATTTCGAGCTTCCAGTTGGAACAGATGAGCATCTCTCCACAAATCGCAGTCGTGCTGAACATTACCCCCAACCACCTGGATCGGCACAACACGATGGAAGCTTATACCGCTGCCAAGGCACGAATTCTGGAATTCCAGAGGCCGGAAGATACTGCCGTCCTGTGCCGCGATGACGCAGGCTCGTGGAATTTACGCGATAAAGTACAAGGCCGGTTAATCTCCTTCGGTTTCAGACAGATCGACGAATCAGAAGAAGGCACGTTCATACAGGCAAGCCATCTTTACCTGCGCGAGAAAAATGTGGACATCCCACTCATGCTTGAGGATGCCATTCATCTGCGCGGCGAACACAACCGCATGAACGTGCTGGCTGCCTGTGCGATTGGTTTTGCCGCTGGTTTTCCGTTGGATTCTATGCTGGCTGCCATCCAAGAATTCCGGGGTGTGCCTCACCGGTTGGAGTTTGTCCGCGAGTGGAAGGGTAGCATGTGGTACAACGACTCGATCGCCACCGCTCCCGAGCGGACCATGGCAGCTATCCGCTCCTTCAAGGAACCACTGGTTTTACTGCTCGGCGGGCGGGATAAAAACCTGCCCTGGGAGGATCTGGCCGAAATGGTGCATAGTCGCGTGGATCATGTCGTACTATTCGGCGAGGCTGCCGAGAAAATTGCGGCTGCGCTTGGGTCTGTCCGGGACGGGAAACGACCATTCAGCATCAACCGTTGTAAGGGTTTAAAGGACGCAGTTGAGTTAGCTGCCAGAATTGTTGAGCCGGGCGATATCGTTCTATTTTCGCCGGGCGGCACAAGTTTCGACGAGTTTCGCGACTTTGAAGAGCGCGGAGAAAGCTTTAGAACATGGGTACTGGAACTTTCGTAAAACGACAGTCGTACCGGACGACACCCGGCAGCGCCAAGCAGCGCACAACCGCTTTGCGCGGTGGAGGCGATGTCATCTTGCTGCTGGCAGTGATTGCCATCGTAGTCTTCGGCTTGCTAATGCTGTATTCAGCCTCCTGGGATTTTTCCTTCCAGATCTACGGCTCGGCGTCGCATATGTTCGTCCGCCAATTATTATGGCTGGGATTGGGCGTGCTGACTGCCTTCGTGCTCACTCGCATCGACTACCACTACTGGCGCAATCTATCGGTGCCAGCCATCCTTCTGACCATCGCGCTTCTGTTAGGCGTTCTCTTTATGAATGAAATCCGCCTGGGGGCTGCGCGTACCTTCTACGAAGGTTCGATCCAGCCTTCCGAGTTTGCCAAATTGGTCACCATCATCTATCTGGCAGTATGGTTGTACGCCAAACGCGACCAGATCCACGACGTGCAACTGGGCCTGGTCCCGCTGGGCGTCATCCTGGGTATTGTGGGTGGTTTGATCTATCTGCAACCTGACTTGAGCGCCGCCGCTACAGTCTTGATCCTGGGTGGACTGCTATTCTTCCTGGCAGGCGGCGACATGCGGCAGATCGTGTTCCTGCTGTTGGCAGCCATCGTCGCCGGTTGGATCGTGGTCCAAATCAGCCAAACCGGCCAGGAACGCGTCAGTTCTTTCTGGGCTGGCATCAAAGACCCGAGCCAGGCGTCCTATCACGTCCGCCGCTCGCTGGAAGCCATCGTCAAGGGCGGATGGTTCGGGGTCGGCATCGGTCGCGCCAATACCAAGCTGACCGGCCTGCCCGTCCCGCCAACTGACAGTATTTTCGCTGTCATCGTCGAGGAACTGGGACTCTTTGGCGCTTTACTGGTGATCGGCATGTACGCTGTGCTGGTCTGGCGTGGGCTGGTTATCGCCCGCCGGGCTCCGGATATGCTCGGTACGCTGCTGGCTTCCGGTCTGACTCTCTGGATCGGTCTGGAAGCAACCATCAACATGACGGTCATGGTTGGATTGTTGCCTTTTGCAGGTAATGCCCTGCCTTTCATCAGCGCTGGCGGCTCAAATCTGACTGCCTCCCTGGCAGCTATTGGCATTTTGATGAACATCTCCCGTCAGGGCGGAAGCCCCAGGACCGGCGATGATAACGAAGATCGGAGTACCTACGGTGCGGCTATTGATTTGCGCCGGCGGGACCGGAGGCGGCGTGTTTCCCGCCCTCGCCGTTCTGCAGGCCGTGAAAGATAAGGTTACCGATGTTTTGTGGATCGGTGGAGAAGGTGGCATGGAAGCTGATTTAGTCCAGCGTCAGGATATACCCTTTGCAAGCATCCCGGCAGCCGGTTTGCATGGTGTCGGGCTAAAGCAAATGCCCGGCAACCTGACCAGGCTAAGTCGCGGCGTACTGGCCTCGCGGCGCATCCTGCAGCAGTTCAAGCCGGACGTGCTCTTCTTGACTGGCGGGTACGTGGCCGTTCCAATGGCATTGGCCGGTTGGCGTGTACCGACCCTGCTTTACGTCCCGGACATCGAACCAGGTCTGGCGCTCAAATCCCTGGCAGGCTTCGCTGACCGCATCGCTCTCACAGCCGAATCTTCGCAGCGATTCTTCCCCAACCACAGCCAACTGGTTGTGACCGGTTATCCCGTCCGCTCTGACTTGAGCATCTGGGAGCGCATGACCGCCCGCAAGCATTTCAAGCTTTCTGACGAACTTCCTGTCCTGCTGGTCTTCGGCGGCAGCAAAGGCGCTCGCTCTCTCAATCAGGCCCTTCTGGCAAACCGCACAGCGCTGCTTGAAAAGACGCAAATCATCCACATCAGCGGCAGGCTAGATTGGCCCGAAATCCAAACCTCGTTAAAGGCACTACCGCAGAGGTTAACCAGCCGCTACCGCGCCTTTGCTTACCTGCACGAAGATATGGGTGCTGCGCTGGCTGCTGCAGACCTGGTGGTATCGCGAGCCGGGGCGTCCACACTTGGTGAATTCCCGCTTTTCGGTTTGCCCGCCATACTGGTCCCCTACCCACATGCCTGGCGCTATCAAAAAGTAAACGCGGACTATCTGGCGCAACGCGGCGCAGCCATCACCCTGGAAGATGCCAGTTTGAAGGAGGCGCTTTTCCCCACCGTGCAGGATTTGCTTGCAAATCCCGTCAAATTGCAGGCCATGCGCAACGCGATGAAACAATTGGCTCATCCGCAAGCTGCGCAGGCCATCGGAGAGCAGTTGTTCACTCTGGCAGGAAAGAGATAACCAATGGTTAGTTTGCCGTTTGTATTCTGGTTATTCGTTCTTCTATTCGCCGTCATCGGAGCGATGCGCGGCTGGGCCAGGGAATTACTGGTCTCTTTCAGCGTCATTCTTTCACTGGCTTTCAGCAAATTGATGGAACAGTACATGCCTTTCATCAAGGACATGGCAATCGTTGCACTCGATCCCAAGGTTACCACTCCCACCGATCAAAGTGCATCCCTGTTTTGGGTGCGCGCAATCGTCTTGATCGTGCTGGTCTTCTTTGGTTACCAGACCGCCAACCTGCCACGGCTCACGTCACGCGCAGCACGCGAACGCCTGCAGGATACCCTGCTCGGCTTCGTTCTGGGCGGGATCAACGGTTATCTGGTCGTCGGGTCATTGTGGTTCTTTATGTTCCAGGCACACTACCCGTTTCCATCCATTACCGATCCTGCTACAGCTGCTTCTCCGCAAGTGGTTGACGCGGCCTCAAAAATCATCGCTTTGCTCCCTCCGCGGCTTTTGGGTGTGCCGCTCATTTATTTCGCCGTCATCATAGCCTTCATCTTTGTGATAATCGTATACATCTAAAACTATGACAAACGTACACTTCATCGGCATCGGGGGCAGCGGACTTTCCGCAATCGCCCGTCTCCTTCTGGAGAGCGGTTATACGGTCACGGGTTCTGACCAGGCGATGTCCTCATTTGCAGCCGATCTGCAAACTGCCGGGGCCGTAATTCACATCGGACACGACCCGGCCCTGATCCAGGGTGCCGACTGGGTGATCCGTTCATCTGCTATTCCGGAAGACAATCCTGAAGTTCAAGCTGCCAAAGCAGCCGGTATCCCCCTCTTCAAGCGGGCTGACTTCCTCGGCCAGCTCATGAGCAACAAGCTCGGCATTGCCATCGCCGGGACGCACGGTAAGACCACCACAACCGCCATGCTGGCCTGGACGCTGACCCAATTGGAGCAAGACCCTTCCTTCATCGTTGGCGGTGTGCTGAACAATCTGGGCGTCAACGCACGTGCCGGTAAAGGGAAATCTTTCGTCATCGAGGCTGACGAATACGACCGCATGTTCCTGGGATTAAAACCACGCATCGAGATCATTACCAATGTAGAACACGATCATCCTGATCTCTACCCGACTATGATGGACATGCTTGGCGCATTCGAAGCTTTCGTTGACCTGCTTCCCGCCAGCGGAACACTGATCGGGTGCGCCGAGAATGCCGGCGCTTCGATCATGCTCAACCGGGCCCGCCGTTCCGGGCTTAGAACGATCGCCTACAGCATCAAGGGCGAGATTACCATTAACACACCTCTGTGGATTTTGGGACGCAGCGTCAAGCCCAACCAACGCGGCGGCTTTGACTTTGAAGCCATCACCAACGTGCAGCAACCTGGTTTAAAAACGGTAAAGGCTTCGCTGCAAGTTCCCGGCGAGCACAACGTCTCCAACGCACTGGCCGTGCTCGCGGTAGTCGGAATGCTCGACTTGCCACTGGAAAAGGCCACCAAAGCTCTTGAGGATTTCACCGGTACCGGTCGCCGCTTTGAGGTTCGTGGCCAGGTCAGCAATATGACGGTGATAGACGACTATGCCCATCACCCAACTGAAATTCGCGCTACATTGGCCGCAGCGCGCGCGCGCTATCCCGAAGCACGCATCTGGGCTGTCTGGCAGCCCCACACTTATTCACGCACGAAAGCACTTTTTGAAGAGTTCACACGTTCCTTCAAGGATGCCGACGAAGTCATCGTCACCGAAGTTTATGCGGCGCGGGAAGCAAAACAAAAATTTTCAAGCGAAGAAGTCGCACTGGCGACAAAACATGCCTCGGTCCATTTCATCTCCGATCTTTCGGAAGTCAGCAATTATCTTCTTGAAAACCTTCATTCCGGTGACATTTTATTGGTCTTATCCGCCGGAGATGCCGACCGCGTTAGCGCTGATGTGTTGGCCGGTTTACAGAAAAGGTAGGTCACGATGGCAGAAAAAGAGAAACGCACATTCGAAGCCGAGACTCTCGGCCTGTCACCTCTAAAAATGGTCTTGGTTGAAACGGCCGCTAAACACGACCGCAAAAACCCGAATCGATCGGGTGATCACAGACTGGAACCATTAAGCAAGAAAGAGGTGGTTATCCGTTTGATCGACTACTTTAGCAAGAAAGCATAATGATTCAATGATTGCTGCCACAACCACCTCCGCCCTGCGCGCCGCCTTTGGCAACCGGCTGCAAGAGAACCTCATGCTTGCACCGTATACTTCCGCGCGCATTGGCGGCCCTGCTGACGCACTAATCACTGCGCGCTCAGCCAATGAACTGGCTGAGATTGTGACGCGTCTGTGGGCGTTGGACTTGGACTACTTGATCCTGGGTGGCGGCTCAAACGTACTGGTCAGCGATCAGGGTGTTCGCACGATGGTCGTACTGAACAAAGCCAAGGCCGTGCGCTTCGACCTCGACCCACAACCTGCGGTTTGGGTCGAATCGGGCATGGTCTTCGCAAACCTGGCACGCCGGACTGCCGAAAAAGGTCTGGCTGGGCTGGAATGGGCGGCTGCCGTCCCAGGCACGGTCGGCGGGGCCGTTTACGGCAACGCTGGCGCGTTTGGCGGTGACATGGCTGGAAACCTGATCTGGGCCGAACTGCTGACCCCTTCCGGGCGTGAACAATTGCCGGTCGAAAAGATGGACTACGGTTATCGCAGCAGCCTGCTTAAAAGTGGAAAAGTCACCGGGGCGGTTCTTTCAGCTTATCTACGCCTGGAAGTTAGCACAAAAGAGGTAGTTAGGGTTAAAATCGACGAATTCACGCGACAACGCAAAGCTACCCAGCCGCCTGGCGCCAGTATGGGTTCGATGTTCAAGAATCCGCCAGGCGATTTTGCTGGGCGATTGATCGAAGCCGCAGGGCTGAAAGGCACCCGCATTGGAAATGCCGAGATCAGCCCGGTACACGCAAATTTTTTCATCAACCATGGAGAGACCAGGGCCAGCGATGTACGCGCCCTGCTCGAACTGGCACAGAAGACCGTCGCCGATAAATTCGGCGTGGAACTCGAACTCGAAATCGAGATGATCGGTGAGTGGTAAGATGACTTCACAGCAGAAACTCCGCATAGCCGTCCTCTTCGGCGGGCGCTCCGGCGAGCACGAAGTCTCGCTTAATTCGGCGCGCTCAGTTCTTTCGGTGCTCGATCCGGAAAAGTACGATACTTACCAGGTCGGCATTACACACACAGGTCAATGGTTAAGCGGCGAGAATGTACTGGATCGCCTGGAGCAGGGGCAAACAGAAGGTTTGCCGACCGTAACCATCCTTCCCGATCCTTCCAAGCCGGGGCTGTACGCCATGACCGAAGGACGACTCAGCCACATTACTGACCTGGATGTCATCTTCCCGGTGCTGCACGGCACCTTCGGCGAAGACGGCACGCTGCAAGGTCTGCTCGAGCTAGCTGACGCAGCTTATGTCGGCGCAGGCGTAACCGGTTCGGCAGTTGGCATGGACAAAGGTATCTTCAAGGACGTGATGCGCGCCAACGGCATCCCGGTCGCGGAGTCGCTGATCGTCTTGCGCTCGGAGATCGAAAGAGAGATCAGTTCGGTAATAACCAAGGCTGAAGCCATCTCCAGCTACCCACTGTTCACCAAACCTGCGAATCTTGGCTCATCGGTCGGGGTTACCAAATGCAGCAATCGTTCTGACCTTCAAGAAGGTCTGCTTGAGGCGGCAGCTTATGACCGGCGCATATTGATCGAACGCGGCATCAAAAACGCGCGCGAAATCGAAGTCAGCGTCCTGGGAAATGACGAGCCGGTCGCTTCGGTGCCGGGCGAAGTCAAACCCAGTCGCGAGTTCTACTCGTACCAATCGAAGTATGTGGATGGGACTTCCGGCTTGTTGATCCCAGCTCCCCTTCCACCTGAGACGAGCGAATTGGTACGACAAGTCGCAGTCAAGGCCTACAAACTGATCGACTGCGCCGGAATGGCCCGCGTGGACTTTTTACTGGAAGCGGATGGAGAAGGTCTCTACTTGAACGAAGTTAATACCATTCCCGGCTTTACACAGATCAGTATGTACCCCAAGCTGTGGGAAAACACGAATCTGCCTTATGCAAAACTGATTGACCGGTTGGTCGATTTGGGCCTGGAACGTAAAGCTGAGCGCGACCACACCGAGCGCCACTTCCGGAGGGACGCATGAGCCCCAGGAAGAACTCGGAACTAACCCGGGCGGAACTCATTCGCCAGCGCCGATCACAGCAGAGCAACAATCGGCAGAAGTCGAGCGCAATGCGCGAGGCGTGGACGATCCCGCCTGTCACTACACGCAGCAAATCGACTTACGTCGCTCCAGCGCGCAACAAAAAGTCGCGCAAGTCGTCCACCAGGCAATACGCAGTAGCGGTCAACCTGCCAGGTGCGCAGGTGCGTATGCCTGCCCTGCCAAGCATCCAACTCAGCTGGCGTTGGGCCTCCATGGTTCTGACCGCACTGCTGGTTGCGACGTTGTATTGGCTGTGGACATCACCGCAATTCGCGGTCAGCAATGCAGAAGTGACCGGGAATGTACGCTTGAGCACAGGCGATATAAACAGCGTGCTGGCATTGAATGGTCGAGCGATCTTTACCGTCAATCCGCGCGGATTGGAACAGGCATTGCGCGTTTCCTTCCCAGACCTGGCCAGCGTCAGCATCAGTGTGGTTTTCCCCAACCGGGTAAACGTAAGGGTGTCCGAGCGGACCCCGATCATCGCCTGGCAGCAGGACAACGCACTGGCTTGGATCGATGCCCAAGGCGTCGCCTTCCCGCCTCGTGGTCAGGTCGAAGGGTTGATCCCGGTCATCGCAGGTGGAGCTCCCCCAAAAGCGCAGGCTGCTTCGTCCGATCCGCTTTCTGCGCCAGCCTTCCTATCATCCGGGTTGCTGAATGCATTGCAAATTCTCGCTCCTTACGTCCCCGACGGATCGGCTATCCTCTACGATCCGACCTACGGGATGGGCTGGAAGGACAATCGTGGTTGGGAGGTCTACTTCGGCCAGAATTCGGGTGAGATGACTCTCAAACTGCGCATCTACCAGGCGCTGCAGGACGATTTGACCAAAAAGGGCATTACACCTTCATTAATCAGTGTGGCATATCCAGATGCACCTTTCTATCGATAGGCAAGAATCATGGATGAGATAGTTGTAGGAATTGACGTCGGAACAACCAAAGTATGCACGCTCGTCGCTCGCTTGGAGGACGAGGATAATATGCGCATACTGGGTGTTGGTATTCAACCCTCCGACGGGATTCGTAAGGGCGTGATCATCGACCTGAATGCCGCTTCAAAGGCAATTGCCCGTTCGGTAGAGCAAGCCGAGCAGACTTCGGGTATGGAGATCACAGCCGCGCTGGTCAGTCTGGCAGGTGCGCACGTCTCGTCGGTCAACAGCCGCGGTGCGGTCGGTGTGACCGGTGGGATCGTGGACGAGTACGATCTGGTGCGCGCTTTGGACCAGGCCCGCGCGGTGGCCATCCCTCATGACCGCGAGATCATCCACGTTATCCAACGCGGTTTCGTGGTCGACGGCCAGGACGGCATTCGCACACCGGTGGGGATGCATGGCTACCGGCTGGAGGTCGAGGCGCACATTATCACCGCTTCGGCAGCCACGACCGAGAACCTGCGCCAGAGCGTCGGCGAGGCGGGAGTGGATGTAACCCAGTTCGTGCTAAACCCGCTGGCTTCAGCGGAAGTAGTGCTGACCGACACCGAGCGCGAAATGGGGGTTGCCGTATGTGATATTGGCGGCGGGACAACCGACCTGGCGATCTACGTCAACGGCGATGTATGGCATACGATGGTGCTGGCTGTCGGCGGCAACCATCTGACGCAGGATATCGCGCACGGGTTGCGCCTGCCAGTCGCTCAGGCGGAAGATATCAAAAAGCAGCAAGGGCATGCAAAACGCGCAGACGTCGGACCGGAAGAATACTTCGCAGTACGTCCATTTGGCGAGGATCATCCCGTGCAGATCAACCGGCAGGATCTGTGCCACATCATTGAAGCGCGCGTGGAGGAGATTTTTGCCCTGACATTGCAGGAGATCAAGCGTTCCGGTTACGATGGCTTGCTCCCGGCCGGCATGGTGCTGACAGGCGGAACATCCGCCCTGCCCGGTATCAAGCAACTGGCCAGCGATGTGTTGGGCATGCCCGTGCGCACAGCGGGACCGGAGAATCTGATCGGGCTAACCGACAGGCTAAAATCCCCCGCATATTCCACCAGCGTCGGCCTGCTGCACTGGGCCCTCGCTATGCAAGATCAGGAGATTGACCTGGGACAAGGTCGCAGACATCGCTCAAGAATGGAGAGTAATATCGACTTGAGCCTGATCAAAGAATGGTTCAAGCGGCTCCTGCCCTAGGTTTTTCAAAACGGGTTTGCGGATTTGGCCGCCCGCCAATCGCAATCCCAGCAGCAGACATTTCAGGTAATTTGGTACACATAGAAGGAGGAACAACATGGACTCGACCAAGAACATGCAAGCAGAAACCTTCGCCCGCATCAAAGTCATCGGCGTCGGAGGCGGCGGATCAAACGCCGTCAATCGGATGATCGCAGAAGGTATCCAAGGCGTGGAATTCATCGCCGTCAACACGGATGCCCAGGCCCTACTGCTCTCCAAAGCGCCCAAGCGCGTCCGCCTGGGCGACAAACTCACCCGCGGGCTGGGTGCCGGCGGCGATCCTGAAGTAGGCCGGAAGGCTGCCGAGGAATCCGCAGATGACCTTTACAACGTCCTGAAGGGTTCTGACATGGTCTTCGTCACAGCCGGGATGGGGGGCGGCACCGGCACCGGTGCGGCGCCAGTCGTAGCCCAGGTTGCCAAGGAGTGCGGTGCGCTGACCATCGCGGTGGTCACCCGTCCCTTCACCTTCGAAGGCGGCAAACGGCTGCAATCCTCGGAAAACGGCATCGGCAAGCTCAAAGAACACGCAGACACGCTGATCGTCATTCCAAATGACCGCTTGCTGCAATTGGCGGATAAGCGTGCCAGCCTGCAGGATGCCTTCCGCGTGGCGGACGAGGTGCTGCACCAGGGTATTCAAGGCATTTCCGAATTGATCACCATCCCAGGTTTGATCAACCTGGACTTTGCCGATGTGCGTGCCATTATGAGCGAAGGTGGCGCAGCGCTGATGGCCGTTGGCAAGGCCAGCGGCGACGAGCGCGCCCGCAACGCTGCCGAACAGGCGATCTCCAGCCAACTGCTTGACATTACCATCGACGGCGCGCGCGGCGTGTTGTTCAATGTGACCGGCGGCCCAAGCCTGACCCTGTTTGAGGTCAACCAGGCAGCGGCGATTATCCGCGAGACGGCCCATCCGGATGTCAACATGATCTTCGGCGCGGTGATCGACCCCAACATGGGCGACGAAATCCGCGTCACAGTGATTGCCACCGGCTTCGAACGCAGCGGCGTACCGCGCCGCGCTCTCGAACGACCTTTTTCACGCACTGATTCCCGCTCATCAGCACATGTGATCAATCAGAGCGAATCGGTCAGCGTGGGTGCAGAGTTACATCCCGGCAACAACGAGCTGAAATCTGCACCACTGACGATTAACAATGACGATCTGGATGTACCGACCTTCCTGCGCAATCGGCGCTAATTATTGAGGCGCACATACATTTCGTAAGGAGTATCGCGTCTCCATAACAGCAAGGTCGGTCCAGTTCCCCTTTCTGCCGGGGCGGTCTCGGTATACCTGGGCGAGGTATATCAGACCGCTCTGTGCATTAATCTTCCCGCGGCAGATGCTCTGCGGGAAGATTATGTTAAAATAGAGACAAATGAAAACACATCTGATCCGCAAAGAAAGTTTTTCCTACAAATCACACCAGCATCAATTCATATGGCAGATCCTGGCGCCACTGCTGTTCTTCCTGCTGATCATGGCGGTCGTCGGCGGCTTCACGGTCAGCGTCAGCGCGGGACAAGCCTCCTTGTGGGCCGATATCGCGCTTATCTGGCTGCTCATCCCGGTGATATTTGGCAGTTTACTGCTGCTGACGCTCCTGGTCGGGATGATCTACCTGATGACCCGCCTATTACAGATCAGCCCTACCTACACTGCCAAAGCACAGCACTTCGTCTGGCAGGTGCAGCACGGCGCACGTCAGGTTATGGACGGGGCCGTAAAACCGGTGATCCTGATAAAAAGCATAATTGCGGGTGTGAAAAAAATATTTAAGGGCTTGTGATCAGTAAAAGAGAAAGGACTAACCATTAATGGACAGGGATAACAGCTGGAAAATTAAAACGCTGATTCTCGGGGCGGTGGTCGGCGCTGCAACCGGCCTGGGCGCAGCTTACCTGCTGACCCGACGCGCCGAGCAGGAAGGTGAGGAACTGAGCATTACCAGCGGACAGGGGTTGAAACTAGGCTTGCTGGTTATCGGTTTGCTGCGGCAGATCATGTCGCTGGGAGATGACTAGCAAATCGGGCGCCCCTTTGGGGCGCCCGATTTTTATTTCCGAACCGAATATTTACACAGGGATACGTCCAATCAGATCGTCCCCTTCGAAAGGACCTCGATTCGCGATCAGTTCACGCGCATTGCCAACCTGCTTCCAAACATTCCACAAGAGCACGCCGCGCACTCGTTTCTGGTTCAGATAATAGACTACACCTTCTTTGAATGATTCCTTCCAATCCTGGACTACCTGGAATTGGCTATTTAACTCCCCCACCGCTTCATAACCCAGGTCAAAGAGATCGGAATAAAACGACGGCAGGTGCGTATAAGATTCGTCGTCGCCAGCCATGATCCGGCCGGCCTGTTTGCCCATGTTCAGGGCATTGTCTTCGTGCTCCACCCGGATTTGCTTTCCCAGTGCCGGGTTATAAAAGCGAGCCACATCGCCGGCTGCGTAGATATCCGCTGCGGAAGTCCGCAAATGCGCATCAACCACGATCCCGTCGCGGATTTCCAAACCGGCCGACTCAGCCAGTTCGACGTTCGGCCGGATCCCAATCCCGGCGACCACGCCATCCGTCTCGATCGCCCGCCCACTCCCGGTCCGGACCACGAAGCGCTTGCCATCCCGATTCACACTGGCGACCGAATCTCCGGGGATTAATTCCACCCCTTTTTCCTTGTAATAATTATTCAAAAAGTGGGCCAGCCCAGACGGATAAACATTCGCCCCGATGGCATCTTCCAGGAAGACCATGCTCACTTTTTTGTGGTTTATCGCCAGTGCGGCCGCAATCTCCGATCCAATGAAACCACCGCCGATGACCACGAAATGCATCCCCTGTTCGGTCATTTCGCGCAAGCGCCGGTAATCACGCAAATTGCGATAGTAAATGATCTGATCGTCACCAAACGGAAGGCGGATCGGCCGGCCGCCAGTTGCCAGCAATAGCTTTTCGTAGGCATAGTCTTCCCCCGTATCATCTCGCACGATTTTGGCTTTGGGGTCGAGCACCACTACCTTGCGATCCAGTACCAGGTTCGCGCCAAGTTCTTCGGTATGCCGCCAGGCTTTTTCCAACGGGCGACCCTTCCATAATCCCTTGGAGAGCAGCGGACGCGCGTACGGTGCATCCGGTTCGCGGCTGATCAAGCCGATCGAACCACTTTCATCCAATTCACGGATCCCTCGCACAGCTGCATCGGCAGTCATGCCGCCGCCAATAATTAAATACTTATAATGCTCCATTACTCCTCCTTCTAAACTCGAATCGAATGAGGTCAGTGAAATTATTATACAACAATATATATTATATTTAATATATAAATATTAATTATAAGGGGCTTACGCTGGCACGCGACAAACCAAGCCTTTGAGATATGCCCCCTCCGGGAAATGCAATGCCACCGGGTGGTCAGCCCCCTGCTCCAGATGGTCGACGATCTGCGCTGCCACCCTGGCGTCCAGCGCCGCGCCGGCCACGATCTTCTGGAACAAGCCCGCATCCACCCCACCTGAACAGGAGAACGTGACCAACATCCCACCCGGCCGCAATAGCTTAAAGGCCAGCAGGTTGATATCCTTGTAACCACGCGCGGCCTTCTCCGCCTGGGCTGCCGTTGGTGCAAATTTGGGTGGATCGAGCACGATCAGATCGAAGGATCGATTCGCATCCCGAAATTTTCTCAAGACCTGAAAGACATCGCCTTCGATCCATTCCGCCCGATCAGCCGGGAAGTCGTTTAACGACAGATTTTCCTGCCCCAAGCGCAAGGCTTCGCCCGAAGTATCAACCGAGACGACCGACTGCGCCCCACCAGCCAGCGCGTTGAGCGTAAATCCACCTGTATAACAGAAACAATCCAGCAC
>Ga0307417_10000425_pt1 | contig 17258 bp, 21 predicted proteins | sample SalMarWE160210MG_2_FD_202514 | JGI IMG/M metagenome (GOLD analysis project Ga0307417, IMG submission 202514) | Salt marsh sediment microbial communities from the Plum Island Ecosystem LTER, Massachusetts, United States - WE1602-10 | ecosystem: Environmental > Aquatic > Marine > Intertidal zone...
ACGCTATACCGGCTATCTCTCCTACGAGGCGCCCAACCCCGAACTGTGGGCGCGCTCACCCTATGATGTCGCGCGCGAGGGCGTCGAGCTTACGCGCCAACTATTGCGGGACGCGGTCCCGGCTTACATCAGTTGAGGGCACCCATGGCAGCAGAACTGGAACTTCCGCTCTTTCTCGGTCTGAACGACAAAACGATCACCGACATCCCGAAGACGGTCGAGAAACAGCGCTACATGGTCAGCGTCGCGCCCAAGGCCGCCAATCCCGGCGAATGGGTGGAGCAGCCGCGGCTGCCGATCCCGACCGGCGAACACGCGGTGATCGAATGCCAAGGCAAAATCCATGTGGTGGCCGGCTACGCGAAGCATCGCGTCGATGGCAACTTTCACCAGGTGTTCGATTCCAAGACCGGTAAATGGGAATTGAAGGCGCCCTACCCGATCGCCTGCAATCACGTCGCCGGCTGCTCGATCGGCAGCAAGCTCTACACCTTCGGCGGTTTCATCGAGCAGAACCGCTGCCCGCATTCCAAGTGCTTCGTCTACGATACCTTAACCGACACCTGGGAGCCGATCGCCGGGCTGGCGCGGCCGCGCGGTGCGATTTCCGCGATCGCGCTCGACGGCAAAATCCACCTGCTTGGCGGCCGCGACGTGCGCTCGGTCGAATGGCACGAGATTTATGATCCGGCCACCAACAAATACACGTTCCTTTCCGGCATGCGCGGCTCCACCGGCACTCAGCCCTTCGTCGGCCAGCGCGACCATATGGGCGTCGTGGTGGTGGACGGAAAAATCCACGCCATCGCCGGACGCATGGATTCGTACGACTTCAACACCTCGCTCAACGCCGTCTACGATCCCAAGACCGACGGCTGGACTTTCCGTGCGCCGCTGCCGACCGCGCGCAGCGGCCCGTCGGCGGTCTATATCAACGGCAAGATCGCGGTGTTCGGCGGCGAAGCCACCGGCCGAGTGTTCGGCACCAACGAAATCTATGACCCAAAGAGCGATGCCTGGGAGGCCGGCACGCCCATGGCGATCCCGCGCCACGGCTTGCATGGCCAGACCTGCGCGGTGATAGGCAATATGGTGCATGTGCCGGGCGGCGGCCCAGTGCCCGGCGGCAGCGTGCAGGGCGCCTATCACGACGCCTTTACGTTCGGCTGAAACCAACACCTTTTTACGCAGATTTCGCGATAAGCAGGCGGCCGCACCCCTTTATTCCCATGGGGCGGAGACAGACTTGCCCCGCCTTTCGATGTGGGGTACTCCCTCCCTCATCACTGACTCGATCGCGAATTTGGCTCGCGATTTCTGCCCTTAGCCGACAGGCAGACGGCTCATCGCGCCCATTTTGCGCCGCCGTCAACCATTGGCTTGATGCGTAGCTTGCTCGAGACTCATGCAATTATTGAATCGCGGCATTGGACTTTTCGGGCTTTCGCTCCTAGCCATCGTCGTCGGCATCATCGGCGGGATCGGTGCCGTCTTCTTCCGCGCCCTGATCGCACTCATCCATAATGTTGCGTTCCTCGGCCAATTTTCGATCACCTTCGACGCCAATCAGTTCACGCCCGCGAGCCCTTGGGGACCATTCATCATCCTAGTGCCAGCGATCGGCGGGTTGCTCGTGGTCTTTCTGGTCGACAATTTCGCGCCGGAAGCCCGCGGGCATGGCGTGCCCGAGGTGCTTGACGCCATCTATTACAAGGAAGGCAACATTCGCCCGGTGGTCGCCGTGATCAAGTCGCTCGCTTCCGCCTTCTCGATCGGGACAGGCGCCGCCGTCGGCCGCGAAGGGCCTATCATCCAGATCGGCGCGACATTCGGTTCCTCACTCGGCCAGCTGATTCATATGGCGCCGTGGCAGCGCATTACGCTGGTGGCCGCGGGCGCCGGCGCCGGCATTGCAGCCACCTTCAACACACCGATCGGTGGCGTGATGTTCGCCATCGAGCTGATGCTGCCTGAGCTGAGCGCGCGTACCTTCCTGCCGGTCGCGCTGGCGACCGGTACCGCCACCTTCATCGGCCGCATTTTCCTCGGCATTAGTCCTGCGTTCGAGGTGCCCCAGGCCTTCTATCTCCACAGCGAGCAGCCGCCGATCCAGGCGCTCTTGCTGTTCGCCCTGCTCGGTGCACTCATCGGGCTTGCCGCCACCGCATTCATCCGCGGTCTGGTCTTTGCCGAAGACAACTTCCCCAAGATCAAGAATCCGTACCTGCGCCACGTGGTCGGCATGCTGATGGTCGGCCTGTTGATGTACGGCTTGTTCTACTACCAGGGACACTATTTCGTCGAAGGCGTCGGCTACGCCAGCATTCAAGCCATCCTGGAAAACAACCTCGCCGGCTTTGCGCTGCTGCTCGGCCTGTTCGCCGCCAAGCTATTCGCAACCAATGTCAGTCTCGGGTCCGGTGCCTCGGGCGGCATCTTCTCACCCTCGCTGTTCATGGGCGCAACTCTCGGCGCCGCCTTCGGCGAACTCGTCACTATAGTTGGCCCGGTACACGGCGTCGATCCGGTCACTTGCGCCATCATCGGCATGGCGGCCATGGTCGGCGGCGCCACCGGCGCGGCCATGACCGCCGTCACCATGATCTTCGAGATGACGCGCGACTACGACATCATCATGCCGATCATCGTTGCCGTGGCGCTGGCCATCGGCATACGCCGCCTGCTCTCGCGCGAAAACATCTACACGGTGAAGCTGGTATCGCGCGGCCACGTGATCCCCAAAGCGATGCACGCCAATATGTTCCTGGTGCGCCACGCCGAGGAGGTGATGGACCGCAGCGTGTTGGTGCTGCCGGCGGAAACCGACTTCGCCGCTTTCCTACGCGAAACATCAGCCGGTGGCTTCAAGCATATCGTGGTCACGAGCGAAGACCGGATCGTCGGCGTACTGCGCGTCAATACCGAGCTGCGGCTTGGGCTGGAAAGCGCCTATTCCGGCGTGCGTCTCGGCGACATTGCGCAGAAGAATTTTACTGTCTCGCGCGCGGAAGACGTGGTCTTCGACGTCGTCGACCGCATGTGGCGCCGTGGCGCCAGCATGTCGATCGTCACCAAGGGTGGCCGCCGGGTTCCGCGCGGCGGCAACATCGTCGGCATGATCTCAAAAGAACACATCGCCGATTCGGTCGCCGACAGCGTGCGGCCTTACAGCAGCGAACTGGGCGCACCGCCTGACAAGGTGGCGTGAGCTAACCCACATTCGCTGAAAATTCGACCGAACGCCGGCGTCGCACTCCAAACAATCCTATAACAACAGCGGCCGCCCAAATGGACGGCCGCCGTCTTATTGTATTCGGGCGGTGCTAGCGCGCCGGCCGCAGATCAAGTCCGGCGACGCCGGCGGCCACATTGAGCCCGGTCTGCGCCTGCACGGAAACCGGCTGCAAGGTGATGGTGCGGTTCGAGCCGCCGACCAGAACGTTGGCGCCGACGCCGGCGCCGACCGTCGCCTCGGCGGTCGCGCCCACATAATGACCAGCGAGCGCACCAAACTGGCGACTGCTCGGCGCATAAACCGTCCAAAGCAATTCCCCGCCTGTGGTGGCGCCGAGGTCAAGACCGAACTTGGTAATTTCGCCTACATAGACTTCACGCGGGCCGGGCTGCGCTGGCGTGAACATGCAGGTTAGGTTTTTTTTCGATGCGATAATGACGCCGATGCCGGCGGAAATATCGCAAGTCAACGTGCCGACCTTGGTGTGGTTGGCCACCTGCGCCATGGCCGATGTCGGCATTGCGACCGCGACACCAAGCGCCAGGGCGGAAAGCACGCTCAAACCCCTGAGCATGTTGAGCTCCTGCTTTGAATGATCTTGCCGATAAACGTCCCCCGCCGAAAATGGTTCCAACGTTTTCGCGGCCTAGCGTCAGCCGATCCGCAAGCTCGAGCCCCGCCAATGTTCAACGCGCGGTGGCAACAATTTGGCTTGCGGGTATGACGATATGACAGCGCACACCGTCCGGCTCGAACGCGAGGCTTACTTCGGCGTCGAGCGCGCGCGGCAGATTGCGTTCGATCACCAGGCTGCCGAAGCCGCGCTTGCGGCGCGGCTTAACTTTCGGCCCGAGGTGCTCACGCCAATCGAGCGCGATGGTATTTTCGTCGCCGGCGGTTTGACGCCCCCAGTTGATCGACACGCGGCCGCCCGGCACCGAAAGCGCTCCGAACTTGGCGGCATTGATGACCAACTCATGCAACGCCAGGCCTAGATTTTGCGCCGCTTCCGGCTTAAGCCCGACCTCCGGGCCTTCGAACGCGACTTGTCCGCGGTCGAAATGGCTGGCGAGCTGCGAACGGACCAGCTCAGTCAAAGAAGCCCCATACCAGCTCTCGCGCACCAAAATGTCATGGGACGCGGCCAGCGCCTGCAGCCTCGAACCGAACTGGTTGAGAAACCCGTCGACCGAGCCGGCATGGCGCGCGGTCTGACGCGCCATGGCCTGGATCACCGCCAGCAGATTCTTCGAGCGGTGCGTCAACTCGCGCAGCAGCAGCCGCAGGTGCGCCTCGCCCTCCTTGCGTTCGGTGACGTCCACAGAAGCGCAGGTTAGGCCTACGATTGCGCCGGCCTCGTTGCGCAGGGGCTCGATGTGAAGATCGTGCCAGCGCGCGCCGGGTCCATCGGCAAGCACGATCTCCACGCGTTTCGGTTGACCGCTTGTCAGCGCCTCGCGCTTCAACGCGATGATGCTAGCGCCGGTGTCCGGCGGCAAAATCTCTTCATCGGTGCGACCGACAATATCCTCGACCGGGCGGCCGAGCATGGGACTGCTGATCGAGGTGTAACGCAACTCGCGGTCTTGCGTGCAGACCGTGACCTGCGAGCCGCGCAGCGCCGTTTCATAGCGCGCAAAGCGGGCCCGCAGCAGATTCAACTCCCGGCTTTGGGCATCGACCTGTGCTTCGAGCTTCCGGCGCTGCTGTTGCAGTTCAAGCAACTCGGCCAGATTTGCGTCTTCCGGCGCTGGCATTTCGCTCGCCTCGGCGAACATTCAATGGACCCACCATGCACGCCAATCACCGAGGTGAAAAACGCGTTCGGCAAACTCTATACCGTAATTTTCAATGAACACGCTCATTGGATGTCCTGTCAATGAGCGCTAGACGGCCAGCCAAATCGGCTTGTCATCGTCCAACAATATCAACTCGCCCTGCGCTCTCTGCGCTTGGCCTTGCGCTCGAAGAACAAGGCCTGGCTCAATACCGCCGACACCGTCGCCGGCTGAAATGGCTTGGCGATCAGGAAGGCCGGCTCCGGCCGCTCGCCGGTGAGAAAACGCTCCGGATAGGCGGTGATGAAGATTACCGGCACCTGGAACGAGTTCAGCATCTCGTTGACCGCATCGAGCCCGGAGCTGCCGTCGGCCAACTGAATGTCGGCCAAAATAATCCCCGGCCGCTTGGCCTTGGCGAGCGCCACCGCCTCCTTGTGGGTGCGGGCAACCCCCAAGATTTTGTGACCGAGGCTTTCCACCAGACTCTCGAGGTCAAGCGCGATGAAGGTCTCGTCCTCGATGATCAGCACGTCGGTGGCGATTTCGGCGGCGAGCTCGCGGCCAGATTCTTCAACCAGCGCGCGCAACTTGGGGACATCGACGTCGAGCACCTTGGCAGCGTCGTCTTCCGACAGGCCTTCCAGCGCCACCAGCAGGAAGGCTTGGCGCGGCAATGGTGCGATCTGCGCGAGATGGCGCTCGACCGGTTGCGGCGAGCTATTGCCCGTGCCGGGCTCGCCGTTGACCGGGACCGAATTCCAGATTTTCGTGAACAGTTGATAGAGCGCGACGCGCGTCGAGGCGCCGGCTTCCAGCACGCTGGGGTCGTGCACAACCGCCTCCAGGACCTCCGTCACATAGGCATCGCCGGCCGGCTGGCTACCGGCGAGCGCGCGGGCATAGCGGCGCAGATAGGGCAGATGTTGGGCTACTGCTTGAGATACCGACAAAAATCCCTCCGAGTGGCCGCGAATCCTCGCACATGAGGCGCCGACCCCAAAAGATCCACTCAACCTTAGCCTTGCCAACGCCAGTATCTGTAAAAAGTTCCGTCATCGGGGAACCATATAGCCCTGCTTGGAATTGGATGAAAAAGAGCTGTGGCGATGCGGACCCGGGCCTAAGACCCGGGCGGGGATTTGGGGCGAAAAAATGAATGAGCGTAAGCCCTTGGGGCCAAAACCGATGGAAAGCGCAGCAACCAGCCGGGGCAAGAAAGCCGACGCTAAGCCGGCGAAGCTCAGCCGCGAAGTGCAGGCGCGCCTCGGTCAGCAGCTGCGCGCCATGTACGACGACGTGGTGAACCAAGGCGTACCCGACCGGTTCACCGAGCTGCTGAATCGCATCAACGACAACGAAAGCAAGGACAGGCCGTAGTGCCCATGGACGAGCAGGTCCGCAAAGCCGTTCTCGGCGCGGTGCCCAGCCTCCGCGCCTTCGCCATCTCATTGTGCGGCAACGTCGACCGCGCCGACGATCTGGTGCAGGAGACGCTGTTACGCGCGCTCGCCAATATTGATTCGTTCCAGCCCGGCACCAACATGTCGGCTTGGCTGTTCACCATCCTGCGCAACCATTTCCGCTCGGAATACCGCAAGCGCCGGCGCGAAGTCGAGGACAGCGACGGCCATTACGCCGAGAGCCTGAAATCGCAGCCCGGCCAGATCGGCCAGGTCGAGTTCGGGGAATTCCGCGACGCGCTAGCGCAACTGCCGGCCGACCAGCGCGAGGCGCTGGTGCTGGTGGGCGCCTCCGGCTTCTCCTACGAAGAAGCCGCCCACATCTGCGGCTGCGCGGTCGGCACCATCAAGTCGCGCGTCAACCGCGCGCGCACGCGGCTGGCCGAATTAATGGACATCGACAGCGTGGACGAATTCGGCCCAGACCAAACCACCCGCGCCGTGCTGGCGAGTGGGGAGTGAACAGGCGCCAACCAATCTGCCTTTAAAGACTAACGGGCAGAGCCGCTTGAGCCGGGCTGATTGACCTGCAATTCGATCACCCTCCCCCGCCGCCGAACAGAATGCGCTGCGGATGTTTGGCGAGATCCGTCACCGCCTTGTCGATGTGGATGATGGCGCGGTGGGCATCGTTGCCGACGATTTCGATATGCTTATTGGCGGTGTCCAACACCTTATTGGCGTTGTCCATAACTTTATTGGTATTGTCCATCACCTCGGTGGCGCCGGTGGTAATCTCGGCGGTGCGCTCGTCAAGATGATCGCCCAACTGTTTGAACGACACCATCGTTTCGTTGGCATTGTCCACTAGCTTGTCGAGCTTGTCGCCGTTGCGCGCCAGCGATTTGGAGAATGTCTCGATGTTCGTGATCGCGTTGTGAACCGCTTCCTGGTTCTCGGAAATGACCGCGTTGGCCTTGCCGAGCGTCTCGCGCACGGCCGTCGACATGTCCTGCCCGGCGTTGGATTCCGCGCGCAAGGTCGGCATTTCACCCGCCCTCCTCAGCAAAGGCGGCGCGGAGGCCAGCACACCTTTCAGCGACACCGAGGCGATTCCGGTCAAGCCGGCGTATTCCAGGGTGACGCGCGTGTCCTTGCGCACCGGCGTCGCCGGATCGACTGCTACCATTGCCGCGACCTCCGCGGGATTTTTGGTGAGCCTAAGATCGGTCACGTCGCCGACGCGGATGCCGTTGAATAGGACGGGCGCGCCGATTCGCAAGCCGGTCACCGAGCCGTCGAAGATCAAGCGGTAGGAAGCGCTTTCCTTGGTTCCCACCGAATTATGGAGCCAATAGATGAAGCCGAACGCGCCAACAATGACGGCGAACGTAAACAACCCGACTAAAACGTATTTGGCCCTGTCCTCCATTTATCGACTCCGCTGTTAACCCTTTACGGCCACATGCCAGTCCGCATGGGCCCGCGCGCCGTGGAAATAGGCTTTCAGCCAAGGATGCTGTGATGTGAGCATCTTGTCCATGGTGCCAATTTCGAGAATCTTGCCTTCACCCAGGACCGCGATCCGATCGCACACCCGGTGCAAGCTATCAAGGTCGTGGGTGACCATGAAAACCGAGATTCCGAGCGTTTCCTGCAGGGTCAGAATGAGTTGGTCGAATTCACCGGCGCTGATCGGGTCAAGTCCGGAAGTGGGCTCATCCAGGAACAGGATCTCGGGATCGAGCGCCAGCGCGCGGGCAAGCGCCACGCGCTTGATCATGCCGCCGGAGAGCTCGGACGGGTAGTCGCGATACACGTCGGGGCTCAAGCCCACCATTTCCAGCTTGGCGATCGCTATTTCGGTGGTGAGGCGGTTGGACAGGCGCAAGTATTCGCGGATCGGAAATTCGATATTCTTGCCGACGGTGAGTGAGGAGAACAGCGCGCCCTGCTGGAAAAGGATGCCCCAGCGTCGGTCAATCGCGCGCTTTTGGCGATCGTCCGCCTTGTCGATATCGACGCCAAGCACTTCGATCCGGCCGGCCCGCTTCGGCAAGAGACCGATGATCGTGCGCGCCAAGGTCGACTTGCCAGCACCCGAGGCGCCGACGAAGCCGAGGATCTCGCCGTGCAACAAATCGAGACTGACTCCGTTGAGAACCCGATGCGATTGAAAATCGACGACCAGGTCGCGCACCTTGATAACCGCGTCGGCATGACCGTTCGCCATAGGCTATATTCCGATCGAGGCGAAAAAGATGGCGAAGGCGCCGTCAAGCACGATCACCAGAAAGATCGATTTGACCACCGAGTCGGTGGTTTTGGTGCCGAGCGACTCAGCGCTGCCCTGCACTTGCAAGCCTTCGACGCAGGCGACCAGGCCGATGATCACGGCCATGAACGGAGCCTTGATCATGCCCACTTCGAAGCTCTCGATCGAGATCGCATCGCGCAAGCGCGAAATGAACACCGTCGGGTTGATGCCGCCGTAGAGCCAGGAGACCAAGCCGCCGCCATAGAGCGCAGCCATCGAACCGAGGAAGGTGAGTATCGGCACGGCGATGACCAGCGCGAGGATGCGCGGAAGGATCAACACCTCGACCGGATCGAAGCCCATGGTGCGTAGCGCGTCAATTTCCTCGCGCATTTTCATCGAGCCGAGCTCGGCGGTGTAGGAACTGCCGGATCGGCCGGCCACCATGATACAGACGATCACCACGCCGAGTTCGCGCAGCACCAGCACGCCAACCATGTCGACGACGTAGATGTCGGCACCGAACCTGCGGAAATGGAAGATGCCCTGCTGGGCAAGGATGGCGCCGATCAAAAGGGTGATCAGCAGGATGATCGGCACCGCGTTCCAGCCCACGCGCTCGAGCTGGTTCACCATGGAGGTGAAGCGGAAGGTGTGCGGGCGCACCAGCACGCGCAGGAACGCGATGACGAGCGCGCCCAACATCTGGGCGAGCAAATAAACGTCGGCGCCGACCAGGGTCATGGTGCGACCGACGCTCTCCAGCGTGGCGACGATGGAGTTCCCCCGCCGCGGCATGGGCGTCATCTTGTGGGTGCCGGCGCTCACCTTGTCGAACAGGCCGCGGTAACTCTCGGGCAGGCCGATTATTCGGGTCTCGCATCCCTGGCTGTTCCAGGTGCGCAGCGCGCGCTCGATCAACCAGGCGCCGTAGGTGTCGATTTGGTCGACGCGCGCCACGTCGATGGCGACGCGGCGCACCGGCGCCTTGTGGCGGGTGGCAGCATTGATCAGCGGCTCGAGCGTGCGCGCGTGCTCCGCCGTCCACGATCCGGCCGCGGCTAAATCGAGGGCGTCGCCGCGCGCCTGACTGACCAAAGTCCCTGCCGTCACAAAGCCGCTCCTTCGCCGATGCCAAAGCGCCTAACGCTCGTGCACGACCCTCTTCGGGCCGACATTGCGCGGACCGGGGCGGCCGCCGGGCCAGGACGAGGAAGCCGGTGGTACCGGTGCCGTAGGCTCGGCGGCAGCGCCGCTGTTCACACGGCAAGCAAGGGCCACAGCTCACGCAACCTGTCGGCCGCCTCGCGTCCTCCGGCACCCCAGCCACTAAGGTTAACAAACCGGCAACAAAGGTTAAACGTCAATTATCTCTTAAGGTTAACGGAACCCAAAACCGCGCTGGATATGGAAAGACGTTGTGTTAGATTTATGACCATGGGGGGTCGCCGGGCAGTCCGGCGCGGCAGCTGGCGTTACGCCGGTGGCGCTGCCATTCGCCCCGCCCAATTGGCGAGGTCGATGTGCGCGCGACAAGATGGCTTAAGCTTCCAATTCTGGGCGCGGTGTGCAGCGCGCTGCTGGCGATCACCCTCTGGGGCGCCGCCGCCGCTGGACCGGCCAAACAGGTTGCCACCATAGGCACCGCGACCGCAGAGCAAGCGACCGAACAGCCGGCGGCGGTCGCACGATATTTCGTCGATTTCCGCAGCCGGCCAGGCTACCTGTTCGGGCACACCTTCATCGTCTATGGGCAGATCGACGAGCACGGGCGACCGGCCAAAACCCACTACGCCGGCAACTATCCGATTGACGGCCAGCGCGGACTCATTCTCGGCTCGCTCATCTCGGTGCCCTCCTCGGTGCGCGGCGTCCGCGAAGACTACAAGGAACGACCCACAAATATTTACCGGCGGCGGCTGAGCCCTGCGGAATTCGCCAAGCTCAAGCGTGTGGTCAGCCATCTTCGGGCGAGCAAACGACAGTGGAATCTGCTGTTCCAGAACTGCAATGATTTCGCAATCGAGGTCGCGCATCGAATGGGCATGGAAACGCCCTTGTCTTGGCTGCCGCCGTCGGCGTTCATCGATAGTTTGCGAGAGATGAACAAGCGCTGAAGCGTGACCAATAGGCGCTACTTCATTTTCTTGGCGATGCAGTCCTGCACAAAGAGGGCGCGGTCTTCCATCTTGATGTGCTGGTCCATCGCCATTTTGTCGCATTCGCGCATAGGGTCGGCCTCGCCCGGCGGCGTCATTTTTTCCGGCGCGGGCGCCTTCATGGTGTCGCTCTTTTGCGCCACAGCGGCGCCAGTGAACAGCAACGTGCCGGCCAGCAACGCGGCAAAGCCCGTCATTAAGCGCGGCATGGGTGGCTCTCCTTCATATTCTTGTCGCGAGCCCGATGATCGCGCAGCTACGCCCGCCAAGGCAAGGCGGCGGCGCAATCGTTTGGAAACGTTTGAAAAACAGATGATTTTACGCGGTTGTCGCAGATCACTACCGCCGGCAAGGAAACCGGTTTAGTTGATTACTTGTTCATTCCGGAGGCGCGCGCAACGTCGCCGCGCAATGTGAAATGTGCGAACGATAATAGACGAGTGCGCTCAATGGCGGGTTTGCGAACATATCGGGCCAAACGCAAATTCAGCGTCACCGCCGAACCGCGCGGCAAGCTCGGCAAGCGCGGCCACGCCTTCGTAATCCAGAAGCACGCTGCCACGCGGCTGCACTACGATCTGCGCTTACAGCTCGACGGCGTGATGAAAAGCTGGGCGGTGACACGCGGCCCCAGCCTGGTGCCGGGCGAGAAGCGGCTGGCGGTGCAGGTCGAAGATCATCCGATCGAATACAACAAGTTTGAGGGCACTATTCCCGAAGGCGAATATGGCGGCGGCACGGTGATGGTGTGGGACCGCGGCCGCTGGCAGCCAGAGGGCGATCCGCACAAGGGCCTAGCCAAGGGCCATCTCTCCTTCCACCTCTCCGGTAAAAAGCTGCACGGCGGCTGGCACCTGGTGCGCATGCGCAAGCGGCCGGGCGAAAAGCGCAGCAACTGGCTGCTGATCAAGCAACGCGACGACGCGGCACGCGCAATGCGCGACCGTGACATCCTCATGGAGCGGCCGCTGTCGGTGAAGACCGGCCGCACGCTCGAGGAGATCGCGCATCACAAGCGCAAAACCAAGCGGAAAACAACGAAGCGGAAAAAGCGTAAGGTCAAGCGGGCCAAGCGCCGATGAAGCACCGCCGAAAATCGAAGCGAGGAAAGCGCAAGACTAGACGCAAAGCGTCAGCGCCGAAGCGCGATCACCGCGCGGCGGCGCAGGCGCTGAAACAAGCGCCGCACGCCGCCCTCCCCCGCTTCGTCACGCCATGCCTGGCTACGCTGGTCGCCAAGGCGCCCGAGGACAAGCACTGGGAACACGAGATCAAGTTCGACGGTTACCGCATCCAGGCGCGGCTCGACCACGGCAAAGTCAAGCTGATGACCCGCAAGGGTCTGGACTGGACCAGGAAATTTCCGAGCGTGGCCAAAGCCGTCGGCAAGCTGCACGCCAAGACCGCGCTCATCGACGGCGAGCTGGTGGCGCATGACAGCAAGGGCATTTCGCGGTTTTCCTTGTTGCAACAGGACCTGACCTCCGGCCGCCAGGGCCGCATGGTGCTCTGCGCCTTCGATCTCATGCATCTCAATGGCGCCGATCTGAAGCCGCTGCCGCTTTTCGCGCGCAAAGCGGCGCTGGCAAAACTGGTCCGGCGCGGCCACGACTGGCACTTGCGCTTCAGCAGGTCGCTGCATGGGCACGGGCCCGCGCTGCTCAAGCATGCCTGTCGGATGGGACTGGAAGGCATCATCTCGAAACGCGCCGACGCACGCTACCATTCCGGGCGCGGGCGCGATTGGCTCAAGGCCAAATGCTCGGACCGGCAGGAATTGGTGGTGGCGGGCTTCGCGCCGTCATCGGCCGACTCCCATGCGGTCGGCGCGCTGGTACTTGCGTTCTATCGGCGCGGCAAGCTGTGCTACGCGGGGCGCACCGGCACCGGCTTCACCCACGACACCGCGCGCACGCTTTACCGTCGGCTCAAGGCCCATCAACGCAAGACACCACCGTTCAAGCCGGTGCCGAAACATGAAAGCGGCCGGCGCAGGCCGATCTGGGTCGAGCCCAAAATGGTGGTGGAAGTCGACTTCCACGGCTGGACCCAAGGCGACCGCGTGCGGCAGGCTTCGTTCCAAGGCGTGCGGAGTGACAAGGCGGCGCGCGACGTGGTGCGTGAGATGAAGCACTGATGGCTACCAAACGGCAACTTGCAGCCAAGCGGCGTGCTTCAGCGAAGCGTCGCGCGTTGGCGCAAAGGCGCGCCGCGCGTGGCAAGCGGCGGCGCACCATGATGGGCCGGGTCATGCTCACCCATCCCGACCGCGTTTATTGGCGCGACGCCGGCATCACCAAGGAAATGCTGGCGAAATACTACAAAAAAACCTGGAAACGGATGCGCCCGCACGTCACCGGCCGCGTGCTGGCGCTGGTGCGCTGCCCGGAAGGCGCCGAGGGGCAATGCTTCTTCCAGAAGCACGCGCGCGCCGGCATCCCTACCGAGTTTCTCCATCTGGTGCAGGAACAGGGCGAGGAGATCATCGCGCTCGACCATCTCGACGGGCTGATCGCGCTGGTGCAGGGCGGCGTGCTGGAAGTGCACGCGCGCGGCAGCGTGGTCGACGACCGCGAGCGCGCCAACCGGCTGGTGTTCGATCTCGATCCCGGGCCCGGCACCACTTTCAAGGACGTGATCAAGACGGCGCACGACGTGCGCAAGCGGCTGCGACGCATGAAGCTGACAAGCTTCGTCAAGACCACCGGCGGCAAGGGCTTGCACGTGGTGGTGCCGATTCGGCCGGCGCCGTGGGTCATCGCCAAGACCTTCGCCCGCGCGGTCGCCGCCGGCATGGCCAAGGACGACCCCAAACGCTACACGGCCAACCCGATCAAGGCTCGGCGGCGGGGGCGCGTGTTCATCGACTATCTGCGCAACAGCCGGGAGGCAACGGCGATCGTGCCCTACTCCACCCGCGCGCGCGCCGGCGCGCCGGTGGCGGTGCCGGTGTCATGGGGCGAGCTGTCGTCGCTGAAAGCCGCCAACCAGTACACGGTGAAGAACCTGGCGCAGCGGCTGTCAAAGCTCGCCGGCGACCCCTGGGCCGGCATGGGCCGCAACCGCCAAGCGCTGCCGAAGTTCAAGTAATAAGCCCGCCGCCGTTTACGTCGGTGGCGCCCCGCGCAGCGCGCTGGTCGTTGGCGAGCAGCGGATCCAGGTCTCCGGATTGGCGGCGTCGGCGTCACCTAGGCGCAGATGCACCGTGTTCTCATCAAGCAGCTGCATGTACACGGTCTTGCCGGCGCCCGGCTCCGGCGCCGGCGCCACGTAGTTGAACCAGTGGCGGCTGTAGTCGCCCTCCATGTGTTTGCCGCCGGGCGTGACGATCTGCGGACCGCGGATCGAGAAGCGGCGGCCGCTGGCCTGATGACACCAGTCGCCGTCGATGGCGTCGGCGAATGCCGGCGCGGCCAGCAGCATGAGGCCGAGCACGGCGCACACGATCTTAGAGCCTTTGCCGAACATGATGCGCCTCCTAAGCGCAGATCACTCAATCTACCTTGGCTTCGTCGCGATACATCACCTTGTGACGGGTCTCGCGCACCCAATCGTCGATCTGGTCGACGGTCATGTAGTTGTTCATGTCGAATTTTTCCCAGCTCATGATCTGCGGCAGCGTCTTCTTCCAGCGTTTGTAGGGCGCCTTGGCCGGCACGCCGAACAACATGATGTCGATGATGGCGAGGTCGTCGGGCACGCCGAGCAGCGGGCGCAGCGATTTCTGCGCATCGTCCTGGCCGATCGCGGTCACCCACCAGACCTGATAACCAAGCGCGGCGGCGGCCAGATGCGCCGACATGGTAGAAGCGGCGACGCTTTGCAGTAAGATTCTCTCTGCATTGGCCCGGTACTGCTTGTCGAGATCGGAATCGTCGAGCAGCACCGGAAAGGCACGCACGAAACGGAAATCGGCGACGATCACGACGAAACCCGGCGCCGTGGCCAGGCCGCGGTAATTGGGCGTAGGGAACTTCATCTTCAGTTTGGCGCGCTTGGTGGCCTCGGCGACGAAATAGTCGGCGATTTGCTGCTTTGCCTTGGGGTCGGTCACCACAATGTAATGCCAGGGCTGCGCATTGGCGCCGGACGGTGCGTGGCGCGCGGCCTCCAGCACCATTTCGATGTGCTCGCGCGGCACGGCGATGTCGGGGCGGAAGGCGCGCGTGGTTAGCCGATTGCGCACCACCTCCATGAGGCTCTCGTAGCGCGCGACGTTGGGCGTGAAGGTCGTCGCTTCGTCCATGGCCGTCCTCCCTGGGCAGCGGTTATTTTCCGCTATATTACACGCCGCCTGCAGATCGCGTCACACCCTCCGGTCGACATTTAAGGACCCATCCATGCCGCAAAAGCGCCCCGCGCCACGGCTCACCCTGATCGAGGAAGCCCAGATGAACCAGGCCCAGCATGTGTTGCTGGCCTCGCTGCGCGCAAGCCCCCGCGGCCAATCGATCACGCCGCGCGGGCCGTTCGCGGTCTGGATGCACGCGCCGGAGCTGGGCGAACTCGCCCAGAGGCTCGGCGCCCATTGCCGCTACCGCACCCAGTTGCCGGCGCGGCTTTCCGAGTTCGCCATACTCTGCACGGCGCGGGCCTGGCGCGCGCAATACGAATGGTACGCCCATGCGCCCATGGCCGAGCGCGCCGGCGTTAGTCCTAAGACCATCGCGAGTTTGCGCACCGGCCGCGAGCCGAAATCGGCCCCCAAAGACGAACGCGCGATCTTCGCCTTCGTGCAGGAGCTCTACAAGGCAAAGCGCGTGAGCGACCGCACCTACAAGCGCGTGCACACCTTCCTCGGTGACGCCGCCATGGTCGAGCTGGTCGGCATCCTCGGCTATTATTCGCTGATCTCGATGACGCTCAACGTGTTCCGCATGCTGCCGCCGGCAGATACCAAGCTTCCGTTCACCGAGCCGAAATAGGTGCGCCGTTTGCGTCGCTAATTCATCTTCATACCCGGCATGCCGCCCCCTGCCCCGCCATGCATGGCACCCATGCCTTCCACCACGAAATCGATATCGACCTTGCTGGCCTTAGCGAAGTCAAGCGTCACCTTGACGTGCTCGCCCTGCTTGAGCGGTTGCGTCAGACCCATGAACATCAGGTGATAGCCGCTCGGATCGAGCGTGACGGTCTGGCCCGGCTTGATCTCGAGACCGTTCGCCAGTTCGCGCATCTTCATGATGCCGTTGTCCATCTTCATTTCGTGGACCTCGACGCTTTTGGCAAAGCTGGCCGTGCCGCCGATGAGACGATCAGGCGCGCTGCCCATATTGGTGATGGTCAGATAGCCGCCGCCGACCGGCGCGCCTTTCGGGGTCGCCCGCGCCCACGGCGCGGAGATTTTCAATTTGCCGGCCATGACGTCGGCGGCTTGTGCCGGCAGCGCGAAGGCGGCGAGAAGCGCTGCAATCGTGAAGACTGTACGGATCATCGGTAGCTCCTGATGCACGTGCACCGCATGGCAGCGCCGCGTGCGACATGAAATTTGATGTGAAAGGAAGCGCTGAGAATCAGGCGTACGGCGGGGCGCGCGCAAGCTGCGGGCTACGCAATGCGGGACGCACGACGTGCTCTAGCGCCTGAGGCGGCAACAGTGTGCCAACTTGCGTGAGGCCGAGCGGGATCAGGGTCTGCGGCGGGCCGGCAAGCGCGTGGACGCAGCATTGCATGCCGCAACCGGCTGCGCAGGGACAGCCGCTCTGGTGGCCCGCTGGAGATTGCGAGCTTGCCACCGATGCGCCGGCCGAACAGAGGCTGAAGGGATACGCACCGCCCACGGCCACCGACAGCGGCAACAGCAGGGCCTGCAAGGCGATCACATAGGCCGCCGCCAGGGCAATGAAGGGGCGGGAGCGGCGGGGCTGGCGCATGGCCGGCACTTTAGGCGGTCCACCCGCCAGCGTCCAATTGCCAAACTACTGCGCGCAACCGCCCCGCCGTCGAACCGCCACTAAGGCCATGCTAAGCTTGCCGATCATGGCCAACGATCAACCGCCGTCGTCCCAGCCGGAGAGCCGCGTGGTGAAATTCCGCCGCGGCCCCGCCGGCACGCACTCGGCCCTGACCGAGGCGCCGCCGGTGGCGGATCTCGCCAAATTCGAGCGTGGCGGCGAAGCCGACGATTACGGTCATCGCATGATGGTGAACACGGCTGCGTTCCTGTTCGTGCTTGCGTTGATCGGCGCCGGGATTTGGCTGGCCGATACCATGGCCGCGATGCGCCGGGACCAAGACTGCGTTCTGGCAGGACACCGCAATTGCGCGCCAATCGAGGTCACCAAAAACCATTGATGAGGCGTGACGCCGGTGCAAACCGGCCCGTTAGCCCTGCTTTTCCCGTCAAATGCCCGCCGCCATTGAACTTATCCCTACGCTTCGCTATACGGGCAGCCGACCGCTCGCCGGTGGAAGGCTAGGCTA
>Ga0307417_10000426_pt1 | contig 17207 bp, 18 predicted proteins | sample SalMarWE160210MG_2_FD_202514 | JGI IMG/M metagenome (GOLD analysis project Ga0307417, IMG submission 202514) | Salt marsh sediment microbial communities from the Plum Island Ecosystem LTER, Massachusetts, United States - WE1602-10 | ecosystem: Environmental > Aquatic > Marine > Intertidal zone...
GCCGTCGCCAAAGTCCCAGTCCCAACCGGCGATGGTGCCGTCGCTGTCGCTGGAGGTGTCTGTGAAGTCACAGGACAGATCCGTGCACGACGACGTGAACGACGCCGACGGCGGGTTGTTCCCACCACCGGTGCCGCCGCCGTCGACGACAAGCGCAAACGGTTGCGGGCCGAATGGAACGTTGTACCCGCTGACCTCCACGGTCCAGGTGCCGGCGATTGCCGATTCCACATACACGTTCTCGACGTTGTTGACCCGGTCGGCCGAGCCGCCCGATTGTGACCAACCGCCACTGAAGACGTTGCCGCGGTACACGGTGCCGTTCGGGTCGGTGACAACTAGATCGAGATCGTTGACCAGATTGCTGGCCGCGGTCTCCGTGGACGGGTAGTCGGACCACACCAGGGTCACCTTCAGGTTCCCCGTGCCGTCGCTGGTGACGTTGTACGACGAGGTCGCTCCGGTGGTGAGGCCGGTGGCCTCGTCGACGTAGTCGGCCGAGCCGTCGACCGCACCGGCGAGATCAACCCGGCCCCAGCCCTCGTGGACGTTGGGAATCGGGTAGAAGTTGTCGTTTACGCCGTCGTTGTTCTCGTCGAGCATATCTACGGCCGAGTTGATCAAGGTCGCCTTGGTGAGGGCACCGCTGGCGTCGTGGCCGTGAGCCTTGTTGTAGTAGTCACGAACCACTGCGGCCGCACCGGCGACGAGCGGGTTGCTCATCGACGTGCCACCGAGATACTTGTACTGCTCGCTGACGGGGTAACCCCAACCGTCGTACTGGTAGGCGCCGTCTTGCGGGTTGACGACGCCGTCATAGCCCTCCTGGTACAGATCCGAGTAACCGGACAGAACCCAGGTACCTGGAGCAACGACGTCCGGCTTGATCCGGCCATCATCGGTCGGGCCCCGGCTGGAGAACGCGGCAAGCTGCTCGGGATTGCCGGCGCTGACGTCGTTTGCGATCGGTGCAGCCGGGTAGTCAGCCGGCCAGGCTTCGCCGTATGTGAACAGGTCGTTCTGGCCGGTGCAGCCGTTGCCGATGCTGGCGTCGCAGGCGTAGTTGCCCTGCCGATCGTTCTCGCTGGCCCCAACGCTCAAGACGTTCTTGGCAGTTGCCGGGGATCCCATCGAGTCGGAGTCGACATACCCATCTGCATTGGCATCCACACCGGAGTTGCCGGCGGAGGTGGTCATCAGGAAGTCCTGGTTGTTCCACATGAACGTGTCTACCTGGACCGCGTCGATGGTGTACTCGCCTGCGACACTGCTGCCCCACGAGTCCGAGTGGATGCGGGCGCCCGCATCGTAGGCCTGCTGGAGGAGGTCATTGAGATCCGCCGGCAGACCAAGCAGGTAGTAGCCGTTAGGGTTGGTGGCGCACACCCCACCGAACCGTGCATAATCTTCTGTTGATTGGAACACGAGACGGGCTGCTGGGGCGGTTCCGGTACCGAGACCGGTTCCGGTCCCGTCTCCGAGCACCGATAGGGTCGTATGTGTGCCGTGACCCGTATCTACGTCCTCGGAACCGTCGGGGAAGACCCGATAGCAGCCGCGTACGGTCGCACCGGGCCAATCGAAGATGTCGACTATACGGCTCGCCGGAAGATCGGGATGTGCGGTGGTCGGGGTGCCGCCGCCAAGACCGGTGTCGGCCACGGCGACGATCTGGGTTGATCCGTCATAGCCGCTGGCGTTGGCGAGATTCGCCCCAAGAATGATGCCGGCACCGTACTCGTTGTGCTTCTCGCGCAGGACGAGGTTGTCGACCCACGCCACCGGTTGCAGGGCGGCTACATCGACGAGTGTGGTGCTGTCCGCGGTCACGATGAGGACCCGGCCCGAGCCGCCGACGACGTCGCCGCCCGCCGCCTCGATGTCGGTGGTCACCGCGGCGACATCGGCAGTCGGATCGAGCCTCACGGTGTAGAGACCAATCGCGGTGAGCTTGGGATTGAGCTTGTAATCGGCCTGATATACGCCGACCGCGGCCACGCCCGCCACGTCGGCGGCGCGATGCGCCTGGGCCGCCGTCATAGAGACCTTGTACGCAAAGTCGGGCACGTACGCCTCGAGCGAGACGCCGAGCGCACGGAGTGCGTCGGACTGCTCCTGGGTGATCGGACCGCCGAACTGGACCAGATAGCTGCCCCGGCCCCTATGGTCGACCGATTGCGCTTGGTCGACGTTGCCGGTGACCTGGACAGACCCGTCGCGCAGACGTATGTCCGGGCTTCGCCGGCTGCTCGCCGACGCGCTAGCGGCTCCGGCTGCGATCGTGCTGAAAATCATCGCTACGACCAGAAATAGGCGAGCGAACCTACTGTGAGGATGCATTCATTCTCCCTCGATACACGGCGTCTGCGACGCCGCACTCTCCGTGGGCAACCCTAGCCCTATCCCATAGTCCGTGGAGAAGGATTTTTCATAGCTGGCCGATGGGCGATAACCTCGCTATTTGGTGGTTAACGGAATGCGTTGGTTCCTCGATCTCAGAGCGGTTCGGCTGCTGGTTGTGCTTGCGGCCGTGGCCGCGCTGCTGGCACCGGCTGTTCCGGCCGGTGCCGACGATTCCGACGTCGGGTTGTCGCCCGGGGGGACCTTTCTGGACGATGACGACATGCAGCAGGAGGGCTACATCGAGGCTCTGGCCGCTTCGGGTGTGACGAAGGGTTGCAACCCGCCCGCCGATGATCTCTTCTGCCCCGATGAGTCGGTGACTCGCGGTCAGGTCGCCTCGTTCCTGGTACGGGCGCTCCATCTGCCGTCTGCGGCGGGTGCGGACCAGTTCATCGATGACGATGGCTCGCCTCACGAGGCCGACATCGCTGCGCTGGTCGCGGCGGGCGTCACCAAGGGCTGCAACCCGCCCGTCAATGACATGTTCTGCCCCGACCGCCCGATAACGCGCGGTGAGATGGCAGCCTTTCTCGTCCGCGGCTTTGGCTATGAGGCGCCCGAGGGTGTCGACACGTTTACCGACGACGACTCTTCGGTGTTCCAGACCGAGATCGAAGCGCTCGCTGCCGCCGGGATCACGAGCGGGTGCGGGGAAACCACCTTCTGCCCCGAGAACCCGATTCGGCGTAAGAACCTCGCCGTGTTCCTGGTGCGGGCTCTGGATCTGCAGCCGATCGTGCCGCCCATTCGTCCCTACGTTCTGGGCGAGTTCACGACCTATCACAAGTGCTGCGAATCACGCGTCACCAACATCCACCTGATAGCCGACACCGTCGACGGCGCCGTCGTGGCGGTAGGGGAGACGTGGTCGTTGAACGACTACGTCGGGGAGCGGACTACGGAGAAGGGATACGTTCCGGCCGGTGCCATCCGCAGCGGGGAGCTGGTGGCCGAGGTGGGTGGTGGTACGAGCCAGTTCGCCACGACTCTGTACAACGCCATCTTCTTCGCCGGTCTCCAAGACGTGTACCACCAGCCGCACTCGATCTACTTCCCACGATATCCACTGGGCCGGGAAGCGACGCTGGGCTGGACGCTGCCCGACGTGGTGTTTCGCAATGACACGGACTATCCGGTGACCATCGAAACCGAGCACACCGATACCAGCATCACTGTGCGCCTGGTCGGAGCCAATGGCCGGCGTCTCGTGTCGACCACTATGACCGGGTCGGCAACGACCTCGGGCGGAGGCTATGCGACCGTGACCCGCACGATCCGCTATCAGGACGGCACGTCGAGCTTCGAGAGTTGGTCGCATTCGTACAACCCTATTGTCACCGATCCGCCGCCACCGGAGCCGCCACCGGAACCGCCGCCGATCCAACCTCTGTGACCGGGCAGCGGAGTGCCGGCATCCTCATGTTCCGGCGAGACCGCGGTGATGTCGAGGTGCTGATTGCCCACCCGGGCGGGCCGTTCTGGGCGAGGAAGGACTCCGGGGCGTGGAGCGTGCCGAAAGGGCTGGTAGAGCAGGGTGAGGATCCCGAGCAGGCTGCGCTGCGGGAATTCACCGAGGAGACCGGGTTCTCCGTGGACTCCGGAGACATCTTTTCACTCGGCTCGGTCACAATGCGATCCGGGAAAGAGGTGATGGCATGGGCCGCTCCCGGTGCCGTTGACCCGGCGCAGGCGAGCTCGAACCTGGTGACCATGGAGTGGCCGCGCGGGAGCGGTCGGGTCATCGATTTCCCCGAGGTGGATCGGGTCGCCTGGGTTTCGGTGGAGCAAGCCGCGCGGTTGCTCAATCCGGCGCAAGTTCCATTTCTCGCGAGGCTGACGAAATACCTTGACCACGCATAGTAGTGACCGATACACTACGAGTGGCGGTAGGGGGCTGTCGAGATATGGAGACGGCCGTGAAGCTTTGGAACGAGATCGAAGGCGCACAGTTTTCGCTGGCTGTGCGTGGGTACGACCGTGGTGAGGTCGACGGGTTCATCGATGCGACGGTGATCGCTGTGCGGCAACTCGAGGACAAGACTGCCGCCCTCTTTGGCAAGGTGAAGACGCTCGAGTCTGAGCTGGATGCCCGCCGGGAGACCTCATCGAGCATCGAACACGCCTTCCTAGAAGCGGTCGAGAAGAAACAGCTGATGTTGGCTGACGCCGAGAGGCGGGCGAACGAGATTCTGGAACGCGCCGAGAGCCAGGCCGCCAGCAGTGTGGGAGCCCAAGAGGTCGAGACGCTCCGGGAGCAGGCCAAGCTCATGCTCGATCAGGCATCCGCCATGCTCGGGGACGCCGAGCGCGAGTCGGCCATGATCCGCTCCAAGGCCGCCGCCGACGGCGAGCGGGCCGTGCTGGTCATCAGGGCCGAGGCCGAGCGGATGCTGACGGCCGCTGAGGCGGAGGCAGCTGCGATCGTCGCCGGCGCCGAGCAGCAACACGATCGGCTGGCCGCGGCACTGCGGCTGCTGCAAGACGCAGTCGCGGAGATGCTGACCACGGGCGCCGAGCGCCACGCGATCATCAAGATGGTGCTCGACGAGACGAGCGCTGCGGAGCCACAGGCCACGCTGTTGTCACCAGAGCACGAGCTCGCGATCTGACTCCAGGTGCCTCCGGCCACTCGATAGCCGGTTCGACCATTACTATGCCTGGTTGGTGAAACTATGCCTGGTTGGTGAAACTATGCCTGGTTGGTGTAACTATGCCTGGTTGGTGAACGACGGGTCAGTTGACCGATAGCAAAGAAATCGGTGGCGAAGAAGATCCATGGCGAAGAAGAAGGTAAGAAACCGGCTGCAACAGATCGGTGAAGCGAGTTCGCGCAATGCCAGGCCGTCCCCGCCCATGCCCGGTCGTCCCAGCGATACCCAGCTCGTCGAGCTGGGCATGTTCGTGTCCGCAACCGTCTTGGGGACCCTGATCCTCGCCGTGCTTGCCCTGATCTTCGGGATGAAGGCGATCGAGAGCCGTCTCGAGACTGAGGCGATGGCGACTATCGACCGTGCGGTGGCACAGGCGGCCGAGGAGGATCCCACGGTGGTCGAAAGGACCGAGGTATCGGTCGACGCCACCGCAACCGATATTCGGCTGCGGGGAACCGTTGGTGTGGAGACGTTCAAGGATGACTTGCCGGCTGCCATCCTCGCCATCGAAGGTGTGACCAGCGTCACCACCGACCTCGAGTACGTGCCCCGTGTCGACCGTAGCGGCCCGATCGTGGTGGCCGGACCGATCTCGGTCACCTGGGCAGCCGGCGATGCGACGATCGTCGGGGAGGTGTCGAGCGAGCCCAACCGAAGCCTGCTGGTATCGACGCTCGACAAGATCTTCCCCGATCATGTCACCTCCGATGAGTTCGTCGTCAAGGAGGGGGCTCCAAGCGAACGCGACTGGATCTCGTCGGCCGTTGGGATCATCGACGTCAGTGGCACAACACTCGCCGAAGGGAAAGTGTTCATCAACCCGGCCGAGCGCATCATTCAGGTGACCGGGCAGTACGAGACGCGGCAGCAGCGCGCCGATGCCGAGCAACAAGTGCAGGCGCTTGTGGACGGAACGACCTTCAACTTCATCAATGGTCTCTCCATCCCGGAACCGCCGCCGTTCACCCACCAGCAGGTGGAGCAACTCCAGCAGAATATCGACGATCTGATCGCGGGCAAGGTCGTCGAGTTCGAGTTGAACAGTGACCGGCTGACGCCCGCAGGCGTCGACCTCCTCAACGAAATCCTCGACGCGCTCCAGCAATTCCCTAACGTGCCGATCGAGATCGATGGCTACACCGACAATCAGGGCGACGAGGCCGCCAATCAAGACTTGAGCGAACGGAGAGCCCAGGCCGCCTTTGACTATTTCACCGCAAAAGGGCAGGATCCGACGCGTTTCGTGGTTCAGGGCTTCGGGGAGCTGTTCCCGGTGGCATCGAACGACACGGAAGAGGGAAGGGCCCGCAACCGCCGCATCGAATTCAAGGCTTTGGAGGAGTAGCTCTCATGTTGTTCGTGGCCGGAGAGATCATCGTTTGGATTGTGGTTTCGGTGCTGTTCGGATTCCTCATCGGGTGGTTGGCGCGAGGTCGTGGCAAGAGCCAGCCGAAGCGGCGTGGGTTCCGCTGAGCCGTCCGCACGCCACACCGCCGGACGCCTGTTAGGCGTCTACCGACCTCACAACGGGATCGGTCCACACCTGGGTCCTGGCCACTGCGATCGCGGTGACGATGACCCCGGCGCCTCCGATCAGATACACGGTGAGGAGGCCGACCCATTGGGCGACGGCGCCGCCTATTGCGGCACCGAGCGGGATCAGCGACCAGCTCATCGTGCGCGAGGCAGCCGCGACCCGGCCGAGCATTTCGGGTGGGGCGAGACGCTGCCGCATGGTCACGATCGCGATGTTGGCGAAGCCGACACCGCCGACGCCCAACCCGGCCGGGATGAAACCCCAGAAGCTGTTGGAAAGCGCCATCGTAATGAAGCCCGCGCCAAACAGAAGCAACCCGTAGGCGAACATCTTGCCGAGATGAGCCCGCCTGGCGATACGGGGTCCCATGGCGATGAGGGCGCTGCCGACGGCCGCCTGGAGACCGATGAACAGCCCGATCAAGGCTTCGTTGGAGAAGAGGAACTGGAGGAACGAAGGCGGCGTGACACCGGATGCCAGGTACTTCTCGATGAAGAGGGGCAGCATTGCCTCCAGGGGAGCGAAGACGAGGTTGGCCACGGCCGCCCCTAACGTCATCCAACGCAGCTGAGGATGACGCATCAGAAACCCGACGCCGCTGCGGAGAGCCGTGACAAATTTCTCTGTGGACGGGAGCTTGCCGTGGTGCTTGACCCGCACTCCCGCCAGGTAGAAGGCGGAAACTAGAAAGGTTGCGGCGTTGGCCGCAAAGGCGACAGGAAACCCGCCGCCCACCGAGATGAGCAAGCCTCCGATGGCCGGGCCCAACGCAAACGCCGCTGTCCGCGCCAGAGCCAGATGCGAGTTCACCGTGACCAGATGCTCCTCGGGAATCACCGAAGGCAGCAACGCCTCGAGACCGCTGTTGAAGAAGGTGGCCAGCGACCCGATTATGAACGCTGCGAGAAACACCATCCAGGGGGTGACGACATTGGTGGCGGCACCGAAGGCAAGCAAGAAGAACGCGGCAGCGCGCAACAAGTCGGCGCCGACGAGGATGGGCCTGATCGCAAACCTGTCGAGGAAGACACCGGCAGTGAAGCCGAACAGAAGTGTGGGCAGAGTCTCCGCCGCCGACGTCAAGCCGAGGTCAAATGCCCGGTGGGTGAGGTGGACGATGAAGAGAGGTACCGTCACGTAGGCGATGTAGTCGCCGAGGAGGGACACCGCCTGTCCCCATACGATGGGTCGGGCCCGGTGTCTGCTTCCGCTGAGGTCGCGCAGGATGCTCAGATCGGGGGGCTCGACGAAAGGCATTGCTAGGTGATAATAGGCTGTTTCGAAACCTGTATCTATTTAGCCGACATTGCGTCGGGGGCGCGGTAGGCCCCGGCTACCGGCAGATTGCCATCGTGTCCCCAAAATGGGGTAGCCTCATGGCGCTATCCGCAAACAGATGCGCGCGAGTTCACGAGAGGTTTGTCCATGGCAGGAGCGACGGAACTACCCCAGCTGGTAACAGAGTTCGTCGACATGTCGAAAGAGTATCTGCGCCAGGAGACGCTCGAGCCTGCCAAGCGGCTCGGCCGGTTCGCCGGCTTCACGATCGCGGCATCCATCCTGTTTGCGATCGGGGGTTTGCTGCTGGCCATTGCCGGCGTCCGCGGGATCATCATTCTCCTTCCCGACGGCCCCAACTGGTCGGCACTCGGCTACGTGCTGGGTGCGTTGTCGATAGCGGTGGTTATCGGCGTAATGGTTGCCGTCGCCGGTCGGGACGGCGGATCCGGAACCAAGGAGGCATGACGATGGCGATCGAGCGAGCCGATCTGGAAGCCAAACTGCGCGAGATCGAGGAGATCGTCGACGAGACGAAGAGCCAGGCACAGACCACGGGTACCGTCATCGCCATCGCCGCGGTAGTGGCGGTCGTGCTCATCTTCCTGCTCGGGAGACGTCGGGGTCGCAAGAAGGGCGGCGCTCGTGTGGAGATATACCGCCTCTGATGTTTGCGCGAATCGTCTCCCTCGGTGTCAAGTCACTCTTCGGTGGTGCTCGTCGCGGTCAACCGCTCCTTGCTGCGATCGGTGCGGCGATCTCCATTTGGGCGCTATTTCGCCGTTTCTCCCAGGGCGACAAGTTGATCTACAGCCGGACGCTCAGCGACGGCGAGACACTGAGGATCGCACAATTGCGGGGGGCGCAAACAGCAGTGAACGAGGAGTTGTGATTCGATGTTCCGTAACCGCGAGAAATTCATCAAGATCGTTGTTTGGCTCATCGTTGTCGCGATGTTGCTGACCATTGCCGCATCGCTGTTCTCGGCGCTCGGGTAGGAGACGTGACCCGGTTCCGGGCGGGTGATGCCTGCCTCTTGTTCGATCGCAAGGGGCGGCGTTATCTGATCGAGCTGATTGCGGGGGCCGAGTTCCATCATCACCAGGGTGCTCTGCCTCACGACGAGATCATCGGCCGTGAGGAAGGGACCACGCTGCGCTCGTCGCTGGGCAGACCGTTGATTGTCCTGCGTCCCCGGCTCGCAGATTTTGCGCTGAAGATGCCACGAGGTGCAGCCGTCGTCTATCCCAAGGACACGGGGGCCATTCTTGTTTGGGCCGACATCGGCCCGGGCAATGTCGTGGTGGAAGCCGGCACCGGTTCAGGAGCCTTGACGATGGCTCTGTCGCGGGCCGTTGGCGAATCAGGCCGTGTCATCTCGTTCGAGGTGCGTGACGACCATGCCAGGCTGGCGGCGAAGCGGATCAAGGGCTTCTTCGGCACCATCCCCGAAAACGTTGACTTGCGCGTCGGTGCGCTGGAGGAGGGTATGGCGGACCTGCATCCCGATCGAATTGTGCTCGATCTACCGGAGCCGTGGCATTCCGTATCGTCGGCGGCCACCATTTTGAATCCGGGTGGCGTCTTCTGCTGCTACCTGCCTACGGTTCCCCAGGTGCAGACGGTGCGCGAGGCCATCGACGACGCCGGGGCGTTTCTCGATGTGGTGACCTTCGAGATGATGATGAGAGAGTGGACCATCGACGGGCGGTCGGTGCGACCCAGCCATCGCATGATCGGCCATACGGGCTTCATTACAGTCGCCCGCAAGCGTGAGCCTGCGGGCGACTGATAGAGGTTGCCGTCCTGAGCTACGGCTCGACGAAGATGCACTCGCCCGGGCATTCCTCGGCGGATTCCACCACGAGATCGGACATGCCCTCGGGTACGTTGACCAGACCCTCGGCTCCTTCAGGATTGCCCTCGGATGCGGCGTAGATCTTGTCACCGTCGCGCACATAGGCCAGACCATCGTCGAGCAGAACGAAGACATCGGGTGCGATCTCCTCGCAGAGGCCGTCGCCGGTGCATAGGTCCTGATCGATCCAGACTTTCATGAGTTCCCTTTCGCAGGTATTTGGGGGTTCAATTCTACCAACGGCATTTTGCATTCCGTGGCAGCCACTGTAGAGCACGAGATCTGCCATCCAATGGGGCGGTTGGCCCGTTTCGGCCTGCCGGAAGGTGGGTGTACCGCAGTGGTTCACCATGTAATCGGGACGCGGCCGCTACGGCTTTAGCGGGCCTACACTGAAACGCGACACCTCAATAGGAGGCGGACACATGGATGACTCCGCTAGGGACAGCGAGAACCTGCAGACAACGGTGCGAATGCTCGAGGAGGAGATCGCCGTGCTGCGGCGCCGTCTCCAGGACGCCCCGCGCCGGGTACGGGTTCTGGAAGAGCGATTGCTCGAGAGCCGGAACAAGCTTGCACAAGCGGCCGGGCAGAATCAGAAGCTCGCCGCAGCCCTCGAAGAGACGCGGGAACAGCTGGCGCTTCTCCGCGACGAGGTGGAGAAGCTGACCGCACCGCCGAACCCCTTTGGCATTCTTCTCGGCGTCAATGACGACGGAACCGCCGATGTGTTCACCGCCAGCCGCAAGTTGCGGGTGAACGTCGAGCCCACCCTCGAGATCAAGGCGCTCGAGATCGGCCAGGAGGTCCTGCTCAACGAGTCATACAACATCGTGGATGTCCGCTCCTTCGACACGGGCGGCGAGGTGGTGACCATCAAGGAAACTCTTGGTGATGGCCGGCTCCTCATACTGGGTCGGGCCGATGAGGAACGCGTGGTGGAGCTGGGGGCTCCGCTGCGGAAAGCTGCGCTCCGTGTCGGTGACCATGTGCGGATCGAACCGAAGACCGGTCTCGTCATGGAGAAGCTGGTCCGTCCCGAGGTCGAGGAGCTGGTGCTCGAGGAGATCCCCGACGTCACCTACGACGAGATCGGCGGGCTCGAGAAGCAGATCGAGATCATCCGGGACGCGGTGGAGCTGCCTTACCTATACAAGGATCGGTTCCAGGATTACAGCCTGCCACCGCCGAAAGGCGTACTTCTGTATGGGCCTCCCGGCTGTGGCAAGACCCTGATAGCCAAGGCGGTGGCCAACAGCCTCGCCAAGGCGGTCGGCGAGAAAGAGGGCGACACAGACGTCCGCTCGTACTTCCTCAACATCAAGGGCCCCGAGCTCCTGAACAAGTACGTCGGGGAGACGGAACGTCAGATCCGTCTGATCTTCCAGCGGGCCAAGGAGAAGTCCGACGAGGGTGTGCCGGTCATCGTGTTCTTCGACGAGATGGATTCGCTCTTCCGGACGAGGGGAACCGGTGTCTCGTCCGATGTCGAGTCGACGATCGTCCCGCAGCTTCTCTCGGAGCTCGACGGTGTCGAGTCCCTCAAGAACGTGATTGTGATTGGCGCCTCCAACCGTGAGGATCTGATCGACCCCGCTATCCTGCGTCCGGGCCGGCTCGACGTGAAGGTGAAGATCGACCGCCCCGGTCCCGAAGCCGCCAGGAAGATATTCAGCATCTACCTCCAGCCCGACCTACCCCTATCCGAGAAGGCTCTCGCCGAGCACGGGGGGGACGCCCAGGCTCTCGTCGACTCCATGGTCGACCGGGTTGTCGAGCGCATGTACTCAGAGTCGGAGGAGAACCGCTTCCTCGAGGTCACTTACGCCAACGGCGACCGTGAAACGCTGTACTTCAAGGACTTCGCCAGCGGGGCGATGGTGGAGAACATCGTCAGACGTGCCAAGAAGGATGCCATCAAGGCCGAGATAGCCGGCGAGGCTCCGGGCTTGAACCAGACTTATCTCATTGACGCCATCGTCCAGGAGTTCCGGGAGCACGAGGATCTTCCCAACACCACCAATCCCGACGACTGGGCGCGGATCTCGGGCAAGAAGGGCGAGCGCATCGTCTATGTCCGCACGCTCATCGAGGGCGAAGGCGACAGCCGATCGATCGAGGCGGTCACACCGGGGCAGTATCTGTGACCGAGCCGGTGTTGCAGAAGGTCCTCGGCACCGAGACAGAGTTCGGGATAACCGTCACCAACCAGCCCAACTTCAACCCGGTGGCGGCGGCTTCGACACTGGTCAACTCGTATGCCGGCAGCCGGGCCCGGATCAAATGGTCCTTCGACGAGGAATCGCCTGGTCGCGATGCCCGCGGGTTCGGCTACGACCTCGGCCCCTGTCTCGACATCGAGTCTGGACTCGTGAACGTGGTGCTCGGCAACGGGGCACGGTTCTATGTCGACCACGCCCATCCCGAGTACTCGGGTCCCGAGTGCGCGTCGCCGCTCCAGGCCGCTCTCTACGACAAGGCCGGCGAGGTGATCCTGGCCCGAGCCGTGGCTTCCGCCCGGGAGCTTCTCGAACCGGGTCAGCGCTTCATCATCCACAAGAACAACAGCGACGGGAAGGGCAACTCGTACGGGGCCCACGAGAACTACCTGGTTGCCCGCTCGCTACCGTTCGGTCAGATCGTCGAGCACATGACCGCCTTCTTCGTGACCAGACAGATCTTCACCGGCTCGGGGAAGATCGGGGCCGAGAACGGGCGACCCGCCGTCGACTACCAGATCACCCAGCGTGGCGACTTCTTCGAGGAAGAGGTCGGTCTCGAAACCACGTTGAAGCGTCCGATCATCAACACCCGGGATGAGCCACATGCCGACGCCTCGAAGTATCGCAGGCTGCATGTGATCATCGGGGACGCCAACCTGTCCGAGGTGCAGATCTTCCTCAAGCTGGGGGCGACCGCGGCCATGCTGCATGCAGTTGAGGGCGAGGGGCTGCCCGAGTCGCTACAGCTGGCGAGACCGGTCGAATCCGTCTGGCAGGTGAGCCACGACCTGACCTTGAGCACACCGCTCGAGCTGTTCAGCGGGAAGACGATCACGGCGCTGGAAGCACAGTGGCAGTACTTCGAGTGGGTCCGCAAGTATCTGAACGACGCCGATGGTGTCGATGAGCTCACTGCTGTGCTGCCGGTCTGGGAGGAGATCCTCACCGACCTCGAACGCGACATCCTGACGACCGCCGACCGACTCGACTGGACGGCGAAGCTGAGGCTGCTGCAGGGATACCGGGATCGGGACGGGCTGGAGTGGAACGACTCCAAGCTGCGGCTGCTCGACTTGCAGTATCACGACGTGGATCCCGATCGGGGCATCTACAACAAGATGGCGGCCGGAGGGCGGATGAGGAGGTTGTTCGACGACGCCCGCATCTTCGAGGCCGCCCGCAAGCCGCCTGAGGAAACCCGCGCCTATTTTCGCGGGGAGTGCGTCTCCCGGTTCGGGCACGCCCTGGTAGCCGCAAACTGGGACTCTCTCGTCTTCGACGTCGGTGAAGCGTCGTTACGCCGGGTGCCTATGATGGAGCCTCTTCGTGGTGGGAAGGATCTGGTCGGCGATCTGCTCGATCGAGTGGCTACGCCCGCCGAGTTGATGCGGGCGCTAGGAGGCGACAATGACTGATAGAGAACACAAGCGGACCGGTTCTCGCGAGAGCGGTGAGGCCGAGGCTGCAGATGAGATCGCCGGCGGTCAGGGCGAGGATCTCACAGACCGGATCGACGACATCCTCGACGAGATCGACACGGTCCTCGAAGAGAACGCCGAAGAGTTCGTCAAGAACTACGTCCAGAAGGGCGGAGAGTGAGCGAAAGCCCCCTGTGGCATGGCGACCTCGTGCCCCTCGACACCATTAGCCCGGGATCGAGTTTCCTCTCGTTGCTAGAAGCGCGCGGTCTCGTTCCGACATGGGTGATTTCCGCGGGTGAGGGTTCTATCCAGGCGCCCGAAGCAACCACGGTGCTCGCCATCCGGCACGACGACGGCGTGGTGATGGCCGGAGACCGCCGTGCCACCGCGGGCAATATCATCGCCCACAGCCGGGTCAAGAAGGTATTTCCGGCCGACGAGTACTCGGCCGTAGCCATCTCGGGAACTGCCGGTATGGCGATCGAGCTCACCAAAGTTTTTCAAACCGAGCTCGAGCACTACGAGAAGATCGAGGGAACAAGGCTCAGCCTGGAGGGCAAGGCAAATTATCTGGCGCGCATGGTCCGGGGCAATCTCCCGATGGCGTTCCAGGGTCTCGGGGTGGTGCCGCTGTTCTGCGGCTACGACGAGGCCTCCGGCGTCGGGCGGTTGTACACCTTCGATGTCGTCGGAGGCAGGTACGAGGAACAGGACTATGCGGCGACCGGTTCCGGGGGCGCCGAGGCGAAGTCGTTCATCAAAGGGGCGTTCCAGCCCGGCCTCTCCGAGGAGCGCACCATCGAGATCGCAATCGAGGCGCTCGTGGCTGCGGCCGAAGAGGACGCGGCAACCGGTGGCCCCGACTTGCACCGTGGGATCTACCCCAACGTCGTGACCATCAACAGCGAAGGGATAATCGAGCTGGAGGATGACCGTGTTGCCGGGGTCGCCTCGCGGGTGATGGGAGGCCGGCCATGAGCATGCCGTTCTATGTTCCCCCCGAACAGCTGACCAAGGACCGGGCGGACTTCGCCAGGAAGGGCATTGCCCGTGGCCGTCCGATCATTGTCATCGAGTACACAGACGGTGTGCTGCTGATCGGTGAGAACCCCAGCGGGTCGCTGCACAAGACGAGCGAGATCTACGACAGGATCGCCTTCGCCGGGGTAGGCAGGTTCAACGAGTTCGAGATGCTCCGTGTCGCCGGGATCCGCTACGCCGACCTCAAGGGTTATTCGTACGAGCGTGCCGACGTGACCGCAAAAGGCTTGGCGAACGCATACGCCCAGACGCTCGGCCAGATCTTCACCCACGAGATGAAGCCGTATGAGATCGAGGTGATGATCGCCGAGGTGGGTGCCGAATCGGGGACCACCGAGATCTACCGGATCCAATACGATGGGACGCTCCGGGACGTGCGTGGCTCGGGAGCGATGGGTGGCATGGAGGATGCGCTGACCGAGCGTCTCGAATCCGCCCTGGAGGGGATCCCCGACCTTGCCACCGCGGTGCGGGTGGCGACCGAGGCCATCGAGGCGGTCCTCGAGGCAGAGGTCGCGGCAAACGATTGGGAAGCGGCGGTCCTGGATCGGACCCTGGGCAGACGCAAGTTCCGCAGGCTGACCGCCGACGAGATCACCACCTTCCGCACCCCGTAGCTCTCGTCTAGGAGCATCGCCGCACCCATCGGGCTCCCGCTTCCTCAGGCATGGTGATCGCGGCGGCGGGTGAGCCACGGCGGGTGTTCCTCGTTTGTTAAGCGGCCGTTTCGCCGCAGTTCAGATCCGCTTCTTACTTTGATCGTGGCACGAATGCGCCGTCCCGCCCGTCGTCGACGGGCCAGATCTGAAGGAGGAAGGCATGCAGCAAAGCCACAAGACCTGGAGGTTCCGCACGCTATTGGCGGTATTCGCACTGCTGACGGCGTCGCTCGCGGTCGGTGCGGCACCGGCCTTTGCATCACCGGCGGGTGCAGTATTCACTCTCTCCAACGACGCTGCGGGCAACACCGTGCTCGTATACGCCCGCGCCGCCGACGGCACCCTGACCCAGGTCGATGAGGTCGCAACGGGAGGTCTCGGTAGCGGCGGCGGTCTTGGCTCCCAGGGCGCGCTCACGCTCAGTGACGACGGCAGGTGGCTGCTGGCGGTCAACGCCGGTAGCGACTCCGTATCGTTGTTCCAGGTGAGCGGCACCAGGCTGCACCTCCGTGATGTCGAGGACACCCAAGGCGACATGCCGATCAGTGTTGACGTGCACGGCAACCTGGCGTTCGTCGTCAATGGAGGGTCGGAGACCATCGAGGGATTCCGGCTCAGCAAGAGTGGTCTGACCAGCCTGCCGTATTCCGAGCGAGATCTATCCGGCAGCGGAGTTGGGCCGGCACAGATCGAGTTCTCCCCGAACGGGAAGACGCTCGTAGTGACCGAGAAGGCCGTCAATCAGATCGTGATCTACAAAGTCGGGCATCTGGGTTGGGTCAGCGAAGGCGCGGCGAGCCCCTCGTCCGGTGAGACGCCGTTTGGCTTCGAGTTCGACCCGCACGGGCGAATCGTGGTCTCCGAAGCGTTTGGCGGAGCTCCAGGAGCCGGGGTCGTCTCGACCTACAGGTTCAACGGTCAGAACGCAAACAATCTCGACACCGAGGAGACAACCCAGACGGCTGCCTGTTGGATCGCGATCAGCCAGGACGGTTCCGATGTCTACACCACGAACACTGGATCCAACTCGGTGACGCATCTGCGTCTCCACGCAAACGGATCGCTCACGGTGATGGACCAGACCGCGGTCGGTGGCGCACCCATCGATGTCGACTTCTCCGGTGGCGACCATTATCTGTACGTGCTCAACGGCTCGGACGACTCGATCAGCGTCCTGTCCGCAAACCCGGATGGGTCCCTGAGCCCCGTCGAGACCGTTACCGGTCTCCCAGCTAGTGGGGTCGGCCTGGCCGCCTCGTAGCGACGACCGGTCGTAGAAGGAAACGCGACACTGCTCCCTCCCGGTCCATGACCGGGAGGGAGCCTCTGTATCTGGCTTGATCGTGGGCGCCGGAACTTCGACGGTGCACTACTGTTCGACACATGCGTCGCAGGATCATCGGTATCGAGAACGAGTACGGCGTGACCTGTGTGTTGCGAGGGCAGCGCCGGCTGTCACCCGATGAGGTTGCCCGCTACCTCTTCCGGAGGGTGGTCAGTTGGGGGCGCTCCTCGAACGTGTTTCTCGAGAACGGTGCCCGTCTCTACCTGGACGTCGGGAGCCATCCTGAGTATGCGACGCCGGAGTGTGACAGCCTGTACGACGCCGTCGCCCACGACCGGGCCGGGGAGCGGATCCTCGAGGGACTCGTCGAAAGTGCCGAGCGGAGGCTGGAGGACGAAGGCATCCGCGGTCAGATCTACCTGTTCAAGAACAACACGGACTCGGCCGGCAACTCGTACGGATGCCACGAGAACTACCTGGTCGGCCGCCACGGTGACTTCCAGAAGGTGATCGACACACTGATCCCGTTCTTCGTAACCAGACAGATCTATGCCGGCGCCGGCAAGCTTCTACACACCGCCCGCGGCACGATCTTCAGCCTGGCCCAGCGCGCCGAGCACATCTGGGAGGGAATCTCCTCTGCGACCACGCGGAGCCGCCCAATCATCAACACGCGCGATGAGCCACACGCCGATGCAGAGAGGTATCGGCGCCTGCACGTCATCGCCGGGGACTCGAACATGTCCGAATACGTTGCCTACGCCAAGCTCGGCACCACAATGGCGCTGCTGCAAATGCTCGAGGACGACATTGTCTTCAGAGACCTGAGCCTCGAGAACCTGATTCGGGCGA
>Ga0307417_10000427_pt1 | contig 17196 bp, 18 predicted proteins | sample SalMarWE160210MG_2_FD_202514 | JGI IMG/M metagenome (GOLD analysis project Ga0307417, IMG submission 202514) | Salt marsh sediment microbial communities from the Plum Island Ecosystem LTER, Massachusetts, United States - WE1602-10 | ecosystem: Environmental > Aquatic > Marine > Intertidal zone...
CGTGACGTCCGGATTATTAAATTGCGCCAGAAAATAGCTGTGCGCCGTGCTCGTGAGCTCGTCGTCGGTCATCGTGGCGGCGTTTTTTGCCACCATCAAGGCCGTCGAATCGAGGGCTGACTGCAACTGAACCCTGGTCATTGTGGCGCGACCGTAATCGACTGCCGCGCCGACGAAGCCCATCAGCGGAATCAAGGTGAGCGCGAAGATGATCGCGACATTGCCGCGGCGATCGCGCTGGAAGCGGATACAGGCGCGGGTAAAGCAGCGAAGACGGGATTGGACGGTATGCATCACGACTGGCAATGTGCGTTTAATGGTTGAACGCGATCATTATTCCGCCGACTTGAAAGGGTCGTAAAAGGAATGCCGAAAAAACGAATATCGCGGTAAAATATGACCGCGCGGCGGACTGAGATCGGCAGCCGCGGCCGGCACTTAGGTCGTTAACGCCGGCTGCGCCGCATGCCGCCCAGGTCATACACGCTATTGCGTTGCGACATTAACGCGCGGTTGGCGCGATCGCTAAAATTTGCAGATTTCCGCGGCGCAAACGAAAAGCGGGCGATTCGATCTCGCCCGCTTAATCGTCACGCCGTCGCTTGATCCTTACTTGGCGACGCGCAGCTTGGTCAGATTGGTGCCAATATTGTTGAACACGCTGATTATGTCACTGGCATTGGTCACCAGGAAGAACTTGTCCGACGAGCTGGCGCAGTTCTGCAACAGCGCTGAGGTCGGGTCGCCATTGGTGTTGACCTGGATCGTATAGATGGTGATACCGGCCGCCTTGATGTTGGCGCAGGTGCCAGAGCCATTGCCGTTCTGGTACATGCGGTTGTCGACCGGCGTCTGGCTGCTGTACCAGCGATCCTGGGTGTTCATGCCATCCGACATGAGAATGATGGCTTCCTGGTAGGTATAACTGGAGTCCTTCGCCGGCGCGGTAAGCGGGCCACCGCCGACCAGTGACAGCCAAGCCCACACCAGCCCGATCGGCTGGTTGGTATTGCCGTTCGGCTGCATGGAATCGACCAGGCTGTCCATCGAAGTCCAGTCGTAGCTCAGCCCCTTCATCGCGACCGGACAGCTGCTGTATTGCTCCGCCGGGAATAAGGTCGATGCTTGGCCGACCGGAAGGGTCGCATCCGCCGGATTGGCTGGAGTCACCGTTTGGTCGTAATCCTTGTCGCGATCGGTGATGCAACCGTTCCAGGTGTCGTGATTGGCTACCGTCCAGGTCTGCGTGTTGTAGCAGCGGCTGCGGCCGCGCCGCGAATGGCCGGAGGAGCACGACGCGGTGTTTTGCCAGCTGCCGTTGGCGCTCTCCCAATCGTCCCAGTCGATCCAAGTTCCATTGTAGTTCGCCGAGCCGGCGTTGACGTCTTTGCTGAACGGAATGATGGAGACGTACACGTCGCCATTCTGCGTGGCGGCGGTCTTGAGCTGCGTGAGCAGGCTCTTGGTCGCCGACTTCAGCGCGGTCATCTTGCCGTTGCTGGACATCGACCCGGTATTGTCGAGCGCCAGCGCCACCCGCAGCCGCGTGATGCCCCACTTGGTGGTGGACGAGCCGTTGACGGTGATGTTTTCGAGAGCGTGGACGCCGATGACGTTGAGGACTTGGATGAAAGTTGTGGGCACGTCGACGCTGCCCGACACCGTCACGGCAGCTCCGTCTTGCGTGGTGTACGTCGCGCTGAGCGAATCGAGCTTCGCTTCCGGCCTATTGAACAGCGCTTTGAAATAGGCGAGCGCCTTGATCTGCAAATCACCGCTGCTCAGTGTCGTGGCGTCCTTCGCCAGCATCAGCGCGGTCGAATCGAGCGCAGCCTGCATGTCGGTCTTGACCGCATTGGCGTGGCTGTAATCGTAGCCGGCGCCAATGAAACCGATGACGGGCACGCTCGCGAGCGCGAAGGTGATGGCGACATTGCCCGCGCGCGCGAAGCGAAATGCGCGCAAGGCGCTGCGGAATTTCGTCCAGGCGGTCATCATGGCGGTTCACCGAAAAACGGTTGATTTCGCCTGTGGTCATAGAACGGCGGCATTAAATGCTCGGTATACGGCTACACCGAAAGTCCCGCCCTGACGGTAAACCTAAGGCGCGCGAAATGACTGGAAGCCAAATGCGCACAACGACTTGCATAATTAACGCTGTCCACCGCGACGGCCGCGCCCGCCGAACGGTTCTCATCCGACGTCGTTAACACGCGGTTGTCGGCGCTGGCCTGAAATGCGCTTTGGTCTGGTTACATGGCCAGCCGTAGATTGGATAGCGCGGTGCCGATCTGTTGAAAGGTGGTCACGATCTCCGTCGACGAGGTCAGCAGGAAGAACTTGCTGGAATCGCTCGCGCAGTACTGCAGCAGCGTCGAGGTGGGATCGCCGCCGGTGTTGACCTGCACAGTGTAGATGGTGAAGCCGGCGGCCTTAAGGTTGTCGCAGGTCTTTTGCTGGCGCGCGTCGATCAATGACGCGTTGGTATACCAACGGTCCTGGGTGTTGAGGCCGTCGCTCAGCAGAATGATGGTGTCGTTATATTTGTAGTTCGGATCCTTTGGGGGAACGGTGAAGGGCGCCGCCGTCAACGATTGCCAGCCCAACTGCAAGCCGATCGCCTGGTTGGTATTGCCTTGCGGCTGCATGTCGTCGATCTTGCTCGAAAGCGCGGTCCAGTCGTTGGAGAGCTCAATCAACTGGGTCGGGCATGACGAGTACTGCTCGGCCGGATACAGCGTGCTGCCGGCGACCGGCGCATCGTTGGTGGTGTCGTAATTCTGGTCGCGGTCGGTGACGCAGCCGTTCCAGGTGCTGTGAGTCGCCGGTGTCCAGGTACTGCCGTGCGACGTGCAGGAACCTTGGCTGTGATAATACGTGTTGCTGCAGGTTCCGTTCGCGGCTTCCCACAGATCCCAGCTCAGCCAGGACTGATCGTAATTGCTGGCGCCGACGTTTACGTCCTTGTTGAACGGAATGATCGAAACATAGACATCTTCTGGGTCGATGACGGCGGCCTTGAGTTGGTCGAGCAGGTTATGCGAGGCGGCTTTGAGCGCTGTCATCTTGTCGTCGTTCGTCATCGAACCGGTATTGTCGAGCACTAGCGACACCCGCAGCCTGGTGTTTCCCCAGGTCGTGGTCGTCGTCGCGGAAATATTGATCGCGCTGAAGCCGAGGACATTGAGAAAATCGGTCGGGACGGTGGCGCTGCCGGCGAGCGTGACCTTGGAACCGGCGACTGAAGAATAGTTCGCGGTGACCGCAACGTTCTGGACGTCGGACCGGTGGAACATCGCGTTGAAGGCGTCGGTCGCCGAGACCTGCAGCTCGGCGGGGGTTTGATTCGCCGCCGTCTTCGACAGCAGCAGGGCGGTCGAATCAAGCGAGGCCTGGAGAGCGGTACGCGCCGCGCTGGCGCGGGTGTAATCGACGGCGGCGCCGACGGCGCCGATCAGCGGGACGATCGTTAGCGCTACCATCGGGGCAACGCCCCCGCGGCGATTGTTCCAAAAGCGGGCTAGCAGCATAGAAGTCGCCCTTTCATGAGGAAAACGATAAGCGGCATTGCCGCAAAGGTATGCCTGTGCGGGTGTTGAAATAGCGTGAGAATGGCCGGGTGAATTTGGGGACAATTCGCTTCGGATTGTCCGCAAACCGGTTGTGGTCAGATAATCAAGGGCTATCTGAGGGGATACGGCGGGGTCGGCCGGAACCCGGCTCCCGCTGTCCCGGAACGGGGCAAAATGCTGGCTTGGAATGGCAGGCCCGAGGTCTTTATGATGGTGGCTGGGACGGTGCGCCGGGGCTCGCCCCACGAATATTAGGTTCCAGGACTGCTCGGCCGTGCCATGACGTCGACCGCCAAGAACGACAAAATTCCGATCCCAACGGCAGGAACCTTTCCGGGCCGGGCGTCACCGCGCATGGCTGATGACGACCGCAAGCGCAAAGGCGAGCCGGGCGGGCCCGGCACCGCGGTCATCACCAAGACCAAGCCGCAGACCAAGCGGCCAAGCATGTACCGTGTGCTCATCCTCAACGACGACTACACGCCGATGGAGTTCGTCGTGCACGTGCTGGAGCGCTTCTTCAGCAAGGATCACGAAGCCGCCACACGAATTATGTTGCATGTGCATCACCATGGCATCGGCGAATGCGGCATCTATACTTATGAGGTAGCGGAGACAAAAGTGACGCAGGTTATGGACTTTGCGCGCAAACATCAGCATCCTCTGCAATGCGTGATGGAAAAAAAGTGAGTCTGGGGGGGCGTCCAATACAAATGAAAACGGAACTCTGAATGCCAACCTTCTCGCGCAGCCTCGAGCAGTCTCTCCACCGGGCGCTCGCTCTCGCCAATGAGCGCCACCACGAATACGCGACCCTCGAGCATCTGTTGCTGGCGCTGATCGATGATCAGGACGCCTCCGCGGTGATGCGCGCGTGCAATGTCGACCTCGACAAGTTGCGGCGCAGCCTGGTCGCCTATCTCGAATCCGAGTTGGAGAACCTGATCACGGACGGCGCCGAGGATTCCAAGCCCACGGCCGGCTTCCAGCGCGTGATCCAACGCGCGGTCATTCACGTGCAGTCGTCCGGCCGCGAGGAAGTCACCGGCGCCAACGTGCTGGTGGCGATCTTCGCCGAGCGCGAGAGTCACGCCGCCTATTTCCTGCAAGAGCAGGACATGACGCGCTACGACGCGGTCAACTACATCAGCCACGGCATCGCCAAGCGGCCGGGCCTTTCGGAAGCGCGCCCGGTGCGCGGCGCGGAAGAGGAGGCCGACACCAAGACCGGCGACGAACCCAAGAAGAAGGGCGACGCGCTCGAAGCCTATTGCGTCAACCTCAACAAGAAGGCGAAAGACGGCAAGATCGATCCACTGATCGGCCGCGATGCCGAAATCAACCGGACGATCCAGGTGCTGTGCCGCCGGCAGAAGAACAATCCGCTGTTCGTCGGCGATGCCGGCGTCGGCAAGACCGCGATCGCGGAAGGGCTGGCGCGCCGCATCGTGCATGGCGAGGTGCCGGACGTGCTGAAAGGCGCGACCGTGTTCGCGCTCGACATGGGTACGCTGCTCGCCGGCACGCGCTACCGCGGCGACTTCGAGGAGCGGCTCAAGCAGGTGATCAAGGAGATCGAGGCCTATCCGGGCGCGATCATGTTCATCGACGAGATCCACACCGTGATCGGCGCCGGCGCCACCTCGGGCGGTGCGATGGACGCCTCCAACCTGCTCAAGCCGGCGCTGGCGTCGGGCACCATCCGCTGCATCGGCTCGACCACCTACAAGGAATACCGCCAGTATTTTGAGAAGGACCGCGCGCTGGTGCGCCGCTTCCAGAAGATCGACGTCAACGAGCCGACGGTCGCCGACGCCATCGACATCCTCAAGGGGCTCAAACCCTATTTCGAGGAGTATCACAAGCTCAAATACACCAACGACGCCATCAAGGCGGCGGTCGATCTGTCGGCGCGCTACATCCACGACCGCAAGCTGCCGGACAAGGCGATCGACGTGATCGACGAGTCGGGCGCGGCGCAGATGCTGCTGCCGGAGAGCCGCCGCAAGAAGACCATCGGCGTCAAGGAAATCGAAACGACCATCGCCACCATGGCGCGGATTCCGCCCAAGACGGTATCGAAGGACGATGCCGAGGTGCTCCAGCATCTCGAGCAGACCTTGAAAACCGTGGTCTACGGCCAGGACAAGGCGATCAATGCGCTCTCGGCGTCGATCAAGCTGGCGCGCGCTGGCTTGCGCGAGCCGGAAAAGCCGATCGGCTGCTACCTGTTCTCCGGACCGACCGGCGTCGGCAAGACCGAAGTCGCGAAACAACTGGCCGCTTCGCTCGGCGTGGAGCTCATCCGCTTCGATATGTCGGAATACATGGAGCGGCACACGGTGTCGCGCCTGATCGGCGCGCCTCCCGGCTATGTCGGCTTCGACCAGGGCGGGCTGTTGACCGACGGCGTCGACCAGCATCCGCATTGCGTGTTGCTGCTGGACGAGATCGAGAAGGCGCATCCTGACCTTTTCAACGTGCTGCTGCAGGTCATGGACCACGGCAAGCTCACCGACCACAATGGCAAGTCGGTCGACTTCCGCAACGTGATCTTGATCATGACGACCAATGCGGGCGCCTCCGACATGGCCAAGTCCGCCTATGGTTTCACCCGCGCCAAGCGTGAGGGCGACGATCAGGAAGCCATCACCAGGATGTTCACGCCCGAGTTCCGCAACCGGCTCGATGCCACCATCACTTTCGCGCATCTGTCGCAGGAGGTGATCGCGCAGGTGGTCGAGAAGTTCGTGCTCCAGCTCGAAGCTCAGCTTGGCGACCGCAACGTCACCATCGAATTGTCGGAGGAGGCGGCGCGCTGGCTGATTGCCAATGGCTATGACGAGCTGATGGGCGCGCGGCCGATGGCGCGCGTCATCCAGGAGCACATCAAGAAGCCGCTCGCCGATGAGGTTCTGTTCGGGCACCTGAAGTCCGGTGGCCACGTGCGCGTGATCGTCGACAAGGACGAGCAGGGGCGCGACAAGCTCGGCTTCGAGTTCCTCGAAGGGCCAGTGACGCCGAAGCCGGAAAAGCTGCCGGCGCGGCCGAAAGCCAAACGGCGCGCCTCGCCGCGGCCTAGGCCGAAGAGCCTCGGCAAACGCGGCTCGGTGCCTAAGGTGCCGCTAATCAAGGCGTAAGGCGCCGCGCAGCCGGCAATTTGCAAGGCCGGGCAAGTTGCCCGGCTTTTGCCTTTTGCGGGGCGCGCATGCGGGCGCCGCCGGTTGCGCGTTAAACGGCGCTATGAGACAGGTCATGTCGCATGGCCGCTCCCCGCGCATTCAACTCGACCAGCGCCGCATTTTTCGGCGGCGTCAAATCGGCGTTCACCTCGGTGTTCTTTCTGGTGATTGGCGGCACCTATATCGGCATCGGCGCGCTCGCCCATGATTTCGGCTTTGCGTCGTGGTGGCTGGCGTTCTCGACCGTGTTGGTATGGGCTGGGCCGGCGCAGGTGATCCTGATTACGGCGCTTGGCAGCGGCGCGGCGCTGCCGGAGGCGGCGGTCGCGGTGAGCTTGAGCGGGGTCCGCTTATTTCCGATGGTGGTGGCACTGTTGCCGCTACTGCGCAGGGAGGGCACGCGCCTGCGCGATCTACTGCTGCCGACGCATTTCACCTCGGCGAGCATGTGGGTGGAATCGATGCGCCTGTTGCCGGCAATCCCGCGCGAGCGTCGCATTGCCTTCTGCAACGGAATGTCGGCCGGCTTCATGGGCACGGCGACGAGCGCCGGCTTCCTCGGCCACTACCTCGCCGCCGAGTTGCCGCCGCTGTTTGCCGGCGCGCTATTGTTTCTCACGCCGATGTCGTTTCTGGTCTCAACCGCGCGCAATGCCAGGATGATGATGGACAAGGTCGCACTGGTGCTCGGGCTCGTGGTCGGAACGGTGCTCACCGCCAGCCATGTGCAACTCGATCTGTTGTGGACCGGCGTCGGCGGTGGCACGCTCGCCTACGCCGTTCACCGCCTGCGCAGGGCCGCAGCATGAACCCGATCATCAGCGCGCTGTGGCCGTATTTTCTGCTCGTGCTGCTCGGCTACCTGCCGAACGAGGTCTGGCGGTTCTTCGGCCTGGTGCTGGCGCGCGGGCTCAATGAGGATTCCGAGATCGTGATCTGGTCACGCGCGGTGGCGACCGCGATCCTGGCCGGCGTCATCGCCAAGCTGATCGTGTTTTCGCCCGGCGCGCTGCTGAGCATTCCGCTTCCCGTGCGGGTGACGGCGGTAGTGTGCGGTTTTATCGCATTTTTGGCGGTCAAGCGTTCGGTCTTCGTCGGCGTCGCAGTCGGCGAGGCGGCGTTGCTGCTCGGCGGCTTTCTGTTCGCGCACTAACCGGCAATCGCGGCGGCGAGCTTCTTGGCGTTCTCGGCCAAGACCTCTGGCTTTTCCTTCTCGGCGGCCGGTGGCTTCATCGACACGCCCTGCTTACGCGGGATGACGTGGACGTGGAGATGGAACACCACTTGCCCACCGGCGCCCTCGTTGAATTGCTGCATGGTGATGCCGTCGGCGTCGAACGCCGTCATGGCGCCTTTCGCGATCTTTTGCACCACCGCCATCACATAAGCGAGATCGCCGGCGGAAACGTCGAGGATGTTGCGCGCCGGCGCCTTTGGCAGCACCAAAGTATGGCCCGGCATGCGCGGCATGATATCGAGGAAGGCGAGCGCATGATCGTCCTCATAGACCTTGTAGCAGGGCAGCTCGCCGCGCAGGATCTTGGCGAAGATATTGTTCGGATCGTAGCTCGGCATCGGTTTCCCCCGGATTGAATCATTCCTGCTCGACCAAATCCTTGCGGAACGGCGCGGCCGCCGCAAGCTCCTCGCCGGCCGCCCGCACATAGGCGCGTTCGCGCGCAAGGTATTCGGCAATCGCCCGCCGCAACGCTGGGTTGGCGATGAAATGGGCGGAATAGGTGGTCTTCGGCAGGTAGCCGCGCGCAAGCTTATGCTCCCCTTGCGCGCCGGCTTCTACCCACTTGAGCTTGTGGGCGATCGCATAGTCGATGGCCTGGTAGTAGCACAACTCGAAATGCAGGAACGGATGGTGCTCGACGGCGCCCCAATTGCGCCCGTAGATCGTATCGTCGCCTAAGAAATTGATGGCGCCGGCGATCCAACGTCCGGCGCGGCGCGCCATCACCAGCACGATGCGGTCGCGCATCTTCTGTCCCACGATCGAGAAGAAGTCGCGGGTGAGATACGGCCGGCCCCATTTGCGCGAGCCGGTTTCCATGTAGAAGGCGAAGAAAGCGTCCCATACCGCTTCGGTGAGATCGGAGCCGGTGAGCCAGCGCACCTCGATGCCGGGCGCCAGCGCCTCCTTGCGCTCACGGCGGATGGTCTTGCGTCTGCGCGAGGAGAGCCGGCGCAAGAAATCCTCGAAGCTCGCGTAACCGGCATTCTCCCAATGGAACTGCTGGTCGGTGCGCTGCAGGAAGCCGCGTTCGCCGAGCAGGCGCCATTCCGGTTCGGTCAGGAAGGTGACATGGGCCGAGGAAAGGTCATTGCCGGTCGTGATTTCGCCCAGCGCATCGGCCAGCGCGCCGCGCACCGCGTCATGAAGCGGGCCCGGCCGGGCCAGCAGACGAGGGCCTGCCACCGGCGTGAACGGCACGGCCACCTGCAGTTTGGGATAATAGGCACCGCCGGCGCGCTCGAAGGCGTCCGCCCAGCCATGGTCGAACACGTATTCACCGCGCGAATGGGTTTTTACGTAACAGGGCGTGGCGCCCACCAGGGCGCCGCCTGTATCTTCCAAAAGCAGATGGCGCGGCTGCCAGCCGGTCCGGGGGCCAACTGAAAATGAAGCTTCCAGCGATGAAAGAAAATCGTGTGAAATAAATGGGTTATCGATTTGTCCTCGTGTGGATAATTGCGAGAATGATTTATCCCCGCTATCCTCATGTTTTACTTTAGCTGCCGATGCTATTGCCTCGACGCCGCAGGGATCAGCGTCACCTGCGCAGGCATCCCATGCCGCGGCCGGAACCTCGGCGAGCGATTGAGCTATTCGGATGCGTAGTTCGATATCGGTCATCGGGCCAAGGCAATTTCTAGCCCGACTTTATGCCGGAAATCGTTCGAAGTTCAGCCCAAATTACCGGCGCGGGCAAACGATGATGTCATAACCGGTCGGATTGCCCCAGAAATCGAAGCCCTGCTCGGGGTGACAGTCGGGCGGGATGCGCTGGCAGCCGAACGGGGTGCAGGCGATCTGCCCGGCGGCGCCCGAGCGCTGGCGGCTCGACTTCTTGGCCGCCGACAGCGTCAGCTTGGCGGCGGCAGGCGCAGCGGCAGGCTTGGCCGATCCTGGTGTTGGCGTAGCGGCGAATGCGAGCGCAAGGGATATAGCGGCGGCGAGAACGATGCATCTCATGGCGGGCGTCTCCGGCATGACCATTCTCAAATAACGAAATCCGGGCCGGTGTCCTGCGGTTTCGCATCATCAAGGCCGCCAGCCCTCGAAAATCATCTGGTCGGCCCAGCGCGCGGCTCGGGCGCGCTCGTCCTCGTTGCGCACGGTCCAGGTCAGCAGTGGCAGCCGGAACACGATGCGTGCGATCAGCGGCGCCAGCGCCGGCAAATCCTTGATCGCATAGGCGATGAAATGTGGGCGTGTGCGGGGCAGATGCAGCAGATATGTCATGTGCCGCCGCAGCGCCGGCGGCAGGCCGGGCCAATCGTCATAGTGGCGCTGGGCGACAATGCCGCGGGGCAGGCGCGGGGCGATCGCTCTGACTGCCGTGACCAGCGCCGGATCAAACGACATTACCGCAACCGGTCCCCTATACGATGCGAGCACCGCGACGGTGCGTTGCGCCAGCCAGCGGTCGCCGTCGAAACGGCTCTTGAGTTCCAGCGCAATCGTGGCGCGGCCGCCCACCATGTCGCACAATTCGCCGAGCGTCAGGATGCGACCGGCGCTGCGCTTGAAATGCACTTTCTTGATTTCGGCTGCGCTCATGTCGGCGAGCCGGCCCATGCCCTCGGTCAACCGGCCGAGCGCATCGTCATGATGCACCATGGCCTCGCCGTCGGCGCTGATCTGCAGGTCGCATTCGATGCCGTAGCCGCCGGCAATGGCGGCGGCGAAAGCGCTGGCGGTATTCTCGATAACGCCGGCGGCAGCATCATGCAGGCCGCGATGGGCCAGCGGTCGTGCGGTGAGCCATTTTAGATTGCGCATGATCCTACCCGAAAACCGGTTCCCACTTTTCGGGATCATGCGTGCGAGGCCCGGCCATGTGGGTTCACCCAATCTCGAACAAGCCTTCCACTTCCACCGCGGCATTGGCGGGCAGGGCCGATACGCCAACCGTGCTGCGCGCATGCCGGCCCTTGTCGCCGAACACTTCCACCATCAGGTCGGAGGCGCCGTTCATCACCTTCGCGCCGTCGGTGAAGCCGGGCGCCGAATTGATGAAGCCGCCGAGACGAAGCACGCGCTCGACGGCATCAAGCTCGCCAAGGGCGGCCTTGACCTGCGCCAGAAGGTTGATGGCGCAGGCGCGCGCCGCCTTCTGCCCGTCCTCGATCGACACCGACCCGCCGAGCTGGCCCATGGCGACCAGCTTGCCGTCGGCGCCGAAGCAAAGCTGGCCCGAAAGGACGAGCAGGCTGCCGCTGCGCACGAACGGCACATAATTGGCGATCGGGCTGGCCGGGGTCGGCAGGGTAACGCCTAGACTGGCGAGCCTCTTTTCCACCGTTCCGGCCATGGGCGCCTCTCCCGCCGCGTGCGGCATCTGGTCTTGGTCGGTTGTCTTGGCCGATCGCACGCTCCTGTGCAAGCGCGCGCCACCTCGGTTGCTCGGCTCGGTAGCGGCCTCTATCTTGCCCACTTCTTGCATATCTGTATTCGCGAACATGGCTCCAACGCTGCTGCGCAGAGGCCCTCATCAATGAGCAACAACAGCGCCAGACGGCTGATCTTGCCGGCTCTCGCGATCGGTCTTGCCGCCGCGGCGGTCCACGGCCCGGCCGCAGCCGCGCCACCCGCCGGCAACGTATTGCTGGCGCCGCACCGGGCGGTCTACGACCTCAAGCTGTTGAAGTCGCGCGGCGGCCGCGGCATCGACGCGGTGCGCGGACGTATCCTGTACGATTTTTCCGGCAACGCCTGCGAGGGCTACGCGCTGCAATTCCGCCAGGTATCGGAGCTCGATTCCCTGGAGGGGAAGTCCACGCTCAGCGATTTACGCTCCACTACCTGGGAGGATGGTGCCGCCAAGACATTCCGATTCAACTCGGAAAACCTGCTTAACGACCAGCAGACCGGCACGGTCGACGGCCATGCCGAGCGCCAGGCCAAGGCAATCACGATCGATTTGAGCAAGCCGAAGCCGAAGAATTTCACCGAGCCGGTCAATGCGGTGTTCCCGACCGAGCACATGCGGCGCATCATCGCCGCTGCGCGCGCGGGCAAGTTCATTCTCGAGTTCCCGGTCTATGACGGCTCCGAAACCGGCGAGAAGCTGTACAACACGCTGACCGTGATCGGCGCCCCGATTCCACCCGGCAGCAAGCCGCCGGATGACGCTGCCGCCGACATCCCCGCGCTCGCCAAGCTTACGCGCTGGCCGGTGACCATCAGCTATTTCGAGCACGAGAGCGCGCAAAAGGAGCAGACCGGTGAGCAGACGCCGGTCTATGCCATTACCTTTGAGCTGTACGAGAACGGCATTTCGCGCAAGCTGCTGCTCGACTACACGGACTTCACCATCAGCGGCAAGATGACCTCGCTGGATCTTAAGAAGGCGAAGCCTTGTCCTTGAGGGGCTCGAACTAGTCGTCCTCCAGCGCCAGCCCCTTCACCACCACGTAACGGCCGAATTTTTCGCGCAGCCGGTCGACGGCGTGCTCGGCTTGCGCGCCGCGCCGCTCGAGCAGATCGGCGAGATCGTCGCCGGCAGCGTCCGCCAGATTGCTGACGCCGATGCCGATCAGGCGGAAGCGGGTCACGCCGACCTCGCGGCGCAGCAGTTCGCGGCCGGAGTCGAAGATGCGGGCGGCAAGCTGCGTCGGCGCGCCGAGCGCCTGCGCGCGCGTGCGCAACTTGAAGTCGGCGCTCTTGAGCTTGAGCGTCACGGTCGAGCCGGCAAGCGCCTCGGCCTTCAGGCGCGCCGACACTTTCTCGGTCAGGGCCCACAGCGTCTGCTCGAGCGGGCGGAATTCGCCGATGTCGCGCTCGAAGGTGGTTTCCGATGAAATGCTCTTGGTCTCGCGCGCGGGATCGACGCGGCGTTCATCGATGCCGTGCGAAAGCCGCGCCAGCCGCAAGCCTTCCTCGCCGTAGCGGCGCATCAGTTCGCGCGCGTCGGCGCGCTGCAGATCGGCGATCAGGCGATAACCATCGGCCGCGAGTCTGGCCGCGCTCACGGCGCCTACGCCGTAGATGAAGCCGACCGGCTTTGGCGCCAGGAACGCTGCCGCCTCCGCCTGGCCGAGCACGGCGAAGCCACGCGGCTTGTCGAGGTCGGAGGCGATCTTGGCGAGGAACTTGTTGGCCGACAGTCCGATCGACACCGTGATGCCGAGCTCGCGCTCGACTTGGTGACCGAAACGCGCCAGCACCTTGGCCGCGTTCATGCCGTGCAGCCGCTCGGTGCCGGTCAAATCGAGGAAGGCCTCGTCGATCGACAGCGGTTCGACCAGCGGCGTCAAGTCGAGCATGGCGCGGCGCACTTCGCGTCCGACCTTGGCGTATTTTGCCATGGCCGGCTTCACCACCACCGCCTGCGGGCAGCGCCGCAGTGCTTCGAACATCGGCATGGCCGAGCGAATGCCGTAGGTGCGCGCGATATAGCAGGCCGTCGCCACCACGCCGCGTTTGCCCCCGCCGACGATTACCGGCTTGTCGGCGAGCGAGGGGTCGTCGCGTTTTTCTATTGTTGCGTAGAAGGCGTCGCAATCGACATGGGCAATGGTGAGCGTGTCGAGCTCGGGGTGGCGGGCGAGCCGCGGCGAGCCGCAGGCGGCGCAGCGTTCGGCTTTCTCGGGCGCGTCGGCCAGGCAATCGCGGCAGAAGCTCATGGGTTGTTACGCTGCCAGGCGCCGCCGGTAAGCGCCGCGAGCGCCCTGCCGATGGCGGTGGGATTGATGCCGGCATCGGCAGCGAAAGCCGTCAGCAGCCGCTCGTCGGCGGCCAGGTGCTCCAGCACGCCGGCCCAGAAGCCCGGCTCGGCTGCCGCTGCGCGAATCTCGGCCGGCGCGATGCCGGTGACCGCCAAGAAGCGCCTGAGCCGCTCAGGCTCGTCGGCAATGAAGCTAAGCGCCTGAATCGCCAGCCCTTCTGCCTCTGGTTGCGTTAACGGAGTGCCTAGTTTCATCGATCAAATTTGCCTTTCCGTAACAAATCGGCACTACCGTCCAGATCATGCACGACCGCGCGCGCCCTGGCGACGGCGCGACCTGCCGGGCGAGGCGCATTGGGGACAAATAGGGCGGGGAATGTATGCCGAAGACCGTCCTGATCGTGGAAGACAACGAGCTGAACATGAAGCTCTTCCACGACCTCCTGGAAGCGCATGGCTACCAGACCGTCGGCACCCGCAACGGGATCGAGGCTCTCGATCTCGCTCGTAAGTACCGGCCCGACCTGATCCTGATGGACATCCAACTGCCGGAAGTATCCGGCCTCGAAGTGACGAAATGGCTGAAAGACGATCCCGATCTCAAGGCTATCCCGGTCGTGGCGGTCACCGCCTTCGCCATGAAGGGCGACGAGGAGCGCATCCGCGAGGGCGGCTGCGAGGCCTATCTCTCCAAGCCGATCTCAGTGGGCAAGTTCATCGAGACCATCCGCCATTTCCTCGGGAGCGCGTGAGATGACCGCCCGCGTCCTTGTTGTCGATGACGTCCCGGCCAATGTGAAGCTCCTGGAGGCGCGGCTGTCGGCGGAATATTTCGACGTCACTACCGCCTACAGCGGCGCGGAAGCGCTGGCAGTGTGCGAGCGCGCCGAATGCGACATTGTGCTGCTCGATGTGATGATGCCGGACATGGACGGCTTCGAGGTGTGCCGGATGCTCAAGACCAATCCGGTCACGCACCACATTCCGGTGGTCATGGTCACCGCGCTCGACCAGCCGGCCGACCGCGTGCGCGGGCTGGAAGCCGGCGCCGACGATTTCCTCACCAAGCCGGTCACCGACGTAGCGCTGGTCTCGCGCGTGCGCTCACTGGCGCGGCTGAAGATGGTGACCGACGAGCTGCGCATGCGCGCGCTCACGTCGAAGGAAATCGGCATCCAGAGCCCGGAACGCGCGGCGGTGGCGGAAACTGGACGCCAGGGCCACATCCTGATCGTCGACGACCGCAAGTCCTCCTACGAGCGCATCGTAGCGACACTGTCTGCCGAGCACTCGGTGGACGTGGAGGCCGATCCGAACGAGGCGCTGTTCCACGCCGCCGAGGGCAATTACGACCTGCTGATCGTGTCGCTCGGCTTGCAGAATTTTGATGGGCTGCGGCTGTGCAGCCAGGTGCGCTCGCTCGAGCGCACCCGCAACGTGCCGATCCTGGCAATGGCGGAAGCCGACAACAATGCACGGCTGGTGCGCGGGCTGGAGATCGGCGTCAACGACTATCTGATCCGCCCGATCGACAAGAATGAAATGCTGGCGCGCGTGCGCACGCAGATCAAGAAGAAGCGCTACACCGAGCGGCTGCGCGACAACGCGCAGCTGACGGTCGAGATGGCGATCACCGACGCGCTCACCGGCCTACACAACCGCCGCTACATGGAAACCCATCTGGCGACGCTGGTCGAGCAGGCGGCCGCGCGCGGCAAGCCGATCGCCGTGCTGGTGCTCGACATCGATTATTTCAAGGCGGTCAACGATGCCCACGGCCATGACGCCGGCGATGACGTGCTGCGCGAATTCGCGCTGCGCATCCGCAAGGCGATCCGCAATATCGATCTGGCCTGCCGCTACGGCGGTGAGGAATTCGTCATCGTGATGCCGGAAACCGACATGGCGGTAGCCACCATGGTGGCCGAGCGTCTGCGCCGCAGGATCGCCAGCGAGCCGTTCGCGATCCAGGACGGCACCCGCAGTCTCGACGTCACCATCTCGATCGGCATCGCCGCGCTCGACGGGCCGGGCGACAATGCCGCCGCCATCCTCAAGCGCGCCGACACCGCGCTTTATCGCGCCAAACGCGACGGCCGCAACCGGGTGGTGCCGGACGCCGCCTGAGACGCGTGAGTTTGAGAGATTCGCCCGCAGCACTCACGCCGCGGGCGCGCCAGCTAATAATTAGCGAGACATTCCAGCGCTTTAAAAAGCCGTTTGGTCGGCCAAGGCGCTTGGTCTAACCTTGCCGCAACGGCTTTTCGTTAGGGTGCTGAGCGTCACTCCATTCGTCATGCGCGCCCGGAAAACGCCAAATCCAATGCCCTGCGGAGTGCTCAGGTCCGCCGCATCTCCTGGGTTCTGCGGGGTTCGGCCGGCCTGGAAGCGGTGAGAGTGGCCTCCTCATACACCGCTTCCGGCCGGCCACCTCATTTGTGCAACTCCGAAAATACGAAGGGCGCCCGCAGGCGCCCGTTTTCGTTGCGCTTGATCGCGCGGGTCCGCGCTTATTTGATCTTGGATTCGCTGTACTCGACATGCTTCTTGGCGATCGGGTCGTATTTCTTCTTTTTCATTTTGTCGGTCTGGGTGCGCGAGTTCTTCTTGGTCACATAGTAGTGGCCGGTGCCCGCGCTGGAGACGAGCTTGATTTTGAGACTGATGGCTTTGGCCATGGACTGATCCTCGAAACGGAATTGGCGGTGGCGTCTTTGGCGGGGAACCTAGCGTCGGGCCCGGGAATGTCAAGAAACGGGCGATTTTCGTAAGGTTATAGCAGTTCCCGGAAGAACTGCTGGTCGCGCATAAAATAGAACGGCACCGGCAGATCGTGGCCCATGCCAGCCGCGACCCGGGCCAGCAGTTCCTCCAGCACCACACCGGTGATGGTCGGCATGTCGAGATGGGTGGCCTGCTCGAGCGGCACCCAGGTGAGCTCGACCAGTTCGGAATCCGGCCCCACCACGCACTCGATCTTGTGCGCGATCGCAGAGGCGTCGGCGGTGAAGAAGCGCGTATCGAAGCGGCGCGGCCGCCGCGGCGGCGTGATGGCGCGGGCGATGAAGTGGACATGGACGAGGTCGGGGAAAACGTGCGCCTTGGCGAAGTCCGCCCAGATTTCGCCCGGCACCGTTGGCGGCGCATCGCGCTTGACGCCAAGCAGCAGCCCGGTTTCCTCCGCGGTTTCGCGCACGGCGGCGAGCGCGAAGGCGCGTGCCAGCTCTGCACTCGGCGTGGTCACCCGCTCCATCAGCTTCTTCTGCGCTTGCGCGTCGAGTTCGCTCGCCGCCGGCATGACGCGGTCGAGCGCCTCGATGCGGCCGCCCGGAAACACGAATTTACTAGGCAAGAATTTGTGGCTGTGGTGCCGGCGGCCGAGCAGCACTTTCGGCTGTGCGCTGGAACGGTCGATTAGCATCAAGGTCGCGGCGTCGTGCGGCTCGCTTTCCGGGGACGTCTGGTCGCGCTCCGTTTTGGTCATGCGCTCGGCCCAGAGCTTAGCGAGATCTTTCGTCATCGTGACTTCCGTTTCTTACCGCG
>Ga0307417_10000430_pt1 | contig 17160 bp, 17 predicted proteins | sample SalMarWE160210MG_2_FD_202514 | JGI IMG/M metagenome (GOLD analysis project Ga0307417, IMG submission 202514) | Salt marsh sediment microbial communities from the Plum Island Ecosystem LTER, Massachusetts, United States - WE1602-10 | ecosystem: Environmental > Aquatic > Marine > Intertidal zone...
GATCGCGGGCGGCGGCATGTTTGCCTACCAGCATTTCACACACGTCCAGCGCCGGGTGTTTGCCTGGCTACACCCGTTCAACGATTTCGCCGACGCCGGCTATCAGACCATCCAGGGCCTCTTCGCTATGGGGAGCGGATCACTGACCGGCAGCGGGCTCGGTTTGGGCCGGCCCGACCTGATCCCGGCTGCTGCGACCGATTTCATATTTGCTTCGGTAGCCGAGGAGATGGGGTTTGCGGGCTCTATCGCGGTACTGGCGGCCTATGCCCTGATCGCTGCTGCCGGGTATGGCATTGCCCTACGCTCCCGCGACGTGTTCCGCAAGTTCCTGGCGTTCGGCCTCACAACCGTGCTTGCGGTCCAGGCCTGTCTGATCCTCGCGGGCGTACTGCGGCTGTTCCCGGTCACGGGCATAACCCTGCCTTTCATGTCCTACGGGGGATCGTCACTGCTCGCCAACATGGTCCTGGTGGCGTTGCTGGTGCGCGCCTCGCACGGGGAGCGGACATGAACCGGCCGATACGCGTGCTCGCCAGCGCAGTCTTCGCCTTGTTTGCGGTTCTCGTCGGTGCCGTCACGTACCACCAGGTGATTGTTGGACCCGACTACCGCGACGATCCACGCAACGTTCGGGTTGCCACAAGCCAGAATGGACGAGAGCGCGGAACCATCATCACTGCCGACGGTGTCGTGGTTGCGGAGTCGATTGCCGATCCGGCGGACCCGTTGTCGTTTCGGAGGACATACCCCGAGGGATCGTTGTACTCCCAAACGATCGGCTACACGACCCTTCTCTTTGGCAGCCACGGTCTCGAGTCGACCCGGGCCGATGATCTCGTGTCCTACCGTGACGCCACCATCTCGGGTGTTCTCAGTGCGCTGTTCGGCGGCGACGTTCGCCCGCGCGGGCTCCGCCTCACAATCGAGCACGATCTGCAGACCGTCGCCCGCGAGGCACTCGGTGATCAGCGGGGTGCGGTGGTTGCCCTCGACCCGGCCACCGGGGCGATCCTCGCCATGGTCTCGACCCCGGACTTCGATCCGAACACACTGACCGGCGGCGACGCCGGACCCACCGGCACTGCCCTCGAGGAGGACCCCGACCAGCCGCTGCTGAACCGCGCCACAGCGGCGTCGTACCCTCCGGGGTCGACGTTCAAGTTGATAACCACAGCCGCCGCCCTCGAATCCGGCGTTGCCTCAGCGGAAACACCGTTTCCCAACCCGGTCGAGCTCGAGCTTCCCGGGTCGACCGCCACCATCAGCAACTTCGATGGGAAAGCCTGCGGCTCCGGTGCGGAGGTGCCGCTGTCACGGGCGTTCACCAACTCGTGTAACACGATCTTCGGCATGCTCGGCATGTCGGTCGGTGCCGAGCAGCTGGTCGATACCGCCGAGTCGTTCGGATTCAACAGCGAGGTCCCTTTTGAGCTGCGGTCCATTGAATCAACCATCCCCGCTGCGAGCACCTTCGAGTTCGACGTGCCCGGGGTGGCGCAGTCGGCGATCGGCCAACGCGACGTGCTTGCCACCCCGCTCGAGATGGCGCTCACCGCCGCGGCCGTCGCCAACAACGGTGAGATCATGGTCCCCTACGTCGTACAGGAGGTCTTCAACTCGGAGGGTCTCGTCGAGCAGTCGACCGAGCCGTCGGTATGGGTGCGGGCGATGAGCCCGGCAACCTCGACTGCGCTCACGGGTCTGATGGAGAGCGTGGTCACCTCGGGTACCGGGCGACGGGCGTCGGTGCCGGGCATCCGGATCGCGGGCAAGACCGGGACCGCCGAGGTCCCCGATGCGGCGCCGCATGCCTGGTTCGTCGGTTTCGGGCCTGTCGAGCCGGACGTCGGCGACCCGCAAATTGCGGTCGCGGTGCTCGTCGAGTCGGGAGGTGACGCCGGGGAGGCAGCTACAGGTGGGACCGTGGCCGCACCGATAGCTCAGAAGGTGTTCTCGGCATTCTTTGGAATTGGACAGGAAGACAATTGAACCGGACTATGACACTCGTACCCCCCAGCATCGTTACCATTCCCCCTCGTGACTGACGAACGCGTGCTGGCAGGCCGCTACCGCATTACCGGGCATCTCGCCCGAGGGGGTATGGGAGACGTCTTCTCCGCAGAGGACATCTCCCTGGGTCGACGCGTCGCGGTGAAGATCCTGCACCCACAGTTCGCCAAGGACGATGCGTTCGTGGCGCGGTTCCGCCGTGAGGCGCAGAACGCCGCCGGCCTCAATCACCCCAACATCGTCAGCATCTACGACTTCGGCAGCCATGAGGACACGTACTTCATGGTGATGGAGTTGATCCACGGCCGTACTCTGCGCGACGTTCGCCGCTCCGAGGGCATGCTGCTGCCCCGGCGAGCCGCCGAGATCGCCGCAGAGACGGCGGCCGCCCTGACGGTGGCCCACCAGGCGGGTGTCTACCACCGCGACATAAAGCCGGGCAACATCATGCTGACGGCGGACGGGACTGTGAAGGTCACAGACTTCGGTATCGCCCGTGCTCTCGATGATTCCGAAGAGCTAACCCGCACCGGGGCGGTTATCGGTACCGCGACTTACTTCAGCCCCGAACAGGCGCAGGGTCTTCCCGCCGATGCCCGCTCCGACATCTACTCGCTCGGTGTGGTCCTCTACGAGTTGTTGTGCGGACAGGCGCCGTTCACCGGGGAGAGCCCCGTCGCGGTGGCCTACCAGCATGTCGCCGAGTTTGCGCCTCCTCCGAGCGGGATCAACCCCGACGTACCCGCCGGGCTCGAGGCAGTCGTAGAGCGAGCGATGGAGAAGGACCCCAACGACCGCTACCAGACCGCCGAGGAGATGCGCGCCGACCTCTTGCGATATCTGCGGGGCGAGATGACGGTCGCCCATCAGATGACCATCGAGCACGAAGCCGTGGCTGCGGCCGCTGCTCCTCCCCGGCCCCTGCCTCAGGAACCGACCGCCCAGACGCGCCTCATGGCCAGCCCCCCGCCGCCCCCGACCGCCACGCCCGACCAGACCGGTCGTCACATCGCCCAGTACCCGGAGAAGGAGCGCAGCCAGACCAGCTACATCCTGGCCATCGTCGGGCTCATCGGCTTGTTGCTGATCGGGTCGTTCATGTTGTGGAAGCTGGTCTCCGGACCGAACGAGCCGACGGCACCAACCCTGGTGGCCGTGCCAACGCTCGCCGGGCTCGATCGCAACGCGGCGTCGGATCTCCTCCAGCAGAACGGGCTCCAGATCTTCTTCCGGGAAGAGACCAGCGCCGAGGTCGCCGAGGACATCGTGATCCGCTCCGAGCCCCCCGAGGGTGAGCAGGTGGAGCCGGGGACCAAGGTGACGCTGGTGGTGTCTTCCGGGCCCGAGCAGTTCCCGATCCCCAACGTGACCAACCTCGACATCGAGGTGGCACGACAGACACTGTCCGACTCCGGGTTCGTCGTGGGTGAGGAGACCCTACGCGACAGCCAGGACTTCGACGAAGGCGTCGTCATCACCCAGTCGCTCCCGGCGGGTACCCAGGCCGCTCCGGGCACGAAGATAGATCTGGTCGTCTCGAGCGGGCCGAGGTTCCTCGCCATGCCGTCTCTCGAAGGCGTGGCACAGACGACCGCTCAGGAGGAGCTGACCAGGCTCGGCTTCACCGATATCGTCATCGCCGAGGACTTCGACAACGAGATGCTGGAAGGCTTTGTGATCCGCACCGAGCCGGCGGCCAACCAACTGGCCCAACGCGATGCGACGGTGACTGTGTACGTATCCAAGGGGCCCGAGCCGTTCCCGCTCCCCGACCTCACCGGGCGGTCGATCCCCGAAGCGCAGGCGCTCGCTTCCGAGCGGGGACTCACTCTGGTCGTTGATTCGGAGACCGTGGAGGTCACCAAGGACAGCGGTCTGGTCGGCATGATCGCGGCCCAGACCCCGTCCGCAGGCACCCAGGTCGCGTTTGGTGACGAGATTCATGTCAGGCTCGGCGTCATCCTCCAGGTAGAGGTGCCGGATCTCACGGGCAAGACCGAGGACGAGGCACGATCGGCTCTGCTCGACGTGGGGTTGACCCTGAATGTAGCCGGCACGGTCGAGGTGCCGCCCGATTCCGGTCTCGAGGGCAAGGTCGCGGCCCAGAACCCCGACGTGGGGGCGATGGTCGACGACGGCTCGGTGGTGACCGTCGACATCGGCATCGTCACCCCGGCCGAACCCCCTCCCGGTGACGGGGGCGGTGGCGGGGGCGGTTGATGCCGTCCCGACTCGGCGGCGGAGCCGCTACAGGCCAAGCCCGTCGAGCAACCGTGCAATCTCGCTCTCGAAGAAGACCGTGACGTCGTCGTAGATCCAGTCGAGCTGACCGAGCACTTCCAGGGTGACCAGACCGTGAAATCGGGCCCAGGTCCCCAGCAAGACCCCGATCAGGGTGGGTGGCAACTCCGGATCTATCTGCGCCGCCAGAGCTACTTCACCTTCCACAGGCGGCCGTACCGGGACCAACGCCCGCATCGCACCATGCCGCCACGCCTCGATGGCAACCATGAAGAACGCCTCTCCCATCCGCTGGTTGGCAGCGACCGTGGGGCCACCCTCGGGGGCGGCATAGCCCGGGATCGGCGTTCCAAAGATGAGCAAAAACTGGTTCGGATGGTCGAGGCTCCAGGCGCGGTAGGCCCGGATTCCCGCAGCGAACCGGTCCCGCGGCGATCCCACGGCCGCACCAATACCGGCCTCGACCGCATCCGCAAGAGCGTTGTAGGCGTCGGTGATCAGATCGGTCAGCAGAGCATCGCGACCGCCGTAGTACCGATACAGGCCGGCCGGGCTCATTCCGATTGCCCGGGCCACTCCCCGCAGCGACAGAGCGGGTGCGCCGACCGCGGCGATCTGTTCGAGCGCCGCCTGCTTTATCTCGGTGATGGTCGCTGCTCGGAGCCGCTCGCGTCGTGTCGTCATCGCCACCAGTGTGGCTTCCATCCGCATGAGGTGCAAACACTCTTGACAGTGCGAACACTGTTCGCATATTGTATGAAGAACAGTGAACGGTGTTCGCAAAAGGAGAAGACCATGAACGATATGCATGTCGTCCTCGGCGGGAGCGGCGGTGCCGGGAGCGCCATCGTGCGGGCACTGGCCGCCAGCGACCACCAGGTCCGTGCCGTCAACCGAGGCGGCGACTCCCAGGGTCCGGAGGGTGTCATCCGACTAGCGGCCGACATCACCACCCCGGACGGCGCCGCGGCGGCGGTCGCCGGGGCAACAGTCGTGTATCTCGCCGCACAACCTCCGTACCACCGGTGGCCGCAGGAGTTCCCTCACATGCTCGACACCGTGCTCGATGCGGTCGCCGCGACCGGCTCCAAACTGGTGATCGTTGACAACCTCTACATGTACGGCCCGGGTGCAACCACCCTGACCGAAGACCTCGCAGAAATGGGTGGCACCAAGAAGGGCGACGTACGGGCCGCCATGGCAAAGACCCTGCGTCGCGCCAACGACACGGGCCGGGTTCGAGTCGCCATTGGCAGGGCGTCCGATTACTTCGGGCCGGCGGCGGACAACAGCGGGATCACCGCCCTCGCCATCGCCCCTGCCGCCGCAGGCAAAACCGCTAGGTGGATGGGGCGCCTCGATCGGAAACACTCGGTTGCGTACCTACCGGACATCGCCCGCGCCTTCGTCACATTGGGCGACGAGTCGAAGGCCGACGGAGAGACGTGGATCCTCCCGCACGCACCCGCCCCAACCGGTGCAGAGTTTCTCGCTACCGTCAACGCGGAGGTTCCGACGGAGCTGAAGACCGGCGTGGTCACCAAGAACATGCTGCGGATACTGGCGCCGTTCCATCGCATCTCGCGCGAGAGTCTGGAGATCGCGTACCAGTGGACGGAGGACTTCGTCGCCGACGACACCAAGTACCAGACGGTCTTCGGCCCGTTCCCGGCCACCCCGCTCGGCGAGGCGGTCCGCACCTCGCTCGACTGGTACCGCACCCCGAGATAGATGCGTCAACGGCGAGCGCCGCTCGTCCTTCCCCCCTCGGACGGCCCGGGAGGCCGCCCGATCCCCCCGAAATGGGGGGATTGCTGTAGCGGCCCTCCCCTTGCGGGAGGGCGGGGCCAGACCCGACCGGAGGGAGGGACTGGACCGGGAGGGGGGCACAATCAACGGCGAGCGCGGCTCGTCCTTCCCCCCTCGGACGGCCCGGGAGGCCGCCCGATCCCCCCGAAATGGGGGGATTGCTGAAGCGGCCCTCCCCTTGCGGGAGGGCGGGGCCAGACCCGACCGGAGGGACGGACTGGACCGGGAGGGGGGCACAATCAACGGCGAACGCCGCTCGTCCTTCCCCCCTCGGACGGCCCGGGAGGCCGTCCGATCCCCCCGAAATGGGGGGATCACTACTTGCTCCCAGCACAATCGCTGCTGGTACACCCGACCGCAGGGAGGGATTGGACCGGGACGTGGGATCGCTATTTGGCTACGTGGGGGGTGGTCAGGGCGACAAGGTCGTCGTGCACGTGGCCGTTGGAGAAGACAGCACCTGTGATGGTGCGGTCGTAGCGCTGGTTTCGGCCCAGGAGGTCGGTGACCCGGCCACCGGCCTCGGTCACGAGGAGGGCACCGGCGGCGGCATCCCACGGGTGCGACTTGGCGTAGATGGCAGCATCGAACTTCCCTGCCGCAACCTGGACGGCCTCGTACAGCATCGAGTAATGGTGCATCTGGCTGACACCGGCAGCCTCGAGGTCGCGGTAGATGGCGGCACCGCTGGCCGGGTCGCCGTCGCTGCGTCCGGACACGTTCATCATCGCACCGGGCAACCCGGCAGTGGCCGACACAGATAACCGGCGATCGTTGCAGAACGAACCGCCGCCATGGGTGGCGGTATACGTCCGGGACAGATATGGGTCGGCAATCACCGACACGATCGGCTTGCCCTCCTCACATAGGGCGAGCGCAAAGACGTTGGTCGGTATCCCCAGCAGGAAGGGCACGGTCCCGTCGATGGGATCGCACACCCATTGCATCGTCGCTTCCGGGCGATTCCGGGAAGCCTCCTCACCGACGACGCCATGGCCGGGGTACCGGGCGGCAATGCGGTCGATCACCATGTCGTTGATTGTCCGGTCGGCGATGGTCACGGGCGTGTCGTCCGCCTTCCACTCGGCGGACAGGCCGGCGTCGAAGTAACGCAGCATGATCTCGCTGGCCGTCGCAGCTATCTCCACCGCAGTGTCGAGGTAGCCAGGCACGCTAGTTGCTGAGAAAGTTCGCCAGCAGATCCTTGCCGGCGGTAGTCATGATGCTCTCCGGGTGGAACTGGACACCCGTGATCGGAAGCTCTCGATGCCGGATGCCCTGGACAACGCCATCTTCGCTGTGCGCTACCACCTCCAGCTCAACCGGCAATTCGATAGTGGCCAGGGAGTGATACCGGGTGGCTTCAAACGGGTTGGGAAGATTGCGGAAGACCCCCCGCCCGTCGTGGGTGATCGTTGACACCTTGCCGTGACGCGGCTCAGGTGCCAGATCTACGCGGCCACCAAACGCCACCGCGATCGCCTGATGACCGAGGCACACGCCGAGAGTCGGGATGGCGGGACCGAGCACCTTGATGAAATCAATCGAGCTGCCGGCGTCCTCGGGGCGACCTGGTCCCGGCGAGATCAAGAGACGATCGAAGCTCTGCCGGGCCGCATCCGCCGGGTCGAGGGCGTCGTTGCGCACGACAACCGGTTCCGCCCCCAACTCGCCGAGATACTGGACGAGGTTGAAGGTGAACGAGTCGTAGTTGTCAATGACGAGTACTTTCATCCGACGGTGCCACCCTGGTCGAGAAGCCAGTTGCCGACCCAATCGTAGAAGAAGTGCAGGGCGACCAGAAAGACGAGGGTGAGCACGACCGCCTGCGCGACACGCACACTGAGCGGACCGGGCAACAGTCTCCAGATTCTCGTAATCATGACATCGCCTGGATTGCGTCGTAGTTCGGTCCGTACACCAGCTCGGCGACGACAACGTACCGCTGCCGGGCAGAGAACTTGGGATGGCACGTTGTGAGCGTGAGCCAGGCACCCTGTCTCGGCTCGGTCACCCAGAGGTCGGTGGGGGCGACGATGTGTATCTCCCTCACCTCGTACACGCTGGTGCCGATGGCCGTTTCGACCTCGATACGGTCGCCGGGATCGAGCTCGTTGAGCTCGTGAAACGGTTGACCGTAGGTGGTGCGGTGCCCGCTTATGACGGCATTGCCTGGTTGGCCGGGCATCGCGGTGCCCGGCATGTGCCCCGCGCCGTTGCGCAGATCGACGACCCGTACCCCCTCGACGACGTTCCACCCATCTCGGAGCCGCTCTAACTTGGGGATGCGGATGACAGCGAACGCGGTGCCCAGCTCGGGTTCGGACTCGACCTTGAGAATTACCGGCTGGGCGCTCCCGCCCTCGTCGCCGGGGGCGCCGGTGCCAGTCGTGTTCTCATTTCCCTGGTTAGCCGTCGTGGTAGGGACGACGACCATGTCGGTGATATCGGTCTGTGCCCACTGTGCCAGCCGTTCCGCGGTCAGTTCGGGCTGCGCCTGCTGGGCGAACCATGTCGTGATCACCAGCTCGTGAACAACGAAACCGAGAGTGAGCACGCCGAGGTAGATGAGGGTCCACCCGAGACCGTGGATCACCCGCATGCTGCGGCCCCCATGCGGGACCGGGCGAGTGATATCGCTTGGCGGGGTCTCGGTATCGGTCATTTCTTCCTCGAAACGGCTCACCTGTTTCCGGAGCCGCTTGCAGAGTATCGGTTAGTGGACGCTAGCCTTTACGCCCATGCCTGTCTCGAAGAAGCGCAAGAAAGTAGCCAACCACCGCCCCACCCCGCCGAAGAGGACGGATCCGGTCGCAGAAAAGGGCCCATCGCCGGTCTGGTACGTGGCCGTGATGTTCAGCCTCATGGGTCTGGGTGTTCTCCTCATCCTCGTCAACTATGTGGTCGCGTTGCCCCTCATTTCCAAGAACATGTGGCTGATGATCGGGCTGGCCGGGATCGCGGGCGGTTTCGCCATGACGCTCAACTACCGATAGCGGCAAATTACAGCCTTGTAGTTATCCACGCTGTTCTCCACAGCTGGGGAAAACGCGAATTTCGTCCCTAGGAGGGTGCTGGTTGATCGCCGCGAAGGCTCGCACACGTGTGACTCGATTCTTTCAGCACACTCGCTACGGCACCTCGACCATGTCCTCGCGGCAGTGACGCGGTGCGTCGAGAACGGCGTCCTGGGCGTGGGTGACAGTCAGCCGCATGCCGCAGATGACACAGCGGTAGTCGACCGCCACCTCGCGGACCGCATCGGGATCGGGCTCCTCGGGCTGGGGGACCAGCAGCAGCCGGATCACCCACAGGGTGAACGCGATGATCACCACACCGATCGCGATCGCGATCGCAGCTTGCACTTGCCGTACCTAGCTTTCGACGAGTTCCAGGATCGTGGCGTTGGCCATACCGCCACCTTCGCACATGGTCTGTAGACCGTAGCGTGCCCCCCGCCGCTCCATCTCGTGCACAAGGGTGGTCATGAGCTTGGCACCCGAGGCCCCGAGCGGGTGACCAAGCGCCACGGCCCCGCCGTTGACGTTGGTCTTTTCCCAATCAGCGCCGGTGTCGTGTAGCCACGCGGCGATGACGGTGGCGAACGCCTCGTTGACTTCGAACAAGTCTATGTCGTCGATGGTCAGCCCCGCCTTGTCGAGCACCTTGCGGGTGGCGGGGATCGGTCCGGTGAGCATCGTTATCGGATCGACACCAACGACGGCGAACGCCTTGAACCGGGCCCGGGGCGCCAAACCGAGCTGGTGCGCCTTGTCCTCGCTCATCACCAACACAGCTGCCGCCCCGTCGCTGATCTGGGACGAGTTTCCGGCGGTGACAACACCGTCTCCCTTGAACACCGTACGCAACCCGGCGAGCACCTCGAGGGTCGTCTCGGGGCGGATGCCTTCGTCCGTGGTCATCATCTCGGTAGAGCCGCCATCGCTCTTGACGGCGATCGGGAGGATCTCGCTCTTGAATCTCCCCTCGGTGGTGGCCCGTTCGGCGCGCCGATGCGAGTCGAGAGCTAGCCGGTCGATCTCCTCCCTCGTGATCCCCCACTGCTCGGCGATCAGCTCGGCGGAGATGCCCTGCGGAACGAGCCCGTTCTCGTAACGGGCGTTCATCTTGGGCCCGAAGGGCACCCCGGGACCTTGCTGCATCGTGATGCCCATCGGGACCCGGGTCATCGATTCGACACCGGCGGCGATAACGATGTCGTACGCCCCCGCCATGACACCCTGGGCGGCGAAATGGACCGCCTGCTGGGAGGAGCCACATTGCCGATCGATGGTCACGCCGGGAACGTGCTCCGGAAAACCGGCGGCGAGCAAGGCGTTACGACCAACGTTGACGCTCTGCTCACCGGTCTGGGAGACGCAGCCCATGATGACGTCGTCCACCATTCCCGGGTCCACGTTGTTGCGGGCAACGATCTCCGCCAGCACCTCCGAGGCGAGATCGACCGGGTGCCAGTCTTTGAGCTTGCCACCCCGCTTGCCACCCGGGGTGCGAAGCGCGTCGACGATCACTGCATTTGCCATCAGGCTCCCTCTTTGCCGCAGACCCATAAGAGTACCGGGTGCCGAGTACCGAATGGCCGGTGGAGAACCTACAATGTCGCGTCTTCGAGGGGACGTAGCTCAGCCTGGCAGAGCACCTGGTTTGCAACCAGGGGGTCGTCGGTTCGAATCCGATCGTCTCCACCCAGCGGCAACGCCCGGACCCGGCGCTAGCCGGCGAACGCTGTTCGTATTGCCCTGGCCAGGGTCGTCGGCGGCCGCCCGATCAGCTTGGCGAGATCGCCGCTGTCGGTGAACAGCTCGCCGCGGGCGATGCCCAGGTCGGAGTCCGCCAACACCTGTGCCATCGGGTCGGGAACACCGGCGCCCGAAAGCGCCGCCACCAGTGCTTCCGTGTCGAGGTTCTGGTACACCACCTTGGTGCCCGAGATCTCGCTCAGTGTGTACGCAAGCTCCGCGAGCGTGAAGGCCGGCTCGCCACCCAGCTCGTAGACAGCACCGGCGTGACCGTCCTCAGCGACGACCGTCGCTGCGGCGGCGGCGAAGTCGGCGCGGGTAGCCGCCGAGACACGTCCGTCGCCTGCCGCCCCGAGGACGGTCCCGTATTCGAGGTACATGGGGAGGGCACCGGTGTAGTTCTCGAGATACCAGCTGTTGCGGAGAAGCACGTGGGGAACTCCGCTGGCGGCAAGCATCTGCTCGGTGGCAAGGTGCTCACCGGCCAGGACGATCTTCGAACTGTCGGCGTGCACGATGCTCGTATATGCGACGAGCTGGATGCCGGTGGCCGCTGCAGCGTCCACGACGTTCTGATGCTGAGAGATCCGGGATCCGACTTCGCTCCCCGACACGAAGACGAGGCGGTCGACCCCGTCGAATGCAGCGCGCAACGTCTCTGGATCGGTGTAGTCGGCGCGACGGATCTGGACACCGAGATCGGCGAGCTCCCGAGCCTTCTCGGGTGAGCGCACAACTGCAACGAGATCAGCGGCAGGCACACCCCGTCCGAGCAGGTCGCGGATGGCTAGGTTCCCGAAGTTTCCGGTGGCTCCGGTTATGGCGATGGTCATGGTTTCGGCTCCTCTCTCCCGGGCGGTACGGGAGAAACGTATACTTTCGGATAGAAAGCACTATACACACAGTTAGTACTTACGAGCGACGTGGTATCATGACGCCATGGAATCCGACGACACCAATGGCCCGACCGACGACCTAGTGGCGGATGTGTTCGCCCGAGATTGCCCATCGCGCACAATCGTCGACCACGTCGCCTCGAAGTGGGGGACGCTTGCGCTGGTCGCCCTTGCCGAGAGCCCGTACCGTTTCAACGCGCTGCGTCGGCGGGTCGACGGCATAAGCGAGAAGATGCTGTCGCAGACCCTGCACACGCTCGAGCGCGACGGCATGGTCGTCCGTGACGTTCAATCGGCTATTCCGCCACGGGTCGAGTACAGCCTCACCGACCTCGGCGCCCAGGTAGCCGCACGGCTGCGCGACCTGATCGAATTGGTCGAGGGCTCCGTCAACGAGGTAATCCAGGCTCGTAACCACCACGATTCATCGGCAGCCTGAACCCGCCCCTCTGGAAATCGGCCCTGGATCGTTCATGTACCGGGGTGGTAAACTCGCCAGCCCTACGGGCCCATAGCTCAGCTCGGTTAGAGCGCATCCCTGATAAGGATGAGGCCGCTGGTTCAAATCCAGCTGGGCCCACAAATTGAATTTCCTCGTGTCTACGGGGGGGTCTGCCGTCTTCGCAGCGACCGACGTTGTGCGGTGCGACGGGACTGTCGCGTAAATGAGCGCATCGCTCTCGGAGAGCTACCGCTGTAACGCGCGCCGATGCGCCGGCGACGAGGGACTCCACCTGAGCGAGTGACACCATGGATGTATCGCCCGACGTGCGCAGCTGAGTGAGCGGGATTACACAACCACTCAACACCGGCGTTTGCCCTGGCGTCGACGCATTTCGTTGCGTAGTACGGTTGTGAAATTGCAAGGCTCGGGTGGCGGCCACGGGTAGTTCCCTGCGGGCCCGACTACCTCGCCCTCAACACCATCCGAGCCGTCCGCGACAAGGGGAGAACGCGCCAATGGCAGAACCCATCCGAATCGCGGTCGAACTCGGGCCCAAAGGCAGGAAGGTTGCCGTCTGGGCATTGGACTGGCCGGGGCTCGAGCGCGGAGGCAAGACTGAGGAGGCCGCCGTCGAGCATCTCCACGCGTACCTCCCCCGCTACGCCGCGGTGGCCAAGAACGCCGGTCTCGAGTCCGGGTTCGACATCTCGGCCGGCCTCGATATCGTCGAACGGTACGACGGCTCAGGCTCGACAGACTTCTGGGGCATCTCGTTCGCATTCTCCGCCTACGACGCGGCGCCGGTGACGAAGGACGACCTCGAGCGTGAACTCTCTCTGCTGGCGGGTTGCTGGGCGTACTTCGACGACGTTCGGGGCCGGGTTTCTGCAGGACTCAAGAAGGGGCCGCGGGGCGGCGGCCGGGACCGCGACCATATTGTGCGCCACGTGGTCTTCGAGGAGATGCACTGGGGTCAGAAGCTGGGATTGCCCAAGCTGCCTAAGGAACCCGTGTTCAGCGAGGATGGCCTGGCCGAACATCGGGTTGACTATCTCGACGCATCCGCAAGTCCCACGCCGAAGGGAAGATGGCCCGCAACTGGCCCCTCCGCTACCTGATTCGGCACAGCGGCTATCACACGATGGACCACGCTTGGGAGATGGAGGACAAAGACCTCACTCCTGAGAGTCAGCCGTAGCCGCTAGCCATCGCGCCCGCCCCGAGCGGTTGCTTTTCGTTCGATCAGGCCGTCACATACAGCACCTCAATGGCGGCCTCGGACCCCGCGCCGCCGTCACCGGGACTTGACCGATCGGACCGTGTCTCAGCTATTCGTAGCGCCCTCGAGGGCCGGATCGTCGGAGTTCGTCAGGGGGAACGGGAGTGGCCCTGCCCTTAGATAGGCCGCTGCCACTCGCGCCCTCAGACCGTCTTGATCTTCAGGTCCGAATGTGATGGCTATGTCTGCGGGATCGACACCTGCGGTCGGGTCAACTTCTGACGCCATTGCGGGTGCCGATATGACGACCCCATCCACCACCACTGCAATCCGGCGGCGTGGGTCATCGTACGGGTAGGTTGCGGCCGCCTTCGTCGCCTCGAGAAAGGCCGCTGCTGCGCTTTCGTTGAACTCGGGCTTGACAAGCCAAAGGTTGAGACTGTGGTCGACCGACGCGCCGGTCATGGATGAGCCGGCCACGAATGCAGGTCCCACGTGATACACCAGATTGCTCTCGTCCCGTAGGTAGCTGTCCCTCGACGTGTCGTCGTCGATGGTCAGTCCGGTGCTCGGGTCCACCCCGTTGGGAATTGTCCCTTCGGGATCGGAGACAAACGGACTCTCGAGGAGGACCTCCAGCACCGGCCGAAGCGAGACAACCCCATCGGCAACTGCCATCTCGAGGACGATCGGAAGTGTGTCTTCGGGGACCGCGATCCACAGTGCCGAGTCAGCGACGTCGATCCGGTAGCCCGTGATCTCTGCGGCGTCGAGACGCTGCGCAATGATCTTGGTCGCCATGTCAACGGCTGCCGGCTCGATACCTTGCGGGATTCCGAACGCCGTACCCTGCGGCGAATCCACCGATTCGACGGTGCCGGAATCGGAGCACGAGCTCACTACCGCGATGAGGATCGCCACCACCAACAATCGCATCTCGCCCCCTTCGTGCCGAGTCGACTGAACAGTAACGCCGGGCACCAACAAGATGCCATTCGGACCGCCCGTGATCAATGCAGCTGCTGGCTGATATCTCGGCATTCTGCGGAACCCCGGCACCATCTCGGAGCGTCGAATCGGCGTAATAGATAGGCGTAAGAGTCGGTACAACCTGGGCCTGCCGACGAGTGACAAAGCGGGGATGACGGCGGAGACACCGGCACCCCGGACCACCGCATCGCAAGCCCAGCAACCCGAGGAGGGCAACATGAAGCGTGCTGTCGGAATAGCAGTCGCCGTTGTCCTGATGATCTCAGGATGCGGCGGTAGTGGTGACAAAGAAGAGCAGTCGGGGGTGCCCAATCCGGCATCCGTCTACTGCGAGGAACAAGGAGGCACGGTCGACATCCGGACCGATGCGAGCGGCGGCCAGATCGGAATCTGTGTCTTCTCGGATGGCAGCGAAGTCGACGAGTGGGCGTACTTCCGGGGTGAGGCAGGGCCTGCGCTACCGACCAAGTAGTCGACCACGACGGCTGCAACAGGAGCGGCGCCGCCCACCGGGTGGTGCCGCTCTCTGGTTCCGCTCCCGCCGCTTCTTCTCTCTCCCGGTAGAATCGAATTGATCACCGAGCAGGCGATGAGGGGGTGAGCCTATGGGAATGCGGAAGATCGCCCCCGTTGCCATCGCTCTCGTGGTCGTTCTCGGGACGACCGGGTGCACAAAGGCGACCACCCCCGGCGCCAGCAGTCTCTTCGAGACCTACACCAACGCCGGCAACGTCATGGTCCGTACCGATTGCCCCGGTGCCGACGACATGCTCCGCTCACCAATCGGGGACGGTCTGCCCAAGAAGGGTCAGACCGACAAGCAGCGTGTCGAGACGGTTCTCGCCGCTACCGGTGACGACCTCGTCGATAGGTTCGGGGCCATCGCTACGGACGTCGTTCCCCGCGGCGGACAGGTGTGGTCCGGCCCGACGGACGGCGAATACACGATCGAGGAGGCGACCGGCTACATGATCAGGGTCACCCTCGGCACCGACCTGCCGTGCCCGGCGGCTCCCTACTCGTGGGAGGGGATACCGGTGGTGTTCTTCCGCGACTAACAAGACGATGACATATCGCCGGATCGCTCGTTCAGAGGTCGGTGCGGTACCAGCCGGGGATCGACCAGAACGCATTGGATGGGTCGGGGTGCGGGACGAATCCGCCGATCGCGTTGGTGAATGCGGTGACGACCGATCTGCGGACGAGCGGGATCGTCACAACCTGCGCCGCAAGCAGGCCCTGGGCCGCTGCAGCGAGATTGCGAATCGCGGTCGGGTCCGTCGTGGCGTGCATCGCTTCGAGGATCGTCTCGAACTCGGACGCGGCGGGTTCGGAGCCGGCGGACCAGCGATACTCGTATCGGTACGGTGATGCGGCATCGGCGTCAAATAGGCCAAATGAAGCGACGACGCCCTCGGCGCCGGGCTGTGTCTCTACCAGCCAGATGCCAAGATCCCACGGCACGTCCCAGGGGACGATGTCCTGTGTGGTGAAGACCTCGACCTCGGCGGAGAAACCGGCGTTCTGGAGCATCGTCACCACGTCGTCGGCGAGACGGGCTTCGGGCCCGGCATTCCAGGGAACCCGCAGCCGGACGTGCGGCGGGTCGGAGACACAGTCACGCCGGGCGGCGTCGCATGCCGCGGTGAGGAGACGGCTCGCTCCGGCCGGGTCGTAGCTGTATGCGGACCACGGCCCGTCACCAGGGGTGACCGTGACAAGGCTGTCGGAGGGTCGGACGCTGTCGTCGCCATACCAGGCGGCGGCCAGTGAATCTCGGTCGAGGGCAGCAGCGATCGCCCGGCGATAGGAGAGCGACGTGTTCAAGCTCTCTCCGGTCGGGTTGTCGTCACCAAAGGAGATCATCAGGGACTCCAGCACCGTGCCGGGTGAGGTGTCGACGTTGAGGCTCATGTCGCCGACGTTGCGGAACGCCGTGATCCCTTCCGGAGAACGGAACGATGCGACGTCCACGTTGCCCGCAGCGATGGCAGCAGCCAGGTCCGTCTCGCTGGGAACGAACCTGATCTCGACCGAATCGAGGAACGGACCAGCCGCACCCGTGGTCTCTTCGGTCTTCCAGTATCGATCGTTACGCACCAGACGCAGCCTCTCACCGGGGACCCACTCGTCGAAGACGAACGGGCCGCCCGAAGGCCACATCTTGGTGTTCCAATCGAGGTCGAGGTCGGTGCCGTCGACCGCGTGGCGGGGAACGACCCACCGGAACAGGCCCTCATACACCAGAGACGGTTCGGCAAACCGGACCGTGATCGATTTCTCGCCCGGTTCCACCGACAACACATCGGGGACCGGCTGGTCCCGACCCAGGTCGAGGCTGAAAGCGAAGTCGTCACCCGAAATCGGCATCCCATCCGACCAGACGGCCTCGGGCCGGATTCGCCAGGTGACGCTCATCGCTCCGTCGGGATCGACCACGACATCCCCGTTGTCGAGTGACGGGATATCCTCAACCAGGTCGGGGACGAGCTCCAGGTCGGGGGCAACGTCAAACGCGCCGGGGACGTAGAGGCTGGCTACCGCCTCAACGATCTCGTTGGAGCCACCAGGAGCGAGCGGGTTCAGCGTCGGCAACTCCTGCACACTTCCGATTACAACTCCGCCGCCAGCCGGCGTCGCGGCGAGCGTGGTCATTGTCGTGGTGGTGGGCCCTGTCGACACCGGCGATGTCGTAGCCGCGTTCGATGGCGTCGTCGCCGTGTCGCCACCCCCGTGGCACCCGGTGGCGAGCGCAACGAGGATGACCACCAGGATCGATCTCGAACC
>Ga0307417_10000431_pt1 | contig 17137 bp, 19 predicted proteins | sample SalMarWE160210MG_2_FD_202514 | JGI IMG/M metagenome (GOLD analysis project Ga0307417, IMG submission 202514) | Salt marsh sediment microbial communities from the Plum Island Ecosystem LTER, Massachusetts, United States - WE1602-10 | ecosystem: Environmental > Aquatic > Marine > Intertidal zone...
ATCGTGGCCGCCCCATCCACAGGCGCTGCTCCCACCCGGGGGCGGCGCCTGTGGCGCGCAGTACACCAACTTTATGCTCAGTCGGCGTCCGCTTTTGGCACGACGGTCTTCCTGCTGTTCCTGGTGGTCGCGCTACTGGGTCCTTGGTTGGCGCCTTACGGCTCAAATCAACAGATCGTGGCGGATGCCCGCCAGGCGCCGACAGCCGTGCATTTGTTCGGCACCGACAACCTGGGGCGGGATGTCTTGAGCCGGGTCGTCCTGGGTGCCCGCGACATCCTGTCGTTGGCCGGCCTGGGCACACTGGTTGCGGTCGTGCTGGGAACCGTCATGGGCCTCATGAGCGGGTACCTCGGCCGGTTCTTCGATGAGGCCTTGATGCGCTTCTTCGACAGCCTGCTGGCGATGCCCGCCCTGCTGCTGGCCCTGCTGCTCTTGGGCACCCTGGGCCCGTCACGCAACAGCGTTCTGATGGTCATCGTGGTCGTGTACACACCGATCGTGGCGCGGGTGGTGCGCAGTGTGGTGCTGGCGGTAAAGACCAAGGCCTTCGTCGAGGCGGCCCGCGTCCAGGGCGAGTCGCTGGCGGCGATATTGTTTCGAGAAATCCTGCCCTCAACCCTGCCGGCCCTGACAGTGGAAGCATCGCTGCGTTTTTCCTACGCCATCTTTCTGGTGGCCTCGCTAGGCTTCTTAGGCGTCGGCGTGCAGCCTCCGAGCCCGGACTGGGGCTTGATGGTCAAAGAGGCGAGGAGCTATGTTGAACAGGCGCCCTGGGCCCTCTACTTTCCTGCGGGGGCGATTGCCTTGGCGGTGATCGGCGTCAATCTGATGTCGGATGGCTTGAAGCGCGTTTTGCAGGCGGAGAGCTGACTTTATGACCGAAACCTCGGCCTCTGTCCTCAAAATCGAGGCACTAACGGTTGGCTACCGTGCGGAATCCGGGTGGCGGGAGGCCGTCCGTGGTGTGTCGTTCGAACTTTCTCCGGGCCAGACCTATGGGCTGGTCGGCGAAAGCGGATCCGGAAAGACGACACTGGCCCTAGCCGTCATGAACTATCTGCCCCCTGGAGGGCGTGTGCTCGGCGGCCGGATTAACTTCGGCGGCGTCGATCTTCAGTCGCTCACTCAGAGAGACATGCGGGAAATCTGGGGGAGCCAAATGGCGATGGTCCCCCAGGATCCCCTCTCATCGCTCAATCCGTCGATGCGGATCGGAGACCAGCTGTCTGAACCCTTGCGGCATCACCTGGGAATGACCGGCGCGGGGGCCAGAGCCCGCATCCAGGAACTGCTGGAGATGGTTGAGATTGGTGATCCGAATCGGGTTGCCACGAGCTACCCGCACCAGATCAGCGGCGGGATGCAGCAGCGGGTCATGATTGCTATGGCCCTTAGCACGGAGCCACGCCTGCTGGTGCTGGATGAACCCACCACCAGCCTGGATGCCACCACTCAAGCTACCATCCTCGACCTGGTACGAAATCTGATGCATGTCCACAATGCAGCCGTCCTGTATGTGACCCACAACCTTGGCGTCGTGGCCCAGATTTGCGACCGGGTGGCGGTGATGTACGCCGGGGAACTGGTGGAAGACGGGCCAACCGATGCCATCTATCGCCAGCCCCTCTTCCCCTACACGCAGGGATTGTGGGACAGTGTCCCTCGCCTGGGGGAAAACAAGCGGCAGGTGCGGCTGCACCCTATTCAAGGCCGGATTCCTTCCCTGGACGATCTGCCGGAAGGATGTGTGTTCCGTCCGCGCTGCCCGGTGGCGAGCGATGTGTGCCGCGTGCATCCCCCGGTTTATCGTCCGAATGCGGAGCGGAGGACGCGCTGTCACCGTTGGCAGGCGATCGCCAGCGGAGAGATCGACGCTGCGCAGCCGCTGCCAGACCAGCAGACCCTCGGAGCAGGCACGCCGGCCAGCGAGCAGGTGTTGTCGATTGACGATCTAGCCGTCCACTTTTCTCCCAGGCCGTCGATCACGGCCTGGCTGCGGAGTCGGCCTTTGAAACCGATCAAGGCCGTGGATGGGGTCAGCCTCAACCTGAACTCAGGACGCACACTGGGCCTGGTTGGGGAGAGCGGCAGCGGCAAGACCACATTGGCCCGGGCCCTGCTCGGTCTTACACCGCTCACGTCGGGAAGCATCCAGTTATTCAAGGCGCCGCTTGCGCCCCGCTTGGCGGACCGCCCGCGGTCGAGCATGAGCCGGTTGCAGATCGTCTTCCAGCACCCGCAAGAAGCCCTCAATCCGTACCTGACGGTAGAGCAAACGCTGATGCGGCCTCTCAGACATCTCCGGGGGATGTCGGCGGGAGAGGCAAGCCTGGCCGTAGGCGATCTGCTTCAGGCGGTGGAGCTCCAGGCCGATTACCGGTCCCGGCTTCCTGCCCAGCTCAGCGGGGGAGAAAAGCAGCGTGTGGCCATCGCCAGGGCCTTTGCGGCGCAGCCGGATCTGTTGGTGGCGGATGAGCCGGTCACGTCACTGGATGTCTCCGTGCAAGCGTCAATCCTCAACGTCCTGCATGAGCTTCAGGTCGAGAAGCAAACCGGCTATCTGTTCATCTCTCACAATCTGGCCGTCGTCGGTTTCTTGTCGGATTGGGTGGCGGTGATCTACCTGGGCGAGCTGATGGAAGTCGGACCTGCGGATGCCATCTTTGACCCTCCCTACCACCCCTACACCGAAGCCTTGCTTTCAGCGATCCCTCTGATCGACCCACAGGCTCAGCAGGAGCAGATCCGGCTGGAAGGCGAGGTGCCCAGCCCGGCCGATCGGCCGACCGGTTGTCCTTTCCACACGCGGTGCCCGCGGTTTCTGGGCGACATCTGCGTCAACCAACGCCCTCCATGGCGGGAGACCGCGCAGGGTAAGAGCTATCGCTGCCACATTCCTCCGCAGGATCTGGAAGGGCAGCAGCGCAAGGTGTTTGCATTTTCGGACCAGGCCGGGAAAGGGGGCGGGCCATGAGTCGCTACATCCTTCGCCGCCTGGGGTTTCTGCTGCTGACGGTCATCTTGACCTCGATCATCGTCTTTGTGATCACCCAGCTGCTGCCGGGGGACGTGGCGCGAGTGATCTTGGGGCGCGAAGCGGGGGAGGCCGCACTTCAGGCGCTGCGGCATCAGCTCGGCCTGGACCAACCGCTTCTGGTTCAATACGGGCGCTGGTTGGGCCACTTTATCACCGGCGACTGGGGGACCTCCTACAGCACGAAGGTGGCCATCTTCCCCCTGGTCATGGGCCGGCTGAGAAACTCGATCATGCTGGCGGCAATGATTCTTGTGTTCGCCATCCCGACGGCGGTCGTGCTTGGGGTCGTCGCCGGGCTCAATGAGGGCCGCTGGATCGACAATTTGATCAGCGTCAGTTCGCTGTCGGTAGTCGGCCTGCCGGAGTTCGTCACCGGATTGGTGCTGATTCAGGTGTTCGCTTTCACCCTGCATTGGTTCCCGGCCAACTCGTCGATCCGGCTGGGAACCGGGTTTCTTGAGGCGCTGCCGCGCTTGATTCTGCCCGCCTTGACCGCCGTCCTTGTGCTCTTAGCCTACATTGCCAGGCTGACCCGGGCGGGCGTCATCGAAGAGTTGAAGAAGCCTTACGTGAGGACGGCCGTGCTCAAGGGGTTGCCGGGCCGGACGGTGACCATAAAGCATGTCATGCGCAATGCCTTGCTCCCGACCGTGACCGTGATCGCCATTAGCTTCGGTTGGATGATCAGCGGGTTGATTGTGATCGAAAACGTCTTCAACTACCCGGGGCTGGGACGGCTGATGGTCTTCGCCATCGGCCGGCATGATCTGCCTCTGCTGCAGGCGGTGACGATGGTCACCGTGGTAGCGTTTGCTTCAGCCAATCTCGCAGCGGATCTGATGTACGCAGCTCTCAATCCAAGGATCCGGCTGGGTTGAAGCTCCCGCAGCGAGAAATGCAGAAGGAAGGTGTGCGATTGCAACCAGAGCTTGAACTGAGCGACTACCGCCGCCGGGTCAATGATCTGTATGCGTCCGTCCGTTCGTTCACGGGGGGCACACAGCAGGCATGGGAGCTGTGGCGAGCCGGTCGAGACGATCTCTTCCGCCATCATGCTCAATCGGCGTTGACCCCGGCCCAACGACGAGGCTTCTCGGGGTTGGCCTATTATGAGTACGATCCGAGTTTGAGGCTGGCTGTGGAGGTTGACGGGGTTCCCGATCGGGAAGTGCTCGACGTACCGCTCGAAGTGGACGGGCTGATGCAAATGGCGCGCATCGGCCGAGTAGAGGTTGAGATCGATGGGGGCGCAGCGCGCCTCTCGCTCTTCTGGATCCTGGGGTACGGGGGCGGACTGTTCCTCCCCTTTCGCGATGCCACCAATGACGGCGAGACCTTCGGCGGAGGCCGCTACCTCCTGGACGCCGTCAAGGGCGCTGACCTGGGATGGCAAGCTGGAAAGCTGGTCCTGGATTTCAACTTTGCCTACAATCCCTCGTGCGCTTACAGTCCCCAATGGCATTGTCCCCTTCCCCCGGCGGAGAATTGGCTCAAAGTGTCCGTCCGGGCGGGCGAGAAGGCGTTCCCCGGCGGGTCCCATAACTCACAAGATTGATATGTGAAAATCTTCACAAATGGCTGGCAAGAATCATGCAATCCCCCTGTGCTAGGAAAGAAGGGGGATTTTGATTCGAAGCGAACTGCAGGACACTGGATAAGGGTAACAAGCCATGGAAACCTTGCTCACCATTTTGGGCGGAATTGTGCTGGTGTGCTGCTTGGCCTACTTCCGTGATCAGGATGTGTCCAAGCGAGATGACCGCCTTTTCGAGACAAACGAAAGCGTGCCTACGGTTGAAGACGAGCTGGAGGAGTCGAGCCGGCTCCCGGTGGTCGCCACCCAGGCCGGAGTTTCGATCGAAGGCTGAGTACGGACGTATAGCACCCTAGGCGCAGCTAAGCACCGGGCCGTTGGGGCCCGGTGTTCCGTTGTCCGGGATTGGACGCGACTCAGTTCAACGGAAAGCTGTCGAGGACGTGGTCCAGCCCGCGCGCCAGCAACGTCTGAAGCACGTCGACTTCGCGCCGGTAGGCGAGTATCAGGGTGCGGAAAAAGAGGCTCGAGTCGCAGGTGGTGAGCAGATGCTGCTTCTCGCGGGTGGGGATATCGATGACGGTGGCCGCCAGAAAACCCAGGCTGACCGGATCGTTGGGAAGGTGAAGGTTAACCTGCCGCTGTTGTCCGCTCTGAACCAGGATCTGGAAGTACTCACGGACCCATGGTCGCAGGCGAGCCCCCAGAGACTGGAGCTCTTGCGCCTGGGAAGGCTCGAAGTGGATCAACTCGACCTGCGCCCTGATCAGTCCTTCGCTTGTGCTCAGCGACAGAATGTGAAACCGTTCCCCACCCACCCCGATCAGCCTCTGGCGCCCCTCCGGCAAAGCCTGCAGCGACTTTACCTCCGCAGTGCAGCCGATCTTGTGCATGCTGGGCGCGGCCAGTCGCCTGTGCCTGCGGCGCTGGATCAGGACGATCCCGAAGGGTTCCTGCTGCTGTTGGCACCGGGCGACCATCGCCTGGTAGGCAGGCTCCAGGACGTGAAGTCGGATGGCCACGCGGGGGAAGAGCACGCTTTCTAGCGGCAGGATGGGCAACGAATCAATAATCTCGGAGATGGTGCTCACCTACTTCCGGTACGACCTCGGCGGATGGTCGCATGCCAACCATCCGCCCGTCGATCAGCTCTCTTTTCCATTCTAGCATGCTGGATTCTGGGGCCCTCTTTCGACCTTGGCTGAGAGGTTTCGGGGCAAGCCTGGTTGACCTCGGCTGGGATTTGTGCTACTCGTTTTGCATCCACTGATGTGACGTGTGATTTGTGGATGGTCACCTCCCCAAGGACCCGTTGGCCCAAGAGGGCGCGCGGCTCGAAGGCCACGACGCAGCGATCTGTGATTGTGGGCCCTCTGGCCGGAGTGCGTGGGCATCGTTCGGCACCCAGCAAACGGCGGGATTCCTGGGGCCAGCGGTCCGTCTTGAGCACCATCTCTACGGTGGCGAGATGGTGCCCGCGGTGGTGGCGACCGGGTTGTCGGCGGAAACGGAAATCCTGGGCCCCGACGTGCCGATCATGCGATTGGACCCGCGGGGCAGCCAGCGTGTGCTTCCGGCGCGAGTTTCCGCAGGCGATGGGCATGTCGACGCCCCTGGTGGTGACTGACGAGGGGAGGGGCGCGGCTGAATGCGCGCCCCGGAAGTTGATGCATGCCTCGGCTTGAATAAAAGGGCACCGTCTGGGGGCGGTCTGGCGATCGAATGGAGAGTCTGACGATTAACTGGATGGCTTGGCTCCAGAGCCCGCGACGCTGGTCGTCACTGGTTGTGGCCGTGGCCGTGCTCGGTGCGGGTTGGATTGCCTCTTCGGCGGTGCCCGCCTCAGCCACCAGCGGTGGGCGGACTCCCAGCCCGCGGGAGGGATTTCTCGCTCCGCCGTTTGCCTTGAGTGATCGAAACGGGGCGACCGTTCGTCTTGACGACTGGCGAGGCCAAGTGGTGGTGGTCAACTTCTGGGCCTCCTGGTGCCCACCTTGTAAAGCGGAGATGCCCGATTTGGAGAGCGCCTTCCAGGCCCACCAGGCCGAAGGGTTGGTGATCCTGGGGGTCAACAGCACCTCCCAGGACAGTTCCGACGCCGCCCTGGCCTTCGCCGACGCCCAAGGCGTGACTTTTCCTGTCCTGTTGGATTGGACGGGCGAGGTCGATCGCCTCTACCTGGTGCGTGCGCTGCCGACGACCTTCTTCATCGATCGGCAGGGGACCATCCGCAAGGTGGTCGTGGGCGGCCCGATGAGCCAGGCGACCCTGACCAGTACCGTCCGAGATCTGCTTCAGGATGCTCCTTGATGTTCCCCATTCTTCAGCTCGGTCCCTTGGCGATTCAACTGCCCGGCTTGTTCCTTCTGTTGGGTGTCTGGATCGGCGTGACCCTGGCAGAGCGAGCGGCACCGAACCACGGTGTGGCGCCGGCGGACCTCACCAATCTGATCTTCCTGGGTCTCGTGGCGGGCCTGATCGGGGCGAGGCTGGGTTACGCCCTGCGCTATGTTGACGTCTATTTGGCGTCGCCGCTCAGCCTTCTAGCGTTGACGCCTGTGACCCTTGCGCCGGCCGAGGGGGCTGCGGTTGGGGTGATCGCCAGCTTGATCTACGGCCAGCGGCGGGAACTTCGCCTCTGGCCGACACTGGACAGCTTGGCGCCAGGCTTGGCCGTCGTGGGGGTCGCTCAGGGTTTGGCCCACCTGGCCAGCGGAGATGCCTTTGGGGCGCCGGCCTCGCTGCCTTGGGCAGTGAACCTGTGGGGTGCATCGCGCCATCCGAGTCAGGTGTATGAGATTCTGGCGGCGGCCGGAATCCTGGCCTTCGTCTTGCGCCTGGACATGCGGCGGGGTTTCCCCGGGCTGAGATTCTCGGCGTTCACAGCGCTGACGGCCGGCGCCCGCTTGTTCTTAGAGGCCTTTCGAGGCGATAGTGTGATCGTCCTCGGTGCGCTCCGTCAGGCGCAGCTGGTCGCCTTGGGCGTGCTGCTCCTGTCGCTGGTGGGGATGTACGGGCTGGCCAGATACCACGCGAACGAGGCGGCCAAAACGATGAATCCGGGTGGCGCATAGCCCGGCAATCAGCACGCGGGTGCGAGCCCTTCAACACTTCTCGACGCGTGCCGGCGTAACCGCTGCGTGCTGCCGGTCGCCCTCAGACTTCAACGCCCGCCGCATCCGCAGCGCGCCATAGGAAGGGCTCCGAACACAAGGGAACCCGGGCCTCATCGGTCGCCAAACCAACACCGAAGCCCAGATTACCCGATTCGCGAATTCATGGATGGCTTGATTCCGGGCCTCCCATCGCCTCCATCCAGGCGGAGATTCCTCCCATCGGAATTGGCGGCAGAACGTCTGACAGGCTCAGCCTCAAGCCTGTGGGTCATGGACGCCGGCGGCGCCCATGATGGGGGCTCTGGCTGGGCAAATCTAGGCCTGGCCTTGCCGATCGGCCACGGTTGGCTTGTGAAGGATTTCACAAGACGGAAGACGACTGGGGAGTAGCTTTGACGGTGTTCTTGATACGTTGGGGGGTCAGCCGGCGCCGTTCTGGATGGCAGCGATGAACAAGAAGAACAGGCAGACGCCTGCGGCGCCCAAGATCAGGCCGGCCAGGGCCGTGGCGCGGGAGTGCCCCGAACCGAGAAGGCCACCGACTCCCAAGCCGGCCCCCACCAGCCCGAGGAAAGCACTGCTGGCGCCGCAGATGTACAGCGGCGTGCCCGCCAGGCGTATCCAGCCCTGGTTGAACCCCACCACGGCGCAAAGACCGATGCCGAAGACGAAGGCAACCGATGCGATCCCCAGCGCCAGACTGGCGTTGCCCAGCGTGTTGTGAGATGACGAATCGGACATGGAGGGACCCTACATGGCTGGCGGTGTCTCAGCCGCCGTAGCGAGGTGTATGCCGAACTCGGCCGAGGACGCCGCTCTGGATCACGATCCCGGCGACCAGGGCGGCGGTGAACACGCCGATGGCCAGGCCGAATGGCACATTCAGGCTGGCCGCGATCAGCCCGGCTCCGACGGCCGAAGACAGGAGAACCAGGGCTCCGCCGAAGGCCCAGGCCGCCAAGACCGTGCCGATCAGCCCGGCGGCCAGCGCGACCGCCCAGGTCCACAGCCCCATGTCAACGTTCAGCCATTGGACGAGAGTCAGCGCCATGACGGTCCCCAAGAGGAAGCCCGCCAGACGCACGGCCAGGCGCTGGATGAAACGGGCCGCCAGCGCTCCAATCATACCGACCACGAGCGCGATGACCAGGGCCGGTGTGGTCGTGGCTCCGCCGGGCAGGAAATGGGTAGCCAGCTGGAGCGCTGCGACGAAACCCAACCCGGCCACGAACAACCAGAACAAACGCCGCCCCAAGATCAGCAACGCCAAGCCAACCAAGAAATTGAGAGCCATACCCATGGAGATACTCCTGTTCATCCGATCACATACCGTCGGCGCCGGGCCAGGCCGGGGAAGACGCCAGCCGCCCTAACCGACCGGCGATGACGGGTGCAAGATCCACGCCTGGGGATGGTGGGTGAATCCCACATGGGGGTAATAGGACTCGGCTGCGGGGGCCGCCAGGAGCACGATCATCGCTTTTTCGCCCAGGGCGGACTGGGTGCGATCGATCAGCGCCCGGCCGATGCCCTTGCGCTGGTAGGCTTGGTCCACGGCCAGATCGGCCAGGTAGGCGACGTAGCAGAAGTCGGTCAGCGTGCGTGAGATGCCCACCAGGCGATCGCCGTCCCAGGCGGTGACGATCAGATCGGCCCGATCGAGCATCTCCCGCATGCAGTCCCTGTCATCCACCGGGCGCCGCTCCCCCAGGGTTGAGGCTCGGTACAGCCCGATCGTCTGGTCTAGGTCGAGATCGGCTCCGATCCGATAGGTAATGGCGTCAGTTGTCTGGCTCACTCGCACCTCCCGCTGCCCAGCACGGATTCCAGGGTATGTTCGTCCCGACTAAGGCTCTCCCCATCCCATCTTGGCCAGGGCCTCGGCCTGGGCGGAAATCAGGCGCCCAATGCCCATCTGCGCCAAGCCCAGCAGATCATCGAGCCGGTCTTTGGGAAAGGCGCCCCGTTCGGCCGTGGCCTGGATCTCGATAAATTCGTGCTTGGCGTTCATAACCACATTGCAGTCGACATCGGCGGCCGAGTCTTCCTCGTAATCCAGGTCGAGCCTCGCCTGACCCCCCAGCAGGCCCACACTGACGGCAGCCACCGGGCTCAAGAAGACCTCCGGAGGGCAGTCGCCCAGGTCAATGCGCTTGTGCAGAGCGATGGCCAGAGCCAGATAACCGCCGGTGACCGCGGCCGTGCGCGTGCCTCCGTCTGCTTGAAGCACGTCGCAGTCCACGATGGCCGTGATCTGTCCCAGCTGGCTGAGGTCGAAACCGGCCCGCAGGCTGCGCCCGATCAAGCGCTTGATTTCCTGAGATCGGGCCCGCGGGCTGGTCGTCTCCCGGTTGGATCGGTTGTGGGTGGCGCGCGGAAGCATGGCGTATTCGGCCGTGATCCAGCCTCCGGGGCCACCCTGCGCCTCACGCCAGCGAGGGACCCCGGGGAGAAGGCTGGCGTTGCACAACACCTTAGTTCGGCCGGTGGAGATAAGGACCGAACCTTCAGGGTAAATGATGAAATTGGGGTGGATCTCCAGGGGGCGCAACTCGGCTGGGTCGCGTCCATCAGGGCGAGGCTGGGTCAGAGTCATGTGGTCTCCTGTGTGAGCCGTTCAAGCCTACCACATGCCGTGGGGGGGCGCCGGGCGATCTTTAACCCGGGCTTAATCCTGTGAGTGTATAGAGTGAGATCGTCAGCTCCGCTTAATCCTAATCAGTACGAGTCATGGAGGTAGAAAGATGGGAGCAATACTCGCTGCAGTCATGATTGCCTTCTCAGCGCTTGGCCTGACGCAAACGGCCACGCCGGGCGTGAGCCTGTACACGGCCTACCCGTCGCAAGTCGTGCGATCGGGGGACACGGTAGATGTGTCGGTGCAGGTGCAGAATACGGGACTTCCCACGCAGCTGGTTCAGTTGGGTGTCACGGGGACGCCGGAAGGCTGGTCGGCCAACTTCATTGGTGGCGGCAGGGTGATTCAGGCGGTCTCGGTCCAAACCGATCAGACGCAAACGGTGACACTGAAGGTTGAGCTTCCTGAGCAGGCCGCCGATGGTGACTACAACATGACGCTGACGGCCAAGAGTGAGGCCGGTCAAGACAGCCTTCCCTTGACATTCACCGTGGGGCAGACTTCGCCCACCCGAATCAGCTTGACGCCCAACCTGCCGATCCTCAAGGGTTCCCCCAAGTCGTCCTTCAACTATCGTTTGACGGTCAAGAACGATTCGGATGAGGATCTGCTGGTCAACTTCGATTCTCAGCTCCCGGACGGTTTCCAGGTCACCTTTAAGCAGGCCGTGGGAAGCCAGGAGGTGACCAGCCTGCCGGTCAAAGCCGGCCAGTCGCAGGACGTGGACGCCGATCTCACCCTGCCCAGCGACGTGGCCGCCGGCACCTACGATTTCCAGGTGGGGGTTCAGGCCAAAGACGCCTCGGCGCAGGTCAAACTTTCGGCCGAGATCACCGGGCAATCGGCCCTCGGCCTGAGCACCCCTGACGATCGGTTGAGCGCCAACGTCACCGCCGGGAAGACGACTCCGCTCAAGTTGGTGCTGAAGAACACCGGCAGCGCCCCGGCGACCGGGATTCAGTTCGAGTCGTCGCCGCCCGCCGATTGGAAGGTGACCTTCGATCCGGCCACGATCGATACACTCGATCCGGGACAGCAAATGGACGTCACTGCCAACGTTCAGGTGCCGGACAATGTGATCTCGGGTGACTACATGGTGACCCTGACCTCCCGTTCAAGTGCCAATGATTCCCAGTCGGCGGACTTTCGGCTTACGGTGCAGACCTCAACCCTGTGGGGCATTACCGGCTTGATCTTGATCGCCATCGCGCTGGGGGTGGTGGCTCTGGCGGTGATGCGATTTGGAAGAAGGTAATCCCATGGACGCTGTGATTGAAACCCACGCCCTCACCAAGCGCTATGGCACCGTGACCGCCGTAGATGGTCTGGATCTGACCCTGAACCAGGGTGAAGTCTTCGGACTGTTGGGTCCCAACGGATCCGGGAAGACGACCACGATCTTGATGATCCTGGGCCTGACCGAGCCTACGTCGGGGAAGGTCCGCGTGCTCGGCGTGGATCCCGCCCGGCGCCCACTCCAGGTCAAAACCCGGGTGGGCTACCTGCCCGACCAGGTCGGCTTTTACGATGACATGACCGCTCGCGAAAACCTGAGCTACACCGCCAGACTCAACCGCATCCCGCCGGTTGAGGCCGCCGAGAGAATCACGGCCTGCATGCGGCGGATCGGACTGAGCGACGAGGCCGTTGATCGACCGGTGAGCACCTTCTCTCACGGGATGCGCCAGCGACTCGGATTGGCGGAGCTGCTGGTCAAGGAGCCGGAGGTGGTCATCCTCGACGAACCGACTCTGGGGTTGGACCCAGAGGCGGCGCGCCAGTTCCTGCGCCTGATCCGCGGTCTCAAGGATGACGGGATCACGATCCTTTTGGCGTCTCATCTGCTGCACCAGGTGCAGGCAGTCTGTGATCGGGTGGGGTTGTTTCGCAAGGGGAAGATGTTCCTCGAGGGTCCAGTCCGCGATCTGGCGCACGAGATCCTGGGGGGAGGCTTCGTCATTCATCTTGAATCAGACGATGCGCAGCTCGCCCCCCATCTGGAAGGTCTGGAACACGCCGTGCGGGTCACGTCGGAGCACGACGGCCGCTACCGTGTGGAGGCCCGTGCCGATCTGCGGCAGCAGGTCGCCAAACTGGTTCTCGACGGTGGCGGCAAGCTGCTTTCGATGCACCTGGAAGAGCCCAGCCTGGACGAGGTGTATACGAGCTACTTCGAGGAGGTGCCCGATGCATCGTGAGGGATCTCCCTGGCAGGGCGTCTGGACGGTGATGGCCAAGGAAACAGCCGATCACCTGACAGGGGCCCGGATGACAATCCTCGAGCTCCTGATGTTTCTGGCCTCCGCCGGCGCCATCTACGCAGCGCTGGGCTCGGTTAAGTCGGGTGGCCAAGACCCCTTTGTGTTCCTGACCCTGTTCACCACGGCGCAAGCGCCGATCCCATCCTTCGTCGGCTTCCTCGGCTTTCTCACGCCCCTGATCGCGATCGCCCTCGGCTTTGACGCTGTCAATGGGGAATTCAACCGCCGGACGCTCAGCCGCATCCTGGCTCAGCCGATCTACCGCGATGGGCTGCTGTTGGGCAAGTACCTGGCCGGCCTGGTGACGTTATCGATCGTGATGACGGCCATCTGGTTGATGGTGGCCGGGCTAGGGCTGATCTTCCTGGGCGTCCCGCCCAGCGGCGAAGAGGTCGCCCGGGCGGTGGTCTTCCTGGTGGCGACGATCGGCTGCGGCGGGGTTTGGCTCGGGATCGCCATGGTCTTCTCGGTGGTCTTCCGCCAGCCGGCAACGGCCGCTCTGGCGTCGATCGCGACCTGGCTCTTCTTCACACTCTTTTGGGGCATCGTAGCCAGCCTGCTGGCGCACTCTCTGAACCCCAATCCGGCGACGGTGCAAGGGGTGCTGGCCCAGGCCGGGCTGGAACAAAACCTGTCACGCATCTCACCCAACACACTCTGGAGCGAAGTGGTGGTGGGCATGCTCCATCCCGCCGTGCGCAGCCTGGGTCTAGTGCTTCCGGTCCAACTGTACCGCGCCGTGCTTGGCTCCCCGCTGCCCTTCACCGAAAGCCTGAGCCTGATCTGGCCCCAGCTCACCGGCCTGGCAGCCGGCGTAATTCTTCTCTTTGCGTTGTCCTATGTGATCTTCCAGCGCCAGGAGGTGCGCGCCTGATCTGTCCGCCGGGCGCTTCTGCTGACGGGTTTCGTAAGTGACCGGAATGCGGCGCGGAATCTTCAGCCTTCAAGCCTGGCGTAGAGTTGTTCCAGTCGGGGGTCGGACCGCAGCGACTCCAAGTCGCGATCTTCCCGGGACCATCCGATGAGGTCGGGGTGGTGCTCAAGCCCTGTCCGTAGGTAGTCAAGGGCCCGGTCGGACCGTCCAGCGCGGGCAGACAGGCAGGAGGCGTTGTAGTACAGAATGCCCCTCCAAGACGCGAGCTCGGACAGTTGGCGAAAGTGCTCGAGCATAGCGTCCGCTTGGGCGGAAGCTGCCTGCTCATCGCCCCTCTCGAGGGCATGTTCCGCCATATGCATCCACGGATGAATCAGCAGGGTGCCCGCCAGTCGACGCCACAGGGGCTGGCCCTCCTGCCAGGCGAAGCGGTCCATCTGCGCCAGCTCGTCGTCGCTCAACCGCTGAAGGCCCTCGATCAGCTCGGCGTGGGTGGAATCGGATTGGCTGAGGATATCGTCCCACGAGCGTCCCGCGAACGAGTCGAAGAAGACGGCATTAGCCTGGTCGGTGTCATCTTCGGATTCCTCCATAATAGCCGAGGGGTCGTCTCTGAGCCGCAGGACCGTTTGGTGCTTCCAGGAGGTGATGTGGCCTTGCAGGTCGAGGGCACTCCATGCTTCGGGTGTCCCGTGCCGTTGCCGCGATTCCGCTGGGAGCCCGTCGATGAAGGAGCGTTCGCCGGCATACTCGAGCTTGAGTGCGTCGATTATCCCCTGAACGGACGTCATGGACTGCCTCCTCGTACGCTGCGGATTCGAGCGGTCGCTTCAGGATAGGATACCATTCCCGGGGGTCCCGGGTTTCAAAGCACTTCGAGCACGCCCCGCAGATTGGGAAAGGTGAAGTCCGGGCCCAACGTGGGGTCGATCAGGCGGTCGCCGCGACGGTTGGACCAGGCGCAGGTCAGCCCAGCGGATTTGGCTCCCATGACGTCGGTGGCCGAACCGGCCACATGCAAGATATCGGCGGGCTCGAGTCCCAGGTCGTCGCTCGGGAGGCGGTAGATGGCGGGCGCTGGTTTGTAGGCTCCGGCGGTTTCGCCTGAGTAAATGGCGTCGAAAGGCGTCTCAAGTCGTTCGGCCAGCGCCCGCAGCATGGACTCGTCCCCGTTGGAAAGAAGGGCAATTCGGTGACCCCCGTCGTGAACGGCTTTGAGCACAGCATTGGCCTCCGGCCAGGGTTCAAGCTCGTCCCATGCCGCCGCCAACGCCCGACGTCCGGCATCGTCCAATTCGTCTCCGGTCTGGCCAAGGGTTAGGTCCAGCGCCCGGCGCGTCACGGTTTTGAAGGGCACCCGGCCACGCCCCAGGGCGTTGCTGATCAGCGCGTAATGCATCTGGGCCCGACGCCACGCCTGGACCAGCGCCCCCGCTCCAATCTCGCTGCCCAAGGCGGCGGCGACCCGATTCGTGAGGCTGCTCTCAATATCGAACAGGGCACTGTACACATCAAACGTCACCAGCCGATAGGGCATGCGTCAACTTCCTTTCGAGGCGAGGGCCGGGAACTCATTCGCCGGTTTATCGCAGTCGTCCCGCCCGCCTGATTGTGGCACGCCAGGACCCCGAGGCGCAACCGACCGTGTCACATTCCAGCCTCGGCCGGTGTTTAATAGGTGAGAGGCGGTCAGAGGTTCTCGCCGTTTCGATGGCCGGCCATCCCGGGGATGTTATAGGCATTTTATGCAGCCAGATCAATTCGAAGAGGTCTTCCAACGCCATTTTTCGGGCGTACACCGTGCCGTTGCTCGCCTGGTCGGTGATGCGGCCGAAGCTGAGGACCTGACGCTGGAGGCCTTCTGGCGCCTTTGGCGCACACCGGGTGTGGACGACGGGAGTTGCGGCCCCTGGCTGTATCGTGTGGCCACCCGCTTAGGCTACAACGCCCTGCGGGCCCGGACCCGGCGATCAGGCTACGAGCAGGCCGCCGGTGCCGAACAGGAAATGAACGACGCCGGGGAAGATCCGGCCAACGAAGCCGAACGGAAGATCCTGCTTGAACGGGTACAGGCCACACTGCGCCGGCTGTCCGTCCGCCATGCCCAGATCCTCAGCCTGAGGATGTCGGGGATGAGCTACCGAGAGATCGCCGCCGCGATCGACGTGAAGGCCAGTTCGATCGGGGCCCTGCTCGCCAGAGCCGAGTCGCAGTTCGAAGAGGTCTACCTGGAGTTTGAGTCAGCCGCCGGTGAGTCGGTTGATCCCTAAGGAGGCAGCCATGCATTTGAATGATGCACAGTTGAGAGCACAACTTGACGGTGAGATGGCCCCGGCTGACGCGGCCGAGTTTGATCAACACCTGTCGACCTGCCCAGCCTGCCAGGCACGCCTGGTTGAGATCAGACAGCGGGCGGATTTCGTGGCCGATCACATGGCCCGCGCCGTTCCGGAGGAGGAAAATGCCGGCGCCAAAGACAGGGTGTGGCACGATCTGAGCGCACGCATCTCGAACCGGTCGGTGGGCAGGGCGGGCGGTCGCCCGCGTTGGAAAGTGAGTTGGGCCCTGGCGGGCTTGGGGGCGCTTCTCCTCATCTCGCTGACCTTTGCTCCGGTGCGGGTCTGGGCGGGTCAATTCCTCGGCCTGTTCCGGGTGAATCAGATCACGGTTCTGCCAGTCGACGTGACCCAGCTGAGCCAGCTGTCTGGCGACACACCCTTCACCGAACAGGTGGCCAAGATCATCAGCTCAGAGGTCAAGATGGTGCGCCCGCCTCAGGATCCGCAGCTGGTGGATTCGGCCGCGCAGGCCAGCGCAGCCGTCGGATTCGACGTGCGGCTGCCCAGCTCGCGGAGCGACGCGCCGAAGCTGGTTGTGCAATCCGGGGAGGCTTTCAATCTGACGATCGACCGGGGTCAGGCGCAGGCGTTGTTGGATGAGCTTGACGGGGGAAGGCTGACGCTGCCGCAGGCGATGGACGGCGCTCTGATCAGTGTCGACATTCCGGCCGGCATTACGGCTGGTTACGGTGACTGCCCCGGCATCGAACTCTCGGATCCCTCGCAGGTGGGCGAAAGCGGCTCGCCGGGCAGGCGCTATATCAACTGCGTCATGCTGGTCGAGGTCCCCAGCCCGACGGTCACCACACCCCCGAATCTGGACGTTTCCGAGCTGGCTGCTATCGGGTTGCAGCTCAGCGGGATGAGTCCGGCCGAGGCCGAAGCTTACAGCCAGACGGTCGACTGGACCTCGACCTTGGTGATCCCGATCCCCCGCAACGGCGCATCCTACAGAAAAGTGGATGTCGACGGGGGCACGGGTTACCTGATCGAACGGCCGCTGGACGACGCACCCCAGTATGTCCTGGTGTGGACTAAGGGCGGGATCCTGTACGCCATCGGCGGTCTGGGGGACGGTGCCCAGGCTGCCATCGATATGGCCAACTCGCTGCCTTGAGACCTCCCGCGTCGGGAACGGCTGAGATAGAATCCGACTGATGGCATCAGAGCTGGCGATTCAAACGCTGAACCTGCGCAAGGAATTCGGCCGTACGGTGGCTGTTCAAGGCCTCACCCTGGAGGTGCCTCGAGGTGAGGTCTTTGGATTCTTGGGACCCAACGGCGCCGGCAAGACCACATCGATCAAGATGCTGCTTTCGTTGGTGGCGCCTACGA
>Ga0307417_10000432_pt1 | contig 17105 bp, 15 predicted proteins | sample SalMarWE160210MG_2_FD_202514 | JGI IMG/M metagenome (GOLD analysis project Ga0307417, IMG submission 202514) | Salt marsh sediment microbial communities from the Plum Island Ecosystem LTER, Massachusetts, United States - WE1602-10 | ecosystem: Environmental > Aquatic > Marine > Intertidal zone...
CTTTAATTGGGAAATCTAAAAAGAAGCAGTTCAGGCTGGGTGATAAAGTGCAGGTCAAATTAGTTCGTGTCGATTATGAAAAAACGGAACTGGATTTTGTAATTATAGAATAACCAGAAGGGTTACTATGAATAAACATGTATTAAGATTTTTATTGTTTGTAATATTTTTACAGCCATTATTGTTTGGGCAGTTCGGGCAGAATAAAGTTCAGTATAAAAATTTTACCTGGTACTATATTCAAACTGATCATTTCGATATATACTTTTCCCAACATGGTTCCAGTCTTGCAGAATTTACGGCCAAAGCCGCTGAGAATGCTTTAAAATCGATTGAAAATAGTTTTAATTATAAAATTAATAATCGTGTTATAATTATTATATATAATTCTACAAATGATTTCCAGGAAACCAATACAACAGACCAATATTTGTCTGAAGGAATAGAAGGCTTTACTGAAATATTTAAGAACAGAGTAGTTGTGCAGTTTATGGGTTCTTATAAGGAATACAGGCATCTTATTCATCACGAATTAACCCACGCAGTGATTAATGATATGTTTTACGGCGGATCGTTACAAAACGTTATTTCAAATCACATCACAACTAATCTTCCTTTGTGGTTTAATGAAGGTATGGCCGAATATCAATCCTTAGGGTGGGATATTAATACAGATATGTTTATGAGAGAAGCTACCATAAGCGAATACCTTCCTGATATTAATCAGTTGAATGGATATTTTGCTTATAGAGGAGGCCAGTCAGTTTTTTATTATATAGCTCAAAAATACGGTAAACAAAAAATAGGTGAGTTGATTAATAAAGTTAAAGGAGCAGGGAATCTCGAGGCAGGCCTTAAAAATTCTATAGGTCTTACTCTTGAAGAATTAAATGAGAGATGGAAGAAATATTTAAAGAAAATGTTCTGGCCGGAAATAGCAATTATGAAAGCACCGGATGAGTTTTCAAAGAGATTGACTGATCCTAAAAACGATGATGGGTTTTATAATACAAGCCCGATTCTTTCTCCGCAAGGGGATAAGATTGCGTTTATATCAAACAGGGATTATTATTTCGATGTTTATATAATGAATGCGATCGATGGAAAAATAATTAAAAAGCTTGTACAGGGTAATTCTTCTGCAGATTTTGAACAATTAAATGTTGTTACACCGGGTTTATCATGGTCGCCAGACGGGAAGAAAATTGCGTTAAGTGCAAAAAGCGATGGATATGATGTTGTTTATATAATTGATGTAGATAGTGAAAACAAAGAAACGCTACCGATTCGATTAGATGGGATAAAAAGTTTGAGCTGGTCGCCTGACGGAAAATATATTGCATTCATAGGGCATAATGCTGTTGAGTCAGATGTTTATGTATATAATTTACAAACTAAAAAAACTGTGAACCTTACAAATGATGTGTTTACAGATAACAGTCCATCCTGGTCACCCGACAGCAAGAAAATATATTTTTCATCAGATAGAGGAAATTATATTAGTCACGAATCGGTGCCCGATACATTTAAAATATACAACTATGATTATTCACAGACGGATATCTATTCTATAGATATTAATTCTGAGAAAATTGAAAGGATAACTGATTATCCCAATAGTGACGAAACAGACCCGGTTGTAGGTCCAGGTGGAAAGGAAATGCTTTTCATTTCTGATATGAACGGGATAACGAATATTTATAAGAAAAAAATAGTGTACACAACCCGAGATACAACCCAGGCTGTAGATGATCCGGCTGTCCCTATAACAAATTCTCTTGAAGGGTTAAACCAATTATCAATATCAAAAGATGGTAAAAAGCTAGTGTTCTCATCTCTTTACGAGGCATCATATAATTTGTTTTTAATGAATAATCCGTTTGATCCAAAGACAGACTCCACAAAACTTCCTTTAACAGTATATAAGCGAAGCCTGTTAAACAAGGGAAAGGCCGGTGACAGGAATCAATTAGTAGAATCAAAAAAGAGTGAAAACGGAGTAGCTAAAGACAGCACTTCATCTCAGGATATTTTTTCTCATATTTACACCGGACAGGTGGTTGATACAACAACGGCGAAATCTGATTCTTCTAAAATAGATTATTCAAATTATATCTTCGGTACAAATGTTTATGCGAAACAGGATTCAGCAGAACTTGCCCAGAAGCAGAAGAAATTTAATTTGACAGACAACCTTGATGAAAATGGAAATTACAAAGTTAATCCTTATAAGATTTCATTTTCACCAGATATAATTTATGCTAATGCCGGTTATAATACTATTTATGGTTTGATGGGAACTACGGTGCTTTCATTCAGCGATGTACTTGGTAACCACAGACTGATTGGCCAAACGAGTCTCCAGATAGATTTAAAGAACAGCGATTATGGATTAACGTATGCAAGCCTTGGAGGTAGAGTAAATTTTTCAGTATCAGGATATCACACCGCAAGATTTGTTTACCTGCAAAGAGGCTCTGTAGCCAATTTGTTCAGGTTTGGAAATTATGGGGCGGCTATTTCTCTCAGCTATCCAATTAATAAATTTTATCGTGTGGAAACGGCTTTAGCCTATATGAATCTGGTACAGGAAAACCTGGATAACAATGCAGAACAATCACAGAAGGCATCTTTTGTTGTACCGAGTTTTAGTGTAATCCACGACAATATATTGTGGGGATATATTTCACCTATAGATGGTACGAGGTACAGACTAGATATATTAGGGAACCCGGGAATTGGAAATACCAGGTTAAGTTTTGCATCCTTTCTTGGAGATTACAGGACATACTTTAAAATTAATTCCGATTACACTTTTGCAGTACGATTATCAGGCGGATATTCTGTCGGCGGAAATCCACAAAGATTTTTCCTTGGAGGAGTAGATAATTGGATAAACAGAAAATTTGCTACGCAGGAAGTTCCCATTGAATCTATTTCTGATTTTGCATTTTTAACTGCAGCAGTCCCTTTGCGTGGTTATGATTATGCCCAGAGAATCGGGACAAAATACACCTTGTTAAATCTGGAATTCAGATTTCCTCTTATAAGATATTTTATAACAGGCGCTTTGCCGCTTTTCTTCAGTAATATTCAGGGAGTGATGTTCTTTGATGCAGGTGCAACCTGGAATAATACTGGTGATTTAAAATTGTTTGGACGTGATTCGAATGGCAGCATTGTTACAAATGATCTTCTAATGGGAACCGGAGTTGGAGCAAGAATAATAATTTTTTCTTTTCTGCTTAGATATGATGTGGGCTGGGGTTACAATGTAAAGGGATTTACTTCACCAACACATTATTTATCTATCGGGATAGATTTTTGATTAAAACCGCCGGTTCTTAATAGATTTGTAAAAACCTTACAAGCCCTTAACCGGGCTTGTTTGATTTTATTTATCTTTTTTTACACTCGAAGGTTTTGGATTTTCGCTGGGAGCTGATTTGGCTTCAGTTTTATCTTTCTTTGCTTTATCAAGTGGCTTGTTTTTATAATCAGTTTGGTAGAAACCGCTGCCTTTAAAGATGGGGCCAGCACCCATTCCAATTAATCTTTTTACTTTACCATTACATTCCGGACATTTTTCAATTGGATCTGCAGACATTGGTTGAAAAAGTTCAAATGTATGTCCGCACTTCAAACATTTATAATCATATGTAGGCATTGTTTATCTCCTAAAAATCGCTGTGAAACATAATGAATTATATCGTTTTTTTCTATAAATTAAATTATAATAATTTTTGCAAATAAATTAAATTGATTAAAAAACTTGTCCGCGAGAAATATCATTTAACACTATTTAAAATTATGGCTTTCATCCCTCTGCTTTTTTTTGCATCGGGATGTTTAAACTATATTCAGGATGTAAACTTATATGCTGATGGATCGGGCAAAATGAGAATTACATATTGGATGAAACTGCCGGATCCTGAGAATGTAAAAGTTCTTGACAGGATTGGCTTGTTTAACCCGGATTCTATAAGGAGTGAATTTACTTCTAAGTATAACACAATAAATGATATTAAAGTTTATTCCGATACAACAGACAGAACTACACATGCAATTATAGAGCTATCTTTTCAGAGTATAGATTCATTAAATAATTCTAAAGCATTCGCCAGTTCAAATTTTTCCCTGAAGGACGGTGCATCAGGACAAAAAGTATTTACCCAATATATAGCTCCTATTGCCACTGGCTTTGGTTTGGATGGCAGTAATTTTAATGTTACTTATAAATACACTTTTGCCGGTGATATTATAACTGATAATGCCAATTCAAATGACGGCAGAACATTAATATGGAAGTATTCTTTGTCAGATATTGGAAACGGAAAGACTATTTCTGTAATATTTAAGCCCTTTAAGCTCAAAGAAACACCTTATTGGATATATGTGCTTATGGGGCTCGTTTTGCTGATTGTGATAATATTCCTTGTACGCAAAAAGAAGTAAAAATCGCTTAAAATAAGCCTAAATCAACATATTTTGGCAGTAAACTTATTGACTTACCAATGCCTTTTAATTATATTTCCTGTCTATATTTTAATTTAAATTTGCAAAAAGACCCCATTTATGCTGGCGAGCGATTATAAGATTTTCTCTGGTAGCTCTAATTTAAATCTTGCCGAAAAAATTGCTGAAAAGCTCGATAAACCATTGGGGTCTGTTGAAAAAAAAAGATTTAGTGACGGTGAAATCTGGGTAAAGTATGGTGAGAACATTCGTGGTTCGGAAGTTTTTATAATTCAGTCTACGAATCCTCCTGCAGAAAACCTGATGGAGTTATTGATAATGATCGATGCTGCCAAAAGAGCATCGGCCACAAGAATAACAGCAGTTATTCCATATTTTGGTTACTCAAGACAAGATAGAAAAGATCAGCCGAGAGTTTCAATTACTGCAAAGCTCGTTGCGAATCTTTTAACAGTTGCCGGTGCGGATAGAATTATGACGATGGATTTACACGCCGCACAGATTCAGGGATTCTTTGATATTCCTTTTGATCATCTTTACGGCTCTACTATGTTCACCGGTCTTTTTGAAGATGTTAAGAATAATCTTGTCGTCGTTTCTCCGGATGTTGGTGGAATTAAAATGGCGAGGTCTTATGCGAAAAGATTGCATGCAGATCTGGTTGTAATAGACAAAAGGAGACCTAGACAAAACCTGGCAGAAGTTGTTCATATTATTGGTAATGTTGAAGGAAAGGATGTTCTTTTGGTTGATGATCTTATTGATACGGCGGGCACTTTTGTGGGTGCAATTGATGCACTTAAAAAGAATGGAGCAAATGAAATTTACGGAGCTATAACGCATCCACTTTTCTCCGGCCCTGCTGTCGAACGAATTCAAAATTCGCAATTGAAGAAACTTTATATTTCAGATACTATTGCATTTGATATTGACAAAAAAATAGATAAGGTTGATAAAGTCTCAGCCGCATTAATTTTTGCGGAAGCGATCAGAAGAACTTATAATAACGAATCAATTAGTTCACTGTTTGATATAGATAAAGGATAAATTTTTAGTTTTGGAGAAATAATGGAAAAATTAGTTTTAAAAGCCGGCATCAGAAAAATAAACACCAAGTCAGACAAAAATAAATTGCGTAAAGATGGAATAGTCCCCGGTGTTTATTATTCCAAGCATGATCAACCGGTTTCGATAAGTATTGCTGAGAATTTAATTAATCCTCTCGTGTTTACAGCTGAAACACATTTAATTTCTTTGCAGCTTGATGAAGGCCAGGAACACGATTGCATTATTAAAGACGTTCAATTTGACCCGGTGACGGATAAGGTTGTCCATTTTGATTTACTGGGATTAACATCAGGCGAAACTTTTCAGCTCGAAGTTCCTATTCAGTTTATCGGAAGTCCTGTTGGTATTAAGGAGGGGGGGGTACTTCATCAATTCTTACATAAGCTTGAAGTTGAGTGTTTACCAAAAGATATTCCACAGCACCTAGAGATTAATATACAGGATTTATCTATCGGGGATTCAATTCACGTTAAAGATCTTAAATTTGAAAACATTGAAGTTCTTAATGATGAAGATACAGTAATTATTTCTGTAACACATCCTAAGGTAGAAGCAGAACCGGTAGTTGCCGAGGAAGGCGTAGTCGAAGGTGAAGAATCAGCTGAACCAGAGTTAATCGGAAAGGGAAAAGCTGATAAGGAAGAAGATCAAGGCGAAGATAAAGATAAATAATTATTATAGTGCGAATAATTTTTGGCATAGGAAACCCGGGGAGCCGCTATCAATTTAACAGGCATAATGTTGGTTTTATGTTTTTGGATTACTTCGCAAACGCCCTTTCGATTTCTTTTAAGCCTTCAAAATCAGGATATTACTATTCAGAGGGAGAACTTGATAACCATAGTTTCTCCCTTGTTAAACCAACAACTTATGTAAATAATAGCGGGATTTCTGCATTACAGGCCATTCAAAACTATAAAATCGAACTAAAGGATTTTTTATTCGTTTATGATGATCTAAATCTTGAATTTCCAGACTTGCGCGTCAGAGTTGCAGGTGGGGACGGTGGCCATAATGGGCTAAATTCAGTTATCTATCATTTAGCTTCAGAAGATTTTCCGAGATTGAGATTTGGGATAGGAAATGATTTTGAACGAGGTAAAATGGCTGAATATGTTCTTACAGATTTTAATAATGAGGAAATGTCACAATTGAAAAATACCTTTGATGAAGGAATAAACCTGGTGAAGGATTTTATCAAAGGTGGAACTAAAAATTTATTAGATGCTAACAGTACAATGGCAAAAAATAAGAACGTTAAAAATTTATCAATCGATTCTAAAAGTAATCCGGAGAACTTATGAGTCTATACATTAACATTATACCATTGTTCGGTGTTCTTGCTCTCTTGTATACCTTCTGGAAATCTTCCTGGGTTTCAAAACAGGATCCCGGTACAGAAAAAATGGTTAAAATTTCTAATCATATTTCTGAAGGTGCAATGGCTTTCCTTAAAGCCGAATATAAAGTACTGGTTGTTTTCGTGATTTGTGTTGCAATACTTTTGGCAGTATCTGCTGATACAGAAAATTCTTCCCCGCTTGTTGGTGTGTCTTTTATTGTTGGTGCCTTTTGTTCTGCTCTTGCGGGTTTTATAGGGATGAAAGTAGCGACTAAGGCTAATGTAAGAACCACAAATGCGGCAAGAACCAGTTTAGGCAGGGCGCTTGAAATTGCGTTTGCAGGCGGTTCAGTTATGGGAATGGGGGTTGTTGGACTCGGTGTCCTGGGGCTTGGTGCTTTATTTATGATTTACAGCGATGCATTTGGTGTGAGCAGAGTTCAGGATTTAAACAGGGTAATCACTATTATTACTGGCTTCTCTTTTGGCGCTTCATCAATTGCACTTTTCGCGAGAGTTGGTGGCGGTATTTATACTAAAGCCGCTGATGTTGGTGCCGACCTTGTTGGTAAGGTTGAAGCAGGTATTCCTGAAGATCATCCTTTGAATCCTGCTACCATTGCAGATAATGTTGGCGATAATGTAGGCGATGTCGCTGGTATGGGCGCTGATTTATTTGAATCTTACGTAGGTTCAATAGTTGGTACAATGGTACTTGGAGCAGCGTTTTTTGAAGTTCCTGCTTTTGCGCATAATTTTAATGGATTAGGTGGTGTTTTGTTACCGCTGGCTATTGCCGGTGTTGGTATTGTTATGTCAATTCTGGGAACTTTCTTTGTTAAAGTAAAAGAAGGGGGAGATCCACAGAAAGCATTGAACAAAGGTGAATTTGGTTCATCTGTTATCATGATCGGTGCTTTGTATTTTTTAATTAAATGGATGCTTCCTGAAACATGGACCTATCAGGACTTGCTTTATGACCAGATGAGAACAGTCACTTCAAATGGTATTTTTCTGGCTACTGTAATTGGGCTTGTTGCTGGTGTTCTTATCGGTGTTATCACAGAATATTATACTGGTACCGGGAAAAAACCTGTGCTGAGTATAGTGAGGCAATCTCTTACAGGAAGCGCAACAAACATTATTGCCGGTATAGGAAACGGAATGTTTTCAACGGCACTACCTATCATTGTGCTTGCAGGTTCAATTATTGGAGCGTTCTATTTTGGAGGACTTTACGGAATTGCTATTGCTGCTGTCGGTATGCTTTCAAATACAGGAATCCAGTTAGCTGTAGATGCTTATGGACCAATATCTGATAATGCAGGAGGAATCGCCGAGATGTCTGATCTTCCAAAAGAAGTAAGACAAAAAACTGATAAGCTTGATGCAGTTGGAAATACAACTGCCGCAATCGGTAAAGGATTTGCAATTGGTTCAGCAGCATTAACTGCACTTGCTTTGTTTGGTGCGTTCATGACGGCCGCAAATATTAAGCATATTGATATTTCGAAAGCAGATGTAATGGCCGGCCTTTTCCTTGGCGGTATGTTACCGTTTTTATTTTCAGCGCTTGCGATGAAAGCAGTTGGAAGAGCTGCAATGTCAATGATTGAAGAAGTGAGAAGACAATTCAAAACAATTCCTGCGCTTGCAGCAGCACTCGGTGTAATGAAGAAAAATGAAGGAAAAGAACGATCTGAATGGTCTGCTGAAGATAAATCGACCTTTGATAAAGCAGACGGTGTTGCTGAGTATGGTAAGTGTGTTGAGATTTCTACAAAAGCAGCCATTAGAGAAATGGTCATTCCCGGATTATTGGCAGTTGTGGTTCCTGTCCTCATTGGAAAAGCGGGAGGTGCTGAAATGCTTGGTGGTTTGCTGGCAGGTGTTACAGTAACCGGAGTGCTAATGGCTATATTCCAGTCAAATGCCGGGGGAGCGTGGGATAATGCTAAAAAAACGTTTGAAGAAGGAATAGAAATTAACGGAGAAAAGTACATTAAAGGCTCAGATCCGCATAAAGCTGCTGTTGTTGGTGATACTGTAGGCGATCCCTTCAAGGATACTTCAGGTCCATCATTGAATATTTTGATTAAACTTATGGCAGTTGTTTCCCTTGTTATTGCGCCTTTAATTAAATAAATTAGAAGCCCTTTATAAACAACATATTTATTAATCCCTGCTCTCATCTTTTGAATGAGGGCCTAATTGACCAAAGGGAGGTGACTACATATGAAGATTAACGTCTACGAAAGTGCCGTTATGATTAATGCTGCGCTGGATGACGAACAAATTCAAGCCTTGATTTCCCGCATTAAAGAAACTATCACAAATAATGGTGGCGAGATCAGAGAAATCGAAGATTGGGGACGTAAAAGATTGGCTTACGTGGTTAAGAAGAGTAAGGTCGGATATTATGTTATCTTTAGATTCAACGCTACTTCAGGCCTGATTGCCAAGCTTGAGAGATTCTATATTCTCGATGAACAATTCCTAAGATACCTCACGATTAAACTTGATTCTGATGCTGTTGAGTATCTGGAAAAGAATAAAGATAAGTCTCCGAGCGAATCAGATAATACCGGTAATGGAAAGGAGCCGGAATTAGTTGCTGAGGCTACAGGATCTGGTGAAGATTCTAAAGAAGATGAGAAATAATTTTAAATAATGATTTAAGTATGGAGGATTAACCATGGCCGATTTGAAAATGCCTGAAATTAATTATGTTATCGTTGCAGGTAACCTGACTAAAGATCCGGTTTTTCGTCAGACAACCAATAACACTCCCGTTGTTAATTTTTCTATTGCTTCAAATAGAAAATATAAAGACAGCTCCAATCAATGGCAGGAAGATGTTTGTTACGTAGGAATAGTAGCATGGAATAAATTAGCTGAAAGCTGCCATGACAGATTAAAAAAAGGATCAGCTGTTCTTGTTGACGGTGAATTGCAAAGCAGAAGCTGGAAATCAGATGATGGTCATAACAGAAGTATTGTTGAAATTAAAGCCAGAAGAATCCAGTTCCTGAATAAAAGAGGGAAATTGAATGATGCCGATAACGGCACAAACCACAGCTCCGAATCGGAGGCAGACAGCACAAGCGAAGATGATTCTAATGTAGATTATACGGAAGATTCGTTTGATAAATTTTTATCTAACGAAGAATCAGATTTATTAAAATAATTGGATTTGAAATATGAGAAATGAAATAAAAACAAAAAAGGTATGTCGGTTTACTCAAAACCATGTTAAGTATATCGACTACAAAGATGTTAAATTATTACAACGCTACACTACCGAGCAAGGTAAAATAATACCTAAAAGAATTACAGGTACAAGCGCTAAATATCAACGACAATTATCAATTGCTATCAAACGTGCCAGGCATATGGCTCTGCTGCCTTATGTTTCTGATACTTTGAAATAGCCCAAACCAAGGAGTTAATATGAAAGTAATACTGAGACAAAACACTGAAGGTCTGGGTCAGATTGGTGAAGTGGTTGATGTAAAAGATGGCTATGCAAGAAATTTTCTTATTCCAAGAAAATTAGCTTATGCAGCTCTTAAGGGAAATATAAAAGCTCTTGAGGAAGAGAAAAAAACTCTTTCAAAGAAAAAAGAACAGGAATTAGCCGCTTCTGAAACATTAGCTGCAGAACTGGAAAAAGTATCTGTTACTATACCTGTGCAGGTTGGTGAAGAAGATAAAATTTTCGGTTCTGTAACCACTCAGATGATCTCGGACGCTCTTAAAGAGAAAGGACATGAAATCGATAAGAGGAAGATTGAAATTGATGAACCAATTAAAGCTTTAGGCATTTATGGAGTAAGTGTAAAACTGCATCCAAGTGTAAATGCCAAAATTAAGGTGTGGGTTGTAAGAGAGTAAATCTTAATTGATATGAAATAAAAAAAGGAAAGCAGAAAGCTTTCCTTTTTTGTTTTAAATAAAAATCTATTTTAACTAACGAACTTTTATTTTCTTTTCCCTAATCATCTTTGCAATATCGGCTGTACCGTTTTTTGCAATACTCTTTAAAGCTTTTGTTGAAAGCTTTAAAGTTACAAATCTGTTCAATTCCTGTACCCAGACTCTTTTTTTCTGAAGATTTGGCAGAAATCTTCTTTTGCTTCTGTTATGAGCATGAGAAACACTATTTCCGGCCACTGGGCCAACGCCGGTTACCTGACATCTTCTTGACATTTAAATCTCCTGCAGTCTTTCCCTTAGTTAAAAATTTGAATCACTAATATAATGAATTTCCCTTGAAAAAATGAAATTAATTGACATAAAAGTATTCTTTTTGTTCATTTTAAGTGATTTTAAAGAATAATTTATAATTGGATTGACAATCACCGTTCACTTATTAACTTGTGATTAACTGAAATTTTGGATTTTATTTCTGGGGAATATCAAAAAAACACCTATCATATGAAAAATAATAAAAAGGAGACACGTATGGAATATTATGAGCTTCATCCTGAAGATCCACAGTTAAGGTATATTAATAAGGCTGTTGATGTGTTGAAAAACGGGGGAATTGTAATTTATCCTACCGATACGGTTTATGGAATGGGGTGCGATATATATAATAAGCGAAGTCTGGAAAGATTATTCAGAATAAAGAATGATTCAAGAGAGAAGCTATTTAGTTTCATTTGCTCGGGATTTAAGGAAATCTCAAAATATGCCAAAATATCAGACTTTGCATATAAAAGAATGAAGCATCTTTTGCCGGGCCCTTATACTTTTATTCTGCCTACAACCCGGTTGGTTCCTAAGCAATTATGGAGCAAAAGAAAAAGGGTTGGAATTAGAATTCCCGATAACAACGTGGCTTTAAAGTTGGTCGAAGAATTGGGAAATCCGATTGTCAGTACCAGCGCGACGAATAGAAAAGGAGAAATTTTGTACGATCCTTTTGAGATAAAGAATATTTTTAACAGCCAGGTTGACCTGATGCTGGCTTCGGGCATTCTTGCCGGCAATCCGTCAAGTGTGATTGATTTAAGTGAAGATGTTCCTGAAATATTACGCCGCGGAGCTGGTGATATTGCTCTGTTTGTTTAATTAAATCGAATAATATTATTAAAAACTCGGTAGCTGATTTGCCTGGTTTTTTTATGTTGTTTCCTTTAGTAAGGAATTCTTTTCGTTCTTTAGTTCCATTTCATTTTTCATCAGTTGAAGCAGTTCTTGTTCATCCTGGGTTGACTCGAGAAGTTTAAAATTCTTTTCAATCATTTTATTCAGAATCTGAATTCTTTTTTTCCTGATTATATCAGATAAATATTTGGATGAAAGTTTGTTGTGTGTTGTTGAATCAGAAACTTGTTCCCACCTGTTACTTAATGAATATTTATCGGAAATAATTTCCATAAGATAGTTCTGTTCATTTTCACTATTAATTTTATCAAGTAAAGCTCCCGCAGATAATTCCTCTTCATTGCTAAATGCATCGTAAACAAGTTTTGCTAAATTTTTATGCATTCCGATTTCAAAATCTTCGATTTGTATATTTTGAAAAATGCTGATGATGGTTTTTTCATCTCCCATATAAAGCAATTCAACAAGTTCACGTTCGTTTATTACATTACTTTCAGATGCCTGTACTGATTTATTTTCTGATTTTACACTTGTTTTTTCCCGAACTTTCTGAGTCAATTCCTTACGCTCTGTTTCACGGACCCTGTTTTTGCTCAGTTCATTTAATGCTTTGGTTAATTCATCTTCCAGCAATTTTTCACGCAGATTGAATTTTTTTGCGATGTTCTTGATTAACAATATTCGTTTAAGTTCGTCGTTTATCAATGCAATGGGCTTTACCAGTTCACGAATTGCTTCTGTCATTTTAGTCGGTTCATTAAACATGCCCTGCGCTTCATATTGAGCTGACTGATATTCGAGAAAGTTTTGAGCTTTCTGAATTATTTCATCAAATTTTTCTTTGCCGAATTTATTTACGTATGAATCCGGATCCTCTCCGGCAGGAACTGAAGCGATTTTTATGTCCATATCTCTTTTCAAAAGAATTTCGATGCTTCTCATTGAGGCTTTTATTCCCGCAGTGTCCGCATCAAAAAGGAGTACAACATTTTTTGTGTATCTGGAAAGAAGCTGTACCTGTTCATCCGTGAGTGCCGTCCCGGAAACAGCTACAACATTTTTAATTCCGTTTTGATATAATGAAATAAGGTCCATATACCCTTCAACAATAATTGCTTTATCCAGCTTCCTTATTTCATCTTTTGCGTGTGAAAGGCCGTAAAGAATTCTCCCTTTTATATAGATTAGAGATTCGGGGGAGTTTAAATATTTTGCGGTTTTTTGTTCCGGGTCAAGAACTCTTCCTGCAAAAGCTACTACTCTGCCATTCGGAGAAAAAATAGGAAAGATAATTCTTCCTGAAAGTTTATCGTATAACCTTCCATCTTCGTAGCTGCTGATTAGGCCAACAGTAAGTGAACGCTCAATGTCTATTTTCTTCTCTGTTAAAAAATTAACAAGATCATCTCTGCCGGGAAAAGCATAACCGAGGCCGAATGACCTCATTGTCTGAGTTTTAATTTTCCTGTTTTCAAAATATTTTCTGGCTATTTCACCTTTTTCGTCGTGAAGTAAATTATCCGAAAAATAACGCGCGACTGTTGTATTTATTTCATAAAGTAGTTCCTGTTCACTTTGTTGCTCAGCTCCGGCTTGTTCATCATATTCAAGGGTTATTCCTAATTTTTCAGCAAGTTCCTGCACTGCTTCGACGAAGGAAATCTTTTCATATTCCATCAAAAATTTAAAAACATTTCCACCGGTATGGCAGCCGAAACAATGAAAGATTTGTTTCTCTTCACTCACCGTAAATGAGGGTGTTTTTTCCGAATGGAATGGACACAGCCCAATGTAGTTTTTTCCTCTTTTTCTGAGTTGTACGCTGTCAGAAATTATATCTACTATTCTGGCCGAGGCTCTTATTTCTTCTATTTTTGATTCAGGTATTCTCATATTTCAGTAGCAAATTAATGCAAAATCAGGGATAAATAAAGGTTAATAAATTGTAAAAGAGGCTTATTTTCACTTTACTATCTTTTTATATGCAATCAACAATTTGTTATATTTAACTTTGATTTACCTAAATTTTTAGGGTTTAGTAGCCGGGCCTATCAGATAAATGACTTAATTCCATTATCTGAATGGTTACTAAATAATTGAGCAAGATTCATTTAGACAAGATATGCATCAGACAAATAGAAACGCAAAAAAATATTGCAACAGTCTTACCGAATATTCAAGATTTAAAACCAGGGTTGTAAATATAGGGGATATTCCTTGCGGTGGCGATTATCCAATCAGAATTCAATCAATGACTACAACAGACACAATGGATACGAAAGCCACCGTTGAACAAACTATCAGAATGGTTGAATCAGGATGTGATTATGTAAGAATAACAGCACCGAGCAAACTTGAAGCTCAAAATCTTGACAGTATTAAAAAGGAATTAAGAAACAGAGGATATACAGTTCCATTGATTGCTGATATTCATTTCACTCCTAACGCAGCAGAATTAGCTGCACGGATAGTTGAAAAAGTTAGGGTAAACCCCGGCAACTATGCCGACCGCAAAAAATTTCAAACTATTGAATATACTGATACAAACTATAAAGCTGAGATTGAAAGAATAAGAGAAAAGTTTACCCCACTTGTTAAAGTCTGTAAAGAATATGGAACTGCGATGAGGATCGGAACCAATCATGGCTCTCTTTCCGACAGAATAATGAGCCGATATGGCGACACACCTCTTGGTATGGTTGAATCAGCATTGGAGTTTGTAAGAATTTGTGAAGACATGAATTATTATGATATCGTTCTTTCAATGAAGGCAAGCAACACACAGGTTATGGTCCAGGCATATCGTCTGCTTATTAAGATGATGGAAGATGAAGGAATGAATTATCCTCTTCACCTTGGCGTAACAGAAGCAGGCGGAGGAGAAGATGGCAGAGTAAAATCAGCATTGGGAATTGGGACTCTGCTGGAAGACGGGCTTGGTGATACAATAAGGGTTTCATTAACTGAAGATCCCGAATATGAAGCCCCGGTTGCAATCTCTCTTGTACAAAGGTATAAAAGCAGGTCAGGTCATAAAGAAATAAAACCAATTGAAGAAGAACCGAAAGATCCCTTCAATTATGAAAGAAGACATTCATTTGAATTATCAGGATTCGGTGGAAGTAATGTTCCCAGAGTGGTTGCGGATTTCAGTAAAAGAAAAATGAAGAATCAGACTGATTTAAATGACATTGGGTACTTTCATAATGCTGAAACCGATAAATGGAATATGAATGATTTGGCAGCGGATGTTTTATATCTAGGTAGTGAAGATATTCCTTTTGATATTCCGAACGGGCTTAAAGCAGTTTATGATTTTGATTTCTGGATTAAACTGGAAAACAAATCTAAAGGCTTCCCTCTGATGAATGTTTCGCAATATTTAGGTTCAAATCAAAGATCGAAGGAATTAAATTTTGTTGTCGGTAACATTTCCTCTTTCACTCCTGATGCGCTTGATAAAATTAAGCAAGATAAAACTGTAGTTATGGTTCTTGAAACATCTAATGTTCATGGAGTTGCCGAGCAAAGAAGAATATTATTCGATTTACTATTAAAAAAGGTTGAGAACCCGGTTATTGTGAAAAGAGGCTATCAGAATTTGAATCTGGACGAGCTTAGGCTTTATTCCTCCACCGATTTTGGATCGCTTCTGATCGATGGATTTGGTGATGGAATTTGGGCAGAAATAAAGAACATTTCAGAAGATGGCAAAAATTCAAATGAGCATGCTAAAAAGGAATATGTGAGAACCTTTGTTCAAAAACACGAATCAAAGGAAAAAGTAATAAACCGAACTTTATTTGGAATTCTTCAAGCTGCACGAGTCAGAATTTCGAAGACCGAGTATATTGCCTGTCCTTCCTGCGGAAGAACCCTGTTTGATTTGCAGGATACGACGGAAATGATCAGGAAACGGACAGAACACCTGAAAGGTGTAAAAATTGCGATTATGGGCTGTATTGTAAATGGCCCGGGGGAAATGGCAGATGCTGACTACGGGTATGTGGGTTCAGGTGTTGGTAAAATAACACTTTATAAGGGCAAAGACATAGTTCGTAGAAACGTACCGACAGAGAATGCCGTTGATTCTCTTATAAATATAATAAAAGAGGATGGAAACTGGCTGGAACCTAACTAAACAGAAGTTTGTTTAATATTATACTTCTCATTCTTGCAAATAAGAATGGAAAAATATATATTGCAAGTTCTCAAAACATGATAAAAAAGACTAAAAAATTGAAATACCTTGATGATGTAAACCGTTACTTAACGGTTAAAATTGGGAGCCGGAATTAAAAATGCACTTCACCTCGAAAGTGCATTTTTTTTTGATATGACTTGTAACGAAATATTTAAATATTTGGAAAACTGGGCGCCGAAAGAAATTGCGTGGAAAAATGATAATGTAGGTCTGCAGGTCGGGTCAGCCAGCAGGGAAGTGGAAAACATAATTCTTTGTCTTGAAGTAAATATGCAGGTTATTGAGCAAGCGATAAAAAAGAAATGTAATTTAATAATCAGTCATCATCCGTTGATCTTTCATCCTCTGAAAAAAATTGATGTGGGGCGAAATAAAGATTCGGTGATAATTGAGAAACTAATAAAAAACGATATAACGCTTTATTCCGCCCATACGAATCTAGACTTTACCAAAGACGGTGTAAGTTTCGAACTAGCCAAAAAATTAAAACTTCAAAACATAAAATTCTTAGCTAATCTTCCATCAAATCAATTCAAATTGATTGTGTTTGTGCCTGAAAAATCATTAGAGAAAGTGTCTGAAGCAATCTTTAATGCGGGCGGTGGAAACATTGGTGAATATTCACAATGCAGCTTCAGGTTAATGGGAGAAGGTACTTTCCTTGGTTCCGAAAAATCTAAACCAGTTGTTGGAGAAAAAAATATAGCAGAAAAAGTTGAAGAAGTCAGGCTTGAAATTTTGGTGAATTCTTATGATTTGAAAAATGTAATTTCAGCTATGTTGAAGGCACATCCATATGAGGAACCGGCTTATGATGTTTATCCTCTTTCAAATTCAGGAACAAATACGGGTGCGGGAGCAATCGGTGAGTTGAAAGAAGCTATGGATCAGAGAACTTTCTTA
>Ga0307417_10000434_pt1 | contig 17045 bp, 19 predicted proteins | sample SalMarWE160210MG_2_FD_202514 | JGI IMG/M metagenome (GOLD analysis project Ga0307417, IMG submission 202514) | Salt marsh sediment microbial communities from the Plum Island Ecosystem LTER, Massachusetts, United States - WE1602-10 | ecosystem: Environmental > Aquatic > Marine > Intertidal zone...
AGGGAATGACTTCGTTGACATTGTCGTGGGTGGTCGGACCGTCGAGCGAGTTTCCCGTGATAGCCTGGCCATAGGTCACGGAGCCGACAACCGAATAGCCGCCACTGACCGTATGAACGGCCTGTGGGCTGACGACGCCGCAGTCTTCGGCACCACAGCACCATTCGCCGGCAGGGTTCTTAAAGCTGCCGTGGTTGATCCAGATTTCGTGGGCAAAGGCGGCAGAGCCGCACATAGTCAGAACGAGAGCAAGCACAGAGCACATGAGAACGCGCGGCATGGGTGGCCTCCATCAAAACCTACCCGGCGCGGCGTCTCTTTTTGCTCCTCCTTCTCCCGTAATGTTTGACCGCCGGTTGGATTCCAGCTGGCCAGACTTATTGCGCCCAACCTTGTGATTGGTTGTGACGAATCGAAACAACTGAAAAATGTTAGCACGTTCTTGCCGACTCGATAGGTAAAATTGTGCGGTGCAGTATAACTGATATGTGATCCGGGCAGGTCGAAAAAATGGCGAGATTCCAAATGGATAATCAACCATACGCCCGGCCGGGCCGGAATTGGAGATGACGGCATCCTGGCAGCTTTGGCGTGACAAGCGCGGCCGGCTGTCGGCCCTGCGGATCGGCACGCTTGCGCTGCTGTTGCTGCCGCTCGCCAAGGCGCTCTATGACGCCGACGCGATCGTGCACGGCGCGCGGCCGCTCAACGACCTGATCCACCGCGCCGGCTTCTGGGCGCTGGTATTCCTGGGCGTGACCCTGGCAGTGACGCCGTTCCGGCGCATCGCGCGCTACGGTAATCTGATCGAGGTGCGGCGCATGCTCGGCGTCGGCGCCTTTTGCTACATCGCCGCGCACCTAACGCTCTTCACCACCGACCAGGGCTTTGATCTCGGCAAGGTTGTGCATGAGATCAGCCATCGCTGGTATCTCATCGTTGGCGGCACGGCCTGGCTCGGCTTGGCGACGCTCGCGGCCACTTCCACCGACGCCATGCAGCGCCGGCTCGGAGGACTGCGCTGGCGCCGCTTGCATCAGGCTGTCTATGGCATCGCGCTGCTCGCGCTGATTCATTATTTCCAGCAGACCAAGGCCGATGTCACGGTCCCGGCCTTCGCCGCCAGCCTGTTCGGCTGGTTGATCGCCTATCGCCTGCTGGCGTGGTGGCAGCAGACGAACGAATTGTCGACGCTGAGCCTGTTCACGCTTACCATCGCGGTCTCGATCATCACCTTCATCGGCGAGGCGATCGGGATCGGCATTGCCTTCCATGTTTCGCCCATGCGGGTGCTTGACGCCGCGTTCGATCTTGACGCCGGCATCAGACCTGGTTGGGAAGTGCTGGCCGCCGGCTTAGCGGTGGTCGCGCTCGATTTCGTGCGCGCGCGCTGGAACAGCCGTGCGGCGCGCACGCGTGCAGTGGCGGCCGAGTAGGGGATCGGCATGGCCATATTCGTCGTCGCGCATGGCGCCTGGTCCGCCGGATGGGTCTGGAAAAAGATGCATCCGCTGATGACTCAGCGCGGGCACCGGCTGGTCACGCCGACCTATACCGGCCTGGGCGAGCGCGCTCATCTCGCGCGGCCCGATATCGATCTCGATGCTCACATCGCCGACATCCTGGCGGTGCTCGAATTCGAAGATCTGAGCGGCGTCAATCTGATCGGCCATTCCTATGGCGGCATGGTCGCCACCGGCGTCGCCGACCGCGCGCGGGCGCGCATCGCCCAGCTTATCTATCTCGATGCTTTTGCACCCAATGACGGCGACAGCCTGCTCGATCTGCTGCCGCCGGCGTCGCGCGCCCAACGTCAGCCGGGCGCGGACGGTTGGCGGATTCCGCCAGGTCCGATGCCGCCCGACACCCCGCCGGAAGACGTCGCCTGGTGCGCGCCGCGGCGGCAGCCGACGCCGGCCAAGACATTCTCCCAGAAGCTGCACTTGCAGAACGGGCCGCTGACGCTGGCGCGCCAATACATCTATTGCACGCGCCACCCGCCCGACGACCGCTTCCGGCGCTTCTATGAACGTGCCAAGCGCGATGGCTGGGGCACCCATAAGCTCGACTCTAGCCACAATCCGCATATCACCTGTCCGGACGCGCTGGCGGAATTACTTGACCGACTTGCCGGATAGAATTTGCGGCCAATTCTTTTACACCTGCCGCGCATGACGTGCTGCAACATCAAAGGTAATCCCCATGCCCGACCTCACGCTCTATCACGCCGCGCCGTCACGCTCGTCCATCGTGCTGTGGATGCTGGAGGAACTTGGCGAGCCCTATGAGATCAAGCTGATCAAGCTGAGCGCGGGCGACAACATGAAGCCCGACTATCTCGCCATCAATCCCATGGGCAAGGTGCCGGCGCTAAAACACGGCGACACCATCATCACCGAGGTGGCGGCGATCTGCACTTATCTCGCCGACGCGTTTCCGGAAAAGAAACTCAACATACCGATCGGCACGCCGCGCCGCGGCGTCTATCTCAAATGGCTGTTCTTCGGACCGGGCTGCATGGAGCCGGCGGTGATCGACCGCGCTGCCCCGCGCAAGGAAGAGGTGCGGCGCGGTATGCTCGGCTACGGCGATTTCGACACCACCATGAACGTCGTGGCCAAGGCGGTGGAAAAGGGGCCGTGGCTGATGGGCGAGCAATTCACCGCCGCCGACGTTGTGATCGGCAGCCAAATCCGCTGGGGCATGATGTTCAAGATGCTGCCGGAGCGGAAGGAATTTGCCGACTACTCGGCGCGCATCGCCGCGCGCCCGGCAGCACAGCGCGCCGAGACCAAGGACAAGGAGATGAGCGCGGCGGCGTGAGTTTCTTGCATGAAATCGTGGCGCTCGATCGTCACTCCGGATTCGGCGCCAGGGTCGGAAATTTCACATTTCATCTCTATTCACTCGTGAGCGTAATGCCGTTGAGGACTTTATCGAGCGCATCGGACTCGACGGCATTCATCCCGGGCTGCGTCACGGTCCACACCTGCGCCCAGGTATTCGGCTCGAGACGGAAGATCATGATCTTCGCCTTGCGCGCGAAACCGTGTTCTGCGGGCATCATGCCGGAAAACGCCGTCCCCCTGTAGATGGCCGCGCCGTTCGAACCCGTCACCCGCGCGCGGCCCTCGTTATCGATATGCTCGATCCCGACAGTCTTGGCGACTTCGTCGGCAACGGCGCGATCCGGCTGGTTGCGCAATTTGTCGTCCACCACGATGCCGAGATAGATCATCGCGTGTTGAAAGGGCGGCACCACGAGCAGCCCGCCGCGCGTGTCCACTTTAGTATTCCAGCCTTTCGGCAGCTCGACGCGGAAGGCATGCTTTCCCGTCTTCGGGAATCGAAACGCGTCGGCATGTGCGGCCAGCCCGCCGGCCGTCACGCCGATCATGATACATAGAAGCACGACGAGACGGCGCATCCTAAACCCCGCGTGATCGCACTCGTCATGATCTTCAGTTTTATGGGGCATGTCCATTGCGTTCGCGGGGCTGGCAACATACCGCCCCCCGCGCATAACAAATTAATACGCGCGGGCGCGGCCTTGTGCCCTCGCTCGCCAGAGCCTGACGATCCGGACTGTTTACGCGACCAACAACGACGGAAAGAACTCTTCCAATATTTGACTATCGAGTTTCGAGTCGGCATCGGGCGGCGCCAACGCTTCGGTTTCGAACCGATTGCCGCACCGCGTACAGGACCAGAGGTTGAGAACGACCCCTTCCTCGCTGAAGTACTCTGCCCATTCCGGGGCGATCAGCGCTTCGCCGCACTTGTCGCAGATCGTCTCATGAGCGGAACCACGCATAGATGCTACCGTCGTCATGGCGACCTCCTTGGTTTTATCGTTTCTTGCCGCTTTGAGAGCGGGACATTTTTGAATTGTTGCAGTCGGGTTTCTTGCCTCCATACTGACTTTGGCTCGAACAACCGAAAGGATACTCTCGGAGCGGGGGGCTATGCCGAGAGCATCCTACTCGACTCTTACGCTGAAGAAAGCTCCGAAGCTCGTCGCCCGAGAGCTTCCTCACAAGCTACCGCTAGCAGAATATTGTCTTGCGGCATTGACCCAAATCAGACAGCGCTGCTGACCGTTTCCAAGCTTGGCTGCTATCCTTTCGCCCATGCCCAGGCTTATCATCATCTCCGGCGGGCAGACCGGCGTCGACCGCGCGGCGCTTGATGCGGCGATTGCGCGCGGCTTGGCCTATGGCGGCTGGTGCCCGCAGGGCGGCTGGGCCGAGGACATGCCCGCACCGCCCGGGCTGCTGGCGAAATATCCGCACTTACGCGAGACGCCGCGCGCCGATCCGGCGCAGCGCACCGAATGGAACGTGCGCGATGCCGACGCTAGCCTGATCCTGGTCGACGCCGGCGGCGTGGCGGCATCTGGCGGCACCGAATTGGCGCAAGCGTTGGCGGCGCAATACCGCAAGCCACTGCTGGTGCTGGATGTTTCCGCGCCCGACGCGGCAGCCCGCGCGCGCGCCTGGCTCACCGGACTGCTGGCCACGCATATCGATGAGACGCCGTTCCGGCTCGCAATCGGCGGCCCGCGCGAAAGCGAGGCGCCGGGGATCTATGAGCGGGCGCGGGCCCTGGTCGGCGGCCTGCTCGACGCGCTGGCGCCGGGCTGACGGCCTGGTGCGGCGCGGCGCGCCAAGCCGTGCTAGCATGGCCGCGCAATCGTGTTCCGGCAGTCGGTGCAACAGGGGAGTGTCATGATTCGTTTGATGCCATCGTGTCATGCGGCGACCGTCGCGGCCGCGGGCTTGGCGCTCGCCTTGGCGTCCTTCGCGCTCGTCACGCCGGCCGCCGCGCAGATGAGCCAGCGCCAGATCATGCAGATGCTCGGCCCGATGATGCAGGACGAGAACTTCAACGAGGAGCTCGAGGACTTTGCCGAGGAGCACGATCTCGATCCCAACATGTTGCGCGCCATGATGGCGAAGCAGATGGGCAAGCGCGGCATGAGCAAGCAGCTGCAAAAGCAGATGCAGCAGAAGAAGCCCGACAACGATTGAGCATGCGCCGTCACTACCGCGCCGCGCTCAAGGGCGCGCGCGCGGCGGCGCGCACCAGGCCGATCCAGCTCTCGATGGCGGCGATTTCGCCGGGCGCGTGCATGCGCACCACCTCGTAGCTGACTCCGTCTCGCTTGCCCATGAGCATGGCGGCGGCGCCGAAGCGGGCCTCTTCCGGCACCAGCGGGGCGTAGCGCGCGAGGCAATCGTCTGCATTCTGCTTGCACGCTTTTGCGCGGCGGCAGCTCGCCTTGCCGCACAGGCCCAAGAGGCAGAGCAGGTTGCTCGCGGCGCGCAGGTCGGCGGTGAGGGTGGGGGCGTTAGCTTCGTCGATTTTGTCGGTGTTCATTGGTTGTCTTTTCGTTTGTGCGTTGAAGCGTTGGGCTCATCCCTCTCCGTTCGTGCCCGCGAAAGCGGGCATCCAGAGCCAAAAGCAAATGCCGTGCGGTTTTGCTCTGGGTCCCCGCTTGCGCGGGGACGAACGGACAAAGTCAACGCTCCGCCGCCCCTGTTCTTTGCGGCGCGGGGTACGCCGTAGTCCCTTTCTCGTCCCTCGCTTCGAAAAGCGAGGGGGACGGCGCGCCAATCGGCGCAGCCAGTCTGTCTGTGCGCGCGGCCTTTTCGGACCGCGCGGCGCCTCTCGGCGCGCCGTCTCGGCGTTTTCCTTCGGCGCCGGGCCGCGCTTTCGGCGCCGGCTCATGGCGTGCCGAACGGGTTACCCCCTCCGGCCGGCCGAGCCGGCGACCGTCAGCGAGCTCCTCGCGGGGGGTCCTAGTGCCCCGGGCGGAGCCCGGCGCCGCCCGGGAGCGTGCCCTGCGAAGGCACGCGCGCGGGCGCCGGTCCGAACCCCACGAGCCGGCGCAACCGGTTCATGGCCCCTCACGGGGGTTCGGGCGCGTAAACCCTAAGCCCGGTTCGCGGGGGCGGGGATAAGTTCTCACGGAAATGTGATTTTAGTCCTAGGGCGGCCCGCCCCGCGCGGCGCGGCGGCCGGAAGGACTTTTCTAAGACAATTCCGCTTTGATGGGGCGTGTTTGCGTGGAGGCGTCCCATGCCGGCGAAACCGTTTTTTGCGTCCTCAGCCGCCGCGTTGCTGGCGGTCGTAGGCTTCGCGGTCTGGGCCGTATTTTCCACGCTGCCGCTCCTCACCGGGGCTCCGGGCATTCGCGAGGCCTGGGACACCAATGCTTATTGGTCGCTCGGCCTGCCGGTGCTGATGCTGTCGGTAGCGGCGGCCGGCGCCTTCGCCCCGGACTCGCCATGGAAGCTTGCGGCCTGGGCCGTGGCCGGGCATTTTCTCGGCGTGCTGTTGATCGCAAAGTCCGGCACCAGCTTCGCTCTATTACCCCTGACGCTTGTGTTCGTCGGACTGCCCCTGTTCGGCGTGCTGGCCGGCTTCGGCTGGGCCGGGCGCGGCCTGCGGCGGGCTCGTGCGGGCGGTGGACACGGCGTGAGTTGATATGACCCGGCATCCGGAGCACGAGTCGGCCGGTGTCGCTCCCGCCCGCTAGACCCGCCCCTCGTCCGGGATGTTGAGCAGCGTGCCGCAGGCCTTGCAGTGCACGGCGTCGGCATCGTGCCGCTTGAGGCCGCAGCGCGGGCAGGTGAAGCGCACCTTGGCCGGGCTGATGAGCGCGCGCGCGAGATTAAAGAACAGCGTGACGCCGAAGATCATGATCACCACCGAGAGCAGGCGGCCGAGCGTGCCCGGCAGCGTGATATCGCCGAAGCCGGTGGTGGTAAGTGCGGTGACGGTGAAATAGAGCGCGTCGGCGTAATTGTGGATGTGCGGATTGCCGTAGTGCTGGGTCTCGTAGACCGCGCCGGTGGTGACAAAGACGAAAACGGCGAGATTGGTGACCGCGAAGATCACCTCCTCGTGACGGCGGAAGAAGCGGCTGTCGGCGCGCAGCTGCGCCAGCAGGTGATAGGTGCGCAACAGCCGCAGCGTGCGCAGGATGCGCAGGAAGGCGAAGCCTTCGCCGACCAGGGGCGCGAGGAAGGAGATGATGGCGGCCACGTCGGCCCAGGTCGCTGGATGCACGAGCTCGCGCCAGGGCGCGCGCGCGATCGCCATGCGTGCGGCGAAATCGGCGAGGATCAGGAGGCCGAAGACGACATCGAGCGTCTCGACCAGCGGCGGGCGCGGCAGGAACGAAGTGATCACGATGAACAGGATCGTGACCATGTCGAACACGAGCAGGCCGTAGCGGAAGCGCCGGCCGCGCGGCGTATCGGCCTCGTACAGACGGCGCAAGCCGCGCTGCCAGGACGCGCCGTTGCGCCCGGCCGCGGTGCGACTGCGCTTTGCTTTCGGTCTGGCCACGGCGGCTGCCCCCGGTTCGGCGGCTGTTATAGCAGCCGACCGGCGGCGCCGCGCCAGCTCGCGAACAGCCGGCCGTCAGGAGGCGCGGCGTAGCGCATCGCCGCCGCCGCGCAAGGTGTCGAGAATGGCGAGCGCGCGCGCCAGCGAGAACTCCCGCGTCTTGGCGTCGTAAGCCTCGCCCGCCAGCGGCATCATGTAGCCGTGCTTGATGCCGGGGAAGATGTGCACCTCGACATTGCTCATACGCGCCGGCACCGGGCGGAAGGCGTCGAGCACCTCAGGGGGAGCGGCGTGGTCCTGGTCGCCCCAGATGATGCAGACCGGCGCGGTCAGCCCGTCGAGCTCGCCGATATAGGAGAGCAGGTTGGTGCCGTGGCAGGAAATGCCGGCGGCAAAGCCGAGCCGCTTCGGCCCGATGATGGCGTAGGCGCCGCCGTAGCAGAAGCCGATCACCGCGGCGCGGCCGTTGAAGTCTTTCAGCCCGCGCAGCATGACGAGCGTGTCGGCGAGATCGGGTTCGCCGGCCTTGATGCGCTCGAGGCGCGGCTGCGAGCGCTCGGCGGCGCGCTTGTCGGAGCGCGGCAGCGGGCCCGGCAGCTGGCGCCAGAACAGGTCGGGGGCGGCGGCGATCACCCCATGCGCGGCGAAAGTATCGGTGAGCGCCCGCAGGTCCTCATCGACGCCGTGGATGGCGGAAGCCAGCACGATGGCCGGCACCGGCTCCTTGGCGGCGGCAGGCAGCGCGAGATAGCAATCGAATTCGCCGTCCTCGCGCGATTTGATCTTGATGGTTTGGCCGGTCATGGCGTGTCTCTCCCTGCGTTGTCGGGGCGGAGGTTAGCGCGGGACAGGCAAGGGTGAAACCGCGGGGAGGCAGGCTCGTGGATCATTTGGTCAGCGCATCGTAATCGGCGTGTGAGCCGATCCAGAACCAGACCAATGCATCGTCGGCTTCGACAGCAAGTGCACGGTAGCGCAGGCCGACGCGGACGGACCAATAGCGGCCGGCCTTTTTGAAATGCAACGAGGGATGCTGCGGATTGTCTTTGAGCAACGCGTAGTTTTTGTCGGCCAGGGCGCGGACGTGTTCGGGGAGCTTTTGGTAGGCCTCCCAGAACGCCGGGCTGGCGAAATGTCTCATAGCTCGCGGGCGTTACCCTTGCGGAAATCGGCGAGGGCTTCGTCGGCGAGGCGGTCGAGCCTGCCGGCCGTGGCGTCGCGCTCAATCTTGGTGTCGAAGCGCGCGGCATCGAAGGCGTCGAACCAATCGCGGAATTTAGCGAACTGGTCGGGCGCAAGCTTGGCGACGGCTTTTTCGAGGTCTTCGATGGTCATCAAGTACAAATAGCATTCAAACGTGAATTTGTCATGGCCGAGTTTGTCCCGATCCGTTCGTCCCCGCGAAAGCGGGGACCCAGCGCTGGATTCCCGCTTGCGCGGGAATGAACGGAGAATGTGCTAAGGTTGCGTCATGAAACGAGCCATCTCCCATCCCGGCCGCCTGCTCAAGCACGAACTGGTGGCGCGCAAGCTTTCAGCCAACCGGCTGTCGCTCGACATCGGCGTGCCGTCCGGCCGTATCACCGACATTCTCAACGCGCGGCGCTCGATCACCGCTGACACCGCGGTGCGGCTCGGCCGCTATTTCGGCAACAGCGCGCAGTTCTGGCTCGACTTGCAGAGCCAGTACGACATCGCGGTGGTGGAGCGGGAGAAGGGCGGGGAGATCGCCAAGCGGGTGAGGCCGGCGGACGCGGCGTGAGCGCGAATCTCATCAATTAAGTGCACTGTCACCGTAATCCCGTAAATCTAATTCTGTCACCGTAATTCGTAATTCTCAACCCATCTTACGGGCTGGAGCTAATCGCAAGTGAAATGCATGCGATACGGTGTCAATCACCGAGGATTATTCCAGTTCTTTTTATCAATGTGACAGGAAGCTTGTTGATCGATCCTTCGGTATCAGGGTCATAATAATTACCGATCGGATCACTTGCATGAAATCTCTCTATCGGAAAAAATCTTGTGTGAAAATCTGACGATGGGGTTGATAGGCTAATAAATAAGCAAATATCCAGCAGAACATCTTTGGCGCCTTTGTTGTGCTCAGCTAGTGGCAACAAAAAGTCTTTAGTGTCCGTCACCTGCACCGTCGGGTTGGTGCTGATAAATTTAGCCGGCTCCGTCGCCTTGAAATTGCTTACCACGGCATCGCCCGGTTTAATCACCGTCGGTTTGAAATCGGTCTCGAAATAACTTCCAGTATCATAGTCGCACGACGGTTGACGCCGTGGGGCCGGTTGCATGTAAGCAAGAATTAATCTGGTGACAATCGCCGTGCGGTTTCCGGAATTGATGATAGCAACATGACCAATTTCTGTATGCAAAAATAACAATCGATCTTTTGCTAGTGAGACAAACGGCGCGTTTTCGTAAACTAGAAGTACCGACTCATTTGTTCGGAATATATTGAATTAAGCGCTGGCGGCGGCAACTACTAATGCAAATGTTGAAAGCGAGATAGTCAAAAAATCTTTCGGTTGAAGCCACCGTTTTCTGTGTTGCTGTTCTGGTGTATCGCTCATTGCTGGAGCCAATTATGAGAAAGACTAACTGGTCGTCCACCGTCTTTTCGTTAGCCGACATCATCCCTCGTAGATTGGACATTGACAAGTTAGTCTTGGATGCCGGCTTCCGCATCCTCGATGCAAGGCAAAGCGCGCAAGGACCGTAGGATAGGTTAGCGCGTAGCGCGGGTTAGCCGAAGGCGTAACCCGCCGCGCAGGGATGAAATGGCGGATTGCGCTTCGCTAATCCGCCCTACGGGCTCCCGGACTTCGCTGCGTGCCATCCGGGCTACGCTTGCTTAGTTACAGCCCCTTCTGGATTTCCCAAATTTTGGCGCGAACTCCGAGAAGCTCGAAGCGAGCAGTAAAAACCTCTTGCAAAATCTTCAGTGCGCACAATCCAACCTGAGCAGATGTTTTCAATCCGTAGTCGAGGATCAAGCCATCTGCATGTAAATAGATTTGCTGCATTTCTTTTCTGTCGGCATGCTCGATGATAGTTAAGCTGCTCGTGATGGATCGTTCGTTTGGATGACCTCCGAAATCGATTGCGCGCTGGTAGAGTTCATCAAAGATAGCGGCCAGCTTTCGATCTGAGGTTTCAATTGTCTTTCGAATATTTGTGACTGTGAATTCGCCATTGACCACTTTCAAAGTCTGCTTATCGTCATGCCGCCGAAGCCAAATTTCTTCCAAGCTAGAATTCTTGTGTATATGTAAGGCGTAACCTGCATATTCGAGCGAGGCGCGAAGCTCCGGGAAAATCTCTGCGACCTGACCTGCCAGCGCATGTTCGCAAGCCGCGCGAAATTTCGCATGTGAGCGCAAATAAAGTAATGGTGTAACGATACTTATTGGGTTTAGCCAGTCTTTGGCAACTAACGCGAAGCAAGCATCAATCTTCGATAATTTTTCGAACCAGGGCCTCTTGTTCGCGAAAGTCGCAAACCTATTGCGATATGCATCCTCAAGAAATTTTGAAAGACTGTCAGAGCCCCAGCCCGGAGGTGGCGGCAAATCTGTTCTTTTATCAATTTTTTAAGCATGATTTGGAATGCACGTCTCTCCTTACTCCGCCGCCTGAATCCGCTTCTTCGGCTTTGCCTCCCTTCCGAGCACTGGCTTCAAAAACTCCCCGGTATAACTTCGGCCTTCGCCCTTCGGGCTTCGGCCCGACGAGGCCGCTGCCTTCACGATCTCCTCCGGCGTCCCCGCCGCCACGATCTCGCCGCCGCCGTCGCCGCCCTCGGGGCCGAGGTCGATGATCCAGTCGGCGGTCTTGATCACTTCCAGATTGTGCTCGATCACCACCACCGTGTTGCCTTGCTCGACCAGCTCGTGCAGCACGTCGAGCAGCTTGGCGACGTCGTGGAAGTGCAGGCCGGTGGTGGGCTCGTCGAGAATGTAGAGCGTGCGGCCGGTGGCGCGCTTGCTCAGCTCCTTGGCGAGCTTGACGCGCTGCGCCTCGCCGCCCGACAGCGTGGTGGCCTGCTGGCCGACATGGATGTAGTCGAGGCCGACGCGGTGCAACAGCGCCAACACGTCGCGCACGCGCGGCACCGCCTTGAAGAACTCGAGCGCTTCCTCCACCGTCATGTCGAGCACGTCGGCGATGGTTTTTTCCCGGAAGGTGACTTCCAGCGTCTCGCGGTTGTAGCGCTTGCCCTGGCAGACGTCGCAGGTGACGTAGACATCCGGCAAAAAGTGCATCTCGATCTTGATGACGCCGTCGCCCTGGCAGGCCTCGCAGCGGCCGCCCTTGACGTTGAAGGAAAAGCGCCCGGGCTGGTAGCCGCGCGCCTTCGACTCCGGCAGGCCGGCGAACCATTCGCGGATCGGCGTGAAGGCGCCGGTGTAGGTCGCCGGGTTGGAGCGCGGCGTGCGGCCGATCGGCGACTGGTCGATGTCGATGATCTTGTCGATGTGCTCGAGGCCCTCGATGCGGTCGTGCGCGGCGGGCGCCAGCGAAGCGCCGTTGAGCTTGCGCGCCACCGCGTTGTAGAGCGTGTCGATGAGCAGCGTCGACTTGCCGCCGCCCGAGACGCCGGTGACGCAGGTGAACAGGCCGAGCGGGATCTCGGCGTCGATGCCTTTCAGATTGTTGCCGCGGGCGTTGACGACCTTCACCGTGCGGCGCGGATTGCGCGGCGCCCGCTCGGGTACCGGCACCGCCAATTCGCCGGAGAGATATTTGCCGGTCCACGAGCGCGGCGCCGCGATCAGGTCGGCGACCGTGCCTTGCGCCACGATATGGCCGCCGTGGATGCCGGCGCCGGGGCCGATGTCGAGCACGTAATCGGCGCTGCGGATGGCGTCCTCGTCGTGCTCGACCACGATCACGGTGTTGCCGAGGTCGCGCAGGCGCTTGAGGGTTTCCAACAGGCGCGCGTTGTCGCGCTGGTGCAGGCCGATACTGGGCTCGTCCAGCACATAGAGCACGCCGGTGAGGCCGGAGCCAATCTGCGAGGCGAGGCGGATGCGCTGGCTCTCGCCGCCGCTCAATGTGCCGGAGGCGCGCGCCAGCGTCAGATAATCGAGCCCGACGTCGACCAGGAATTTCAGCCGTTCGCGGATTTCCTTCAGCACGCGGGAGCCGATCTCGTTCTGCTTGGGCGTGAGCTGGTCGGGTAGCTCGGTGAACCATTCGCCGGCCTTGCGCACCGACAGTTCGGCGGCGTCCGAGATGGTCTTGCCGGCGATCTTGACGCAGAGCGCCTCGGGCTTCAGGCGGGCGCCGTGGCAGGCGGCGCAGGGCACGTCGGTGAAATATTTTTGCAGGTCGTCGCGCGCCCACTCGCTTTCGGTTTCCTTGAATCGGCGCTCGAGATTGGTGATGACGCCCTCGAACGGCTTCTTGGTGGTGTAGCCGCGCAACCCGTCGTTATAGACGAATTTGATCTCGTCTTCGCCACTGCCGTAGAGGATCGCGTTTTGCGTTTTCTTCGGCAGGTCCTTCCACTTGGTTTCGAGGGTAAAGCGGTAGTGCTTGGCCAGCGCCGTCAGGGTCTGGATGTAATAGGGCGACGACGACTTGGCCCAGGGCGCGATGGCGCCCTTGCGCAACGACGCGTCGCGGTCGGGAATGACCAGCTCGGCATCGATGTGCTGCTCCAGCCCAAGCCCGCCGCATTCCGGGCAGGCGCCGAACGGATTGTTGAAGGAGAACAGCCGCGGCTCGATCTCGGCGATGGTGAATCCGGACACCGGGCAGGCGAATTTCTCCGAGAAGATGATGCGCTCGGCGTTCTCGTTGCGACCCTTGTTGGCTTTCGCGCCGGAGGCTTTGGTATCGGCGAGCTCGATCACCGCCATGCCGTCGGCCAGCTTGAGACACTGTTCGAGCGAATCCGCCAGCCGCGTGCCGATGTCGGATTTCACCACCAGCCGGTCGACCACCACGTCGATGTCGTGGGTGAATTTCTTGTCGAGCGGCTTGACCTCCTGGATTTCGTGGAAGGCGCCGTCGATCTTGACGCGTTGGTAGCCCTTGCGCAGGAAGTCGGCGAGCTCCTTGCGGTATTCGCCCTTGCGGCCGCGCACCACCGGCGCCAGCACATAGATGCGCGTGCCCTCAGGCAATGCCAGCACGCGGTCGACCATCTGCGACACGGTCTGGCTTTCAATGGGGAGTCCAGTCGCCGGCGAATAGGGCACGCCGACGCGCGCCCACAGCAGGCGCATGTAGTCGTAGATCTCGGTGACGGTGCCGACGGTGGAGCGCGGATTCTTCGAGGTGGTCTTTTGCTCGATGGAAATGGCCGGCGACAGCCCGTCGATCTGGTCGACGTCCGGCTTCTGCATCATTTCCAGGAACTGGCGGGCGTATGCGGACAGCGATTCCACATAGCGGCGCTGGCCCTCGGCATAGATCGTGTCGAAAGCAAGCGAGGATTTGCCGGATCCGGACAAACCCGTGAACACGACCAGCTGGTCGCGCGGGATGGCGACGTCGATATCTTTGAGATTGTGCTCGCGGGCGCCGCGGATGGCGATGGTGCGGGCATCGCCGCGGGCGTTTTTGCTGGAAAAATCGGTCATCGACGCTGCGGGCGGCCTTGGCTGACGGGCTTGCAGCCGGCCGGTGCCGGCTTTCGGCGGTTGCGGGAGCGGGGCGACAGGTCGGAACGTAGTGAGAACGGCGGCCTTGCGCCAGTGCGCTGCCGGTATTCTTGCATGGCCGCTGGGGAAAAATGCGGCGCCGGCGCGAGACGCGCGCGGCGTTATCGCCGCCGCCGCCTGGACTTAGGATGCTTCCTTATATTCATTCTAATGTATTGATATTATTAGAGTTCCGGCTTGATTTAACGCAAGGTGCGTACCAGATGAAGATGCTAATAGATCGCATTATCACTCGCCTCAACTTTGGAACACCGATCCATGACGGCACGGGCTCAACCAAACGACGCACAGCCTTCTTGCTTGGGCCATGCGCAACGCGGATTCCGCGGCCGCATTCACGCTATCGAAGCCGCGCTCGAGACCTGCAAGCTGCCGGCGGGCGAACTCGAGCGGCGCCTGCTCGAGCTCGGTTTTATCGAAGGCGCGCTGATCGAAATCCTGCATGAAGGGTTTTTCGGCCGCGATCCGATCGCGGTGCGCGTCAATGATGCCACGGTGGCGCTGCGGCGCCGCGAGGCCATGGCGATTCAGGTGATCTGACCAGGCACCGTCATGAGCGTCAGCGCCGCGGCCGGTCCACGCTATCTCGCTTTGATCGGCACGCCGAACAGCGGCAAGACCGCCTTGTTCAACGCGCTCACCGGCAGCCGGCAAAAGGTTGCCAACTATCCGGGCGTCACCGTCGAGCGCAAGGCCGGTGCCTTGCAAACGCCGTCCGGGCACAGCGTCAACGTCATCGACCTTCCCGGCACCTATTCGCTGCGGGCGCGCAGCCCCGACGAAGAGGTGACCCGCGACGTGGTGCTCGGCCGCTTCGCCAGCGAGACCACGCCCGACCTGCTGCTTTGCGTCGCCGACGCCACCAATCTGCGCCTGGCCTTGCGCCTGGTGATCGAGCTCAAGCGGGTAGGGCGGCCGCTGCTGCTGGTGCTCAACATGATCGACATCGCGCGGCGCCGCGGCGTCGTGATCGATCTCGATCGGCTGTCGGCCGAGCTCGGCGTGCCGGTCATCACGGCGGCGGCCGTGCGCCGCGGCGGCACCGACGATCTGATGCGCCGCCTCGACGAACTGGCAGCCGCCGCCAACGCAGCGACCACCGAAAGCGACTGGCAGCCGCCGACGACCGCCGAATTGCGTGCCGCCCAGCGCGAGGCCGATCGCCTCATCGCGCTGGCGGTCCACATGCCGGCGAAGCCCGACACGCTGACGACGCGGCTCGACGCCGTGCTGCTGCATCCGGTCGCCGGGCTCGCGATCCTGCTGGGTATCCTGTTCGTAATGTTCCAGGCGGTGTTCACCTGGGCGCAGCCGCTCATGGACCTGATCTCGGCGGGGTTCGGCGTCCTCGGCGCCTTCGTGCATGCGACGCTGCCGGCCGGGTTGCTGCAGAGCTTCATCGAGGATGGCGTCATTTCCGGCGTCGGCAGCGTCCTCGTGTTTCTGCCGCAGATTCTGATCCTGTTCTTGTTCATCCTGTTGCTGGAAGACTTGGGCTACATGGCGCGCGCCGCCTTCCTGATGGACCGCATCATGGGCGGCGCCGGGCTACACGGCCGCGCCTTCATCCCGCTGCTGTCGAGCTTCGCCTGCGCCATCCCCGGCATCATGGCGACGCGCGTCATCGACAACCGGCGCGACCGGCTGACCACCATCCTGGTGGCGCCGCTGATGACTTGTTCGGCGCGCATCCCGGTCTATACGCTGATCATCTCGGCCTTCATCCCGGCGAAGCAGGTGTGGGGCTTCGCCAATCTGCAGGGGCTGGTGATGTTCGGCCTCTATGTGGCCGGCATCGTCAGCGCGCTCGGCGTGTCGTTCCTCGCAAAATTCTTCTTCTGGCGCGACGACCCGACCCATCCTTTCATGCTGGAACTGCCGGATTACAAATTGCCGCGGCCGCGCAGCATCGCGCTCGGTCTGTTCATGCGCGCCCGCATGTTCCTGGAGCGCGCTGGCACCACGATCTTCTCCATGATGATCGTGATCTGGTTCCTGGCCTCGTTTCCGCGCCCGCCGGCCGGAGCCGCCGGACCGGCCATCAATTACAGTCTGGCCGCAATGATCGGCCATTGGGTCGAGCCGCTGCTGGCGCCGGTGGGATTCAATTGGCAGATCAGCGTGGCCCTGGTGCCGGGCATGGCGGCGCGGGAAGTAGCGGTGGCGGCGCTCGGCACGGTCTATGCCATCGAGGGAGGCAAGGAAGCGTCGCAGCAGATCGGCCATGTGCTCGCCGCGCAATGGAGCCTGGCGACGGCGTTGTCCTTGCTGGTCTGGTACATTTTTGCACCGCAATGCGCGGCGACGCTGGCGGTGATCAAGCGCGAGACCGGCGGCTGGCGCTGGATGGCGGTCACCTTCGGCTACATGCTGACGCTCGCCTACCTAGCCTCCTTGATCACCTATAACGCGGCGGTCGCGCTCGGAGCGGGATAAGAAGGGCACTGTGCGCGACGGTTACAATGTCGGGAGAACAGGGGTCTTTTCCAGTTTTTCGCCCGACGCTTAGCGTGCGGCATGGGGAAAACGGGCGGCGGCCGGCCATTTCTATGCGGCGAGGTTCCCCGTCACCGGACACATGCAATAAAAGAAATATGTGTTGAACTTTGCGTGCCGGGGAACCATGATGCTAGAGCTACCGTTTGCGTAACGCTGGCATTCTAAACATCCGGCGAACCATAGAACAAAAACATCTCTCAGCCCGCACTCGCAGCCATCGATGGATGGACGGGCAAGGGCGGTCCAGAACGGACCAGGAGAGCAGGGAGGAAGAGAAATGCTCGACCGATCCAAACGTACACGTATGAGCCGGCGTCGGTTCAATGCGCTCGCCGGCGCCACCGGTGTCGCGCTCGGCGCCGGCCTACCGCGCATCGTCCTCGCCGAGGGCGCGCCGGATTCGGCAACCATCATCAAGGGCAAAGAGTCCGGCATGATTGTGCACAACGCCAAGCTCGGGGTGATGGAAACGCCGCTCAAGGACCTGCGCAAGCATGCGATTAC
>Ga0307417_10000437_pt1 | contig 17030 bp, 14 predicted proteins | sample SalMarWE160210MG_2_FD_202514 | JGI IMG/M metagenome (GOLD analysis project Ga0307417, IMG submission 202514) | Salt marsh sediment microbial communities from the Plum Island Ecosystem LTER, Massachusetts, United States - WE1602-10 | ecosystem: Environmental > Aquatic > Marine > Intertidal zone...
ATCTTTGTCCGAATACAAAAGGAGTTGGGGTTAATCGGCCAGGATGTTTTGCTGAATATCTTTCTATTCCCGTTTCGAATCTTTGGCATTGTGATCCAAACATTCCGAAAGATGTATTTGCAATTTTCGATCCTTTCGGCAACGCAACACATACAGCACTTACATTCGAAGTACTTGGTGAAGACGTTTTAATTACAGGCGCCGGACCAATCGGAATTATGGCTGCAATGATTGTTAAACACGCCGGGGCCAGAAACGTTGTAATCACTGATATAAATTCAGACAGGCTGCAGCTTGCAAAACAAATGGGAATTCAACGACCTGTAGATGTTACAAAAGAAAAACTGACAGAAGTAATGAAAGAACTTGGAATGAAAGAAGGTTTTGATATCGGACTCGAAATGTCAGGAAGCCCCAAAGCGCTTAATGATATGATTGATGTTATGTTTCACGGAGGAAGCATTGCTCTGCTCGGTATTCTTCCTGCAAGCGCTCCTGTGAACTGGGAAAAAATTGTATTTAATGGTTTGACTATTCGTGGTATTTATGGTAGAAAAATGTTTGAGACCTGGTATAAGATGACATCCATGATTCAATCGGGTCTCGATATTTCTAAAATTATAACTCACAAATTTTCATACAAAGATTATAAAGAAGCATTTGAATTAATGAAATCCGGCAAAACCGGGAAAGTAATTTTAAACTGGATTGAAGATTAAAAATACTTCATCCCCTGTAAACCGGCTTTACAAAAGCCGCAAAAATAATTATGAGGTTTTAAAATGACTGACACAAGCAGAAAACACTACAACGATATACTTCACAGTATTGAAGAAGAAGGACTATTTAAAAAAGAGAGGGTCATTGTAAGCCCGCAAAGAGCTAATATTGAGGTTAAAGGCGGACAAAAAGTTTTAAATATGTGCGCTAATAATTATCTCGGTCTGGCAAACAATCCGGAAATAATAAAGGCTGCAAAAGAAAGTTTTGATAAATGGGGATACGGATTATCCTCCGTTAGATTTATTTGTGGAACCCAGGATATTCACAAACAACTTGAACAAAAAATTTCAGAATTTCTTGAAACAGAAGACACCATTCTCTATACATCCTGCTTTGATGCAAACGGTGGATTGTTTGAAACTATCCTAACAGAAGAAGATGCAATAATAAGCGATGAGCTAAACCACGCAAGTATTATCGATGGAGTACGGCTTTGCAAAGCAAAAAGATTCCGTTACAAAAACAACAATATGGAAGACCTTGAACTCCAATTAAAGGAAGCAAAAGCAAGTTCGAGAAATATGCTTATCGCCACGGATGGAGTATTTTCAATGGATGGATTTATAGCAAATCTAAAAGGAATTTGTGATCTCGCCGATAAATATGGTGCGATGGTAATGGTTGATGATTCGCACGCAGTTGGGTTTATGGGTAAACATGGAAAAGGGACCCCGGAATATTGTGATGTTTTAGGAAGAGTAGATATTATCACCGGAACTCTGGGAAAAGCTCTCGGGGGTGCAAGTGGCGGATACACCAGCGGAAGAAAAGAAATCATTGGAATGCTAAGGCAACGATCACGTCCATATCTATTTTCTAATACTGTTGCGCCATCAATAGTTGCTGCTTCACTAAAAGTACTTGAAATGCTAAGCTCAAATACTCACTTGCGAGATAAGCTTGAAGAGAACACAAAATACTTCCGTGAAGGAATTAAAAAAGCCGGATTGGAGATCAAAGATGGTGTTCACCCTATTGTGCCTATTATGTTAGGCGATGCGGTCTTAGCACAGAAAATAGCTTCACGTCTTCTCGAAAGGGGAGTTTATGCGATTGGATTCTTTTATCCCGTGGTACCTAAAGGAACAGCAAGAATAAGAGTCCAGATTTCCGCGGCTCATTCAAAAGAAGATCTTGATTTTGCAATTGAGAGATTCAAAGAAGTTTACGAAGAATTGAAAAAATAAATTTTTATATTGTGTCTTAGCAATAAATAACTGCTAGGACGCTTAGTTTCATAGTTCAATAATCTACTAACTTTAATGGGACTGCTTTTCTACAATTCTTGCAATAAGATTTCCCTTTAATATCAACTTCCTCAATTCCGGGGGACGAATGCATTAGGCAATCCCAATCTGAACAATGTTTTAATCCAAAATTATGCCCCAGCTCGTGAAATATTTCTTTATTCGTTCTTTCAATTAAAAGAGATTCATTCGACAAACCTGAATAAAATTCCTCATGCAACCTGCAGGCAGAAACGATTGAATGTTTTCCGCCAAGCTGCGCTTCGCCAAATATGTAAGTCAGTGCAGGAACAAAAAGATCGAGGCTCGTTAGGATTAACACTTTACCATCAAGATGAAGAGTTAACTCAGCGCTGTTCGCTATAATTTGAGTTGAATAGTATTGTGATCTGCTTGCAGAGTGGGCATTTTCAATCGGTATATTCAGAAGCTCCACAAAAACGTCAGAGGAAAAACCTCTCGATAGTTCATTAACTGCGTGATCAAGCAATGACTTATTTTTTAGCTCAAGAGGAATAATATAAATGTTCATACTTCAATGCTGTCACGTAATCCATACTTACTAATTTTGTTATAAAGTGTCACGCGATCTATATGCAGCTGCATAGCACTTCTCGAAATATTCCAGCTATTCTCATTTAAAATTTGCAAAATATATTTCTTCTCTACTGCAGCCAGGCTTTTATCACCTGTCTCGGTATCAATGTGATTTGATGCTATGTGAAATGGAAGATCTTCAACTTTTATTGTATCGCACTTTCCTATAACGACAGCTCTTTCAATTGCATTTTCAAGTTCACGTACATTTCCCGGCCAGTCATATTTAGTGAGAAAATCCATCGCTTCATTATCAATTTTCTTGATTGACTTGTTCATGGCTGTAGTCAGTTTATGAAGGAAGAAATGTGCAAGCAACGGGATATCTTCTCTTCTCTCTCTTAGAGGGGGAATATGAATCGTGAAAACATTAAGCCTGTAGTACAGATCTTCCCTGAATTTCCCTTCCTTTACAAGACTTTCAAGAGATTGGTTCGTAGCAGTAATTAATCTAAAATCACTATGAATAGTTTGATTGCCGCCAACCCGGTTGAATTGTTTAGATTCTATTACCCGCAATATTTCAATCTGCATCTTAGTTGAAATTGTTGCAACTTCATCAAGGAATAAAGTTCCTCCATCGGCCATTTCAAATTTACCCTTCCTCTTAAATTGCGCTCCGGTAAAGGCACCTTTTTCGTGTCCAAACAGTTCACTTTCAAGCAGGGATTCTGCCAGTGAACCACAGTTAACGGGAATGATCGGGAAATATTTCCTTCTACTATTAATGTGTATCGCTTTCGCAACTAGTTCCTTACCCGTGCCACTTTCGCCTCTTATCATAACCGTTGTATCCGCAGGTGCGACTGTATTAACCAATTCATATATTTTTTTCATCCGCAAACTTTCGCCGATGAGATTATCGGGTTTAATAATTTCTTCAATGTTTTCTTTAAGTATCTTATTCTCCTGTTTCAGTGATTTTTGCTCCAGTGCTTTTTTAACAAGATGTGCAAGTTCATCAGGATCAACAGGTTTTGTTACATAGTCATAAGCTCCCTGTTTCAAAGCAGTGATTGCAGTGGGTACAGAAGCAAAAGCGGTTATTAATATTACAAGTGCTTCTTTATCAATTGATTTAATTTTTGTCAAAAGATCAATTCCGCTCATTCCAGGCATTTTCATATCAAGAAGCAACAGGTCATATTTACCTTTTTCATATTTCTTTAACGCCGACTCACCTTCTTCAGCAGTATCAACATTATAACCTTCCTCTTCAAACCAGTGAAACAAAGATTCTCTGACTATCTTTTCATCATCTACTATTAAGATATTATAATGTTCTCTCATGTTTCCCTCCCTTGTTTACAAATTCTTCGGTAAAACGACTTTGAAAGTCGTGCCTATCGGTGATGTTTTCTCTACAGTAATTTCCCCATTATGATTTTTTATGATTCCATAGACTACAGCAAGTCCAAGTCCGGTTCCTTTAGTGGCCTCTTTCGTAGAATAAAAGGGTTCAAAAATGTGCGGAAGGTCTTTATCATTAATTCCCGTTCCTTCATCAGAAATTTTCATAGCAATTGATTTTGATTCGGGCTGAAGAAATATTTTTATGGTGCCGCCATTAGGCATCGCTTCTATTGCGTTTATCAATAGTGCTATTAATGCCTCCTGAATTTTTTCAGGACTACACATTATTTTTATTTCTTTCTCATAAAAGTTTTTTTCTAGCGCTATTCCATTCATTTCAAGATGATGATGAATCAATGTCACACACCTGTTCACAATTTCAGCCAGGTTTGCTTCGACAAATTCATCGCGGCTTTCGTGAGAAAACAAAAGAAGGTCTTTGACAATCTTTCCGCAGCGTGAAGATTCGCCTGCTATCAGGTCCAGATACTCAATAAGTTTTTTGTTTTCACCGTTTCTTTGTTGTTCAGATAATTTTTTTGAAATGAGCTTGCTGTAAGTTAATATACCGGCTAGTGGATTATTAAGTTCATGAGCCACGGTTGCAGAAAGCTTTCCAAGAGATGCTAATTTTTCAATTTGTATTACCTGACTGTAAATATTTTTAAGCTCTTCTGATTTCTGTTGAACTTTCTGATTTAAGTTCTCGCTCCAGTCTTTAATTTCTTTATATGCTGCGTCTAACCTTTCGGACATATCATTAAATCTGCGTGCTACATTGCCTAATTCGTCTTTAGAATTAATTTCAATTTTATAATTAAGGTTTCCTTTTCCAACTTCCTGAATTCCCTTGTTGATATAATACAATGGCTTGCTTACAATAACTTTAATAAACAATCCGCAAAAACCTGAGATAACTATGGTTATCAAAATAGAATAAGTGATTGTTGATTTTGTGTTTTTTTCTATCGCTTCATCTAGCTCCTTCATTGAAACCATTACGTCCAGAACCCCCAGTACTTTTACTGAAGGCTGGTGTGCGTGACAATCGGCCGTGCTGCAATCCTTCTCATTTTTTATTGGATTAATTAATCCCAACGCCCTGGTGTTGTCTTTCGCATTAGTGAAATACCTGATCCTGTTCAGTGATGTAAGTTCCTCAATTTTACCAGATGGTTTATGGCAGGCGGCACAAGTTTCATCTTTCATTGAAACTTTGTGGAAAATTTCAGCAGAATCCGTTGAGTAGGCAATTATTCCTGATTTATTATAAACTCTTATCCCAATAATTCCCTGTTCGGTTCCTATTGTATTAATAATCTGGTGTACATCATCACGCCTGTTTAATAACATGCTGTAGCGTGTTGATTTTTTTATTATATCGCTTGAATTGTATGCGCTTAGAAGCCGCGCACGGGTAAGATCATCACGCAGGTTTGTAATAGAAATATAAGTATATATAGCCAGTACAAGAGACAGGATAACTGAAATGGAAATAATAAGCCTTGTACTTAGCTTATTGAAGAACTTAGCCTTCATTAAAAAACCCCCCGACCCCGTATGAAACATAGCTAAAAGTGTTGAGATTTTCAATAATTTTACATATTGCTGAAATTCTTAAAAAAACAGGCTGCCTCATAAGGTTTAAGAGTATATATGAAGCAGCCTGATAATGTATAATTCAGTTCAAATTCGAAATTATTTTCTGAAAAGTATCGAGCCCCAAAGCTTCGTAAAGATATTCACACCTGTTCCCGCCATCCATCATTGTATATCCAATTTGCGGTTCAGTTTCCAGAAAATTTCTTAACTTTTTTAATAGCCTGTAATTATCTTTTTTGACCCGTTCAACAGAAACTCTTGCAAGTGTAATTTCCGGTTCACCTACAGAAACAACTCCAAATACATTATCATCAGGAAATTCATCTGGATCAATATCCAGTTTTTGTAAAAGAGTAAAATCCATTGGAGAAAGAATTTCTTTACTGCCCCATTTACCTCTAATGGAAAGCAATTTCTCTTCCTTTTTGACTAAACCGTAGTCATTAAGCATTTCCACCTCATCAATGTTTTCAATTAAATTTGAGAGAAGTTGACTTATTCCGATTGTATAAACACTGCCAAACATATGTTTGAGCACAAGTTGATTTTTTAAATAAATCAGCTTCCTATCATAAAATATCCTTGAAATTTTTCCAATTATGTTATCTATCAGACTATTGTTAGCAAAATTTAAAACCACGTTTTCAGAATCAGTTTTTGCTTTCCAGGTGTTCCTCATCACAAAATCAAAGGTACATCTTTCGCAATCGTAATTCTGATCACATAATTTGTATGCAACAACATCTGCTTCCATCCATATACATTTGTTTCCGTGGCAAAAATCCGGGCTGTCACTTATATCTTCCATTTTATTTCCCAAATATTAATTCTCTTTGTTTAAGATCAGCTGTTTCCAGAACTTCCCCATTGGATTCAAAGCTTGTTTCAAAAACTTTGAAGTGTTTCGAAACCAATCTGAATGCCCACATACCCAGAACTACAAGCAAAAGAGTAATGCTTATTTCATAAAAAGCAGGTACATAATTTTGTCCTGAGGTTCTTACAAGAGAAGTAATGCTGACATTCATTCTATTTAATACAAAGCCTGAGATTGTAAAAATAGATGCAAAGTAGAGCCATTTTCTGTCGCGCATATAGCCGGGAATAGAGAGGACTATTATTGGAATAGCAAAACCGATTAGTATTTCCAGCCAGAAGAAATAGGTTTCCGATACTGAAACAAATAAATAAGAAAACTTACCTGTAAGAATTATATCAGCAAACTTAAAGATGAGTTCAATTGAAAGAACTGCCAGTATAACTTTTCCAAGACCGGATAAAACCCAAACTTGTAAACCTTGTTTGAACGCTCTTGCACATAAATATGCTTCGAAAATTATCATTGACAAGCCGGCGGCAATACAGGAAATAAAAAAATGAACAGGAAGATATGATGAATACCATAAGGGATATACTTTAGCCGGGGCTATCAGGTAAAGTGAGCCGAATGATGATTGATGAAGAGTTGAAAACAGAACGCCGCAAATTACTACTGGGATAGAAATCTTTTTTAGCAATTTTATCGGCGCTTTTAAATTAAGCTTTTCGAGAATAACCGGCGCAAATTCAAGTGTAAGCACAGTTGAATAACATATAACGCACCAGGTTATTTCAAACATAACGGAATGCAAATTCCACATAACCAGTGGATGCCAGAAATTTTCAGGTTTACCTAAATCAATAATCAATAATAATATTACTATTATGTAACCAATATACGCCGTTAAAATCGCGGGCCTGACAATTGAATGATATTTATGGGCATTGAAAATATGTGCAGTTGCTGCAATGGTAAAACCGGCGGCAGCTAATCCTACGCCTATAAAATCAAAACCTATCCATAAACCCCAGGGAACCATATCGGATAAATTTGTGGTTTTTCCAAGTCCAAGAGCAAACCTTGATATTATAGAATATAATCCTACAATTATCACAACCACAGAAACACCCTTCCAGAAAGTTGGTTTGAGAAAATTATTCGTTTTCATTTTTCCCCCTGAGATTTTTTCTTTCTTCTCTTGCAACTTCATTTTTACGTTTTGTAAGCCAGTACATACTTGTAAGAAAAATTCCTCCGACAGAAACCACACTCGGGATCTTCTCCATAGCCTGCAAAGTAAAGCCTGGCATCGATTGTTTAGGTACATTCGTATTATATCCCAGTTGATCAAATGGCACCGGTGAAATAACCAAAACATTGCCGCCTCCGGCTTCTTTCAAACCGTAAATTTCCTGATAATACTTATCCGGGTTTTCTTTTAGTCTTCGTTTGGCTTCGACAATTAATTTATTCAATTCACCTGCCTGTGTTGCACCGGTAGGACAGGCATCGGCACAGGCATTTATTTTTCCTTCTTTTAACCTTTCATAACAGAGATTACACTTTCTCACGCTTGGGGAGGTGCTGCTCCATTCATAACGCGGAATACTGTAAGGGCAAGCCTGCATACAATAACGGCAGCCGATACATTTATTCGCATCGTAAAGAACAGGACCCAGCTTACTTTTTTCAAATGCTCCAACAGGGCAAACTGAAACACAGGTTGGCTCACCACAATGCATACATATTTTTCTTGCATAATTTTCCCCATACTGTTCTACTACTGTATATGTATTGCTGGATAAATGATCCTTAAGAAAATCTTTGTTTGTTTCGGGAAGTCCGTTTTGATTTTTACATGCATTGTAACAGCTTCCACATCCGACACATAAGGTAACATCAAACAATAATCCCATTTGCTGTTTCATTGTTGTTCCCTCACTATATTGATAGAAATTCTTTTTCGTATTTCTCTATCGATTCGCTATCAAGATGAGAAACAACTCCTTCAACAATATGACCTCCATCAAACATTGTGACTCCTGCCAGCCCCGGTTTGGTAAGTCTTTCTTCAAGAAAATTTTTGAATCTTATTAATTCACCTTTCATCCATTCGATTACTTCTTCATTCATCTTTAATTTATTAGAATGTGGGTGAAACTCTTGTGATTTAATTATTACTCCCCAATCTTCGCTAAATGGATCAGTAATTTTCCTATTCGGCAAGTCATGATTTTGCATAACAACCTGTCCGCTTACAGGTGAACGGAAAACAATTCTTTTATCTCCCAGGCGAGCTTCTATTACCGGGTCACCTTCATTAAGAAGAATTCCTTTGGGAGCTGTATTTGTAATTACTAAATCACCAACCGACTTTGTAATAAATTCATCAACACCAACTTTTAGAAAACCGTTTTTATCAGGTTTCGCCCAGGTATGACCTTTGGAAATGAAAGTATCCGCAGGTATGGATACACTTAGGTTATTAAATGCTACACTGTCAATTACTTTATAATTTTTTACAAATGCGGGGTGAAGTTTTTTCTCTGCTCTTAGAACAAAGTAATCAATAACTAAAAGCAATAAGAAACCAAGTAGAACTGATAAAGCAACCATCGTTAGACTCCAATATTTTGTTTAACATTCGGTTTGCTTAAGTCAATTAATGTGCCGCTTATGAAATTCGGGAAAATATATCCTTGTAAGTTATTAACATATCAATGTTTACAGCAGAACAAAATAAGACGAACGTAATGAATTTATATTAAGAGTTTGTTGATTTTATTTACAGTTTATTTTCTATAAAACATTTTCTTTTATTTTAAGTAAAATAATAAACAATTATGCTGCTGAAATTTTCAACACCTCTTTGTTGAATTTAATTACAACACTGTTCTTTTTTTTGTCAATTATTATTCAGAAATCCAACAGCCTACTGTTTAATTTTTCATCATTTTTGTTTCATTCCTTTATATTTGAATAACCTGCTTATGACACAAAAATTTCTCTTTAGTTGGAAGATTGAGTGCTGAATTTTTCAATTCGGGAAAACTAATATTGCAATAACTCCATTTTAGTTCATAAAGCGAACATTCAGCATCCTCATGAGGTGGCTTACTTTTTGTGTAATTTCGGTACATTATAAATAGATTAAGTGATAGGGGTCGTTGCTTAATCCTGGATAGACTATCATTTTAGTATATCGGGGGACGAATGGAAAAGCACAACCGAAGAACTTTCTTAAAAACAACCGCGATTGCCACGGCTACTCTTTCTTCACTTCCTGTTAAAAAATTAAAAGCATCACAGCAATATGTTCTATCGGAAGATAGAATGGGTGTTCTGGTTGACACAACCGTTTGCATAGGCTGCCGAAATTGTGAGTGGGCCTGCAAAAATGCTCACGATTTACCAGCGGGAAAAATTGAAGACTACGAAGATAAATCAGTCATGAAAAAAATGAGGCGCCCTGATGAAACAGCATTAACTGTGGTTAATCAATACAGCAATGAAAAGGATCCTAATTTACCCATTGATGTAAAAGTGCAATGCATGCATTGTGATCATCCGGCCTGCGTTTCAGCGTGTATTGTTGGAGCTTTTACAAAAAACGAAAACGGAGCCGTTACGTGGGACACTAATAAATGCATCGGCTGCCGTTATTGCATGGTCGCCTGTCCTTTCCAGGTTCCGGCATTTCAGTTTGATAAAGCATTAAATCCATTAATCATGAAATGTGATTTCTGCTTTAACAGAACTAAGGAAGGAAAATTGCCCGCCTGTGTTGAGATATGTCCGGTGGAAGCAATTACCTACGGAAAGAGAAATGAATTAATAGATGTTGCACGCGAAAGAATTAAAAATTACCCTGATAAATATATAAACTATATATACGGAGAACATGAAGTTGGGGGTACTTCGTGGATGTACTTAGCCGGAACAAATTTCAAAAAACTTGACTTCCCAAAACTATCTGAGAAACCTGCTCCCGGTGTTTCTGAATCTATACAACACGGAATATTTGCTTACTTCGTTCCGCCTATTTCACTTTATGCACTTCTTGGTGGAATTATGTGGATAACAAAAAGAAAACGATCTCTCGAATCAGAGGAGGGAAAAAATCATGAGTGAATTCATAAAGCCTGAGCCTCTGAAAAGAAAATTCTTTACTCCCGGAGTAATAATATTAATTCTTATTGCAATTAATGGTATCGTATTCCTTTTAGGCAGATTCTTTTTCGGAATAGGCGCGGTTACAAATTTAAATAATCAATACCCCTGGGGCCTATGGATAGGAGTCGACGTTGCTGCGGGTGTTGCGTTGGCAGCAGGTGGTTTTACCAGCGCTGCTCTTGGCCATGTTATGCACAGAGAACAAATTCACGTCATTCTACGACCGGCTCTTTTAACTGCAATGTTAGGCTACACCTTTGTTGCAATAGGTGTATTTGTAGATATCGGTCGTTGGTATTATATCTGGCATCCTTTGGTTTTCTGGAATGGAAACTCTGCACTGTTCGAGGTTGGCATTTGTGTAATGATCTACATGACCGTCCTATATATAGAGTTTTTACCGATCGTTACAGAAAGATTTATTGGCAGAGTAAACTTTAAAGGATTTTTATCATTTCTTAACAGACCAGTTGATAAGTTCCTACGTCTGCTGGATAAAGGACTTGGCTTGACAATGTTTGTTTTCGTTATTGCAGGTGTTGTGTTGTCAACTTTGCATCAGTCATCACTTGGTACTTTAATGATAATAGCGGGCTCGAAAATGCACCCTTTGTGGCAGACCCCTATATTACCTCTCCTCTTTCTTCTGTCTGCAATCTCGGTTGGTTTTCCAATGATAATCTTTGAATCAATAATAGCATCAAAATCATTCGGACTAAAACCTGAGATGGAGGCACTTTCTTCTCTCGCTTCAACAATAGCTCCTTTGCTCGGAATATATCTTGCGTTTAAAATAGGAGATATGGTAATAAGAGGAACATTTGTTTATCTGCTTGAACCAACTACTCAAAGCATAATGTTTACAATTGAAGTAGTTGTTGGAATAATCATTCCGTTGAGAATGTTTTTATCAAAAGCTGTTTTAAAATCACCCGCGTTATTATTTACTGCGTCGGCTCTCGTAATATTTGGTGTTCTTCTGAACAGAATAAACAATTTTATTGTTGCATATAATCCCCCGTACAAATTCGGTACTTATTTCCCTTCGATTGGGGAAATCTCCGTCACTGTAGGTTTTGCAGCGCTTTTAATACTTATTTATAGAATAATTGTATTAAACTTCCCTGTATTAAGCCTGGCAAATAAATTTAACGTGCCTCAAACGAAATATAAAGTCAGGGGGTAATAAGATGAAAAGTTTAATTTACATAGCTCTTATTTTTTGTTTATCACTGGTAATAAACGCTCAAAATAAAATTCCCAAAAATCATTCTACAAAAGGACTGACTTGTAAGACATGTCATAATTGCGATCTTCCGACAAAAAAAGATCCTTGTCTTATCCCCTGTCCACGCGCTGATATGATTACAGTTCATCAAACTGCAGAAGACGCACCTGCAATTATTACTATGGATAAATTAGAAGACAAATATTCTCCCGTTGTCTTTCAGCATAAAGTTCATGCACAAATGTCGCAAATGTCCGGTGGATGCAAAAGCTGTCATCATTTTAATAATATCGGCCCGATACAAAAGTGCGAAAGCTGTCACGAAGCAAACAGAATGCGTGAAGATCTAAGCAAACCAGATTTAAAGGGTGCTTATCACAGGCAATGTATGGATTGTCATCGTGAATGGAGCCATAACACAGATTGTAACTCCTGTCATCAGCTTAAAAGCAAATTTGTAAAAAAGGGTCAAAAGAGTCCTCTTCCCCTGATTCGTGTTAAAAATCACCCGGATGTTGAAAAACCGACAAAGATTATTTTTGAAACGAATTATAATAAAGGCAAACTCGTCACTTTTTACCATGATGATCATGTTGATAAATTCAATTTGGATTGTACCTCATGCCATAAACAAGAAAGCTGCAACCGATGCCACGATCGGAATAAAGTCTCTGTTGCAGAGATGAATTCTATTGGGGAAACAGTAAAAATTCATTTACCGAAAGCAGAACAGCATAAAGCTTGCTTTAGTTGTCATAAAAACGATTCCTGTACAAAGTGTCATTCTGACAAGAAAATGGAAAGGTTTGATCATGCTATAGCAGCAGGATGGAAATTAAATAAATTCCACGAAAAACTAAATTGCCAGAAATGCCACGGCAATACAACAACTTTTACAAAACCTAACAACGAATGCTCAAGTTGTCATAAAGATTTTGTCGCAGGAAAGTTTGATCACAAAATTACCGGAATTGAGTTAACCGGAAGCCATAAAGAAGCTGACTGTACAGATTGCCATCAGACAAAAGATTTTTCAAATCCCGTTTGTACAAATTGTCACGATGATAAAAGTTTCCCCAAAGATGCACCTGGAAAGTTAATAAAGATATCGCATAAGTGAGGCGTATGAAATTATGTTTAACAAGATCGGGCTAAAATTAATAGTCGCCGTTGGAATCACTGCAATCATAACTATTGGAATATTTGCGTATTTCAATATCCAGAGACAAAGTAATGCCTTGCTCTCCGAAGTAGAAAGACATGCCAACCAGTTGAGTGAAACAGTAAAATCCAGTACACGTTATGATATGCTCTTAAACCAACGCGAGCGGATTGATAAAACAATAATAACAATCGGCCAGCAGCAAGGAATAAGGTCTGTAAGAATTCTGAATAAGATGGGCGAAATAATTTATTCCTCGCAAAAAGGAGATGTCGGCGAAATGGTTGACAAAAAAGCAGAAAGTTGCTATGCATGCCACGCTGCTAATCAACCTCTGGAGAGATTACCAATAAACCAGAGAACCAGGATTTATAAAACTAATAGGGATTCGTCCAGAATACTTGGAATTATCACACCTATATATAATGAACAATCCTGCTGGGAAGCTGATTGCCATGCTCACGCTAAAGATAAAACAATCCTCGGTGTTTTGGATGTTACCACTTCCCTTGCAGACGTTGATAACGAAATCCAAAGAGGAGAAATAGAAATAGTAATTTTTGCGCTTGCTGCTATTATTGCACTGAGTTTTATACTTGGATTTCTCGTAGAAAGATGGATTGATAAACCTGTAAATGAATTACTCAAAGCTACCGACCAGGTTGGGGTTGGTAATTTAAATTATTTCATAAAAGAAAAAGGGAATGACGAGATCGGGAAACTCGCAAGTTCCTTTAATGTGATGACTCAGAAATTATCTGAAGCAAGGATGCAGCTTTTTCAGTCTGACAAGCTTGCCTCACTTGGAAGACTGGCAGCAGGAGTTGCCCATGAAATCAATAATCCTTTAACCGGTGTTTTGACTTATAGCAGTTTTTTGCTAAAAAGGACTGAGGGTAATCCTGAAATGCAGGAAGATTTAAAAGTGATAGTTCGCGAAACAAAAAGAAGCAGGGAAATTGTAAAAAGTCTTCTCGATTTTGCACGACAGTCAATTCCTAAAAAAGGCGAGGTTAGCGTTAATGAGATTATTGATCAGGCCGTAGCAGTAGTTCAAAACCAATTGAATATTAATCAAGTGAAACTAGAAAAAAGAACCGATAAAAATCTGCCTAAAATTACGGCGGATTCCAATCAAATACAGCAGGTATTTATCAATCTGCTGGTAAACGCTAATGATGCAATTGGAAAAGCGGGGGGAACTATTACGATAACAACTTCAGCGATTAGTTTATCCCCATACGGTGTTGCCCAAATTAAAAAGGCTACATGCCCCAAACGACATAACCTAGTTGATAATGAATTTAAAATTGAAGGTGTTCCCTCAATAAAATTAAAAGCAAAATTTAATGGACAGGAAGGACTGATTCACCTCGATCCTGTATATGGAAGAAGAGCACATCAGTATTTCAAAACATTTGACGAAAATAAAAAGCTCTCTGTTTTCTGTCCTCAATGCAATATTTCATTGATTGAAGAAAATTCTAAGTGTCCGAAATGCGGATCACCTTTATTCTCTATTGAGGTTCCGGGAGAAAGTAATTTTCAGGCCTGTACAATGGTGGGCTGCGACTACCAGAAATGGGATTCCATAGATGAAGCGGGAAAAAAAGAATATATAGAAATTAAAATCTCAGATACTGGATGCGGAATGGACAGAGATGAATTATTAAGAATTTTTGAGCCCTTTTACAGCACTAAAGGACAAAAAGGAACGGGCCTCGGCCTGGCTGTAATATGGGGTATAATCGATAACCATAATGGATCAATAAAAGTTGATAGTGAAGTAAATAAAGGAACGGTTTTTACGCTAAGACTCCCAATGAAGCAAAGATAAGTTTAAAATATGCACTCAAATAAAAATATATTGGTAATAGATGATGAACAGGTCGTTCTGGATGCCGTAAAAAAAATATTGGTATCAGAGAATTTTAATGTTGAAGAATCAAAAGACGCAACAGACGCCCTCAAAAAAATAGATAAGCATAAATACGACCTGATACTTTGCGATATTATGATGCCAGATATTGATGGATTCAAATTTCTCGATGAGCTAAATCACAGAAAAAATGATACCCCTGTAATTATGACAACAGGTTATTCTACTGTTGAAAATGCTGTTAATTCATTATACAAAGGTGCAATTGATTTTATTCCGAAACCTTTCACTGTAGAAGAGCTTCTTAATTCAATTTTTCGTGGCATCAAATATATTGAGGTTCAAAAAAAAATTAGCTCAAATAATGTTTCAAAGCATGATCCGACGTTAGCTTATGTACCTTGCCCCACAAAATATTTCAGACTCGGTTATGCTTCGTGGGTTTCTATAGAAAAGAAAGGTTCTGCGTTAATTGGTATAACAGATTTGTTTTTAAAAACAATAAGCTCTGTTTTGGATATACAGCTTATGAAAACCGACGAGGAAATTATACAAGGGAACCCGTGTGCACAGATATCGAGTACTGACCTGTTAACTCACTCAGTGCTTGCTCCTGTCAGTGGAAGAATTATAGAAACGAATCAGGAATTACAAAAAAACAAAACAATCATAGAAAAGGATCCTTATTTCGAAGGATGGCTGTACAGAATAATTCCAAATGACACAAAATATGAACTGCAAAGATTAATATCCTGCAGTTCTGATAGGATATAAAAAGTCTTTAAAACTGAAGTAAATTTATAGTAAGGAGAATAACCATGGCACTCTTCATAATAGCACTTATACTATTCATAATTTTTGATATTCTTATCAGATATATCGGGCGAAAAATGAAAGAAAGGAAAGCCCAGACCGAAAGAGCAAAAGCACTTGAAGTAAGTTTTAAACTTGATTATAGCAAAGAAGCTAAGTCTTTAAAACGAGCTGAAGTCCCTGATCCTAAAGCTAAAATACTTTGTGTCGATGACGAAGCCGTAATTCTTGATAGCTTTAGAAAAATTCTTGTTCTTGATGGATATTCTATTGACACAGTCGAGAACGGACAAGAAGCTCTTGGTTTGATACAAACCCACCATTATGATTTCTTGTTTACCGATTTAAAAATGCCCGAAATGGACGGACTAGAAGTAACTAAATCAGTAAAACACGTAAGGCCGGATATTGATGTAGTTATAATTACGGGCTATGCAACAGTAGAAACCGCTGTAGAATGTATGAAATTCGGAGCGATGGATTACGTGCAAAAACCTTTTACAGAAGATGAGCTTTTAGAATTTGTAAAGAACTTACTTATTAAGAGAGAAGACAAAATACAAAAACAACTCAAACCAAAAGTTCATATCACACACCTCGCTTCAACTGAAAGCATGAAGGCTGATGAGTTTTCAATTCCGGGAGGAGTTTTTATTTCAAACGGGCACTGCTGGGCAAGTATGCAGCAGGATGGAACGGTAAATGTTGGAATAGATGATTTTGCAAGAAAATTAATTGGCAAGATAGACGACTTCGAGTTTCCAAATCTCGGAATGAAAATTAAAAAGGGACAACCGCTGTTCAGCATTAAACAGGGACAAAAAACAATTAGGTTTAATTCCCCTGTATCGGGAATGGTTAAAAAGATTAATGGTTTCTTGAAAAACGAAATAGACGCTTTGAACGTTACTCCGTATGATTCAAACTGGATATGTGTAATTGATGCTGACAATATCGACAATGAAATAAAAGACTTAAAAATTGGTAATGCTGCCGTTTCATTTTATCAGGACGATATTGAACACTTCCGCACAGCATTGAAAGGAGTTAAAAAAATCGATAAGCCAAAAGCTGAAATTACAGTTGACGATATTTCAATAGGTGAGCTTGAAAATTTAGACCCCAATGACTGGGAAAAAATTGTTCAGGAATTTTTTGTCAGAAGGAATTAATAATCAAATAATTTCATTGATTATTTATTCTCTAAATTATAATTTATTTCTAAAACTTTATTTTAGAAATGAATAATATAATTGAAATAGAAAAAGGCGATATAACAAGGCTGGAGGTTGACGCAATAGTCAATGCTGCTAATACTTCTCTTCTGGGCGGTGGCGGTGTTGATGGAACTATTCACCGGGCAGCCGGTCCGA
>Ga0307417_10000438_pt1 | contig 17024 bp, 16 predicted proteins | sample SalMarWE160210MG_2_FD_202514 | JGI IMG/M metagenome (GOLD analysis project Ga0307417, IMG submission 202514) | Salt marsh sediment microbial communities from the Plum Island Ecosystem LTER, Massachusetts, United States - WE1602-10 | ecosystem: Environmental > Aquatic > Marine > Intertidal zone...
GGCCGACACCTACATGTTCCAGACTTATGCGCGTTTCCCCGTCACGCTTGTAAGGGGCGAAGGGTGCCGGGTCTGGGATGAAGAAGGGCGCGAATATCTGGATTTTGTGGGCGGCATTGCGGTCTGTGCCCTGGGCCACAGCTCACCTGTGGTCAGCCGCGCTCTGGCCATTCAATCCAACACGCTCGTGCATGTCTCAAACCTCTTCTACACCAGGCCCCAGACGGACCTGGCCGAACTCCTCGTCAGGAATTCCTTTGCCGACCGTGTCTTTTTTTCCAACAGCGGCGCCGAGGCCAACGAAGCGGCAATCAAGCTGGCCAGGCACTACGCCAAAGAAGAATTCGGAGAGTCCCGTTACAAGATCATCTCCATGGAGCACTCCTTTCACGGACGTACAATGGCGACCCTTTCGGCTACCGGTCAGGCCAAGGTCCGCAAGGGTTTTGATCCCATTCTGGATGGCTTCCGGTTTGTGCCCTTCAACGACCTTGCGGGACTGGAGTCCGCGCTGGACGAAACGGTCTGCGCTGTTCTTATCGAACCGATTCAGGGCGAAGGCGGAGTGATCTGTCCGGATCCGGAGTATCTGAAAGGGGTAAGAAGACTGTGCGACGACCATGAGACCCTCCTGATCTTTGACGAGGTGCAGGTGGGCATGGGACGGACCGGAAAACTCTTTGCCCACGAACACTTCGGGGTCACTCCTGATATCATGACCCTTGCAAAGGCCCTTGGCAATGGACTCCCGGTCGGGGCCATGCTTGCCAGAGAGAAATTCAGCGCAGCCTTCGGTCCCGGCAGCCATGCGTCAACATTCGGTGGGACGCCCCTGGTAACGTCCGTCTGCCTGGCGGTGCTGAAGTCTCTTATCGAGGAGGGCGTCATTGAACACTGCAGGAGCGTGGGTGACTATTTCAAGTCGAGGCTTTTGGAATTCAAGGAGAAATATCCCTTCATTCAGGAAGTGAGGGGGCTTGGGCTCATCCTGGGCATGAAACTGGACGTTCCCGGAGGACCCGTGGTGGAAGCCTGCAGGGAAAAAGGCTTTTTGATCAACTGCACCCAGGAGACGGTGCTCCGGTTTATTCCGCCCCTGATTATTCGAAGGGATGAAATCGACCGGCTCCTGGAGGAACTTGACAGGATTTTTGGAGAGATGTCGTGAAAAGGGATTTCCTGACCATAAGGGATTTGAGCAGGGAGGAGATAGACTGCCTCCTCGACAGGGCCTTGGAGATGAAAAAGTCCGGCAAAAAACTCGGGGCCCCCCTGGCCGGTTGCACCCTTGGACTCCTGTTTGAAAAGGCCTCCACGCGGACACGCGTCTCTTTTGAGACCGCCATGTTCAGGCTGGGGGGGCAGACCCTGTTTCTCAGCAGCCGGGATACGCAGATCTCACGGGGCGAACCGGTGAAAGACACGGCCCGGGTCCTCTCCAGATATGTGGATGGGCTGTGCGTTCGCACATTTTCACAGGAACTGGCGGCAGAAATGGCCCGGTGGGCAGATATCCCGGTAATCAATGCCCTGAGTGACAAGTACCATCCCTGTCAGGTTCTGAGCGATCTGTTGACGGTGAAAGAACGGAAGGGGGCGCTGGAGGACCTGGAGATTGCCTGGGTCGGGGATGGAAACAACATGGCCCAGTCATGGATAGAGGCGGCGCGTATTATGGGATTCAGGCTCTGCCTGGCATGCCCTGAAGGTTACGAACCGGACGATGATGTCCTTGCGGGCGCAGGGGAAAATATTCGACTCACAAGGAATCCGGAAGAAGCCGTGACAGGTGCCGACGTGATCAACACGGATGTCTGGGCCAGCATGGGACAGGAAGAAGAGCGTGCCGGAAGGCTCAGGGATTTTGAGGGGTTTGAGGCGACCCGGAAAATGGTGGAACTGGCTAAACCGGACGCCATCGTCATGCATTGCCTTCCCGCCCACAGGGGAGAGGAAATATCGGATGAGGTCCTTGAAGGGCCCCGATCGGTGGTGTTTGATCAGGCGGAAAACAAGATGCACCTCCATCAGGCCCTGCTGGAGTGGTTGATGAAGGGAAGGAGCGCTTAAATTGACTGAAAAAATAAGGAAAATCGTATTGGCCTATTCCGGAGGCCTGGACACGTCCGTTATCCTGACCTGGCTCAAGGAGACCTACCAGTGCCCGGTCGTTGCCTATGCGGCGGACCTGGGTCAGGGTGATGATATGGAGGAGATCAGGCAGAAGGCCCTGGCTACGGGTGCCGAGGATATCATCATCGAAGACCTGAGAGAGGAATTTGTCAGGGATTTCGTTTTCCCGGCCCTGAGGGCCAATGCAATCTATGAATCTCATTACCTGCTGGGAACCTCCCTGGCGCGTCCCCTGATCGCCAGGGGCCAGGTTGAGACGGCGAAAAAGTATGGCGCGGACGCGGTGAGCCATGGTGCCACGGGTAAAGGGAATGACCAGGTGCGCTTCGAACTGGGATATATGGCCCTGGAGCCCGGCCTCAAGATCATAGCGCCATGGCGTATCTGGTCCTTTAAAGGACGGGAAGACCTCATCGATTATGCACGCTCCAGGAAGATCCCGATCCCGGTGACCAAGGAGAAACCCTATTCCAGTGACGCCAATCTCCTGCACATCAGTTTTGAAGGGGGGATACTGGAAGATACCTGGTGTGAACCTCCCGAAGAACTTTTTGTCATGTCCACGTCACCTGAAGAGGCGCCCGATGAAGCGACCTATGTGGAGATCGAATACAAGAGCGGCAACCCGGTGGCAATAGACGGGAAGGCCATGGAACCGGCCGACCTGCTGGCCCATTTGAACACCCTGGGAGGAAGGAATGGCATCGGGCGTGTGGACATGGTGGAAAACCGTTTCGTAGGGATGAAATCGCGGGGCGTGTATGAGACCCCGGGCGGGACTATCCTCAGAGTTGCCCACATGGCCATGGAATCCATAACCCTGGACCGGGAAGTCGTCCACATCACTGAAGGGCTGGTGCCCAAGTACGCCGAGATCATCTATTACGGTTACTGGTATTCACCGGAACGGGAAATGCTTCAGGCCATGGTGGATGAAGCCCAGAAGAGGGTCAACGGGTTTGTCCGCCTGAAGCTCTACAAGGGCAATTGCACGGTAGTTGGAAGGAAATCCGAAGCGTCTCTTTATCATGTGGACTTCGCGACCTTTGAGAGTGACGAGGTCTATAACCAGCAGGATGCCGAGGGTTTTATCCGTCTCAATGGTTTGCGTCTGAAGATTGCCAGGCTCCTGGAACAGAATCGGGATGTCCGTGGCTGAGAGGAAACGCCGATGAGTGGAAAAGTCTGGGGTGGTCGTTTCAAGGAGGAGGCCGATGCCCTCGTGGATGAGTTCAACGCGTCCATTGATTTCGATCGCCGTCTCTATGAACAGGATATTTTGGGGAGTATGGCCCACTGCCGAATGATGGGCAACCAGGGGATCCTTTCGGAGGATGAGACCTCCGCTATCGTGGAGGCCCTTGCAGAGATCAAGAGAGAGGTGGCCCACGGAGGGATACCCGTCAGCAGGGACTATGAAGATATCCACACTTTTGTGGAGCGGACCCTGATTGAGAAAATCGGTGTGGTGGGGGAAAAGCTTCACACCGGTCGAAGCAGAAACGACCAGGTGGCCCTGGACGTCAGAATGTACGTGCGGGACACCATCAAAAGGGTCGTCTCCGGCATTCGGGACCTCCAAAGGGTCCTTCTCGATCTGGCGGAAACCCATTCAGACTTGGTTATGCCGGGGTACACCCACATGCAGAGGGCACAACCCGTACTCCTCGCCCACCACCTGATGGCCTATTTCGAAATGCTGAGAAGGGATCTGTCCAGGCTTCGTGAGGCCTTTGAGCGTACCAATATCATGCCGCTTGGCAGCGCGGCGCTGGCGGGATCGACCTTTGACCTGGATCGGCAAATGGTGGCGGAAGAACTGGGTTTTGATGCCATCAGCAGGAACAGTATGGATGCGGTCAGCGATCGTGATTTTGTGCTCGATTTTCTCTATGCGGCCTCGGTCTTGATGATGCATTTGAGCCGCCTCAGCGAGGAACTGGTGCTCTGGTCCACACAGGAATTCGGCTTTGTCACCATCTCGGACGCCTTCTGTACGGGCAGCAGTATCATGCCCCAGAAGAAGAACCCTGATATCCCCGAGCTGATTCGCGGCAAAACAGGCAGGGTCTATGGAGATCTTATGGCACTCCTGACTACCATGAAAGGGCTTCCGCTTTCTTACAACAAGGATATGCAGGAGGATAAAGAGGCCCTCTTTGATGCATCGGATACCATTGAAGCGTGCCTCAAGATCATGACCCATCTCCTGAAAGAGACCTCTTTCAACGGGGATCGTATGAGAGAGGCTATCCGAAAGGGGTATCTGGAGGCCACCGACCTTGCCGACTACCTGGTGAGGAAGGGGGTCCCGTTCAGGCAGGCGCATGAACTGGTGGGAAGGATGGTCCTTCACGCCCTTGCAAGGGATAAAGAGCTGCGAGAGTTGAGCATGGAGGAAATGAAGGAGTTTTCCAGGCAGATCGGGCAGGATGTGTACGACTGGCTCGACCCGGTGTCCTGTATCCGGAAGAGGGAAATCTCCGGTGGTACAGGTCCTCTGGCTGTAAAGGAGCGCATCGAAGAGGCCAGAAGGGAGTTTGAAGGGTGAAAGACGGACGACGGGTTTTCCGGGTCTTGTTGCTGCTCCTTTTGCTCCTCTCTCCGGGGTGTGGAAAAAAAGCTCCCCCCTTTGTTCCCGGAAACGTTACCCCCTTGCGAGTAGCGGGCTTAAAGGCCCTGGCGGAGGGAGATCAGGTCCTGCTCACGGGCACCCTTGTTCCAGAGGGACACAGGGACATGGCAAAATTCGTTGGCGTGAAGTGTCGTGTCTACACCCTTCGCTATTCCGTGGAAGATGCCCCATGTGAAGGGTGTCCTTTGCCCTTTAAAGAGTATGAAGAAGTAGAGCGCGATGCCGTTGAAAGCGGATTGTTCCAATGCACTCTACCGTTGAGAAAGAAGCCAGGCATCTATTTTTTCAGGGTGCGTCTTGTGGACAGAAACGGGAATGTCGCCCCCCCCTCGGACACGGCGGAATTGAAGATACTTTGAGAGGTCCCGGAACGGGTAAGACCATGCACCATTTTCATTACAGAGACGGAGAATTGTATTGCGAGGAGACGCCTGTTTCCAGGATTGCAGAGGGCGTGGGAACCCCTTTTTATCTTTACTCGCATGCCACCCTGATACAGCACTTCAAAGCCTTTGACGGCGCCTTCGGGGACGTCAACCACCTGACCTGTTTTTCCATGAAATCCAATTCCAACCTTGCTGTCCTCAAGTTGTTTGCCCGTGAGGGGAGTGGTGTGGATATCGTTTCAGGGGGTGAACTCTACCGGGCGTTGAAGGCGGGCTTGCGTCCGGAAAAGATCGTCTACTCCGGCGTGGGGAAGCGGGATGAAGACATGAAGGCGGCACTTGCCTCCGGGATCCTGATGTTTAATGTGGAATCGTCCCAGGAACTCATGAGGCTGAATGATCTGGCCGGAGCCATGGGTACGAAAGCACGGATCGCAATTCGCGTCAATCCCGACGTGGACCCGAAGACCCATCCCTATATTTCCACCGGACTCAAGAAGAACAAGTTCGGCATCGATATCAGGGAAGCCCCGGAACAATACACGGTTGCATCAAGCCTGAAAAACATTGAGGTGCAGGGCGTTTCCTGCCACATCGGATCGCAGTTGACCCAGGTGGAGCCTTTCGTGGATACCATCAAGAGACTCGTGGAACTGGTGGAGCACCTGGAGAAGGCCGGTATACCCATTCGGTATCTGGACCTTGGAGGAGGTCTGGGAATCACCTATGACCGGGAGGCGCCGCCTCATCCCAGGGTCTATGCCGATGCCATCAAGGAACTCCTTTCCGATGTTGATCTCACCCTTATCCTCGAGCCGGGAAGGGTCATTGTGGGCAACGCCGGGATTCTCGTAGCCAAGGTGCTCTACACGAAGTCCTCCGCTGAAAAGAATTTTTTTATCGTTGATGCGGCCATGAACGACCTCATGCGGCCGGCCCTCTATGATTCCTTTCATGCCATTCAACCGGTGAGGAAAATGGATAGGAGGCAGGTCAGGGCCGATGTTGTAGGGCCGATCTGCGAATCAGGGGATTTTTTTGCCAAAGACAGGGATGTGGATGCCTTCGATCCCGGGGACCTGATAGCCGTTATGAGCGCCGGAGCCTATGGCTTCAGCATGTCCTCAACGTACAATTCACGGCCGCGGGTGGCGGAAGTGATGGTCCGGGGAGACCGTTTTTTTACGATAAGAAAACGCGAGACCCATGAAGATCTCGTCAAAGGAGAACAAATTCCCGATTTCCTCATGAATGGATAGGAGACATGGAAGCGATTGAATTCTGGAAAATGAGCGGCAGCGGTAATGATTTCATCATTATTGATAACCGTGACGGGAAGGTGAAAGAGCAGGAATTGTCTTTCCTGGTTGAACGGTCCTGCCGGCGGCGTGAATCGGTCGGAGCCGATGGTGTCATTTTTGTTACCGGTTCGGATCAATATGATTTTGCCTGGCGTTTTTTCAACGCCGATGGTGGGGAGGCTGAAATGTGCGGTAACGGGGGACGGTGTGTCTCCCGTTTCGCCTACTTAAAGGGGATTGCCGGGCCGGAAATGACCTTTGAAACCCTGGCCGGCCCCATTTCCGCCACTGTGAACGGTCGAACGGTCAAAGTACTCATGCCGCAGTCCACAGGCCTTGACCTGGATTTGGGTATGGAACCCCTGGAGGGGTGGCTGAACGCGGGTTTCATCAATACCGGCGTTCCCCACGTGGTGGTGCAGGTCAAGGAGCTTTCCAACCACCCGGTCATAGAACAGGGCGGGACTGTCCGTTACCATGAGCATTTTGCCCCGGCGGGAACCAATGCCGATTTCATGAAAGTGCTTGGGACCGATTCTCTGGAGATAAGGACCTATGAACGCGGAGTGGAAGATGAGACGCTGGCGTGCGGCACCGGCGCCATTGCCGGCGCCCTTGTTGCGTCTGCCAGGGGGTTGGTGAAATCTCCGGTCGGGGTAAAGACCAGAGGTGGAGAGATCCTGACCATCTACTTCGAAAAGGAAGGTGAATCCGTCAAGAAGGTGTGGATGGAAGGGAATACCACTATCGTGTATGAGGGCGTCCTCCACGAAGAGGCCCTGTAATTTGAAATTACAGCCGGTCAAGGAGGTAACTTTGGTCTCAGTAGGAACCAAAAATCTTTTCATAAGCAAGTGATGAGGGAGGTTATCATGTTTAGAGGGTCCATTGTCGCTATAGTCACCCCCTTAAAAGGGGGGGACGTGGATGAAGAAAAATATCGTGAACTGATTGAATTTCAGATCCAGGGTGGTACCAGCGCTATCGTGCCCTGCGGAACCACCGGAGAATCCGCCACGCTGAGCATGGAAGAGCATGCGAAAGTGATCGATATCGCCATTCAAGCGGTAAACAAAAGGGTACCCGTTATTGCCGGGACAGGCGGAAACTGCACAAGAGAGGCGATCGAACTTACGGCGCATGCCAAAAAGTCAGGCGCCGATGCCACGCTGCAGGTGACACCCTATTACAATAAACCCACCCAGGAGGGCCTCTACCAGCACTTCAAGGCCATTGCGGATGCCGTAAGTCTGCCGCAGGTGTTGTACAATGTCCCCGGCCGGACCAGCGTGAACATGCTTCCGGAAACCGTGGGGCGCCTGGCCGACCTGCCGGAAATCGTCGCCATCAAAGAGGCGTCGGGCAACCTGGGCCAGATGGCGGAGATCGTAAGAATAGCCGGAGAAAGGATTACCTTGCTCTCGGGAGACGATATCCTCACCCTGCCGGTACTTTCCCTTGGAGGCAAGGGGGTGGTTTCCGTGGTGGCCAATATCGTGCCCGGAGATACGGCCGCCATGGTGAAGGCCTGGGAGGAAAACCGGGTTGAAGAGGCCAGGAGACTTTATTTCAAACTGCTGCCCTTGTGCCAGGCCATGTTTTTCGAGACCAATCCCATCCCGGTAAAGACCTCCCTGGCCCTGATGGGAAAGATAGGCCTTGAAATGCGGATGCCCCTTGTTCCCATGGCCCGGGGTAATCTGGAGCGTCTCAAAAAGGCCCTCGAGGACTACGGGTTGCTGTAATCATTAAGAACAGGCAGGAGGATACCCATGGTCAAGGCTATCGTAGCAGGCGCGGCAGGTCGGATGGGAAAGCGGATCATCAACATCATCCGGCAGACTCGGGGAATGGCCCTGGTCGGCGCCTTTGAGCATCCCGAGCACCCCAGTGTCCACAAGGATGCTGGGGAGGAAGCGGGTGTTGGAAATCTGGGTGTAGGTATTGAAGCATCTTTTGATGCCATTTCGAACAAGGGAGATGTCCTGATCGACTTTACCGCCCCTGAAGGAACCCTGAAAAATCTCCGGGCAGCGGTTTCCAGCGGATTGGCCATGGTCATCGGGACGACCGGTCTGAAGGGGGACCAACTGGAGGAGGCCAGGTCCCTTGCGGGAAGAATTCGCTGTGTCATGGCCCCCAACATGAGCGTCGGGGTCAACGTCATGTTCAAGGTGGCGGGTGAAATGGCGAAACTTTTGGGGAATGAATTCGATATGGAGATTCTCGAGACGCATCACCGTCTCAAGAAAGACGCCCCGAGCGGTACAGCCATGCACCTTGCTCAGATCCTTGCCGAGGGGGTAGGCAGGGACCTGGAAAAGGTAGGGATTTATGAAAGACGAGGGCAGATCGGCGCCCGGACGGATGAGGAAATTGGTATCCAGACATGGCGGGGAGGAGATATCGCCGGTGAACACACCGTCATGTTCGCAGGGATGGGCGAAAGGCTGGAATTGATCCACCGTGCCCACAATCGCGATAATTTTGCAAAAGGGGCCGTCCGGGCTGCCCTCTGGGTTGTGGGACAACCTGCCGGGCTTTATGACATGCAGGATGTCCTGGGGTTGAAGTGATTCATCCTTTGCGCTCTTTGCGGTGAAAATGGTCAGCCGTCTTCATAACATCATGTTACCAAATAGAGAAAGAGAGAGGGAAAATGGTATTTTTTGAAAAGGCGGAGAGGCTGAAACGGCTTCCGCCTTACTTGTTCAAGGAAATTGATCGAAAAAAGAAGGAGGCCTTGGCCAGAGGGGTTGATATCATCGACCTGGGAGTAGGGGATCCGGACATCCCCACACCACCGCATATTGTCCAGGCCATGAGGCACGCTGTGGATGACCCGCGCAATCACGGATACCCCTCATATTCCGGGATGGAATCATTCAGGGAGGGCGTGGCCCGATGGTACAACAGGCGCTTCGGGGTGACCCTTGACCCTTCGACGGAGGTGATCTCCCTGATAGGGAGCAAAGAAGGCATAGCGCATTTCCCGCTGGCCTTCATCAATCCGGGGGACATCGCACTTGTCCCGACCCCGGCCTATCCTGTTTACCGAATTGCCACGCTCTTCGCCGGAGGCGAACCCTATTTCATGCCGTTGGTCAGGGAGAACCATTTCCTCCCGGATCTGGAGGCCATCCCGGAGGAAGTGGCGGACCGGGCGAAAGTGATGGTCATCAACTACCCGAACAACCCCACCTCTGCCGTGGCGGACCTGGATTTTTTCAGCAGGGTAGTTGCCTTTGCCGGAAAACACCACATTATCGTGTGTCACGATGCCGCCTACACCGAGATGGCGTTCGATGGCTTCAGACCGCCCAGCTTTTTGGAAGCGGAAGGGGCCAAAGAATGCGGTATCGAGTTTCATTCCCTTTCCAAGACCTATAATATGACGGGCTGGCGTGTTGGTTTCGCGGTGGGCAATGCCGGGGGAATCGCCGGCCTGGGCGCCATAAAAAGCAATATCGACTCGGGCATTTTCCAGGCCATCCAGGTGGCGGGTATTGTGGCTCTGGAGGGAGATCAAACCTGTGTCAAAGACATGACCGGGATCTACGAGGCTCGCCGTGACCTGATGATCCGTGGTCTGAGGGAAGCGGGGTTGGAAATGATAACGCCCAGGGCGACCTTTTATGTGTGGGTGCATGTGCCGGAAGGCTATTCCTCGGCGTCTTTTGTCGAGAGGCTGCTGGAAGAGGCCGGGTTGGTCGTGACGCCCGGAAATGGTTTCGGAGAACCGGGGGAAGGCTATTTCAGGATCGCCCTGACCAAGGACAAGAAGCACCTTTCGGAAGCCATTTCCCGATTGAAGTCGATGAAATTCTAACGGCTTGAAGGGCATGCTGCATGATTGAAACAGCCTATATCGGCATCGGTTCCAACCTCGGGAAACCCCTGGAGAACTGCCTCAAAGCCATCCAGATCATGGATGATATGCAAGGTTGTCGCCTGGTGGGCCGATCAGAATTTTACAGGACAGAACCTGTGGGGGTGGAAGGGCAGGAATGGTACCTGAACGGGGTGGTTTCCCTTGAAACGGAAAGGGCCCCTGCGCATCTCCTTCAAGGCCTTATGGCCATTGAAACCGAAATGGGCAGGGTGAGAAAAGAAAAGTGGGAGGCCAGGGTGATCGATCTGGATCTGCTCCTGTACGGTGACCTGGTCATTGATGAACCAGGGCTGAAGGTGCCGCATCCCCGGATGCACGAAAGGAAATTTGTCCTGATACCTATTGTCGATCTGAGCCCGAATCTCCTGCATCCGGTGTTCGGAAGGCGGATGATTGATCTGCTCAAGGATTGCTCCGAAGAGGGGCAGCAGGTGTTACCCGTGGATGGCCAATAAATGCGACTACTTATTTTCATTTTGCTGGGTTATCTGCTCTACCGGACACTTCGCAGATACCTTAGTCCAAGGCAGACGCTCAGCCGGCCTGAAGAGGGGGGTGCCATAGACGAGATGGTTCAGGATCCTGTCTGTGAGACCTATGTGCCTGTGAGGGAGGCGGAAAAACGGCTCATCAAGGGCAAGACTTACTACTTTTGCAGTAAAAAATGCGCAGATGCGTACGAAGAACGATTGAATGAGTGATGACCTTGTAGAAAACGGGTTTATGCCGCAAGCGGCAGCGCATGAGCAACGAAGTGGATGAGAACCTGACACTTTTTTTCAGGCCCTTTCTAAACACTTGAGAGGATATGGATACCCATTTGGGGTTTAAGGGCATCCATTAGAGGCGCCGGATCTTTTGGAGAAGTAAACCCCAAATAGTCGGCCATGTCGGAGTTGGGTGCCAAGTGCACTATGAGAAAGGGTCCGAAAAAGACCCTCAGGTCCTCCTCCTGAGCTCCGATGAATAAGACGACTTCCTTAGAAGTCCTCAACTCTTACATGAACGGACCTTTTGCGATACTATCAAAAGGTGAAAACTGGCAATAACGTGTTACCTCAAAAGGAATATTGAAAGGAGCAGAAAATGAAGTTTTTTATTGATACGGCCAATATAGATGAGATCAAGAAGGCCAACGAGCTGGGCATGGTGGACGGCGTGACGACGAATCCTTCACTTGTTGCCAAGGAAGGAAGGGAGTTCAGAGAGCTCCTGGCAGAGATATGCAGTATCGTCAATGGCCCCGTCAGCGCTGAAGTGGTGAGCGTAGAGGCTGAAGGAATGCTGAGGGAGGCCAGAGACCTGGCCGGGATAGCAGACAATATTGTGGTCAAAGTCCCCTTGATTGAAGAAGGGCTGAAGGCAGCCAGGGTCCTGAGCAAGGAAGGGATCAAGACCAATGTGACCCTCTGCTTTTCCCCTGTCCAAGCCCTCTTGGCTGCAAAGGCGGGAGCAACCTACGTGAGCCCCTTTGTGGGCAGGTTGGACGATATCAGCCAGGTCGGCATGGAACTGGTTGATCAGATCGTAACCATTTATGACAACTATGGCTTTGAGACTGAAGTCATCGTGGCAAGCATTCGAAACCCCACCCATGTGCTGGATGCCGCGCTGATGGGTGCGGATATCGCCACCCTACCCTACAAGGTTATTTCGCAACTCATCAAACATCCCTTAACGGATATCGGGCTTGAGAAGTTTCTTGCAGACTGGAAAAAACAGGGATAGAAATGCGTCTTAGGAGAAAGTTGGGGTTTGCAGCCTTGGTTTTCATGCTATCGATTTTCTTTAGCACCCAGGCTTTTTCCGATATCTATCGCTACAAAGACGAGAACGGGGTCTGGCACTTTACCAACGTGAGAAATGATAAGCGGTACAGACTTTACATCCGGACTCCCAAGGAGACATCAGCCGCTTATATCAAGAAATACGCAAGTATCATTGACCAGGCCTCTTCACGTTTCGGGGTTGCCCCTCCGCTGATCAAGGCGATCATCAAGACCGAGTCGGATTTTGATCACAGGGCCGTTTCTCATAGGGGCGCAAAGGGACTCATGCAGCTCATGCCGAAGACGGCTGACGCCATGGAGGTGAAGGACCCCTACGACCCGGAGGCAAACATATTCGGAGGAACGCGCTATTTCAGTCAGCTGCTGACACGGTTCAAGGATGTCAAAAAGGCCCTGGCCGCCTATAATGCAGGCCCTGAAGTGGTGGAAAGGTATCAGGATGTCCCTCCTATTCCCGAGACGAGGGCCTTTGTTGAAAAGGTCATGAGATATTACCGGCACTATAAAGCCGGAAGCCAATAGGCGTTTTCCAGGTACGGAGAAGGAACGACTCAAGAAATGAAAGATAAGCGATCGAAAACGCCGGGGTTTCGCGGGGAGGTTCTCAACCTTCCCAACAGCCTGACATTATTCAGAATTGCCTGTATTCCGCTGGTCTTGCTGCTTCTGAACATTTCCGGGAAGCCGGGCAGTTTCCTTGCAGCCCTTCTCCTCGCGCTGGCGTTTGTCACGGACATGCTGGACGGTTTTTTCGCCAGGCGCTATGAAGCGGTCACGACACTCGGAAAGTTTCTTGATCCCCTGGCCGACAAGATCCTGGTATCCGTCACCATGATCATGCTCATTCCGCTCCAGCGAATACCCGTGTGGATGGTCATCGTGATTATCGCCAGGGAGATGGCGATTACCGGGCTGCGGGGTATCGCCGTAAGTGAAGGTATCGTCATACAGGCGAGCTGGCTGGGCAAATACAAGACTATTTTTCAATGTGTTGCTCTTGTGGCTCTCTGCCTTCACTATTCTTACTTCCATATCAATTTTCATTGGGTGGGAATGGTTGTCCTGTGGGTTGCGCTCGCTTTTACTGTGTGGTCCGGATGGGACTATTTCAGCCAGTTCAGCCGGGAAGTCTTCACGAAGAAACCTTAATTTTCTATTGACAAAGGCTGGCCAAACTGTAAGATAACTAATTACGCGGGAATAGCTCAGCTGGTAGAGCCTCACGTTGCCAACGTGATTGTCGCGGGTTCAAATCCCGTTTCCCGCTCCAGAAAATCCAAGGCCCACCATGCATCCCCACGCATCATGGGCCTCCAGTTCCAGGAGGCTGTCCGAGAATAGCAATTTTGTTTCAAATCAAGGAATACGAAAAAAATTACCGCAGGCATATAGTTAATATTCCGAGGATAATTTTTTGAGCATGACGAAGGGTTGAGGCAAAAGGGCATTCTCGGACAGCCTCCTAGGGCGGCATAGCCAAGAGGCTAAGGCAGCGGTCTGCAAAACCGTTATTCACCGGTTCGACTCCGGTTGCCGCCTCCATTCCTCCAATGGGTGAGCAAAACAACATGCTCACCCATTTTTGCAACATAAAAGACCTGGCCCCTTGTCCTTCACATCTAGGGCAATTGTTAGAATCCTGCCTTTCCAAAACCCCGCCTCGCCCGAACCAAATGCGGATACAGGGATTGGATTCCTGCTTGCTTCTTCTCCTCAGGAGGAGTAATTTGTGGCAAATAGCGATTTGTAGAGTTTTCTTCACGATCGAGAATCAAGAAAGGAGGGGCGTGATGGCAAAGAAGAAGATATTGATGCTTGTCGGAGATTTCGTGGAAGATTATGAAACCATGGTTCCTTTTCAGATCCTCAGTATGGTGGGCCACGAAGTGCATGTGGTCTGCCCTGGGAAAACATCCGGCCAAACAATTAAGACCGCTATCCATGATTTTGAAGGTGATCAGACCTACAGCGAGAAACAGGGGCATAATTTTGCGCTCAATGCCAGTTTTGATGAAGTTGATCCCGGGGATTACGATGCCCTGGTTATCCCAGGTGGCAGGGCCCCGGAATACCTTCGCCTTGAAGACCGCGTCTTACAAATTGTCCGCCATTTTGCGGAAAACGATAAGCCGATTGCTGCCGTTTGCCATGGACCGCAATTGCTTTCCGCAGCCGGGGTATTAAAGGGGAAGAAATGTTCTTCGTATCCTGCTGTCAAGACTGAAGTAGAGCTGGCAGGCGGCACCTGGGTTCCAAATAACGAAACCTTTTCCAATGCCCATACCGACGGCAACCTTGTGTCTGCACCTGCATGGCCTGCCCATCCGGAATGGATGAAGCAATTTCTCCAGGTGCTCGGTTCAAAGATTGAACCTTGATGGCCCTTGCCGAACGGGTTGTACCTGACAAACTCTTCATCTCCCCTTCCTTGCGGCGAGAGATGCTGACGTGCTGCTGTGTTTTGTCAAAATAGGTCCGGCGTTGCCGTATGAGGAGATGTGAAACAATGGAAGAAATCTTGCCCCGTCTTTATCGAATCCCGGTGCCCCTTCCGGGAAGCCCCTTGAAGGAGATTAACGCCTATGTCCTGACATCGGATGACAGGAACCTGATTATTGACACCGGCATGAATCGCCCGGAATGCCAGGAAGTTCTGGAGGCCGGTTTTGCTGAGATTGGCCTCGGTCTCGAAAGGACCGATATCATTGCCACCCATATGCATGCAGATCATCAAGGCTTGGTGGCTACATTCCTCGCGAACGACTCAAAGGCCTACATGGGCGAAGCAGATGCAACTCTGATGAAGTCCCGCAAGACACCACACGCCCGCATGGGCTCGTTTGCGCAATATGCGGTCTCAAGCGGTCTGTCCGAGAAAGACTTCGAAGTCATGGCGAAAAATCATCCGGGCGTCAAATACGGTCCACGATCGGTGGTGGATTACGTTGAACTGCACGGCGGGGAGGTCTTCAAGGTCGGGAACTACACATTGAAGACGGTTGCGACACCGGGACACTCCCAAGGCCACATGTGTCTCTATGAAGCGGAGAAAAAGATACTGTTTTCCGGGGACCATGTCCTTGGGGATATCACGCCCAATATTCAGGCCTGGTCCGATCAGGGCGATCCTCTGGATGAGTACATCAAGAGTCTGCGAAAGGTTAAGAAACTGGATGTGAAGATGTGCCTCCCGGGCCATAGGAGCGTCATCACCGATTTTGGGCACCGGATTGAGGAGTTGCTCGAACACCACCGGATACGAACGAACGAGGTGCTCTCTGTTTTGAAGGAGGGCACCAAGAATGGCTATCAGACGGCCTCGAAAATGACGTGGGATATCAAGGCTGAATCCTGGGAACAATTTCCGCTGATGCAGAAGTGGTTTGCAACCGGAGAAGCGAATGCCCACTTGAGGTATCTCCAGGGCAGGCAACAGGCACGCAGCGAAATCAGGGATGGGCAGGTATTTTATTCGGCCCTCACATAAGAACACTCCCGAAATTGAATTGATACGGTGCAGGAATTCTCCCCTTGCCCGGCTTTTCCTGTTTTCAAAGGATAAGACACAAACACTTTGAAAAGGCTTGACTTCCATTTGCGCATTGACTGATAATTCTCCTTAATTTCCTGCAATAATTCTTCACGAGCAGCTCCACCACAGTGTCCCAACAGATTCCGAATCCATCTCCTCTTGTTATCCAAATCCTTGCACCTGAGCGGCACCGAAAAGTAAAGTATTTATCAATCTCTTACCCTGATAATCATTAGAAACCGAATACCCGATGTATGCATTCAATTAAAGGAGGTCCGTATGTCAGTCGCATTGATTAAAAGAAGCAAGTATGACAATCCGGTCAGGACAGCTATCGAGTTTTGCAATGGATTTAGTTCCTTGAAACCTGATCACAAAGTGTTGATAAAGCCAAATCTCGTAATGGGGGCAAATAGAAAGATTATGCCTCCATTCGGAAAGGTTACTACAGCCAGGGTCGTTGAAGAGTTGATTCAAACTCTGGTTGAATACAATTGCAGGGATATTTCTATTGGTGAAGGCGCCGCTCTAATGCCAGAATTGGGATCAGACACATTGTCCGCCATGAAATTTTCAGGTGTGGAAAGAGTAGGTAAGAAATATGGAGTAAAATTAATAGATTTTGAACAATCAGAGTATACAAAGGTCAAAATTAATGGCCAACCCTTCAAAATAGCCGCATCCGCGTTAGATGCAGATTTCTTAATAAATGTGCCGGTATTAAAAACCCATGGTCAGGCTATAGTGAGCTTGGGCATGAAGAACTTAAAGGGCTGCTTGAAATTTACCTCAAAAAAACGCTTTCACAAACAGGGGCGTTTGTTGGATTTAATTGCACAGCTCAACACACAGGTCAAAAGCAACCTAATAATTATTGACGGTATTTTCGCTATGGATAGAGGACCGACGATGGGAACTGCTCATCCGATGGATTTGATTATTGCCGGTACTGATATCTTGGAAACGGAAATGGTGGGCGCGGCCGTATTGGGCAAGGATCCCACTCAAATTCCGCATATTCTATCTTATGGTAAATTAACTGGCCGGCAGATCGATTTGGGCTCGGTTGAAATCAAGGGGGAATCCATAGATAGTGTGGCCATGGATTTGCCTTGGGAATCAGATAATAACGAATCGTTCAAAAACTTTGGATTGTCCGGAATTCAAGTTTCCGGTAAACCAGGCGATGTTTCAATTTGCTCTGGTTGTTTAGGGAATATGCTGTTTGCAAATTTTATGTTCGCCAAAGACAATCCTGGCGTTCATGTGGATGAACTTGAAATTTGTATTGGCAAAAATTCTAAAGCCACCCCTGAGGCGAAAAAAGTTATCCTTTTTGGCGATTGCGCGATTAA
>Ga0307417_10000439_pt1 | contig 16995 bp, 14 predicted proteins | sample SalMarWE160210MG_2_FD_202514 | JGI IMG/M metagenome (GOLD analysis project Ga0307417, IMG submission 202514) | Salt marsh sediment microbial communities from the Plum Island Ecosystem LTER, Massachusetts, United States - WE1602-10 | ecosystem: Environmental > Aquatic > Marine > Intertidal zone...
CCTCGTCGAGGCGCGGCCGTTGCCAGCCTTCATCCAGCACCCGCACACTGAAGCGGCCCTTGCAGCCTTTGCGCAGGCGGTCTGTCAGCGAGCCGCCGTCCAGCAACCAGTCACGCAGTTCCGCCGGCACGCGGCTGCGCAACCAGCGGTGGTGTACCGCCCAGCAGGTGGTGCTGGCCCTGTTTCCCCGGAATGACACAAATAGATCTGGCGGCCTGCGGCGCCCTGCCTGCAAATCGAAGTGTGAATTATGACACAAATACAGCGGCCACTGCCGCGATCACAGGCCTTGTCGCCCACTCTGTGACGTCAGTCCCGCCAGCATTAGGGCGGCAGCGCCATACTCACCCGCACCAGATAAAGAAAGGGAGTCCTGTCATGAATACAAGAGCTGTCAACCAGACCGCCGGCAACACCTCGCAAACACGCCGCAAGCGGCTCGAACGTCTGCTGACGCGCTCGCCTGCACTGGGCGCCACCGCGCTGTTTTGCGTCCACGCTGCAGGCTGCCTGCTGATGTTCGTTCCGCCTCTGACGACCATTGCGGCCGGTGCTGCCGCGATCTTCCTGGCCGGTCGTATTCAGGGCCCACTTGACGGGTTCCTCACTGCGGCACTGGTGACAGTCAGCCTGTTCAGCGCCTATCTGAGCGTTCAGCTGTTCAGGCTGCGCCCGCACCAGCCCCGTGGTATCGCTGTCGGCAAACAGCAGGCGCCGGAACTCTTTGCGATGTTGGCGCGCCGCGCCGCCCATTTCAAAACGGGCTCGGTGAACGACATACTACTCACCTCCCAGGCCGAGTTGCAGGTCATTGGCTCGCCGGTCCTGCCGTTACCGCTTTTCCACCGGTACAGCCTGTGCGTCGGGGCGCCGCTGATGATGTTTCTCGGCGCCCACCAATTCCGGCTCGCCCTAGCCGGTGCTGTTGCCGCCTCCGCGGACAACCGCTCACGCCTTACAGGCTGGCTGAATCAGGCCACCAGTGATTGGCCGCTTATCCTGGCCACGCTGGAAACCAGCGGCAATCTCCTGTCGCGAGTGCTCGCCCCGCCCTTGAGGGGTATTGCCCGCGCGGCCGCGATACTCACCCACCCGCTGCACGAAGACTGGCGCCAGCAGCAGGCCCGGTGGTTGATGGAAAACAGCAATGAACAGAGCGCCATCGAGTATCTCGCCACCCAGGTCGTCACTTCCGCCTTTATGGACCGGCAGTACTGGCCAATGATTCTCAAGGGCGCAGAACGTTGCCCGACTCCCGTGGTGAAGGCTTTCAGCCACCTCCCGTTGCTGCTGAAAAAGACACTGAACTATCCGCTCGCCGAGCGCTGGCTGATGCAGGCGCAGACCGCCCGCGGTTGGCGCGCTTACCGGATACCTGATCTACTCGCGGAACTCAAAATAGAGCGTCTGCACTGGACCGGGCTGCCGGATCCGGATGCTTTCAGTGCCCTGTTCATATCCGGAAACGTGCTCAAACAACTGGATGGACTCTGGCAGCAGGAGATCGAACTGGAATGGCGCAAGCGTCACGCCAGATATCAAAGCGACCAGTCACGGTTTCGCCAATTGCAACGGCGTGCGGCCGACCAGGCCTTGCGCGGCGCATCGGCGTTACACTACATCCAGCTGGTACCGCGTTTTCTCGGCGAGGCCGATACCATACCCGCCTATCGCGCTGTCTATGCGACCAATGCCGATGATCCCAAAGTCTGTTTCGCGGCAGGACTGGCGTTGTTGCGCGCCGGCGCCGGGCAGGATGGCAGCCAGGCACTGCAGCGGGCTGCAGACATCGACCCGGCCCTCACCCGGCGGGTGCGCGTGCTGATCAGGGAGCACCGGCAAGCCCTGGTGCGCAAGGAAGTGTTCAATGAACACGCGGTGATTCACGGAGTCTGCGCCTGAGGCTATTGGCAACAGACCTCACCAGCGCAGAAACAATAATAGCCTCTCATGCAGCGATGGGCGGCTTGCGGCGATGCATAGTCACCAGCAGTCCGACGCTCGCCACGGCCGCGAACGCGCCACCGGCGAGAAACGTGGCCGGTGCCCCGAGAACGCTCCATAGCGCTCCCGCGATGACACTCGCAGCGAGCAGAGCGCCCCCGCTGACAAGATTGAATATCCCGAAACCGGTGCCTCGCAGGTCAGCCGGTGCCGTATCGGAGACGAGCTTCGACAGCAGCCCCTGGGTAAAAGCCATGTGCAACCCCCACAGCGCAGCGCCGGCGAACACCAATAACGGTGATGCGGCCAGCGCCAGCAGGATATCTGCCGCGACCAGCACCGCCAGCCCGATCAGCAACAGCATGCGCGGCCTGAAGCGGTCGGCTGCCGCGCCCGCCGGATAGGCCGCCGCGGCGTAAAGGACGTTCATAACAATCATTACCAGCGGTACGTAAGCCAGGCCGAGCCCAACGTCCTGGGCGCGCAGCACCAGAAACGCCTCACTGAAACGCGCCAGTGTGAAGACCGCCCCCAGCAGCACCACAAGCCAGTAGCGTAGCGGGAGGCGCCGGGCGTCGGCCAGAGTAAGTCGGGAACCGATCCGGTCTTGCGCATGGTCGCGGGCGGGCTCGCGCACGTAGCGCATCAGCAGCGCCACTGCGATAAAGGCCGGAACCACCGCGACCCACATCACGGCCCGGATGTCATTGGCCAGCCAGATCATGAGCCCCACCGCCAGCAACGGGCCGATCAGCGCGCCCGCCGAATCCAGTGCCTGGCGTAACCCGTAGGCCGCACCACGCAACTGCCTTGGCGCGATATCCGCGACCAGGGCATCGCGGGGCGCCCCGCGAATGCCTTTCCCGACCCTGTCGAGGAAACGCGCCGCGAATACCCACCCCACTGAGCCGGCGAGCGGAAACATCGGCTTCGTGAATGCGGCCAGGGCATAACCGAGAACCAGCAGAAACTTCCGCTTGCCGAGAAAATCGCTGAGGGCGCCGGCAAAGACTTTTACGACAGCGGCAGTCGCCTCCGCAATGCCCTCGATGATGCCGACAGTGACCATTGAGGCCCCCAGGGCAGTCACCATAAAGACCGGCAGCAGGCTGTGAATCAGTTCAGAAGAGATGTCCATGAACAGCGAGCCGACCCCCAGCACCCATATACCGGCTGGCAAGGACCGCCAGGGCGCAGGTGTTGCGCTGGGGGACCACCGTCCCTTCTCCGCACGCACCCTAAGTTTCCCTATCCGGGAAAACGGCAAAGACGGCGCCACATCGTTTGCGCGCGGGGTGAAGCTTACACTTCCAGGAAGTCATAGACCCCGCCGTGCTGAACCACCAGATACCGCCCCGGCTCACAGCCCCGGTTGCTAACCTGGTGCCCAACGCCGGGGCCGATTTCCGCGCTGTCGCCCGGTTGCAACGACTGGAGTGAGCTGCCGCCCACTTTAACGTCAACCTGTCCCTTCAGGCAAATACAATGCTCGGATAACGATGAGTGAAAGTGGCGCGCGCCTTGCGCACCCGGCGCTATTTCGAATTCAGCGACCCTCGCCCCCTCAACGTCTACCAGTCTCCGTAAGCACCTGACAGGATCCATAGAATTGCCCATGATAGTCTACCCCCAGCATCCGCCATCGCCGAATCCGCCGATATCCTCGGGCGCTATGATACCTGCCGGCACCTTAAACATGTCTGCTATAACGACCCGGCCGTCCGCACAGTACCCACCGCCGTCCGCGGCGCGCCACTATGCCGACTGTAGATCTGACGTACAATTCGGGCAACGGGTGGCCTTAATGGGTATGGCGGTAAAACACTTCGGGCACTCCTTCGTGGTCGGCTCAGCTTCCGGGGCTTCCTTTTCCCGTTGAAGTTTGTTGATACCCTTGATGAGCAGGAACACCGCGAACGCAACAATCAGGAAACTGATTACCGCATTGACAAACACGCCATAGCTGATGGTCACTGCGCCCGCCGCCTGCGCCGCGGCCAGGGTCGGATAGGGTCCGGCAGTGACTCCTTCCTTCAGGGTGACAAACAGATCCGAAAAATCGACCCCTCCCAGCAACAAACCAAGCGGAGGCATCATCACATCCGACACCAGACTTTTAACGATCGTGCCAAATGCACCGCCAATGATAATTCCGACCGCCATATCCACGACATTGCCGCGCATAGCGAATTGCTTAAACTCGTCGAGCAAACGCATTTTGGCTCCCCTGCCACGTTGAACAGTACGGTTTCTTCGGGCTCGCGGCCCCTGGTTTGACGCACCGACCAAGTTGCCACGCGCCGGTCCCCGGCGTCGGCTCCAACCATTGCCGATACCGCAATTGCATGATGTATGCCCACACTGGCAAACACAAGACCTACGGGATTTTCGCGACTAAACAACCAGTGCTTTTCCCCTTTGCCCGCGCCTGCTGTTTGCTCCCCGGCATTGTTCACATACTCTCAGGATGGTTCATTTGACTATCATTATTACGATTTCGGTTGTCATATTTGTATCCAGTGAGCGCCATTGGGGGAGATTGTCATTGTGTTGAACGCTGATCTGATTCCTGGAGATAACTTGACCCATACCCATCCCAGGAGGTCCGTCATAGAGAATCCAGCCGCCGTATTGACTGAATACTTGCCACTTGGGCAAATGCTGGCGATACCATTCCCGAACCTCTTCCGGCGGCGTACTTGAGGCAAAACGAAAACCCACGTCCTTGCCCCCCTGAACGAAGGTGGCTCCCGCGAAAAGCGGTACACCGGCTGACTCAATTAACTTTGAATCTGACGGCGGTAGACTTGCCGCATACGCAGCCATCGAAATACCAGAGACAATATAATAAACAGCTTTTTCATTTCTCCCTCCGCCCTTATATTCGATTACTTGTCAGCTGACAGGCACGCCAATCTTAATCGCGCCCTAGCTGAGCTGACTGTCATGTTTTCCAAACATCATTTTCCCGGCCAGGTGAACTCGACGCGAATACCACTCGGTTCATAGCACATCATGTGCTTTGCCGGTCCCGGACCTAACAGTTCCGGTGAAAACTCAATTTCTACGCCATTTTCTATTAGCCGCTCGTACAGTCGATCCAGGCCTTCTTCATTTGCGACAGCTAATGCAATGTGGTGCAATCCTACGTTCTTGTTTTTGCTAAATTCACCCACTGGCTCATCTTTTGTTGCCCAGAGCGTAGGCATGAGCTGGCCATCACTAACAAAAATGGCCGGATAATCTTCTTTCCTTCGAACTTCTTTCCATCCAAGTAAAGACGTAAAACAGTTTGCACTTTCTTCCAACCTGGATACGGTTAGCCCGATATGATGAGCACCCTTTGTAATGGGCGCATTCATGACATTTCCTTTTCGAACATAACGTGTTAACAAACTTGACCGTCGCCTCGAATTCCTCGCTGTACTTGTGTATGGTTCTTGGTCCTGGCTTTGGCATCTTAGATCACTCCTGAACAGTTAGTTCAGAGTGTCAACCATACCGTAGGAACTCTCCGGCATACTGGGCGCTTTTGTTATGCGTTCTCAATCGATCACCTTTAACTGTATTTGAGCACCATCTGGGAGATCCTTGATTTGGTTGGCAAGATCGCCAGAAAACCGAAGTCGTTTTCTCCTACAACTTCTACTGGATCAATGTCGACCCAGCCCCATGCCTCGTTAATTTCTTGAATTATGCTCATGCTCTTTTAACGCATAACAGGTGGATAAACGAGATCTCACGTCTCGTTATCCATTTTTATATGGTTATTGATATGTAGCGCCATTATGCTTAAGCCAACCACCTATATGATTACCTCTAGGATCATGATGAGTCCAGTGTACTAGACCGCCCTTAGAGTTCCATTCATACTCACCGTAAAAATCAACAGCGTCTCCTTTGCGTAATGAGTTAATGCGTGGTGCTAAATCAATGTTATGTGAAATAAGCAAAGTTTGACCAGACGAAAGCTTGAGAATGAATTTTTGATGCCTGCTTCCGCTTGTATCATCTGTTAAATTACGAATGACCACCCCAGTGCCAGAAACCTGAATATCGCTTTTTCGATTTTGATATGCACTAGACAGTACGCTATCATCAGTTGCACTTTGATTGGCAAATGATTGTATGAAATCAGGGTTCTTTTCTAAGTACCCATATAGCGAAAATACTACAACAATTAGTAATGCTGTCTTTTTCATATTATCCCTGTATCTTTTTTAATTTTCTTTACCCATATAACGGTGAAGCTCACCCGCGCCGGAGCGCGAAGCGTGGAGGAAACGGAAGCGCGAAGCGGTTTGGCGCCGGGTGCAGCGACTGGTTAGGTTTCATTGCATCCGACTTCCCGAGACATGCGCTGCAAATCCATCTCTTGCCTCTCTTGAAAGAGGCGCCAGTTCGCCGGATCGTGCTCGCTCAATGCTGATGCCCATTGCAGCTGCAACTGAGGATAGCCTATCCGCCTTACGCTCCAAATCGATGAATAGCCGTTGTGGCCGTGAGCCAGCTTGTACTTCCGCTGCGGCCAGTAACTTTCTTGATTGAAACTCTGATATCTCGGGTTCGGTGACCTGAACCATCTCCATCCCAACAATCATGCCTGTTACAAGCTCCATGATAGCCAACGCATTGAAATCACCATCTTGCTCGGTTTGCAAGGGGATATCATTCAGTTGAAACAGCAGCCACACTTCGTTGCGGCTGAACTTTGTGGGATCGATTGACAACATGCGCTCCAAATTTATGAACCCGACCTACCCATGAAAAGTAGACACCTCCCATTCGATCTTAATCGAATTGATGAGTGTGTCTACTTTTCATGGGTAGGTCGGCGCGTTAACGCCTGAAATTCGGGGTCTCATCGGGCGTGTGCCATCTATCACGTTTCTCATGATCGACTCTTTGCCTTGCATCCGGTTGTTATTGTTGTCGTTTTCTTCGGTGCTGGCAATAGCGGGAAATGAGCAGCCTGTGCGGGGATATCAGGGAAATGCCCGAAATAACGAGCGCGCGCCGTATAGCACCCCTTTTCTGCAGACGAAACGAGCGTCATAACTAACTGTAGTGAACAGAGTAATCGGATATTGCGGCGTTTTTTCTGCACTTGAACGAGCAGACCGCTTGACGCACAACTTTTCTGTCGATTTAATATACCTGGTTATATATACAGTGGTCGAGCCAAAGGAGTGGTTTGATGCGCCAGGTACGCTTGATGGACAGGGTACGGAATACGCTGCGCGCCCTTCACTACAGACGCAAAACTGAACAATCATATTGCTACTGGATTCGATATTTCATACGTTTCCACCATTGCCGTCATCCCACCGACATGGGCGCCCAGGATATCTCCCAGTTCCTCACCTGGCTAGCCGTTGAACGCAAGGTTTCGGCCTCGACACAGAATCAGGCGTTCAATGCCATTGCCTTTCTTTACCGTAGTGTGCTGGATATACAGCTCGACCACATCGAAAATGTAATCCGCGCCAAACCAAACCGGCGAATTCGCGTCGTTTTCACCCGTCATGAGGTTCAGTCCATTCTGAATAATCTGCGCCAGCCCTACCGGCTCATGGTTGCACTTATGTACGGTAGCGGATTGCGGTTGATGGAAACGTTGCGGCTACGCCTGAAGGACATCGACTTTGACAGGCTCGTGATTCTCGTGCGCGAGAGCAAAGGCAACAAGGACCGGGTTACCATCCTGCCGGAGACGCTTGTTCCGGAGATACAACGGACAATCGCTCGAGTCAGCAAACTGCACGAGCTCGACCTCGACGATGGCTATGGTGAGGTTCAAATGCCTTATGGGCTGGCGCGCAAATACCCAAACCAGGCCAGCAGCCTGCACTGGCAGTTCCTGTTCGCCGCCAACCAGCGGTCGATCGACCCGGTTTCCAGAAGAGAGCGGCGCCACCATGCCTATGAATCAACACTGCAACGCGCGGTCAAGGAAGCCATGCGTAGTGCAAACATCCATAAGCACGGCTCATGCCACACGTTCAGGCATTCATTCGCAACACACTTGCTGGAAGACGGTTATGATATTCGCACGGTACAGGATCTACTCGGCCACAAGGATGCCAAGACGACCCAGATCTACACGCATATTCTGAAACGTGGCGGCAACGCGGTACGTAGCCCACTGCAGGCGCTTGGCTAAACCTGGCCGTATTGCGGCGCGTGCCCCAGCCAGCGACGGATGATGGCCTTGACTGCGCCGGGGTGTTGTTCCAGCAACTGTATGGCGGCGGCTTCGACTTTGTCCAGCAGTTGCTGGTCGCGCATCAGGTCGGCGATGCGAAACTGGATCATGCCGGTCTGCCGCGTGCCCAGCACTTCGCCGGGGCCGCGCAGTTCCAGATCCTTGCGCGCGATCTCGAACCCGTCATTGGTTTCACGCAGCACGGCCAGGCGTTTGCGCGCCAACTGCGACAGCGGCGCGCGATACATAAGCACACAACTGCTTTGCACCGCGCCGCGGCCCACCCGACCGCGCAACTGGTGCAGTTGCGACAGCCCCAGCCGTTCGGCATTCTCGACAATCATCAGCGAAGCGTTCGGCACATCCACGCCCACCTCGATTACCGTGGTCGCCACCAGCAGATCGATGTCTCCCTGTTTGAATGCGGCCATGCGCTGCGCCTTGTCCGCTTCTTTCATGCGCCCGTGCACCAGGCTCACGCGCAGTTCCGGCAGGACCTCGGCGAGCAGGGTCGCGGTATCCTCGGCGGCCTGGCATTGCAGGGATTCGGATTCCTCGATCAGGGTGCATACCCAGTAGGCCTGGCGTCCGTCGCGGCAGGCCTCGCGCACCCGCTGGATCACTTCCTCGCGTCGGCTTTCGGGGATGACCACGGTTTGCACCGGGGTGCGGCCGGGTGGCAGCTCGTCGATCACTGAGGAATCCAGATCGGCATACAGCGCCATGGACAGCGTGCGCGGTATCGGCGTTGCCGTCATGATCAGCTGGTGCGGCACTTTTTGCCCTTCACGCCCCTTGTCGCGCAGCGCCAGGCGCTGGTGCACACCGAAGCGGTGCTGTTCGTCGATGATCACCAGGCCAAGCCGCTCAAAGGCGACCTCTTCCTGGAACAAGGCGTGTGTCCCGATAGCCACCTGCACCTCGCCCGCGGCCAGGGATTCCAGCACCTGGCCGCGCGCCTTGCCTTTCACCTTGCCCGACAGCCAGCCCACCCTGATACCCAGGCCGTCGAACCAGCCTTCGAAGTTGCCGAAGTGCTGCTCGGCGAGCAACTCGGTGGGCGCCATAATCGCCACCTGGCAGCCGCACTCCACAGCCTGGATCGCAGCCGCCGCGGCCACCACCGTTTTGCCCGAGCCCACGTCTCCCTGCACCAGGCGCATCATGGGGTGGCTTTGCACCAGGTCTGCCTGCAGCTCCCGCACCACGCGCTGCTGGGCCGCGGTCAGCGCAAAAGGCAATGAGGCATAAAAGGCGTCCAGCAGGGTGCTGCTTCTGTTCAGCGGTACAGCCTGCAGATGGCGGGCACGCAGGCGCACCCGCCGCAAGCTCAGGTGGTGTGCCAGCAGTTCTTCAAAGGCAAGCCGTTGCTGGCTGGGATGGACGCCGGCCTCCAGCGCCCGCACATCGGCGTTGGGTGGCGGCCGGTGGACGTAACGCAGTGCCGAGACAAGGTCGGTGAAATTCAATTCCGCCAGTAAGGCCTGGGGCAGCCATTCGGGCAGGCGTCCCGCCGCCAGCATGCTCACAGCCTGTTCGCCCAGTTTGCGCAAGGTGAGCTGGTGCAGCCCTTCGGTGGCGGGATAGACGGGCGTGAGGCGGTCTTCGGTGCTCACCGCCTCGCCCTCGGCGAGACGCTGGTATTCCGGGTGGACCATTTCCAGCATGACCGGGCCACGGCGGACTTCGCCGTAGATTCTGAGCCGTACACCACGCTCGAAGCCCTGCTGCTGCAATTTGTTGAAATGAAAAAAACGCAGCAGCAACGAGCCGGTGCCGTCGCTCACCCGCACCAGCAGGCTGCGGCGCCTGCCGAATTTTACCTCGGCAAGATCAACCTCGGCCTCGATCACGGCATGGTCGCCGAAGCGCAGGCCGCCGATGGGCGCGATGCGCGTACGGTCTTCGTAGCGGCGCGGCAGGTGAAACAGCACGTCCTGCACGGTCTCCAGTCCGAAGGTCGCCAGACGTTCGGCGGACTTCGGACCGACACCGTGCAGCACCGAGACCGGCAGACTGTCCAGTGTCGCAGGGGCTTCGTTCAAACTCTTACCCGGGGAAGGGGTGCTCATCCTTAAACACCTGAGCGATAGTGACCAGCGGCGTAACTAGCCGAGCACCATGATGGCGTCCATTTCCACCTGGGCGTCCTTGGGCAGCGTGGCGACACCGACGGCGGCGCGCGCCGGGTAGGGCTCCTGAAAGTAATCGGCCATCACCTGGTTGACCAGCGGGAAGTGCGTCAGGTCGGTGAGGAAGATGTTCAGCTTGGCGATATCCGCAAGGCCGCCGCCGGCCGCAGCCGCGACGGCCGACAGGTTGTCAAACACCCGGCGAATCTGCGCCTCCATGTTGCCTTCGACCATTTCCATGGTTTCCGGTACCAGCGGAATCTGGCCCGACAGGTAAACACTGTCGCCGGCCCGTACTGCCTGTGAATAGGTTCCGATGGCCTGTGGCGCCTTGTCGGTGTGGATCACCTCGCGTTGCATGTTCACTCCTTGTTCTTTGCTGTCAACTTTTGCTGCGGCTGATGCGCATCACATTGGGCAACTGGCGGATACAGCGCACCACGCGCGCAAGATGCTGCCGGTCCTTGACGGTGATGGTGAAGTTCAGCGCGGTATCCAGGCCACCGCGTTCCTCGATCGACACGTTTTCGATGTTGGAACCGGTTTCGGAAATCTCCGCGGCGAGGGTCGCCAGCACGCCTTTCTGGTTGGTGACGTCAACCCGAATCTCGGCCGAGAACTCGCCCTCGATACCCGACTGCCACTCGACATCGATCCACTTGTCGGGCCGGCTGCGCAGCTCGCTCAGATTTTTGCAGGACTCAGTATGAATAACCAGGCCGCGGCCGGAACTGATGAATCCCACGATCTTGTCGCCGGGTATCGGCCGGCAACAGCGGGCAAAGTGCACCACCATACCCTCGGTGCCGCGAATCGCCAGCGGCTTGCTGTGCCCGGTTTCAACCGGCTTTTCCTCCTCGTCGGCAGGCACCATGCGCCGCGCCATCAACATCGCCATGCGATTGCCCAGCCCGATGTCGGCGTACATGTCTTCGCGTGTCTTGAAGCCGCTCTCGCTCATCACCCGATCGATCTGTTCGTCCGGCACCTCGGCGAGACTGCTGCTGATATTGTGCAAGGACTTGTCGAGCATGCGCTGACCAAGCTCGACGGCCTCGTCGTTCTGCAGGTTCTTGAGATAATGGCGGATGTTGGAGCGCGCCTTGGCGGTGGTAACGAAGTTGAGCCACGCGGGGTTGGGATGCGCTCCCGTGGCGGTGATGATTTCCACCGTCTGGCCGTTCAACAGCGGCGTGCGCAACGGGGCCAGGCGGCGGTCGATCTTTGCCGCGATACAGGTGTTGCCGACATCGGTGTGCACCGCGTAGGCGAAATCGACGGCGGTCGCACCGCGCGGCAGTTCGAGTATATCGCCCGCCGGGGTGAACACGTAAACCTCGTCGGGAAACAGGTCGATCTTGACGTTCTCGAGAAACTCCAGCGAATTGCCGGCGTTGCGCTGCATCTCCAGCAGTTCCCGCAACCACTCGCGGGCGCGCGTCTGCGCGTTGTTGCCACCGCCCGTCTTGTCGCTGCTGCTCTTGTACAACCAGTGTGCGGCAATGCCGGATTCGGCCACGCGGTCCATGTCGTCGGTGCGGATCTGCGCCTCGATAGGCACGCCGTACGGGCCGAAGAGTACGGTGTGCAGTGACTGGTAGCCGTTGGCCTTGGGAATGGCGATATAGTCCTTGAACTTACCGGGCACCGGCTTGTACAGGTTGTGCATCATGCCCAGCACGCGGTAACAGGTATCCACCGCGTCAACGACGATGCGGAACGCATAGACATCGAACACCTCGGCGAACGAACCGACCCGGTCGCGGATTTTCTTGTAAAGACTGTAGATATGCTTTTCCCGGCTGAGCAACCGGTATTGCAGATCCTCCTCGTCAAGGCGCTGGCCGATGGCGGACTCGATCTTGTTGAGAATTTCCTTGCGGTTGCCACGCGCGCGCCGCACCGCTTCCGACAGCACCCGGTAGCGCATCGGGTACATCGCGGCGAAACCCAGGTCTTCGAGTTCCAGGCGAATCTGGTTCATACCCAGGCGGTTGGCTATCGGGGCGTAGATCTCCAGGGTTTCGCGGGCGATGCGGCGGCGTTTGTCGGCGCGCATCACACCAAGCGTGCGCATGTTGTGCAGGCGGTCGGCGAGCTTCACCAGGATCACGCGAATGTCCTTGACCATCGCCAGCATCATCTTGCGGAAGTTCTCAGCCTGTGCCTCGGCCTGGCTTTCGAACTTGATCTGGGTGAGCTTGCTGACGCCGTCGACCAGTTCGGCGATTTCCTCGTTGAATTCGCTGACCACCAATTCCTTGGGTGTGCCGGTGTCCTCGATAACGTCGTGCAGAATCCCGGCAATGATGCTCGGCGCATCCATGTGCATGCCGGCCAGGATGCGCGCCACCTCGATGGGATGATAGATATAGGGCTCGCCGGAGACGCGGTGCTGGCCTTCGTGAGCCTCCGCGCCGAACAGGTAGGCACGATAGATTTCCCGCACCTGCCCGGGCTCCAGGTAGGACTCCAGCAGGTCCATCAGATCACTGATCAGATAACGCGGAGCGTCATCGGTGGACACGGGGGCAGGGTTGGCCATGGGGTTCATACTTCAATGAGTGCCTGCGTTCAAATCATAGGCGAAAATGACTTGACCGCAAACAAAAAAGCCGTTTCCGGCAAGGCCCGAAACGGCTCTTCTGGTGCTCTCCGGCGGATAAGCGATGGATCAGCTCTCGGCGGGCCCGGGCATCGCGTGCATGGCGGCCTCGGCACTATCGGGCAACGCCCGCAGCTCTTCGACGAAATCATCTTCCGGCGTTTCGTCCAGAATCGACGGCTTGACGAAATCTTCGGCGATTTCGCGCAGCGCCACCACCGTGGGCTTGTCGTTTTCCCACTCCACAAAGGGTTCCGCGCCCCTGGCTAACTGGCGCGCGCGCTTGGTGGCCACCAGCACCAGCTGGAAACGGTTATCAACTTTGCCGAGACAATCTTCTACGGTGACACGTGCCATATCTGATCCGCTGTAAGTGGGTTACCGGGGCGCGCCAGTGTACTCGAATCAGACGGCCGGTTCCAGCAAGCCATTCAATTCAGCGGCATAGCGCACGCGTTGGGCGTCGCTGCGCAGGCGCTGCGCGCGGAACAGGGCCTCGAGCTCGCCCAGCGCCGTTGGAAAATCATCATTGAATATAAGGTAGTGGTACTCGTCGAAGTGGCTTATTTCGCTGACCGCGTCCGTCATGCGCCGCTGAATGACAGCCTCGCTGTCCTGGCCACGGCCGGTCAGCCGTTGATGCAGCGCCTCGCGGCTCGGCGGGAGGATAAATACCTTGACGGCCTGCGGGAAAGCCTCGAACACCTGCCGCGCGCCCTGCCAGTCGATTTCCAGTATGACGTCTTCGCCCGCCTGAAGGCGCTCCAGGAGGGTGGCACGGCAGGTGCCGTAATAATTGCCGAACACCTGCGCGTGTTCGAGAAATTCGCCGCCGGCCACCAAGCGCTCGAATTCCGTCCGGTCGACAAAATGATAGTCGCTACCGTTCAGCTCCCCGGGGCGCGGCGACCGGGTGGTATGCGATACCGACACCGTGATGCCGTCGACGCGCTCCAGCAATGCCTTGACCAGGCTGGTTTTACCGGCCCCGGACGGCGCGGAAACGATATATAAGGTACCCGGCGCCACAGCGCCCGTTGTCTCAGTCACCGCAACCCCTACTCGACATTCTGTACCTGCTCCCGCATCTGCTCGATCAGCACCTTCAGTTCCACCGACACCGCCGTGGTCTCGCTGTCCGCGGACTTGGACCCCAGCGTATTGGCCTCGCGGTTGAACTCCTGCATCAGAAAATCCAGCCGCCGACCCACCGGCTCGTCGCGCTCCAGCACCCGCCGCGTTTCGGCAACATGTCCGCCCAGGCGGTCCAGTTCTTCGTCCACGTCCATCTTCTGCGCCAGCAGCACCAACTCCAGCTCCAGCCGGTCATTATCGACCTTGTCCAGCAACTCGGCGACCCTGGCCTGCAGCTTCTCGCGGACCTTCTGCCGTACTTCCGGCAGGCGCTCGCGGGCCCTGGCCACCTGCTGCTCGACCCCGTCCAGCCGCGCCACCAGGAGTGCCTTGATCTGCTCGCCCTCGCGCTCGCGGGTAGCCACCAGCTCAACCAGCGCCTGTTCAAGCAGCGCCAGTGCCTGTTCCTGCACCGCCCCGGTGTCGGGCTCCGGTTCGCGCACCACGCCGGGCCAGCGCAGCAGATCCACCACTCCCGGCGAGGTCGCCTCCGCCGACCGGTTCTCGATCTCCCGGCAGGCGTCGAGCAGCGCCGTGATGCGCTCGTGGTCAAGTTCCAGTGCCGCGAGCTGTCGGGGCGCCCAGCGGCAGCGCAGCACACATTCGAGTTTCCCGCGCCCGAGGCGCGCGTTGACCCGTTCGCGCACCAGCGGTTCCATGGCCCGCAACTCATCCGGCAGGCGCACAAACGCCTCCAGGTAGCGGTGGTTCACGGAACGCAACTCCCAGGTCAAGTCGGCACCGGCCTGCTCGCCACCGGCACGCGCGAATGCCGTCATACTGCGGATCATCTCAAGTCAGCCTCCTGCCCTGCCGTTATACCCATATCGCAACAACCTGTTTTTGTATGATATTTCGCCGGTCGACCAAGCGTATCCAAGGAACGACAGTCTAGAGGATCATGAGCAAAAAGCTAGACAGTTTGAAAGCCGGTACCCAGCTGGACGGCTACCTGCTGGAAAAGACGCTGGGCGGCGGCGGCTTCAGCGTGGTCTATCGTGCCCGCCAGATCAACAACGACCGGCGCGTGGTGATAAAGGAGTACATACCCGGCAAACTCGCCAAACGCGATCGCAACGGGCAGGTCTGCGCCCGCAGCGAAGAAACCGAGGGACGCTTCAACCGCGGGCGTAAACTCTTCTTCCAGGAAGCCAGTACCCTGGCCACCCTGAAACACACCAATATTGTGGATGTGTTCAACTTCTTCCAGGCCAACGGTACGGTGTACATGGTCATGGAATACCAGGACGGTGAAAACCTGCAGTGCTACGTTCAGCGCTATCGCAGTGGCCTGAGTGAAAAATTTCTGCGCACCGTGTTCCCGCCGCTGCTCGACGGACTCGAACTGATCCACGCCAGCGACCTGCTGCACCTCGATATCAAGCCCGGCAACATTCACATCCAGCGCGGTGGTCAGCCGTTGCTACTGGACTTTGGCGCGGTTCATGGCTTCCCGCAAAGCCGCCAGGAGCAGCCGGGCCAGGTGATCAGCCCCGGATTCTCGCCCATCGAGCAATACGACAGCCGCGGCTACGTCGGACCCTGGACCGACCTTTACGCCATCGGGGCCACCATGCGCGCCTGTATCGAAGGCAAACCGCCGCTGAATGCCCGACTTCGCCACGACTACGACACCCTCAAACCAACGCAATTTCTGTACCGTGGGCGCTATAGCGACAACCTGCTGCGCGCCATCGACTGGGCCATGGAAGTCGACCCGCTGTTACGCCCACAGAGCGTGGCCGAATTCCGTGCGGCGCTGACCGCGGAGACGACGCCCGAACCGGAACGGGAACGTTCCGCGTTTGGCCGCCTCGCTGACATGTTGTTCGGGAGGAGCTGGGCATGAAAGCCGTCAGTGCCTCGACCAACCGCCTCGGCAACCGCAACAACAATCAGGACCGCTGCCTGACGCTGCTGCAGCCGGAACGCGCGCTGCTGGTGGTCGCCGACGGCATGGGAGGCCATGCGCGCGGTGATCTGGCGGCACAGACCGCGGTCGAGAGTCTCCATCGCAGCTTCCTCAGCTGCCCCGGACCCATCGGCGACCCGGAGGCGTTTCTGCTACAGGCGCTCAATCACGCGCACCTCGCCGTGGTCGATGCCGGCCATGCCCAGCAGCCGCCGGTGGTCCCGCGGACCACCTGCGTCGTCTGCCTGCTGCAAGGTGCTCAGGCCTGGTGGGCGCACCTCGGTGACAGCCGCCTGTACCTGATACGCGATGGCGGCGTCTTTACCCGTACCCGCGACCACACGCCGGTCGAAGAGCTGGTGCAACAGGGCACGATCGAAGAGGATGCTATCCGTACCCACCCCATGCGCAACACCGTCAGCCGCTGCCTGGGCGGGTCCCCGGCACTGCCGAAAATCACGCTGGGCCAGGCCTGTCTGGAGGCCGGCGACACGCTGCTGCTGTGCTCCGATGGCCTGTGGTCCGCCGTGTCGGAGGACCGCCTCTGCGATCTGCCCGAGGACGGCGCCCGGCTGGATCAACGCGTCAACCAGCTGGCCGATGAAGCCGACGTCGCCACCTATCCGCAGAGCGACAACATCACCCTGGTCGCGCTGCGCTGGCTCGCCGCGGCCGACACGGCGGCCACAGCGCCCGAGCCGCCGCCCACGCCCGAACATCCCGACCCCGAGCCGCCAGCGGATAGCGACGATCCGGTTCAGCAGGCCATCGAGGAAATTCATCGCGCGATGCTCGAGTACGGCGGCGAAATGAAAAAATAGCCCGGGCGCGGGGCCACAACACCTTCCCCCACCATCCGGCGCTCCTCTGCGGCGCCCGAACCGCTATAATGCCGGCCCGACGAACCCGCCGAGCGAGGAAATCTCATGCGCCCCAGTAACCGAGCACCGGACCAGATGCGTCCCGCCAACCTGACCCCGAACTACACCATGCACGCCGAGGGCTCGGTGCTGGTCGAGTTCGGCAACACCAGGGTGCTTTGCAACGCCAGTGTCGAGGAGCG